>Ga0209415_10003082_pt1 | contig 31048 bp, 23 predicted proteins | sample PeaSoiSIISIP2007_FD_187696 | JGI IMG/M metagenome (GOLD analysis project Ga0209415, IMG submission 187696) | Peat soil microbial communities from Weissenstadt, Germany - SII-SIP-2007 (SPAdes) (version 2) | ecosystem: Environmental > Terrestrial > Soil > Wetlands > Peat | place: Germany... | reverse complement strand
GGAAGACGGAGTACTGCTGCGCTATATCGATGGCGAGTTGCCGGGGCGCAAGCTCCGCCAGGTGGAGCGCCACCTCAGAGCCTGCTGGCAGTGCCGCACGGAAGTCAAAGAGCTCGAAAGCACGGTTGCCGGTTGCGTCCGCTACCGCAAGAACGTGCTCCAGGCGCACCTGCCCGATCCACCGAATCCGTGGCCGGACCTTTACCGGGAGTTCGCGCGTATCGATTCCTCCGCGAGCGGCGAATTTCAGGTAGCCAGGCAATTGGCGGCACGCCTCATGGCGATTTTGGGGAGTGCCGGGGTCCGGCGATGGGCTGTCGCCGCGGCGGCTGCGTTGGCGATGGTTTGCGCCATCTGGTACCAGTTCCGCGAGACGCCGTCCGTTCAGGCGGCGGTCCTTCTGAAGAGGGCGGTATTGGCGGCCGAGGCGCGACCCTCGCCGGCGCGGCGCGTCCAGGTTCGCACCAAAACGCAAACGTTTACTCGAACCATTGGAAGCCGCCCGACGCCAGTCGCGGAACCCTTGGCCGCGCCGATCCAGGCGCGCTTCGAGGCCGCCCACTACCCCTGGGACGACCCGCTCAGCGCGAAATCGTACCTGTCCTGGCACGACTCCGTTGCACGGAGCGATGCTGTGCCCGCCAGGGATGAAGTGACCACGGTTCCCGATCCGCAGTCGCCTACCCTGAGCTGCTACCGGATTCGCACGGTCGCGGAGGAAGGGGAATTGGCCACTGCCAGCCTCATGCTGCGCACCGCCGATTTGCGTCCGGTCCAAGAGCGGCTGGAATTTCGCGATCAAGAATGGGTGGAATTGACCGACATTACGGATGCCACGACTCGCGATGACGGAGCCTCCGTCGCGGCGCATGTCGAGCCTCCGGTGCGGCCGGTCGTACCAAGCCGGCCGGCCGCAACGTTGTCCGGGCCAGCCTCGATCTCCGATGAGCTGCAGGTGCTAGCCGCGCTCCACGAGATCGGGGCCGACCTGGGCGACCCCGTCGAAGTCAATCTTACGGACGGCCGCGTAGTGGTCGGCGGTGTGGGCATTCCGCCGGAGCATCGGCAGCAGATCCACGGCCGCCTGGACGCCATGCCCAATGTGACCGTTCAATTTTCCGAGCCGTCGGCCGGGCGGTCCGTAACCGCCGAAGCAGCTCCCGCCGCCCCCGCGGCCGGCGCAACGTCGACGTCCAATGGCCTCCAGGCTCGCGTGGAACAGCAACTCGGCGGACAAGCGGAGTTCGAAAGGTTCAGCGCCCAGGTGTTGGACCGGAACGAATCGCTCATGGCCCGCGCGTATGCGCTGCGCCGCCTTGCGGAGCTCTTTCCAACGGACGCCGATATGGCCGTGAAAGACCGGGAGGTGCTGCGGGCCATGGCCCGCGAGCACGCGGCGGCTTTGGCAAGCGAAGTTTCCACTCTCGATCGCTCGTTGAATCCGCTGCTGGTTTCGCTCGGCGGCCTGGCCGTGTCCCCGCCGGCCGTGACGGGCACTTCCTGGCAACCCGCCGCCGGGGAGTTGGCCCGCGCATCGCATCGTCTCGAGGTGCTGGTATCAGTGCTGCTGGGAGTGACGCCCGGCAATACCCCGGCAGGCCGGTTGCCCTCGGATCTGCTCCAGGCCTTGGGCGAAGTGCGGGCGGATGTGGATTGGTGTTTACATTGGCTCGCACAGTAGAGCGCGGATGCGGCTTGCGCCGCGTGTCCGCGAATTGTAGCGTAGGAGTAGATGTCAGTTACCCGGCTGCTTGCGGTTCTCGCTTTGTCAACGGCAACCGCGGCAGCGCAGCGCTATGCGGACCTCTACGGGCGGGTGTTGGACACCTCCTACGGCGGCATCGCGGATGCGGCTGTCACGGTGACCGGCCAGGACACGGGATTTCGCCGCGTCACACAGTCCGAGACCGGGGGCACTTATGCGGTCGCCTCCCTGCAGCCCGGCATCTATAAGATCACGGTGCGCAAGGAAGGCTTCGTTTCCGTGGTGCGGTTTGACGTGCGGCTCGTCGACACCGCCCCCACACGCGCTGATTTTGTGCTGTCCGTGGGCAGCATCGAGGAGAGCATCACGGTATATGGCAATCCGCCCCTGTTTGAACGGGAACACGAAGACGCTTCGACGGGCAGCCGCGTCGAGCGCGACGAGTTCGAGCGTCTGCCGTTGAATGGGCGCGGTGTGCTGACCCTGCTGGAACTGACTCCCGGCACCAACGTCACCCCGGCGACTCGCGGCGAAGCCGGCCAGTTCACTACCAGCGGGCAGCGTCCCAACACCAACTACTTCACCGTCGATGGCGTCAGCGCCAATACCGGGGTCACGGCCGGCGGGCTGCCCGCGCAATCCACCGGCGGCGCGTTCCCGGCTTTGAGCGCCTTCGGCAGCCTGGATTCGTTGATCTCGCTCGACGCCGTCCAGGAATTCCGCGTGACCACCTCCACCTCCGTGGCCGAGTTCGGCCGGCTGCCGGGCGCCATCGTGTCGCTCAACAGCCGCTCCGGAACCAACGAGCTTCACGGCTCCACGGCCTACCGCATCCGCAACGAGCTGCTCAACGCCAACGATTGGTTCGGCAACCAGGCGGGTTACGGGGCCTTGCCCCTGCACCTCCAAGACTTCGCCCAGACCTTCGGCGGACCGCTCAAGCGGAACCGCACGTTCTTCTTCCTTTCCTACGAGCACATGTCGCTGCTCGAACCGTTCGTGTGGCGGCAGCCCGTGCCCTCGCTCGACGTCCGGCAAACCGCGGCCTATTGGGCGCAGCCCTTGCTCGCCCTCTTCCCCGCCCCCAACTCGGGCCCGCTCACCGGCGACGTCGGCGAATGGGTAGGCCGCACCGTCAGGCCCGCCGGACTGAGCGTCGGAGGGGCCAGAATCGACCAGGCCATCACTTCGCGCATTTCCTTTTTCGGCCGCTACAACGATTCCCCGTCCAACAACCAGTTCGGAACCCTGACCGCCAACGATCTCGATCTTCGCTCCCAGAGCCTGACCCTGGGGCTCAACGCGCGCCCCACCGCAAACCTGGCTCTGGATTTTCGGGCCAATGAGTCGCAGGTCAACGCGAGTTCCCTATGGGTCTCACCGGGAAACCCGTGCGCGTTGCAGCCGCTGGTGGCGGCCTTTAACAGAGACCCGACTCCGTGCAATTACCTGGTGCGGTTCTCCATCGGCGGAGTGGGACAACTGGTCTCCGGCAGCGAGGGCAACCGGCGGCAGAGGCAGTTCCAAGCGGTGCAGTCGGCATCTTATCGTCTGCATGGGCACACGCTGGGGCTGGGCGCCGACTACCGCCGTATCCTGGCAATCCGCCGCGATCCGACCGGCTCGCTGAGCGTCATCGCGGACAACCTTTCATCCTTGGCCGATAAGCGCAATCTGTGGATCGACCTCTCGGCGGCGCGGAACCTGTCCACCCAGCTCACAGAACTTTCCCTGTGGGCGCAGGATACCTGGCAGGCGACATCGCGGATGACGATAGCCGGCGGACTTCGCTGGGAATACAGCCCTGCGCCAGTGCCCGCATCCCCGGTCAATTTCCTCGATCCGGCGACCAGCACGGTGTCTTCGATACAGCAGCCGTTGTGGCCCACCTCCTATCGCAACCTGGCGCCGCGGCTGGGAGTGGCTTATCGCCTGACTGCCGATGGGCGCACCGTGCTGCGCGCCGGTGGCGGGCTGTACTATGACTCCAGCTTGAGCATCGCAACCGATTTCCTGACGGGCGGTCCGCTCGACGTTTCCGCCGGGGGCTTCAGCAGCGGGCGCAACGGGCTGTTCTCGACCCAGTTGATCTACGGCTTCACGCAGAACCTGCGGTTGCCGAGAGTGGAGCAGTGGAACGTGTCCCTGGAGCGGGCGTTCGGAGCGCACGATGTGGTATCCATCGGCTATTTGGGATCGGAGGGGCACAGCCTGCTCCGCCGCGAACTGGGCGGGGCGGGAAACCTTCCAACGTCCTATATAGCCTTCACCTCCGACAACGGCTCATCCAACTACCAGGCTCTGCAGGTCGGGTACCGGCGGCGCGTGGCCCGAGGGCTACAGTCGTTGGTGGCGTATGCCTGGTCGCACTCCATCGACAACGATTCGAGCGATGCCTTCCTAGTGTGGTCGACGCCGGGATTTATCGACAAGGCCTCGTCCGATTTCGACCTGCGCCATTCGTTGACCGGCTCGCTGAGCTACGAGTTTGCGCAGCCGAAATCCACGGCGCCGGTAGCCCGGTTCCTGCGAGGATGGGCCATGGACACCATCTTCCACACCCGCAGCGGCTTCCCCATTTCGGTCCTGAACAGCGAAGAATACCTGGGAATCAACCTGGCGAATGCTTTCCGTCCGGACTTGGTTTTTGGCGTGCCGCTGTGGCTCGCGGCTCCGGGCGTGGCCGGAGGAAGGATCTTGAATCCCGCGGCGTTTCAGGCAACGCTTTCCCCGCAGCAGGGCACGCTGGGCCGCAATGCCCTCAGCGGCTTTGGAATGGCGCAATTGGATTTTGACCTGAGGCGCGAATTCCGGCTGACTGAACGGCGGCGCCTTCAGTTTCGACTGGAGGCCTACAACCTGTTCAACCATGCCAATTTCGCCGACCCCGTGCCCTTTCTGAACAGCGCGGTCTTCGGCCAATCCACGTCCATGCTGAACCTGATGCTGGGAACCGGCAGCCCGGGCAGCGGGCTGGCGCCGATTTTGCAGACCGGCGGGCCGCGATCGCTGCAGGGCTCCTTGCGATTCCAGTTCTGATGCTCGCCTCGCTCTCCCGATACTTTCGCCGGCGCCGCATGCGGCGCTTCGCGCGCGAGCTCGGCATCACCGCGGCAACCCGTGTCCTGGACATCGGGGGCACGCCGGATTGCTGGGCGCTCGTTCCCCAACAGCCGCGCCTCACGCTGCTCAATACGCCGCGCGCCCGCGACGACCTGGCGGGAGCGGCAAGCTGGGTGGCCGGCGATGGCCGCCGCCTGCCGTTTCGCGACGCGGCATTCGACGTGGTCTTCAGCAACTCGGTGATCGAGCACGTCGGCGACGCGGCCAGCCAGGAGCGCTTCGCCCGCGAGGTGGCGCGCGTAGGCCGCGCCTACTGGGTCCAGACGCCCAATCGCTGGTTTCCCGTGGAACAGCACCTGCTGACGCCGTTCATCCACTGGCTGCCGAAATCCTGGCAGCGGCCGATCGTCCCGCGCTGCAATCTGTGGAGCCTCGTCGTGCGCGTGACCCCCGACCGGCGGCAGTTCTATATCGAGCACTATCTGAGCGACGTGCGGCTGCTCGGCGTTCGCGAGGTGCGCGCCCTGTTTCCAGGCGCGCGCATCATTCGCGAGCGCTTCTGCGGGATGGCCAAGTCCCTGATCGCCATCCGGCGGGGGTGTGTTCAAGCGAACGCGTTGACGGCGCCGCACCCCGGCAACAAACCATCCCAGAACGAGAGGCTGTAATTTGCCCGCAACACCTTTGATCGGTCGAGAGCGGTATAAAAGAGCGCCATCGGTCAGCGAGCCAATCAGCTCAGCAGCCGTCCTCTGCTTATCCGGGTAACGCGAATCGTGAGCGTAGAAGAGAACATTGGTGTCAACCGCGGTCATGCATCTCGTCCCTACTGAAGCGGCGTGAGTCTGGGGGCAGGGGGTTGCGCTTCATGCGCTCCACCAACGACTGCAGTACCGCGGCGCGCTCCTCAGGAGCAGTGACCTCGGGCGGCAGCGCCATGCCCTCACGCTGAATCATGAGGACAACCTTTGCACCCTCGGGGAGATCACAAGGAGTCTCGGGTACGAAGCTTCCCTGTTCATAAACGGCTTTCACGATCTGAGGCATATCTGCTCCATTCCCCAGTATGGGCTGCGGCAAGTGTTGGACACAACTTCGTGTCTTCCCATCGGGGGTTGCCGGGGTTGCCGTACAATCGTAGATCGGGTCTGTTAGCAGCGGTGAAGCCGCCAGGTTCGTGATGATGGCAATAAAGAAAGTCTCGCTGATCACCGATGGGTCGTGTCTGGGTAATCCGGGTCCAGGAGGGTGGGCTTGCATACTGCGATTCGGCGGCGCGAAGAAGGAGCTCTTCGGATACGATCCTCACACTACGAACAACCGGATGGAGCTGATGGCGCCCATCCAAGGACTTCTCGCGCTCAAAGAGCCTTGCGAAGTAGAAATCACCACAGACTGCGAGTATGTGCGGAAAGGAATCACGGAGTGGATCATCCGATGGAAAAGCCTCGGCTGGTGGAAGAAGGACTGGTCGGTTCGCCACGCGGATCTCTGGATCGAGCTTGACGAACTGACTGAGATCCATCGCACCACCTGGCTTTGGACCAAAGGCCATGCCGGCCACGAAGACAATAACCGCTGTGACTGGCTTGCCCAGAACGCCGCCCGCACACAGACCAGTTCCTTCCCCGACGGCAGCCCGCATGCCCCGCTTCGCCACGCCCTGGGAGCGGACTACGTTCCGCCGCGGCCGCAGGCAAGTCTCTTCGAGGAGTGAGCGCTGTCACTCCTGCCTGAGCGCCAGCAAGGGGTCCACGCCGGCAGCGCTCATGGCGGGAATCCAGGCCGCGGCGGCGCCAGCCGCGAGCAGGAGGACCCCAACCGCCGCGAACATGGCCGGATCCCATGGGTCCACGCCATCCGGGAGTATGTCAGTCAAGGGCCGAATGGCGGCAACTGCAAGGGGAAGCCCCACCACTACTCCGCAGGCGAGAACCGCCACGCCGTCTTGCATGGCCGTCCAGAGAATCGTGGAGCGGGTGGCTCCCACGGCGGCACGGATGGCCATTTCCCGCGTGCGCCTCCGTGTGGCATAGGAGACCGAGCTGTACAGGCCGGTGAGTATCAACAGCAGGCCCAGGCCGCTCAGAGAGCCCACGAATCCCGCGGCGACCCGCATCGGGAAGATGGCGCCCGCGGTGGCGTCCGACAACGGCCGGACATCCAGCGCCGAGACCGCATCCACTTCGGCCAGCGCATTGCGCAACGGCTGGATCCATTGCATCGGGTTCCCGGCGATGCGCACGAGCAATTGCGCATCCGCATACGGCGTGAAGAACACCGGAGCATTGGCCTCACCGAGCGTGCGCATCTTCGCGTCCGCGGTGACTCCGATGATCTCCAGGACTCGCTCCTTTTCGCGGCCTGCGACGATCTGGGCGCCAACCGGATCGGCATCGCCGAACAACCGCCGCGCGAGCGTCCGATTGACCAGGGCGGGCACCGGTTGTCGCGAGCGGTCGGCGATTTCGAAGTCGCGGCCGCGCAGAATGCGGATTCCGAGAACCTTGCAGAACTGCTCCCCCGCGCCCACCGAGTACGCGTCGCGGGCCGCCGAAAGAGGGTCGCCCTTTCGCCGCACCGGATCCCGCGGCAACTCTCCCGTGAGCGGCAGCGTCCCGACCGAAGTGACCCCCATGACTCCGGGTACTTCTTTCACGCGCCGGACCACCCCGTCGCGCCAACTCCAGCCTTTTTCACCCTGACGCTGCCCAGGCCGCGGAGCCACCAGTCCGATGACCGTATGCGAAACGTCGAATCCAGGATCGACGCCGGCAATCTGCAGGAAGCTCCTGGAGAAGAGGACGCCGAGCGTCAGCAGCACCATCGACAGGGCCACCTGCAGCGCCACGAAGCTATTCCGCAGGTTCCATCGCCGGATGGAGAACGCCGGCTCCCCTTGTTTCATGGCGAGGCCGAGGTCGGCATTCGAGCCGCGCAGCGAAGGGAGCAGCGAGGAAACGAGAAGCGCCACCAGGGCCGTCGCCAACCCGTATAGAAACAGGCTGCGGTCGCTCTGGAAGTGGAACTCGAAGGGTAGATTGTAGGCCGATGGCCAGCGGACATAGCTCAGCCGGTTGCGCAGGAAGGCATCGACGATGAGACCAAGACCCGCGCCCAAACCCACGAGCACAAATCCTTCGGCGAGAAGCTGCCGCGCCAACTGAAATCGGCTGGCGCCCAGCGCCTTGCGAATGGCCAGTTCCCGCTGCCGCGTGACGCCACGCGCCAGCAGCAACCCGGCCACGTTGAAGCACGCGATCACCGCGAGCATGGCCGCAGTGCCGAAGAGCATCACGAAGAACACGAAGAAGCGCCGATCGTCGCCCTCGCCGGCCGCATTCGCGGCGAGTCCGCCCATTGGCCGGAGCCTCGATACCTGCTTCGCGAAGTCCTGGCCGCCGATTGCCCGGGCCGCGGCGACCCATGCCTGCTGCGTCTGCTTCCGCGTGAGTCCGTCGCGCAGCCGTCCGAAGGGATGATAACCCCAACCATCGGGGTGGGCCGGCACGTAGATTTCCGGAGAAACGCCGTGGCCCATGACGCTGCGATAGTCCCGCGGCAGCACGCCCAGAACCGTATAGAGCTTGCCGTTGAGCTGGAGCGGATGGCCGACGGCGCCGGGATCGGAGTCCAGGCGCTTGCGCCAGCAACCGTAGCTCACCACGGCGACCGGGAGGCCCTCGTCGGATTGAGAGTACAGCCGGCCGGCGTACGCGCCGACGCCGAGGACATCGAAGAAATTGGCGCTGGTGCGCATCCCCCAAGCCACCTCGCTGTGCGTTCCCACATCCCAATTCAAGTTGCCGATGCCGGTTTCGAACGCCAGGTCCTGAAAGACACCGGCTTCCCTGAGATCGCGGTACCGGGCGTAGGTGATTTCCGTGGCGACGCGCGCCAGGCGGTCCGGCTGGCGGGCGCTCAAATCGTCCAGGATCATTTCACGAACCACGCTGTAGATGGTGACATTGGCGCCGATTCCGAGCGCCACAGAGGCAATACCAAGGGCGGCGAGGGCCGGGGATTTGCGGAGGCCTCGCACCGCATGGCGAAAGTCGGTCAATACGGGAAGCATCTGCGCAAATCCATATTACACACACCCAAGTCCCTTTTCCGCAACGCCCGGATGGACGACTTCAGCCGTAACCGCGGTCCAGCCGGGCAGGCAAGGAAACCAAAGTGGCCCTCGGTTTCAGTGGCCACCGAAGAATGCAAGAGTGCCGAGGCGCTCCAGCATTGCGGCGTGGCCCTGGTCATCTGCTATCGACCGGTAAATCTCGAGGGCCCTGGTGTAGCTCGCCTTTGCATCGTTTGGTTTAAAGAGTTCTACCTGGGCGTCTCCCAGGCCGCGGAGGACGGCCGCCAAGCGCCCAGGTGGTCCGTCGGTGTAGACAGCCTCAGCCTCCTTGTACATGGCCACGGCCTCTTGATACCGAGTGTCTCGGACCAGTCGCTCTGCCATCTCCACGAGGGCTTCGCCCTTCCACCCCTTGGAGACTAGCGCACCGCCCTGAATACCGATCGCCTGCCTGAATCGTGGGTTTGCATTGTTGACGTCGCCCTGCTTCATCCAGGCTGAGAAGGACTGCTGAAGCGCGGTGAGTTGCCTGGGTGCATCCGAGATTTGGTGAAAGACATGAGCGGCTTCGTCGGACCACCGCGCCGCCTCATTGTGCTTACCTAGTAACGATGCAACCTCGGCACCCGCTAGCCGAGCTAATCCTCTTCCCCTCGCATCATTCGCTCTTACCGAAGCTTCGTAGGCTTCGGAGTAGGATTGGATAGCGTCCACGACATCGCCGTCCCCTTGCTGCAAATCTCCGATAGCGCGCCATACCTCTCCCATTTCCCGAAGGGCTCCCTTCTCCTCAAAGAGTTTTAGGGCCGTTTCATAAAATGCTGCCGAAGCTGGCACATCTTTCTGCTTCTTCGAGGCATCACCCAAGCTCTTCAAAACCGTCGCTTCTCCGTGCTTATCGCCGATTTTCTGAAAAAGCTCGCGCGCCTGAATATAATTTCCGGCTGACTCATCGAGATGGCCGAACCGAAAATGCAGGTCCCCGAGCCGCCGGAGCACGCTCGCCTGACCAGCAAGGTCACCAGCCCGAATGTATCGTTCCAGCGCCTCGTGGAATAGCTGTGCGGCCTGCTTGAGCTCTCCACCATTCAGGTTGGGAGCCGGAGCCTCGGTCAGCGATGTTTCGTCCCAGGGTCCCTTCGGTGCCGTGAGCCGTGCCGTAAACGTCTCGTAGCTGCGCGCCAACGACAGCCGGTCACTGGCCCCCTCGTCGAGCACCGCGATGTCTTCACCGTAAGCGTACCGTGGGATGTATTGAACTTGGACATCATTGAAGTAAGACTCGAGCTTGCACTCCGGCAGATCGTAAACCTCTGCTAGTAGCGCTTCGAACAGCGGCTGATATCCTGGTATTGCTTCAGCCTCGTTTCCGCGCCGCCAAGTTACGCGCAACTTATCCTCGGCGTGTTCGATCCGTGAGGGCAGAGGGAAGACGAGGAGCGGCCGGAGATCGGCCGACTCCTTGCGGTACGCTACGGAACGCACGACGACGTCGAGCGCACCGAGGAGACTCTGTCGATTCGGGGTGAAAACAACGACGAGCTTGTCCGGGACCAGGGTGGTACAGATCCCGGTTACGTCGGATACGCCGGTCCGGGAATCGACCAGAACGTACCGATACTGGCGCGAAAGGTAGCCCACAAAGGCCGAATACAACCATGGCGCACGGCTGTAGAGAGACGCCCAATCAAAGGTTTGGACCCGAGATGAATAGGTAACGTCGAAAGCGCCCGCGGGAAGCAGATCCAATGGCCGTTCATTCATCTTCACAATGAACCGATCGATGTGGAGCCCTGCAAAGAACTGGTCGCTTTCGTCATCAGATTGAGGCACCTGCGCCTCCGGACCAGCCAAAATCTGGGAGATCTCGGCGAACAAATCGAGTAGGCCGGGCTGTCTGCCCAGACGAATCCGTTCTGACGCTTCCGGGGCTAACTGGCGGTCAAAGAAACGATCCAATCCAGGTGCTTCGATGTCCCAGTCGATCATCAGAACCCTGGTTTGGCCGTTCCGCGAGAGGACCGCAGCCACGTTTGCGACGGCCATGCTACGCCCTGTTCCGCCTTTGAAGGAATAGAACGTGATCACTTCCCCAGACTGGTAGTTCGGGGTCATGCGTCCTCCTCGTGCCCCGGAAACTCAAGCGGCTTGGGGGCTGCAGTCTTCAACCACTCTCGCACGTCGTCGTCGGACGGCAGTTGGAAGTTCGCACACTCACCGCAAGCATCAGCGCCGCAGGACTTCAACGTCTCATGCCGCTCGGCTATATATTCCGCGATGACTCTGATGCGGCCCTTGAACTTGGGGTGCCTGCTCAACCTTGGCTCGCCCAACGCAAACTTCTCAAAATCCTCGTAGTGCCGTTTCTGAGAGATTTCCCCAGGCAGGCGGGTTACGCCTCGAAATACTACCGGGATAATCAGGCCGCGGGAGCGTGCTTCGGGACCAAGAGTGACCCGCCGGAGGCGCTCCGCTTCCAGTTGCTCCATGCCCTTGAACTCCCTGGTACAGTACGTGTGGTCCTTGTCAAAATACGTCGGCGTGTAGACCATCACCAGGCAGACGCTGTAGCAAAGTTCGAGCGCCAGTGCCTCGTTATAGAGGTAGCCCGGTTTCAACCGGTCGTGATCCACGCAAACGGGTAGATCGACCAACTGCCGAACTTCATTTTCAAGAGCGGAATAGAGCTGGTTGATGATTGCTCCCGTCAACTCGTCCTGTCCGTGCCTCTAGCTCAGGAAGCAGGCATATCGAAACGCCATAGTACACCCGCGATTCTACCACCCGAGGAGACGCTTCGCCCCACATATCCCTGAGCCGAGCCACCGCGCCGCGCGCCGCGCGCGAAGGCGGAAACTGCGTCATCGATACAACTCCACCAGGCGTCGCCGATCGTCCGCCGACATCCCCGAGTGCTTGCGAATATCCTTGCGCGAAGTGAGCAGCCGGCGGTACCGCCCGAAGTACTCCGGGATATCGCCGCCGTATTGAAAGCTGTACATGATGTCCGCGAAGGCCGCGGTGTGCGCGAGGCCCAGCGCATGCCCCGTTTCGTGCAGACAGGTCAGGTAGACGATGGCATCCCGCAGCAGCGCGTCCTTGTCGTTGGGTGTCTCGGGCGGCGGCAGCACGTACACCTCGGCGCCGCGCACTCCATCCACCAGGATCGGCCGCGCCTCGCCATAGAGACCTTCTCGTCCGCCGGACCAAAAGACGCGGATGTGCGCCTTCTCGCGGTCAGTCGTTTTCTCGATCGCAAGATGCCCCGCCGAGGCCCCCTGCCAGGCCTCCATGGCCCATTGCGCCAGCTCGGGGTCGCCGGTGTGGCAGCCGCTTTCGGGCTTCGCGCAGGGTTCCACCCAGTAACGCAAAGTGGCGCATGGAGCCGCCAGGCACAGCCACAGCAACACCAGGAACTTCACACCCCCTCCTTCGGAAGTAGCGTAGCACGGAGGGCAGCCCTGCAAACCTCGGCGCACCAATGGAGTCTAATCACCCTATGGAAACTCTGTGGCAAGACGTCCGCTACGCGGTGCGCGGCCTCCGCCGGAATCCCGGTTTTGCGGTGACCGCCATCCTGTCCCTGGTCCTTGGAATCGGCGCGAGCCTTGCGATCTTCACCATCACCGACAGCCTCCTCCTGCGTCCGTTGCCGTACCGCGATCCGTCCCAGCTCACCATGGTCTGGGAAATGAACCGGCGCCGCCCCGCTGCCGACCAGAACGTGGTCTCGCCCGGCAATTACCTGGACTGGAAAAAGCAGAATGAGGCTTTCCAGACCATGGCCGGCTTTACCACGTTCCGCGCGGTGCTCTCCGTGGGCACGCGCGCCGAGGAATTAGAAGAGCAGGCAGCCAGCGTGGAGCTGTTGCCCATGCTGGGCGTCGAGCCGCTTCGCGGGCGCCTGTTCACTGCGGAAGACGACCGTCCGGGATTCGACAACGTGCTATTGATCAGCTACCGCCTCTGGCAGAGCTGGTTCGGCGGCGACGCCAACATCGTGGGCCGGAAGGTGCAAGTGAACAACACTCCACGAACCATCATCGGAGTTTTGCCGCCGAGCTTCTATTTCCTCTCGCGCGAGACCGACCTGTGGGAGCCGCTGGGCCTCGACCCGGCGCGCGACTACCGCGCCAGCCAGGGCCGCTGGATGCTGTGCCTCGCCCGCATGAAGCCCGGCGTGACGCGCGTCCGGGCGCAGGCCGATATGACTGCCGTGGCGAAGCGGCTGGAAGCCGCCTACCCGAATTTCGATACCAACTGGACGGTCAATGTCGAGCCTCTCCGCGACGCCATGGTCCGGCAGGTGAAGACCTCGCTCGTGGTGCTGCTGGGGGCCGTCGGGTTGCTGCTGGCGGTGGCGTGCGCCAACGTGGCGAACCTCCTGCTGGCGCGCTTCGCGACGCGCCGCACGGAGATGGCGGTGCGGGTGTCCTTGGGCGCGGGCCGCGGGCGCGTCATCCGTCAACTGCTCACAGAAAGCGCGCTCCTCGGCGTGGCCGGCGGACTGGCGGGAATTGCGGTGGCTCGCGGCGCGGTCAAAGGCCTGCTGGCGATGGCGCCTCGGGACCTCGTCCGCGGTGCGGCCATCTGGATGGATCTGCGGGTTCTGCTCTTCGCTGTCGCGCTTGCCGTCCTGACGGGCATCTTCTTCGGACTGGCGCCGGCCCTGGCGACCTCGCGTGCCGGCCTGATCCGCGGCCTGCGCGACGGCGGCCGATCGGGCATCGGCGGCGGCCGTCTCCGCTCCTGGTTCGTGGGGGCGGAGGTCGCGTTCTCGGTGATCCTGCTGGTGGGGGCGATGCTGCTGTTCCGCAGCCTGGTGGGCTTGCTGGCGGTCAACCCCGGCCTCGACCCGGCCAACGTGCTCACCTTCCGCGTCATACTTCCCACCGTCCGCTATTCAGAGCTTCCGCGCCGTACGCAGTTCTTCGCGCGCGCCATCGAACAGATCCAGCGGCTCCCCGGCGTTCGCTCCGCCAGCGCGGTGAGCTTCCTGGACTTCAATGGCATGGTTGCGGGCACCAGCGTCCGGATCGGTGGAAGGCCGGCGCCCAAGCCGGGCGAGGAGCTGGTGGCCAACATCCGGACGGTGATGCCCGGTTACTTTCGTACCATGGGGATTCCACTCGAGAGCGGCCGCGACTTCACTGCCGCCGACAACGATCCCGCCAGCCCCTACCGTTTCATCGTCAGCCAGGCATTCGCGCGGAACTATCTGCGCGGCGAGCGACCGTTGGGCATCCAGATCAGCGCGGAGATGGACCGGCAGAATCCGTTCGGCGAAATCATCGGGGTGGCCGGCGATGTGAACGATGGCGCGCTCGACAAACCGGCGCGGCCGACGGTCTATTACATCCATGCGCATCTGACCTATACCGGGATGGTTTTCGTGGTGCGTGCCGGCGGCAATCCCATGGGTCTGGCCGAGCCTGTCCGGAGGATCATCCGCGGCCTGGATTCGGCGCAACCCGTAGCCGACATGCGGGCGATGGGGGCGATTGTCGCGGAGACCTTTTCGCGCCAGCGATTCAGCGCCCTCCTGCTCTCCGGATTCTCGCTGACCTCGCTGGTTCTGGCGGCCATCGGCATCTACGGCGTGCTCGCCTATTCCGTCACCGAACGCACCCGCGAGATTGGCGTGCGCGTGGCACTCGGCGCCAGGCCCGGACGCATCGTGACACTGATCGTGGGAAGCGGGGCACGCGTGGTGATGGCGGGAACCGTGGTGGGGGTCGCCGGGGCGCTGGCGTTGTCGGGACTCCTCAAGGGCCTGCTATTCGGAATCGGCCCGCGCGATACCACGACTTTCGTGGTGGCGCCTGTGATTCTGGCGGCAGTGGCTCTCGCGGCGGCGTACGTGCCTGCGCGCCGCGCCGCGAACCTGGAGCCCATGCAAGCGCTTCGGGCGGAGTAGTTGGCAGGCGAAAGCGCCTGCCCCACCTGGCAATGGGCTTGCACTGGTCTTATTCGTGCTCCGACGGAAGGCTGGATCTCCTTGGGTTTCAAGGGTTTTACAGGTTGGCGTCGTGCCGATTCCGCACACCTGTGACCCGGAGCGGCGCGGCCCGGCGCTTGGTATAATCGGGAGTTAAACCGCAGACTAACGTGTCTCTTAGCTATCGCATGAAGTGTATCTCCGGAATCTTTCTCTGCGCGGCCACTATGTTCGGACAGGCCGGCAGTTTTACTAATGGACAGGCCGCCCGGCTGGTAATCGGCCAGGCGACGTTCACCAGCGAGGACTCCAACTCCAGCGACGTTTTCATCGGCGGAGTGAGCGGCATAGCCTATGGGGGCGATACTCTCATCGTGGCCGACGCGAACTACGTGGGCGCGTTGCCCAATAACCACAGGGTCTTGATTTACCAGGGTCTATCCTCCATGCTGCCGAGTCCCACGGCCAGTCTGAGCTACAACCGCAAGTGCCCCGTCTGCGTCGGCCAAGCCACGACAGTGCTCGGCCAGCCGGATTTCACAACCACCACGGAAAACATTAACGCCACGTCCAGCGCCCTGCGCCTTCCGACGGCCGTGGCTACCGACGGCGTGCACGTGGTGGTGGCCGATACCGACCACAACCGCGTTCTGATCTGGAACCGAATCCCCGCCGTCAACAACCAGGCGGCCGACGTGGTGGTGGGGCAACCGGATATGGTCAGTTCCGGCCTGCCTCCCAATAACACCCCGACGGCGAAATCCATGCGCGGGCCGCAGGGGGCGTGGATCCAGAACGGCAAGCTGTACGTGGCCGACACGCAGAACAACCGCGTCCTGATCTACAACCATATCCCGACGACCAGTGGCGTGGCGGCCGACATTGTGCTCGGAGAGCCGGATTTCACCACGACCGTGCAGCCGGACCTGACCCAGCAGACGACCAGCGCTACCGCCCAGAACCTGTTGAACCCGGTGTCCGTAACCTCGGATGGAATCCATCTGTTCGTGACCGACCTGGGTTATAACCGCGTGCTCATCTGGAACACCATCCCCACTGCGAATTACGCCGCGGCGGACGTGGAGATCGGGCAGCCCGACATGAACAGCTCGGTGGCGGACAACGCGTATACCACCAGTACGACTTCTACCTTAACGCCTCCGCCCCAGACGCCGGTTCTGTGCACCGTTTCGAACGGCACCGATGCCAACAACAATCCGACATATCCCTCGGTTTGCAATTACACGTTGAGCTACCCCCGATTTGCCCTTGCGGGCGGGGGCATGCTATTTATCGCCGATGGCGGCAACGACCGGGTGCTGGTGTACAATACCATTCCGACACAGAACGCGGTTGCCGCCGACATCATCCTCGGCGAGCTTGGCGGCACCGTGGTCCAGGCAACGGATGCCGCGGATTCGATGTACTGCCCGATGTCGCTGGCCTGGGACGGCACCAACCTCTACGTCAGCGACCCCTACGACCGCCGCATCACGGTCTACACGCTGGCCCCCGTCGCGCTGCCGTACCAGGCGGTTCGCAATGCCGCCGGCATGAACATCATCGCCAACGGCACGGTGACCATCGCGGGGACGATCCACTCCGGGGACATCGTCTCCATTTCGATCGGAAATTCGACCACCGCCACCCCCGTGCAGTACTCGTATACCGTCAAAGCGACCGATACCCTGGACGACATCGTGAACGGGCTGGTGAATGCCATCAATTCCAGCAATAGCGGCCAGGGCGATCCCAACGTCATGGTCACGGCGGACCTCACCAACGAAGCCGTGGTCCTCACCTCGCGGGTGGCTGGCGACAACGGCAACAACATTACCTTATCGACCACGGTCTCGAGCGGAGCGCAGGTCACGGCCACCGCGTCCGGCACCAACCTGAGCGGGGGAGGAGACGCCGCCAAGATCGCTCCCGGAACGATTGTGACGATCCTGGCGAGCGCCGGCACTAGCATCTCGGCCCAGACGGCGTCCGCCGATTCGAGCCAGCCGTTGCCCACCCAGTTGGGCGGAACCAGCGTATATTTCAACGGCATTCCCTCGCCGGTTTTCTCGGTTTCGCCCACCCAGGTGACGGCCCAGATCCCGTGGGAAGTGACCGACAGCACCAGCATCAACGCCTATGTGCGGTCGGTGATGAACGATGGCAGCATCCAGGTCACCACGCCGGTGGCCGTCACCATCGTGCCGGCTAATCCCGGGGTGTTCCCACAACCCGGCGACACGAATTCTCCGCCCGCGGGAATGGTGCTGCACGGCTCCAGCCGAGCGATCGGCATCGTGAGCGTGGATGGCAGCGTCACTGCCAATGACGTGGTCACGGTGACGGTGGAAGACCGCGCCTACAATTACACGGTGCAGTCCACCGATAGCCTGGCCAGCATCCGCGACAACCTCGTCGCCTTAATCGGCCAGGATCCGAAAGTGAGCGCCACGGCGTCGGGTGCGTATACCCGTATCATCCTGACGGCCCTGGTGGAGGGGCCGGACGGGGAAGCCATTCCGTACGGCGCCAGCGCCAGTTCGGCCGCCACGGAAGTCATGACGGCATTCACGGCGTCGCTTTGCTGCGCCAACGTGGAAAACAGCCCGGTGACCCAGGAAAATCCGGCCGTCCCGGGGGAATTCATCACCGTGTATGCTACCGGGCTGGGCCTGCCGGTGCTTGACGACACGATCTCCCCGCTCATTAACACCGGCGTCCCGTATCCGCAAGGGGCGCCCATCACGCAGCCCGCACAGGCCCTCTCCGCGATTGCAGGCGGAAGCACCGCCGACGTGATCTTTGCTACCTTGATGCCCGGGTCGGTTGGCACCTTCAAGGTAGTCCTGCATCTGAATTCGGGCCTTTCTAGCAACACCGCAGACACGCTCACCATCGCGCAGAATACCTATGTGAGCCAGGTGGTCACCCTGCCGATTCAGCAGTAGATCGGTTCAGCCATAGATCTTGCGCGCCCGATCGCGGATCGCCGGCGGCACCAGGTGCTCCCACGGTTCTCCGCGTGCGATTCGGGCCCGGACGTCGCTGGCCGACACGTGTTCGAATTCGCCCACAAGGGGCAGCCGGCGGATGGACGCCTGCAACTCGGCCGGCGGCTGGTATTCCCCGCGGCGGGCGGCAACGAGGAGATCGAACTGCCGCAGCATTTGGGCAAACTCTCCCGGCTGTCCGTAATCCCAGCCGGCGATCCGTTCGGCGGCGTCCCGTCCGCAAAGGAAGCTGAGCCGGACGTCCTTGCCATAGGCGGCACGGCACTCCTCCGCGATCTCCACGAACAGGCCTCCGCCGGAGGCCGCGATGGAGCAGCGCGGCTCACCGCCTAGCGCTGCGCGCAGCATGTCGACACGCTCGGCAAATGTTGCACCCGTGTATTCTTTGTGCGGCAGGGCGCGCGGCAAAACCCACACGACTTCGTCCACCGAGTGCGCTGCCGCACGGGCCAGCGCGAGGTGCGCGATGGTGATCGGATTGAAGGTGCCCGGCAGGATTCCAAGGCGGGAAGGGGCGCCCTGGGACCGGTGGAAGAACTCCATGACTTGTCATTGTAGTTGGGAATTGCGTGAAAAAACCCAAACCCTCCCCACAGAGGAGGGGAGTGAAAGAGCGGAGTTTTACGCAGGCCCTTAGAAACACAAAGGGCGCGAGATGTCCCTCGCGCCCTTCGATGGTCCGGAGCTTAGGCGGCCAGAAGCTCGTCGATGGTCTCGCCGGTTTCGGACTCGAATTCGTGGCGGTCCGCCGCTTCCTGGCAGCGAATGCAGTATTTGGTCCAGGGCACCGCATCCAGGCGCTTGGGCTTGATCTCCTCCTCGCAGTGCATGCAGATCCCATAGCTGCCGTCTGCCATGCGGGCCAGAGCGCCCCTTACGTTGCGAAGCAGGTTGGATTCGCGGTCCAGATTGCGGATAGCCAGTTCCCGCTCGCCGGCCAGTTGTACTTCGTCAATCGCGTCCGGGGTTTTTTCGATGGCGATGTCTTCCCGGTTTCGGAGTCCGGCGGACAACTCCGCCTGCTTGGTCTCCAGCATCGCTTTGTATTTGTTGAGTTCGGTCTGGTTCATCGGTCCATCTCCTTCATCCTCCAGCAAGTTTTTCCTTTTTTTTGTTGTCTTTATCGTGTTCGCTTGCTGCAACAATATAGACGGAAAAATATGCCAAAGGTTTCACGTCAGCTCTCTAAAATAACGTCCCTCAAAAGGGCTATGGCTCGTCGTGTTTTCGCCCAGCGACGTTGCACGGCTCCATATCGTAGCAATCCGATTGCCAAAGTGCAAGACGCTCCGAAACTCCGTTTTCGGCGGCCGCATTTGGCAGGCGGACCCAGAGGACAGTCCATTCACTTATCGGCAGATGCTACCATTTCTCTTTCGGTTGTCAAAAAAAATCGGTGCGCTGCCATACCTCTACTGATAGACTGCGAAAAAACGTCTGCGCGTTGATCGCTTGCCTCTTCTTCTTCATTGCCGGTCTTGCCCTGATTCCCCACGCCGGAATCGAGAATGACGAAGCGCTGTTCGCCCAGGCGATTTATGAACCCCGAGCCGAACTATTCGCCATCGGCATCGGGCCCTCCCACGTTCCGCTCATGCTGATGAGCTATCTGGGGGCGCTGAAATCCCTGATTTACAAACCGATTCTGCTGATTTTCGGAACGGGGCTTTTCGCCCTGCGCGTTCCCATGCTGCTGGCCGGCACGCTAAGCGTGTGGCTCTTCTTCCTGCTCATTCGCAGGATCGCGGGGGAGCGGGCTGCCTTAATTGGATGCTGCCTGCTGGCCGTGGATTCAAGTTATCTGGCCACGGTGTGCTTCGACTGGGGGCCGGTGGCTTTGCAGCATCTACTGCTAGTAGGCGGCGCCCTGCTGTTGGTCCGCTTCTACCAGGAGAAGCAGCCTTGGGCCCTCGCCGGCGGTTTCTTCCTTTTCGGGCTGGCCATGTGGGACAAGGCGCTGACCGTGTGGCTGTTGAGTGGAATGGCAGTTGCGGGAATATCGACACTTCCGAGGCAAATATTCGTCACCATTACCGGCCGGCGGGTCGCCATCGCAGTGCTGGCGTTCGTGCTGGGTGCGCTCCCGCTGCTGGTCTACAACGTGGACAACCACTGGGGCACCTTTCACGGCAATTGGTCCCGCGACACCAAGGGTATTACGGGAAAAGCGCGGTTTCTCCTATATACCGAGAGCAAGGGATTGTTCGGCTGGTTGACCGCCAGCGACTGGCAGACGCCCGAGCCCCAGCCACCGAACGGCATGGCGCAAAGCACGGCTGCCCGGATTTCGGCACTTGCCGGCAGCCCGCACAAATTCCAGTTGGTCTACGCTTTCGTTCTGGCGCTGATGCTGGCGCCGCTGGCGGGCCGCAACGGTATACGCGCTATTCTGTTTTGCCTGATTGTCATGGCGGTGGCCTGGATCCAGATGGCAATGAACGCCAATACCGGCGCCAGCCTCCACCATACAATTCTGCTCTGGCCCATTCCGGAGTTGATTATCGCGATTTCGTTCGCCGGCGCATCCCGGCGGTTGGGACGTGCCGCTATTCCGGCACTTGCCACGGCGATGGCGCTGCTGTTGGCATCCGGCGCCCTGGTGATCAACCAATACTATGTGGAATTGTGGCGATACGGAGGCGCCCAGAGCTGGAACGAGGCCATCTTCGCGCTGTCCGGCTACGTAAAGGGGCTCAACGCCAAGAACGTGGTTTGCATGGATTGGGGCATCATGGACCCACTGCGGCTGCTCGACCGCGGGAGGTTGCCGCTGATCGAGGGAAGCGACCCGGTCTCCAAGCCGGAGATGAGCGACGAGGATCGCCGCGGCGCCATGTGGCTGCTGAACGAGCCGGCGAATGTGTATATCGCGCATACCAAGGAGTTCGCGTTCTTTCCTCTTCCGAGCCCCAATCTCATTCGCTTTGCCGAGAAATCGGGTTACCGGCGGACGGTGATCGCAGTCATCTCCGACCGCTACGGGCGGCACGTGTACGAGGTGTACCGGTTCGTGGGAGGGCCGGGGGCGCTCAATTGACCGATCCCCTCTACCTGACCCGGCGTGGCCGGAACCAGAAAAGGAACCGACTGTCTCACCGCCGAGACGCTGAGGCGCCGAGAAAAAGAAAGTGAACACCTGAGAGCGCCGAGGCAGCAGAGGGCGCTGAGAAAACCGTGCCCCGTGTCGCGGAAGAATTCTGGTGGAGCGCGAGCCTTATTTGAGGGCCAGTCCGATACTGCTTACCACGATCCCCAACTCGCGCTGGTCCACCGATCCGGCAGGGATGGCTTTGTCCAGTTGGAACTCCAACCGCACAGATCCGCTCCGGATCAGGCTCGCCGGAACGTCCCGCCGGTACACGTAGTCGCCAGGCTTGGACCAGGTCTCGGGCGCGAGCGTGCCGTCGCCGATCGAGGCTGAGAGAGTGACGGCCCCCAGCTTTTCGATCACCACGGGCGGCACCGTCAGATGTACCTGCAGGCCGGCGCCGATCTGGCCGGAGCCGGCCGGCGCCCGCAGCACCACCACAAACTGGCGGGCGGTCCATCGCCACGCGTTGGCTTCGATCTCGTGAAAGCCGCTGACCAGTTGGTCGGCGACCTTGGGGTCTCCCAAGTGCACGGTGGAGGCGAGCTCGGGCGCTCCCTTTTCGAAAGCCGACTGCGATTGCGCCTGTCTGTGTTTGCAGCCCAGCGGCGCAAACGCGAGCATCATCAGGAGTGCGGAAGCGAGAGGACGCATGATTGAGTCTCAAATAAGAAACCGCTCCCTATGGTTGCGGCTCTGAATTCAGTCTCCGATTCTTTCCACTTGCACGAGACAACTGTAAAACGTCGCTCCGCCTCCAGCATCGGTGAGGCGCTCGGAGGTCAGCGCGTTGACGTTGCGCTTCCCGGGCGAACGCTTGCCCCAGCGCACGGAGGGCGCCGCGACCACGCCCGCCCGCACGGTGTCATCGACGCGGGCCATCAGCACGCACGAGCCGCGGCCGTTCGACACGCGAACCTGGTCGGACGTGCGGATGCCCAAACCGGCGGCATCCGCGGCGTTCAGGTGCAGGATCGCGGTCTGAAGGTCCACCGCGTCGCGATGGCCGAAGGTGGAATTCATGCTGTCGTCGTTCTTGGGAGAAATCAGTTCCAGAGGGTATTTCCGCCGCAGGTCCGTGTCGCCGTGCCGCGATTCCACCGGCGGCGTGTAGTCCAGCGTTTCGGCGTGGAAGTGGCACTTGCCGTTGTCCGTCCCGAACCCGCCCTCGGCGAAGGGGAGGAACGGCTCGGGCAGCCGCAGCCGCACGGAGCCGCATCGGTCGAGCTCTTCGAGAGTGATGCCGCGCACGAAGGGGTGCGGGGAATCGAGCAAGGTGCGGATCATGTCGTCTTCGGAATCGCGAAAGCAGGGATCGTCGAAGCCCATGCGCGCGGCGAGTTGGCGGAAGATGTCCACGTTGGATCGGGCCTCGCCGGGAGGCGGAAGCGCCGGCCGCGCTAACTGAAGATAGTAGTGGCCGTATGCGTAGTAGAGGTCGGTGTGCTCCAGGAAGGTGGTGACAGGCAGAAGAATATCCGCGTAGTCCGCCGTGTCGTTCTGGAACTGCTCGAGGACCACGGTGAACAGATCATCGCGCCGGAAGCCCTCGAGCACCGCGTTCTGATTGGGCGCGATGGCCGCGGGGTTGGAGTTGTAGACCACCAGGGCCTTCACCGGCGGACCCACCATCCGGGTGAGCGCGCCGCCCAGCTCCGACATGTTCACGAGGCGCGCCGCGCGGCCCAGCGCCTGCTGCTGCAGGTCGGCGCGCTCCAGGCCCGCGCGGTTCAACTGGAAGGCCTGCGACACCGAGAGCTGCAGTCCGCCGCCGACATCCTTCCACGATCCAGTCAGCGCCGGCAGCAGCGCGATGGTGCGTACCGCCATGGCGCCGCGCTCGCTGCGCTGCGTGCCATAGTTGAGCCGGATGGCGGCGGGCCGCGTGGTGGCATATTCGCGAGCTAGCGAGACGATTTCCTCGGCTTGAAGTCCGGTGAGCCCGGCGGCGCGCTGGGGCGTCCAGTCGCGGACGCGCTCGCGCAGCGCGTCGATGCCCTCGGTGTGGCGGGCCACGTAATCGGCATCGTGGAGGCCCTCGCCCAAGATCACGTGCATCATGGCCAGGGCGAGCGCCGTATCGCTGCCGGGGTTGATGAAGAAGTGCTTGTCGGAAGCCGCGCCGGTGCGGTTGCGGTAAGGATCGATGGTGTAGAGCCTGGCCCCGTTGCGGCGCGCCTCCATCACGAACGGCCACAAGTGTACGTTGGTGCCGAGAATGTTGGCGCCCCACGCCAGAATCAGACGCGAGTGGCGGAACTGCTCGGGCTCGGTGCCGTAGCGGAGGCCGAGGGCTTCGGTCAGGCCGGCTCCGCCGGCGGCCGAGCAGATGGTGCGGTCCAGACGCGAAGCGCCGAGCCGGTGGAAGAACCGCCGGTCCATGCCAGAGCCGTTGAGCAGCCCCATGGTCCCCGCGTAGCTATACGGCAGGATGGCCTCGGACCCGAACTCTTGGGCGACGCTCTTCAGGCGCCGGGCGATGGTGTCGAAAGCCTCGTCCCAGGAGATGCGCTCGAAGCGCCCTTCGCCTTTGGGACCGGCGCGGCGCCGCGGATAGAGCAGGCGGCCGGGCGAGTATTCGCGCTCCAGGTACTGCGCCACCTTGCCGCAAAGGAACCCGCGGGTGACCGGGTGGGCGGGGTTCCCGCGGAGCTTCGTGGCGCGGCCATTTTCGAGGGTGACCAGGAGCGAACAGCAGTCGGGACAGTCGAGTGCGCAGACGGAACGGCGGATTTCGGACATTTGAAGAGATTATAGCGTGGGACGGTGGTTATCAATTCGTTCCCTATCCAGTTCTTGATCGAGTAAACTGGGCTGAATGGCACGCACGCCGCGGGTTGAGCAGTGAGTCGAACCGTCACTTTCGGCATTGTTGGTGGGTACGGTGCAACCGGGAGAATCGTTGCGTCCGAGCTTGGGAAGTCCACCGAAGCGGAGATCCTGGTGGGCGGACGTGACTTGGCGAAGGGGAAGGCTCTGGCGGCGGAGTTCGATAACAGAGTGTCCGCGGCGCATGTCGACATCCTCGATGCCCATTCGTTAGACGGCTTTTGCCGCCGATGCCCGATCATCGTTAATTGCGCCGGCCCTGTTATGGTGTTGCAGGATCGCGTCGCACAAGCGGCCTTTCGCGGGCGGTGTCACTACATTGACGCGGCAGGTATGTCGTTAGTCAGGGAACGCATGCTGGGTCATAGCCGGGAAATTGAGGATTCGGGATTGTCGTTCGTTATCTCGGCTGGGTGGACGCCCGGTCTAACTGAACTGCTGCCTGTTTACGCCGACGCACAGGCACGGACCAGGCTGGACAGCATCGAGCGAATGAGGGTGTACTTCAGCGATTCTGGCGAGTGGTCGACAATGCTTTGCGCGACGCAGCCTGGTTTCTTCATCAGTCGGGACTCAGCGGCGGGGGCTACTTTCGCAAGGGCGAATGGACCGTGTCAAGATGTCTGATGGCAGAGCTGCGAAAAGCTGGAGTCGAGCAGTTCGAGAACTTCTGTCAACCATGCGAGTGAACGCCGAAGGAGCCAAGATCCCCACATGGAACGATTGGTGTTGGGACCGAAACTGGCTGGCCGCCAGTGAAGCTATAATTGAGGCATGTCTCCCGACCGCAATCGCCTCCACGCGCTGGTGGATGCCCTTCCGGAGAGTGAGGTGCAAGCGGCCATTTCTTTTCTGGCGGAACTGAGTGAGGAGGAAGTCATTGACGCGGAGACGGCGGCCAAGCTGGATCTGGCCCGCGCGGAACCGGGCGAAGATGTCCCCCTGGAGGAAGTCCGCCGCCGGCTTGGGCTGTGATCCGCCGGGTGGTGTTCCGTCCCGCCGCGGTGCGCGATCTCGCACGCCTTGATCGCATCGTCCAGGCATGGATCGATGCATCCCTGGTACGCTACGCCGCGACGGGCCACGGTGATGTGAAGTCCCTCAAAGACCGTCCTGGTGAACTGCGCCTGCGGGTCGGCAAGTGGCGGATCTTTTTCTGCCTCGATCCGCCTGATTTGATCCGCGTCCTCGGCATTGACAACCGTGGTGAAGCGTATTGACCCACTAACCCATTTTCAGAGCGCACCTTTCGTCGAGGGCGTAGTGTCGTGCGGCACAGCGTGGCGAGCGCCTGGCAGGAAGCCGGCAAGTTAGACGGCCGGGCCCGGACACGAGTCTTCCGCAACACAGACAAGAAGATTCGATGCTACCGCAGAACCGCTTGCTGACGCGCGCGGCTCCGATCGGAGCGACTACCGCGGGTACTTATCGCTCGGGTGTGAAGAAATCGGTTCAGTCAAGCCCTTGCGCGCCAACGTGGGTCACGGTTGTGGCTGAGTTCGGAGGCGAGCCTCCAGGAACCGCTGCCATTCGTCCAGGCCTTCACCGGTCTTGGCGGAAACGCGCAGTACCTGCATTTTGGGGCGGACGGCTTGAATGTTGGACAGCGCGGTTTCCCAATCGAACTCGACGGCGGCGGCCAGGTCGATCTTGGTGATCACCGCCACGTCGGCGGTGTTGAAGATGGTCGGATACTTGAGCGGCTTGTCCTCTCCTTCGGTCACCGAGAGCAGGACGAGCCGCAGGTTCTCGCCCAAGTCGTAGGACGACGGACAGACCAGGTTGCCGACATTTTCGATGAACAGAAAATCCAGTTCGTCGAGGTTCCATCCATCCAGGGCGCCGCGGACCATGGCCGCTTCCAGGTGACAGACCGTGCCGGTGGTGATCTGCTTGACGGGCGCCTGGCTGCGGCGGAGGCGGGCGGCGTCGTTCTCGGTGGCAAGATCGCCCACCAGGGCGGCCACACGATAGCTCCCGCCCAAAAGCGAGAGCGTCTTTTCGAGGAACGCGGTCTTGCCCGATCCTGGACTCGACACCAGGCTCACGGTGTACACGCCCGCCTCGCGGAAGCGTTGGCGCAACTCGGCGGCGATGACGTCGTTCTGCTTGAGAATGTTCCTCCGAACCTCGACCAGCCGCGGTTCCGTGCTCATCGATCCGTCGCTCCCATCGCGGCCATGGCCGCCTGTCCCAGGCTGATGCCCCCATCGTTGGGCGGGACGGCGCGATTCGTCGAGACGCGAAGGCGGCCGTCCGCAACCACAGATTGGATGTCTTGGAGCAGCATCTCGTTTTGAAAGACTCCGCCCGATAGTACCACCGAATCGATGCCGGCCTGCCGGCTCAAGGTTTCCAGAGCACCGCACAGCCCTTGGGCGATGCCAAGCTGAAAAGCGCGCGCGATCTCGCCAGGGTCGCGACCGCGAAGCCGGTCCTCAGCCACGGCCAGAAGCAGCGGGCGGAAGTCGAGCTCCGCTCCGGCCAGAGGGAACGGATATGCGTCTCGCTGCGGGGCGGTCCGCGCGATGTGCTCCAGCCACATGGCCGCCTGGCCCTCGAAGCTGATGGGACCCTGGAAGCCGAGCAAAGCGGCAGCGGTGTCGAAGAGCCGCCCCATCGAGCTGGTCAGGAAGGTTCGCACACCGGTGCGTGCCAGTTGCCGCGCCACTTCGTAGCGTTGGGGGAAGAGAAACGGCGGTGCGGCCAGGCTCGGGAGGCCCTCGATATCCAGCAGGAAGCCGGCCGCGGCCTGCACTGGATGCTGCGCCGCGGCGTCGCCTCCGGGAAGCGGCGCATAGCGCAAGTGCGCGATCCGCTCGAAACCTCGGGCGATGCTCCCCGCGAAAATCTCGCCGCCCCAGATCGCGCCGTCATCGCCGTAGCCCGTGCCGTCGAAGCTGACGCCGAGCACGGGTTCATCCCAAGCCTCGCGTTCGGCGAGCACGGAGGCGATGTGGGCGCGGTGGTGCTGGACCGATCTTCTCTCCGCGGCGGGAAGCTCGAACGCGTGCACGGTGGAGACATATTGCGGGTGATCGTCGCGAACTATGAGCAGATCTTCCGGCCGCACCTGGTACATCGAGAGGAGGTCGCGAATGGTCTCGCGGAAGGCTTCGAATGCCTGGTAATGGTCGAGATCCCCGATGTGCTGGCTGACAAACGCCTGCCCGCCGGCCACCAGAGTGATGGTGTTTTTGAGGTCGGCGCCGACCGCCAGAATGGGACGATCCGCGGCGAAGCGCGCGACCGCGCCCGGCGCATAGCCTCGGGAGCGGCGCAGGATTACGGGGCCGAAGGCGCCGGCGCGCGCCACGGAATCGTCCACGCGACGCGCAATCGCCCGCTCGCCAATGAGGAATGCGTCGGCGATTTCGGAGAGGCGTTCGCGCGCGTCATCGTCGGTGTAGGCGATGGGCTCGGAAGAGCGGTTGGCGCTGGTCATCACCAGCACCTCCGGAGCGCCCGCCGCGAACAGCAGGTGATGGAGCGGCGCATAGGGCAGCATGACGCCGAGCTCGTCGTTATCGGGTGCGACTCCCGGGAGAGCGATGCGCGCCGGGGCGAGCACGATGGGCCGCGCGGAGGACGTCATCAAGGCTTCGGCATCCGCGGTCAGGTGGGTCAATGCGCGGGCGGAGGCGAGGTCCTTGGCCATGACGGCGAACGGCTTCTCCTTTCGATACTTCCGCTCACGCAGCGCGAGCACGGCGGCGTGGTTGGCTGCGTCGCAGACCAGGTGATAGCCGCCGAGCCCTTTCACGGCGACGATTTTTCCGCAACGCAGCAGGTCCGCGGTCGCGGCGATACTGGGTTCGTCGGCGACCGCGATCTCCTCGGCGCACATCAGAAAGTAGTGCGGGCCGCAGGCCGGGCAGGAAACCGGCTGGGCGTGAAAGCGGCGGTCGCCGGGGTCGTGATACTGGCGGGCGCAGGCCTCGTCGAGAGGCCAGTTGCTCATGGTGGTGTTGTGCCGGTCGTAGGGCAGCGCCTGGGTGATGGTGTAGCGCGGACCGCAGTTGGTGCAGTTGATGTACGGATACCAATAGCGGAGGTCCAAGGGGTCGAACAGCTCGCGGAGGCACTCGTCGCAGACCGGCAGATCGGGCGAGATGCGCGTGGAGGGCTGCGCGCGCGAGTGGCTTTCGCGAATCGAAAAGTCCTGGAAGCCGGCAGGCTCGGCAAAGCGGACCTCGAGCGCCGTGATGCGCGCGGCCGGCGGAGGCTGAGCCTGTAAATCGCGGAGGAAGGCGTCCAGCGCGGGTTCGGCGCCTTCCAGGTGAATCTCCACGCCTTCTTCGCCGTTGAGCACCCAGCCCGCGAGGGTGTTGGCGTGGGCCAGGCGGAATACGAACGGGCGAAATCCCACTCCCTGTACCACACCTCGCACGCGGATGGACCGGGCGCAGGTCATCGCCGCTATTTCTCGCCTACCACACAACCCCGGCCCTGCCAGCCGGACTGAATCAATTTGCCGTCTTCGATCAGCACGGGCACGATTCGCTGGCCGGCCAGATCGCGCATGCGCGCGAGGGCGGCGCGGTCCAGTTCCACGTCGTATTCGAGGAAGTCGCGTCCGCGGAATTCGAGCCACTCGCGCATCTCGCGAGTATGGGGACAACCGGCGGTTCCAAAAAGCTCAAGCACGGGCATGTCGGATCAATTCCAGGTTAACGCGAATCACGTGGTAGACCGACGCCTGGATTTCCTGAATGCGGGGGATGTAGCCGCACGGCACCACCAAGGCGAAATCCGCCAGCCCGCGCCGCCGGATCTCGCCGCCGTCATAGCCGAGCAACGCCACGGTGAGCAGCTTGCGCTTGCGCGCCTCTTCGAGCGCCATGACGATGTTGCGCGAGCCGCCGCTGGTGGAGATTCCGATAGCCACGTCGTCGGGCCGCGCCTGAGCGATGAGCTGGCGCAGAAAGATCAAATCGGTTCCCACGTCGTTCGCCGCGCGCCAGGCGGGCGGCAATGGCGGCCGAGGCATACGAGATCTCGTCGGAGGATTCGGCGGCCATCCGCTCGCGGAGGCGGGCGTCGTCCGCAGCCTTCATGAGAATGGAACGGGCCACCTCAGGAATCAGATCGGCGGTGTCCTGTTTCTGCTGCCCGAGAAACGGGTAGAGAAAGCCGGCCTCGCCGGTGTCGAGACCCTGTTCGCGGCGCTCCAGGAACACGTGCACCGTCTCCCAAAGGGTGTGGTACAAAACCTCGATTACTTCCTGATGGTTGAATGGGTCCGCTGTCGCCGCCTCGCAGCAGTAGTCGCCTTCCGTGCCGGGCAACGCTACGGTCCAAGCGCCTGCGGCGCGGGCATGGCGGAGTGCAGCGGGCAATTCGGGGTCGCCTTGGGGCGGGCCGAATCCCATCACGATATCTTCGGGGCGCAGGATCGCCTGGAGCCACGGGCCGAAGAGGACCGAGAGATCGAGAGCGAGGAGCGCGCGCTTGCCCACGATGACGGGATGCGCGAATTCCACGGACACGTGCTGGGCGTCAGTAGAATAAGGGCCGCGGCACAGCCGCCTGAAAGGTGGCTGCAGGCAAGATTGCCTGCCCCACAACGGTGGCCACCTAGCAAATCCTCGGCAGGGGATCGCCCACCAGCATGTCGACGATGCGGGTGCCACCGTACGGCGTGGACGAGAGGACCGCGCAGGCGGGCTGCTCCCGCACTTCGCCGATGATCCGCGATTCGTGGCCGCCCGGCGCTTGCTGGAGAGCTTCGAGCGCCGCATCGGCATACTCCGGCGCCACCACCGCCAGGAACTGCCCCTCGACGAAGAACGCCATGTTGATGGGCACCATCAGGCCGTCCCACTGCGCGTTCTGTCCCACGTTGACGCTCGAGCAGGTGCTCATGTTCACGAACGGGCGACGGTCTCTGAGTCACTCGTCCGTGCGGAACCTTGTCCGCACTGAGTGACTTCCGGGGACCGCTCAATCGGGTGGGCGCGGATTCCGTGCGCGGGGGAACTTCTATTTCGGAGATCGGGGATTCCCCGATACGGGAAGCTGAATACGAGTGCCGGAGATTGGCAGGCGGACCCAGAGGTACCCCGCCTGCCCCACTTTGATCATGAATTTGGGGGCCCGCAATTCTCGACCTGTTTCAGCAGGCGGGTCCACTTGTCCACGGCGCGGGTGGCCATCTCGATGAGGTTACCGTGCTCGACCGTGGGCATGGGAAAGCGGATGAGTTTCGCGGCGTCGTCGACGAGGGCATCCAGGCGAAGGCGCAGATCGGAGACCGGCGGAGAGTAACGGCGGTTGATGTGGCGCGCATCTCGCAGGCTGGCGCGGAGCGCGGCGATAGCGGTGCGGATTTTGGGGGCGTTCTCCGGGGTGATAGGGACCTTGACGCCATCGATTTCGATGGTCTCGCCATCGACCTTATCGGCGATGCTGCGGAAGGCTTCCGGGGACAGAGGGGCGAGCTCGCGAAGATGGTAGAAGGACTCACCCAATTCGTCCAGTTGAGCGATGATACGGTCGACCTGGGAACGGCTGAGGCCGACATACTCGATGCAGAACTGCTCGAAGGTCAAGCCGAGCTTTTCGTATGCGCGGGACTCCTTCATTTGCTTGAGTGCAAGCGCCTGCGAGGCGGTGCAGCGGTTGGCGATGACAGCGAACGCCTGTTGGCGGCCGATCTTCGACCCGAAGTCGACCCAGTCTTTGGGTGTTTCCATGGCTCGTAAGTTGTTGATTTGCGCAGAAAAATGCGGGAACGGCGAAAGATTTGTTGAAAGCAAGCGGGTTACGAAAAGGCCGTGCGTTTTTTTACGCGCGGGACCGTTTGGCCCGGGAATGGTTCCGCCTTCGGTTGCGCAATTCTTCCTCCTGATTTCATTGTGGCAGACGGCTGCCAAGAATCGGGGTGTGGAAGGAGGTGGTTTTTGAGCTAAGTTATTGAATTCAGGAGATCGAACTTTATTTTCTGAGCTTGTGACTCGGTTTTTGGGGATTTGACGGATTTCGGGAGGTTGGCTGTAAATATTGAGGGAAAAGGGGATGCCTTACAGAGCAGAGGCGGGCAACTCTGGCCGAGCGCCGAGTTGAGGATCGGGCAGACTCTTGGACGCCGAGCGAAGCGCCCAATGCCGCTTACGTTGAGGCGGACCAGGAACGTTGTCAACGCGGCATGCGGAGAGCCCATGCCACGGTTAGACACGAGACTGTATTTATGAAATTGAGTAACTTAGTACACGGTTTCGCAAATACGGTCTCGTATCTCCAGAAGACCACTCCCTCACCGGTCGTGGCTCTGAACAGAGCCGCGCGCGTCAGCAAGCGGTCCCGCGATACGATGGTGAACTTCTGAAACGGTGTA
>Ga0209415_10003081_pt1 | contig 31056 bp, 24 predicted proteins | sample PeaSoiSIISIP2007_FD_187696 | JGI IMG/M metagenome (GOLD analysis project Ga0209415, IMG submission 187696) | Peat soil microbial communities from Weissenstadt, Germany - SII-SIP-2007 (SPAdes) (version 2) | ecosystem: Environmental > Terrestrial > Soil > Wetlands > Peat | place: Germany... | reverse complement strand
TGGTCGAAGAGGTTGACCAGGTTCGTGGCCGACAGGAACACGTGGTTGGGGCTCACGATGGTGAACACGACGGCGACCGCGACCAGCGCGACCGCCACCGGCAGGATGCCTGCGTCCCCGCCCCTGACCCGGGCCGACCAGCCCCGCAGGTACTGCCCCAGCGAGCGAGCGACAATCTCCGGCGGGATGACCTCGACCGCTGCTGCGGTCAGGTCGGTGGTTTCGGCGTCGCCGGCGGCCTCGACGTTCTTCCCGTCCGGCGCCGCGCCCTCCATCGTGGCCATGCTCAGGCCTCCGCGCGGAGGGGCTCGGCCGGCCGCACGGCACGGCTCGAGCTGCCGGTGGTCATGAAGTCGACCACACTCTGCCGGTCGAAGGCGGAGATCCAGTCCTGCGCCACCATCCGGCCCAGCCGCAGGACGGCGACCCGGTCGGCCACCTCGAAGACATCGTTGAGATTGTGGGAGATGACCATGACCGCCAGCCCGTGGTCCTTCAGGCGCCGCACCAGATCCAGCACCATGCGGGTCTGGGCCACGCCGAGCGCGGCGGTGGGCTCGTCCAGCATGACCAGCTTCGAGTTCCACATGACCGCCTTGGCCACCGCGACGGCCTGCCGCTGACCCCCCGAAAGGGTGGCCACCGGTTGCCGGATGGACCGCACCGTCGTCACCCGCAGGCTCGCCAGCGTGCGCGCCGCATCCCGCTCCATGCTGTCCTCGGCGAGCATGCCCCGGTTGACCCGCTCGCGACCCAGGAACATGTTCTGGACGATATCCAGGTTGTCGGCCAGGGCCAGGTCCTGGTAGACGGTTTCGATGCCGAGCGATGCGGCGTCCTTGGGGGTCCGGATGTGGACCAGCCGGCCCTCCCAGAACATCTCGCCCTCGTCGGGCTCGTGGATGCCCGCGATGCACTTGGTGAGGACCGACTTGCCGGCGCCGTTGTCGCCGCAGAGGGCCGTCACGTGCGCCGCCGGCAGGTCCAGGTCGACCCCGTAGAGGGCCTGCACGGCCCCGAAGTGCTTGCTGATCCCGCGCAGCCGCAACAGCGGCTCAGTGGTCGCCGACGCCGCGGGCACGGCCAGCCCTGCCGCCGGCACGCCGCTCGCCGGCTCGTTGCGTTCAGCCATCAGGTCCATGGCGTCGTCCTCCGGGTTCGTGGGCGGCTAGGCGACTGGACACCACGGGACGGCACCTGCGCTCACGCAGATGCCCGCATGACAGCCGTGTCGCACCCGCGGGTTGCGGGTGCGACACGAGCTGCTTCCGCGAGCGCTACGCGCCCTCGCGGATCGGTTGCCGCGACATCGATATCGCGGCCTTCACCCTGCTACTTGATGCCGTCGGTCGTGCAGACGCTCGCGCCGACCGCGTTGCAGAGATCAGTCACGGACACGAACTTATCCGTGATCACGGTCGCCTCCATGTTCGTGGCGTCGACCCACACCGGCGTCAGGAGGACGGCCGGTTCGGTGGTGGCGCTGTTGGTCGGGTCGGTCGTGGAGCCGTTGAGCAGGCCTGCGGGCGGCGTCTGGCCGGCGCGCAGGTAGGTGGCTAGGGCGACGGCCGCCTGGGCCTCCAGGTAGATCGGCTTGTAGACCGAGCCGCACTGCCAGCCCTGAAGGACGTACTCCATGCCCTGGAGGGTGGCGTCCTGGCCGGTCGTGGGGACGGTCTTGGCAGCCTTGCCGGCTGCCTTCAGGTCGGTGATCACCGCGCCGGCGAGGCCGTCATTGGCCTCGATGGTGGCGTTGATCGACGGGTTGGCGGTGAGGGCCTGCTGGAAGATCGCGCCGCCCTTGGCGTTATCCCAGCCGGGGGCGAGCTGCTCGCCGACGAGCGTCATGCCGGCGCTGTTGGTGGCCCCGGCGGCGACCTGCGCCACCTTCTGGCCCCAGACGGCGTCGTTGTAGCCCTTGGCGAAGTCGATCGCGTTCGGGTCGGTGTCCTGGCCACCGTCAACGGTGAAGACCTTCGGGCTGGTGACGCCCCAGCTGGTGACGCACTTCATGAAGCCCTGGCCGATGAGCTCGCCCACCTGCACGTTGTCGAAGCTGACGTAGTAGGTGTTCGTGCCCTGGAACGTGGCCCGGTCATAGCTGATCATGGTCACGCCGGCCGCGGCCGCGGCCGCCTGGATGGACTTGCCGGTCGGGCCGTCGAGCGGGTCGACGAGCAGGACCTTGGCGCCGGCCGTGATGTCGGCCTGGGCGATGGCCAGTTCGGTGGTCGTCGTGCCCGCGGCGTTCTGGATCTTGAAGTCACTGGCCGCATAGCCAGCCTTCTGGAAGGCCGTCGTCAGGTACGGCAGGTCATAGCTCGTGTAGCGGGCCGACGTGGTGACGTCGGGCAGGATCACGCCGACCATCCCCTTGCCGGCGGAGTAGACGGACGACAGCTGCGCCATCGCGCTGAAGGAGCTGTCGAACGAGCTGACGGTGAGACCGGTGCCCCCCGAGGGGGCCATGGATGCCGAAGCCGGCGCGGTGGTCGCCGCGCTGCTACAGCCGGTGACGACGATCGAGGCGGCCGCGACGGCGGCCAGAAGTGTCGCGCGTTTGTTCATGTACCACTCCTCCTACGGATGCCAAGTCCCACTCGGCAGATTCATAACCACAACCGTCCACAGCGTAGCACGCGCCGTCCGGCTGAGCGAGCGCCCCTGCGCAACAGCCGTGTGGGCTCCGGCGGCACCCGCTAGGGCAGCTGGAGCAGCCGCAGCCAGGCGTCCAGCGGCGTGGGCGCCAGCGGCTGACTGGGGCTCCCCAGGGGGACGATGGGCCGGGGGCTCGGGGCGCCGGAGGCGAGGGCGAAGACATGCTCGGCGGGCGTGCCCTGGCCTTCGGCCCGCGCCTGCAGGTCGAGGTAGGCGGGCGTCTGGATGAGCAGCAGCTCCCGCTGGCCGGCGGCCAGCTGCGCGGCGCGCGTCGCGTTGGCCGCCTGCAGCAGCTCCACCTGGTGGGCCGCGTCGGCCGCCGTGGCCACCGCGCTGCCGAAGACCAGCACGATCCACAGGACGAGGACGGCGCCGAGGACGAACGCCACGCCGCGACGCGTGATGCCGGGCATGGCTGGACTGATCACCGGCCCGATGCTACACTCCGCGGCAATAGAACAGCCGTTCGAAAGGTGACCATGCGCCTGTACGCCCCGGCGACCGTCGACCAGGTCGTCGACGGCCTCCTGACCGCGCCCGACATCGCTGACGCGGTGGTGGCGGATGTACGGCGGCCGGCCCGCCCGGCCGAGATGGTGCCCCTGCCGGCCTGGCTGGACGCGCGCCTGCGCGACGGCCTGGCCCGCCGCGGCCTGGGTGGCCTCTACAGCCACCAGGCGGCGGCCCTCGAGGCGCTGCACGAGGGCCACGACGTGATGGTCGTGACGCCGACGGCCTCGGGCAAGTCCCTCTGCTACCACTTGCCGGTGTTGCAGGCGATGGCCCAGGATCCGGCCGCCCGGGCCCTCTACCTCTTCCCCACCAAGGCCCTCAGCCAGGATCAGCTGGTGGCCCTCGAGCAGCTGGCGTCGGCCGCCGAGCTCGATCTTGCCGCCGCCGTCTATGACGGGGACACGCCGGCCCCCATCCGCTCCACCATCCGGACCGCCGGCCAGGTCGTGCTGACCAACCCGGACATGCTGCACGCGGCGATCCTGCCGCACCACACGAAGTGGTTCCAGCTGTTCGAACAGTTGCGCTACGTCGTGGTCGACGAGGCCCACCTGTACCGCGGCGTCTTCGGCAGCCACGTGGCCAACGTCCTGCGACGGCTCTTCCGCCTCTGCGCCCACTACGGCAGTCATCCCCAGCTGATCCTCTGCTCCGCCACCATCGGGCGCCCCGGCGCGCTCGGTGAGACGCTGATCGGCCGCCCGGTGACGGTCATCGACCGCTCCGGTGCGCCGACGGGCCCACGGCGGGTCATCCTCCTCAACCCGCCGGTCGTGGACGCCCGCCTCGGCATCCGCGCGAGCACGTACGGCCTGGTCGAGCGGATCGCCCTGGCCTTCATGCGGGCCGAGCGCCAGACGATCGTCTTCGCCCGTTCCCGCACCGGCGTGGAGATCCTGCTGACGCACCTGCGCGAGGCGCTCCGCGAGGGGCGAGGGCCTCGCGAGCGGCTGCGCGGCTACCGGGGCGGCTACCTGCCCTCGGAGCGGCGCGCCATCGAGGCCGGCCTGCGCGACGCTTCGGTGCTGGGCGTCATCAGCACCAACGCGCTGGAGCTGGGTCTTGACATCGGCCGGCTCGACGCCGCCGTGCTGGCCGGCTATCCCGGATCGGTGGCGGCCACCTGGCAGCAGATGGGCCGGGCGGGGCGGCGCCAGGAGCCGTCGGTGGCGGTCATGGTCGCCTCGAGCAGCCCCGTCGACCAGTACATCGCGAGCCATCCGGCCTACCTGCTGGCGGGTTCGCCGGAAGAAGCCCGGCTCGATCCCGACAACCTCCACATCCTCCTGGCCCACGTCCGGGCGGCCGCCTTCGAGCTGCCCTTCGAACCGGGGGAGCGGTTCGGCGAGGCACCCGCCGACGACCTCCTGGCGTTCCTTGCCGAGGAAGGACACGTGCGGCGCGCCGATGACGGGCGCTGGTACTGGGCCAGCGAGAACTTCCCGGCCTCCGAGATCCCCCTGCGGACGGCCGCCGCCGACAACGTCGTCATCATCGACACCGGCGGGCCGCGACCGCGGGTCATCGGCGAGGTCGACCTGTTCGGGGCGCCGACGGTCGTCCACGAGGGCGCGATCTACCTCCACGAGTCGCGCCAGTACCACGTCGACCGCCTGGACTGGGACGAGCGCAAGGCGTACGTCCGGCCAGTCGACGTCGACCACTTCACGCAGGCCGAATCGGCCGTCACGCTCAAGATCCTGGAGACGTTCGCCAGCGAGGAGGCGGACGGGGCGACGCGTTCGCACGGGGAGGTCATGGTCAGCCGCCTGGCCACGATCTACAAGAAGCTGCGCTTCGCCACGTTAGAGAACCTGGGCTGGGGGCGGATCCATCTGCCGGAGATGGAGATGCACACGACGGCCTACTGGCTCGCCCTGGACCCGGCCGCTGTGGCGGGCTGGCGCCGCGACGAGGTCGACGTGGCCCTCGTCGGCGCGGGGCGGGCGCTCCAGACGGTCGGCAGCGTGCTGCTCATGAGCGATCCCCACGACCTCGGCCTGGTGACCCAGGTCCGCTCGCCGCACCTGCAGCGGCCGGTGATCTACCTCTACGACGGCGTGCCGGGGGGCGTGGGGCTGGCCGCCCGCCTGCACGAGCGCCATGACGAGCTGCTGGCCGGGGCACGGGACCTCGTGCTGGGTTGCCCCTGTGAAGCGGGCTGCCCGGCCTGCACGGGCCCCCGCCTCGAGACGGGCGACGACGGCAAGCTCCTGGCAGGCCGCCTGCTGACGATCCTCGCGCCCGTCGTCCGCCGCCGGGCCGCCTGACGGCCGCCCGCGTGCCACCCGACCTGGCGCAGGCGCGACCGACGGTGGCGGGCGTGGTGGCCGATCCGACCCTGCGTGCTCAGCGGCTCGAGCGCCTTCGCGCGCTCGATCGCCGCCTCACCGTGGCCGCCGACCTCGCGGCGCCCCCCTCCCCCGCGCCACGCCCCGACCCGGCGCGACGGGCGGCAGACCTGGCCCGCGCCCTCGACGGGACGGTGATCGACGGCAGGGGCGGCCCCCTCGTCGTCGTCCGGGAGCGCCTGGTCCTGCCGCTTGACATGCCGGCGCTCGTGGCGCTGCCCCTCGACCTCGACCCGTCCCAGCCGCTGGTCCTCCTCGACACGGAGACGACCGGGCTGGGGACGGCGGCGGGCACGCTCGCCTTCCTTGTCGGCGTGGGCTGGTGGGACGGCGCCTCGCTCGAGGTGCGCCAGCTGTGGCTGCCGGACCACGCCGCCGAGCCGGCCCTGCTCGACGCCCTCGAGGCGCTCCTGCCGCCTGTGGCGTGCCTCGTCACCTACAACGGCCGCACGTTCGACTGGCCGCTCCTCGTCGCCCGCTACCGCCTCCATCGCCGCGCCCCGCCGGCGCTGGGGGGCCACCTGGACCTGCTGCCACTGGCTCGCCAGCTGTGGCGGCACCGCCTCGCGGACGCGCGACTCGTCAGCGTCGAGGCCGGTGTGGCCGGGCTTCAGCGGCACGAGGACCTGCCCGGCGCGCTCGTGCCCGAGCGCTACTTCGCGTACCTGCGAGGCGGCACGATGCGACCGCTCCGGGCCATCGGCCACCACAACCGCGAGGACGTCGTGACCATGGGCCGGCTGCTCCAGGTGCTGGCCCGGGAACTGGCGGCCAGCGAGGCACGCCGCCGGGCCCATCCGGGCGACGTCGCGGCCCTGGCCCGCCTGCTGCGACGGCGCGGCCGTCGGGACGAGGCAGCCAGCTGCTTCGAGGACGCGCTCGCCGCCTGCGAGCGTCCCGACGCGCCCCGCGCGGTCGACGCCGGGGCGATGGCCCTGGAGCACGCCCGGCTGCTGGCACGGCTCGGGCGGCGGGCCGAGGCGCGCGGCATCTGGCAGGCCCTCGCCCACCGCGGCGGCGAGGTGGCCCTCCACGCGTGGCTGGCCCTCGCCAAGGATCGTGAGCACCACCTGCGCGACCCGGCCGGCGCACTGGCCGCGGCCTGCGAGGCGGAGCGCCTCCTGGCCCGCCGGCGCGCCATGGGGTTCTTCATGCGCGACCTGGAACTGGACCTCCCCCGGCGCCTCCGGCGGCTGCGCCGCCGCGGGGCCGAGCGTCAGGCCCGGGCGATGCCTTCGATGGCCTCCAGCGTGCGGTCGACCTCCTCGGTCGTGTTGTAGTGCACGAGGCCCAGCCGGACCACGCCGCCGGAGTCCGCCAGGCCCAGCCGCTCGATGAGCGCCCGGGCATAGAAGTCCCCGTCCCACGCGAAGATCCCCTGGCGCCCGAGGGCGGCCGCCACCGTGCGCGGGTGCTGGCGCTGGACCGTGACCGCCACCGTCGGGGTCCGCTCGGCGAGTCGCCGGGGGTCGGTGATGCCCCACACACGGACGCCCGGGATAGCGGCCAGACCGGCCAGCAGCCGGTGGCCCAGGCCCCGCTCGTACGTGCCGATGGCGCCCATGGCCGCGGCGAGGTGCTGGCGCCGGGTCGTGCCAGGCCGGGCCCCGCCGGCGTGACGGCCCACATCCTCCAGGTAGCCGACGGCGGCCAGGGTGCCAGCCAGGCCCTCGAAGTTGGGCGTGCCCGTTTCGACGCGATCATGCGCCGGCCGGACCTTGTAGGCGGGCAGTCGCTCCAGGATCCCGGCCCGCCCGTAGAGGACGCCGGCGTGGGGTCCGAACCACTTGTAGGCCGAGGTCACGAGGAAGTCGGTGTCGATGGCCTGCACGTCGAGCAGGCCGTGCGGCGCGAAGTGGACGGCGTCCACGTACGTCCACGCGCCCACGGCATGGGCGCGGCGGACGATCTCGGCCACCGGGTTGATCGTGCCCAGGGCGTTCGAGGCCCAGCTGACCGCCACGAGCCGGGTCCGGCGGCCGAGCTTGGCGTCCAGGTCATCCAGGTCCAGGGTGCCGTCCGCGACGTGGATGTCGACCTGGCGCACCAGCAGGCCGCGGTCCGCCGCGGCGGCGCGCCAGGGGGCGACGTTGGCCTCGTGGTCCAGGGTCGTGACCACGATCTCGTCACCCGGCGTGAGCGCGGCGGCGATCGAACGGCTGATGTGGAACGTCAGCGTCGTCATGTTGGCGCCGAACTTGACCTCATCGGCCGAGGCTGCCCCGACGAGGTCGGCGGCCGCCTCGTGGGCTGCCCTGCTGAGGGCGACGGTGGCCTCGCTCGTGGCGAACGCGCCTCCGTCGTTGGCGTTGCTGGTGCGGTAGTACTCGGCGACCGCGTCGATGACCGCCTGTGGCACCTGCGTGCCACCCGGTCCGTCGAGGAAGATCGCCGGTCGACCGTCAACCTCGCGAGCGAGGGCGGGGAACCGCGCGCGAAGGGCTTGCACATCGAAGCTGGCGACGCCCGGTGCGGGGGCCATCGGCGCCATGGGTCGCGTCGTCGTCATGCTCGAACCTCCTGACCCAGCGGGACCCGCAGCCGCGCCGCGACCTGGGCCAGCGTGGGCACACCGGAGACACTCATGCCCTCGAGCGCCAGGCTGGCTGCTGCTGCTGCCACGGCCAGGCCCGCATCCGCGCGCGCGTCCGTGCCCGCCCCGCAGAGCCGGACGGCCAGGAGGGCCGCCAGGAAGACATCACCCGCCCCGGTGACGTCCAGCACGCGCCCCGCGGGGATCGCCGGCAGGAGGCGGAGCCGGCCCACCCGACGCGCCCCGAGGCGCATCAGCAGGCCTCCGTGAGCGCCGGCGGTGAGCACCAGTTCCGCCCCGCCCGGCCGATCGCGGCCCACCCATCGGGCGACCCGCCCGAACGTGAGCGACGGCCCCAGGTCGTGGCGGCTCACCCCGACGAGGTCAGCCCGCGCCAGCAGGGGATGTCGACCGGCCGCCAGCCGGTGCACCGCCTGGCCGGCCTCCAGGCGCCGGAGCAGCCCTTGCCAGCCCAGGGCGACCAGGGCCTCTGGCCGCGGGACCCGGGCCCACGGGCCCGGCAGCTCGGCGGCGACCGGCGCGAAGAGCCAGCCCCGGGCGGCCCGCCAGGCGGCCGGCGAGGCCGTCGCGTCGAAGGGCTCGCCCGGTTCGTGGCAGTACTGTCGTCGCGCGCCATCCAGTTCCACGTTGGTGAAGACGGGGCCGCGGCGCAGGGGCACACGAACGACGTCGACTCCGCCATCGCGCAGCAGGTCCAGTTCCCACGCCTGCGACGCCGGTCCGTCGACGCCGATCACGGCCCCCACCGGCAGACCGAGCCGAGCGAGCGCGAGGGCGCCGTACACGACCCCCCCGCCCAGGCGCCAGCCGCGCGGGTCGGCGGCTTCCACGTCGCGGCTCGCCGATCCCGCGGCGACGACCAGCGGAACCCGCCGCGTATACTCGCCGCCCACCTCATGCCGCCTCGGCCAGGGGAGACACGATGTACTTCTACGAGCTGCACGAGGGCGATGACGACCTCTTCACCGATGCCCTCCTGGTGCACGAGCTCGAGTTCGATGACGGGCAGTTCCTGGAGTTCGTCCAGGAGGCCCGCCAGCGAGTGCTGGAGACCTTCCGCGAGGATACCCTCGTGGAGGCCATCGCCCACGAGCTGGAGCGCCAGCACGGCTTCACGTTCGTCGACGACGCGCGCCTGACCGCGGCGGTCAACGTCTCGGCCAGTGAGGACGGCACGTTCCTGGCCGACCTGACCGATGGACCGGCCGGTGACGACGAGACGGGCGAGGACATCTTCCGCACACTGCTCGTCGACATCGACCCCAACGACATGAACTGAGGCCGCCCCACCTCAGACGTTGAAGAGCACCTCGATGACATCGCCGTCCCGCATGCGGTAGGTCCGGCCTTCCGAGCGCAGGCGCCCCGCCCGCCGCGCCTCGGCCGTCGAACCGAGCTCCAGGAGGTCCTGCCAGGCCACGACTTCGGCGCGGATGAAGCCGCGCGCCAGGTCGCTGTGGATCGCGGCCGCCGCCTCGAGCGCCGTATCACCCTCGTGGATGGTCCAGGCCCGCGTCTCGTCGGGGCCGGCGGTGAAGAAGACGATCAGGCCCAGCAACCGATGGCTGAGGCGGATGACCCGCTCGAGGCTCGCCTCCGCCAGGCCCAGGTCGACCCGGAACGCCTGCGCCTCGGCCTCGTCCAGCTCGCCGATCTCCATCTCGATGCGCGCCGAGAGGACGTCCGCCAGCGTGCCGGGCCGGTCGAGCCGGGCGCGCGCATCCGCCGCGATGTCGGCCGCCCGTGGCAGGTCGCCCTCGCCGATGTTGAGGAGCACGAGGACGGGCTTCTCGGTCAGGAAGCGGAAGCCGCGGATGAGCCGACTCGCCTCGGCGTCGAGGTCCAGACCGCGGATCGGCTGGCCGGCGCTCAGGGCCGGCACGATGCGTTCCAGCACGGCCAGCTCGCGGTCATTGGCCTCCCGTTCGGCCGGCGTGCCGTGATGGCCCGTCGCCCGCAGGCGCTCGAGTCGCTTCTCGGCCACGCCAAGGTCGGCCAGGGTGAACTCCAGCTCCAGGCGTTCCAGGTCGCGCCACGGGTCGATGCTGCCATCGGGGTGAGGCACACTCGGGTCGTCGTAGGCGCGCACGACGTGGAGCAGGGCGTCGGCGTCGCGCAGCCGCGCCAGCTGGTCCGGCGGGATGTCACGGGCGCCCCCGTGACCCTCGGCGGCTGCCGGTGGGGCCGGCAGATCGATGTAGGTCACGTCGGCCGGCACCTCACGGCGCGGACGGAAGAGCGCCGTCAGGCGGGTGAGCCGTTCGTCGGGGACCTTGACGACGCCGACGTTGACGGTCACGCCGCCGTAGCCGCCGGTCTCCGCATGCCCGCGGGTCAGCGTGTTGAAGACGGTGGTCTTGCCCGCGCCCGCCAGGCCGACGATGGCGATCTGCACGCGCCGTCAGTACCCGATGGCCGGATCGACCACGTTGCGCAGCGGCTCACCGGCTCGATAGCGGCGCAGGTTGTCACAGAAGAGCTCGACGCTCCGCGTCAGCACCCGCCCGCTGGACCACGAGGTGTGGGGCGTGACGATGCAGTTCGCCAGGCCGTAGAGCGGCGAGTCCGGCGGCAGCGGCTCATCGCGGAAGGCGTCCAGGACGGCGCCCCCGAGTGGCCCCTCGCGGAGGGCACGCACCAGCGCTCGCTCGTCGATCAGGCCGCCGCGGGCGACGTTGATGACCCAGGCACCCGGCTTGACCCGGGCGAGGGCGCGCCCGTCGAGGAGGTCTGCGGTGTCGGCCGTCAGGGGCAGGGCCAGGACCACGAAGTCGCTCGTGGCGAGGAGCTCCGGCAGACCCTCCGGCGGCAGGAGGAGGTCGATGTGGGGCGACGGCACCAGGCGGTCGCCCTCGTCGTCCCCGGTCGCCGCGCCCGCCGCCGGTGGTTCGGATCCGCCGCGCCGCGTGGCGATGACGCGGCAGCCGAACGCCGTCGCCAGCGAGGCCACGGCCCGGCCGATCGAGCCCAGGCCGACGATGCCGATGGTCACGTCACGCAGCTCCACGCCGGGCAGCGGCTGCCAGGTGCGCTCGCGCTGCAGCTCGAGGAGCTGCGGCAGGCGCCGCGAGATGGCCAGCACCATGAGCATCACGTACTCCGCGATGGGGCGACTGAAGACCCCGCGCGCGTTCGTGATGAGGAGGCCCCGGGCAAGGGCGGTCGGCGTGAGCACACGCTCAACGCCGGCGGTCGCGGAATGGACCCAGCGCAGCCGCGGGCAGCGCGCGAGGAGCCGGTCGAAGACGCCGGCCGGCAGCGGCCCGCGGAGGATCACCTCCACGTCGTCGAGGGGCCCGTCGGCCAGGCCCTCCAGGGAGATGGCCACCAGACGACTGCCGGGCGCCGCCTCGCGGATGCGGGCCAGCTCGGCCGTGGCGTACCGCGCCGACAGGATGGGCGTCAGGCCGATGGCGGCCGGCACCCCGCCGGGGCCGGACCCGGGCCCGGACCGCGTCAGGTCGGTGGGCGCCACGGCCTCGTCAGCCGTCGCTCGCGACGGGGTCTCTCGGCGGGCCCATCACGCGTCGCAGCCACGCCGCCGGGTCCGCCAGCTCGGCCTCCGTGGGGAGGTTCGCGGGCCCCTGCCACAGCTGGGCCAGCGCAGCTTCGCCGCCGCCGGCGTGGATGCCGGCCACGAAGCGTTCCCCGCGGCGGTACTGCTCCAGCTTGAGGTCGAGGCCGGTGAGGCGGGCCACGAACCGGTCGAAACCCCGGCGCGGGGCCTGGCGCCGGCCCTCGAACCGCTCCCGGAGGCTGGCCACGTCCGGCAGCAGCGCACCGCCGACCTCGTCCATGACCCAGTCGGAGAAGCCTTCCAGCACGCTCATGGCGACCTGCGTCTCACGCAGGAGGCGGCGCTGTTCGGGGCTCATGAACGCCGACAGCAGGTCGGCGCCGGGACGGCGCCAGCGCCGCAGCGCGCGCTTGAGACCCTCCGTCCGCAACCCCTGGGCCTCTTCGAGGAAGGCCCCCAGCTGCCGCTCGAGGCGTCCGGCAAGATAGGGCCGCAACCAGGGATGCGCCTCGAACTCGAAGGCATGGGTCGTCTCGTGCAGGGCGATCCACAGGCGCATCTCCTCGAGCGGTGCGCCGATGGCCGCGGCGGCCTGGCGGATGTTCTCCTCGACGAACAGGAGGCGGCCGGGGACGGCCTCCGCCGACAGCAGGGCGACGTCGTACTGGCCGAGCACGCGCGTGCCCAGGAAGCCCAGCATGAGGCCGACCTGCTGCGTGGCGATGAAGCGGTTGGCCAGCGCGGCGAAGCCGCCCAGCGGGGAGCCATCCCGTTCGATCTCCTCCAGGAACGGCTGCTCCAGGCGCCCCAGCAGCGAGCGGAAGGTGGTCGTGTTGGCCGCCACCCAGCCGGCCCGCGAGACCACCGCGTGGCGCTCCACGACACCCGGCAGCGCCTCGCCGAGGCGTGCTTCGAGCAGGGGCACGAGCCGGTCCATGGCCGCCGCATAGGCCGGTCCGGCGGACTCGAGGGCCGCCGCATCGAGCGCCCCCGGGGCACGCCGCAGGCGACCTTCGGCGACCGCGGCGGCGCGAGGCCAGTCGACGAGGCCGGCGCGCGCGATGCGGCCCGCCCGGCGGCCCAGGTAGGTCGCCGCCAGGCCGGTGGCGGCACCCATGAGGAGGCCGGTACGCCAGTGCCGCTTGTCCAGGTCCGAGGGGGCCGCCTGCTTGCCCCCGGCCGCCGCGCGACGCGCCGCGGTCACGCCGCCGCCCCCGGCACGACGACGGCCTCGACAGCCGGGAACAGCTCGCCGAACAGCCGTTCGGCCGTGCGGCGGAACGACCGCACCGAGCCCGTCGTGAGCTGGACGTGGGTGGCGAGGCTGCCGGCCGGCGCGCCGAGGCCGTTGGCCTCCAGGAGGCTGGCCAGCGCAGACGCGGTCGCCGAGGCCGAGTCGATGACCGCCACCTCCGGCCCCAGGGCGGCCGTGATCACCGGCAGCAGGAGCGGGTAGTGCGTGCAAGCCAGCAGGAGCGTGTCGATGCGCTCCGCGGCCGGCAGCGGGAAGATCGCCTCGCCGCGGCCGTCACGCGCGCCGAACAGCGGGGCGAGGGCGCGGGCCACGGCTGATTCCACCTCCGCGCCCGCGACATGACCGGCCTCCACGAGCGGCACCAGGTCCGGCGTGGCGTGCTCGTAGACCTCGACGAAGGGATCCTCGTCCTTGATGGCCTGAAAGTAGGCATGGGACCGCACCGTCGCGGTCGTCGCCACCACGCCCACGCGTCGCGTCCGGGTGGCCAGCGCCGCCGCCGTGGCGCCCGGCCGGACGACCCCGAGGATGGGCACGTCGTGGCGCCGCCGGAGGTCGGGCAGGGCGACCGCCGTGGCCGTGTTGCAGGCGACCACGATGGCCTTCACGTCCCGCGCGGCCAGCTCGTCCAGGCACTGCAGGCTGAAGCGCCGCACCTCGTCGTCCGTGCGCGGCCCGTACGGCGCCCGAAGGTTGTCGCCAAGGTAGACGGTGGACTCGGCCGGCGAGCGACGCAGCACCTCACGCAGCACCGTCAGGCCCCCCACGCCCGAGTCGAAGAAACCGATCGGTCGGCGGTCGGCCATCGGCTAGCGTGCGGCGCCCGCCGGCTCGCGGCCGGGCTGGAGGGCGCCGGCCAGCGCCGACAGGTCGCGGCTGATGGCCGCGCCCGGCTCGGCCAGCACGAAGGGCAGGCCCTGGTTGTTGCACTCCACGACGAGCCGCCCGTCGCTCACGACGGCGTACTCGGGCGGACGTCCCAGCTGCTCGACCAGCGCCGCCTGGGTCAGGCCGCCATTGGCGTCGGCCCGATTGAGGAGGTACCGCAGCTTGCCGGGGGGATAACCGATGGCGCGGAACGTGTCGCCCATGGCCCGCGTGTTGTGGAGCGTGGTCGAGTCCCAGGTGACGACCTGGAGGATCACGTCGGCCGCGTCCAGCAGGGTCAGGACGACATCGCCGAGGGTCGCCGGCGTGTCGATGACGACGACGTTGTAGACGCGGCGCAGGAGCGACAGGACCTTGTCCAGGTCGCGCGGCGTGATCATCTCGGCCATCTCGACGCGCGGCGGCGCAAGAAGGATGTCGATGCCGGACGGGTCCCGCCACATGACCTCCGAGAGGTCGCTCTCCTGGATGCGGTCGGTGGGCAGGTCGAGCAACGAGGGGGCGTCCTGCGGCACCTTCAGGAGGGCCCGCAGGTCGCCGAACTGGAAGCTGCCGTCGACGAGGGCCGTGCGCAGGCCGCCCTGCTGGGTCATGGCCACCGCGAGGTTGAACGCCAGCGTCGTCTTGCCCACGCCGCCCTTTGGCGCATAGAGGGTGTAGACGCGGCACTGGCCGACGCTCGAGGCAGCGTGCGCTGCGGCCACCGTGCCGGTCAGGATGTTGACCAGGTCGAAGCCGCTGAAGGGCATGGAGAGGACCCGGTCGACGCCCTTGGCGGGATCCACCTGGACCGGGTTCTGGGGCACCGTCAGGATGATGATGGGCGGCGCGGCACCCTCGCGACGGATCTGTTCCGCGACCTGCAGGCCCTTCATCCGCCCCTGGAGCAGGGAATCGATCATCACCACGTCCGGCCGCAGCTGGTGGATCTGCTCTGCCACGGCCCGGCCGTCCTTCTGGATGTCGAGCAGCTTGATGCGCTGCTGGCTGTTCAGCAGGTTGCGCACGTACTGCGCCACCTGCGGGACGTCCTCGACGAGCAGCAGGCGGATCTGATCCGGGAGGGAGGAGGCCACGGCCCGACTATACCAAGCGACCGAGGAGCAGCACCCGCTCCGCTCCCGGACCAAAGGGCTCCATCTGATAGTCCCCCGCCAGCAGCTCCACGCTCAGCCCTGCTGCCTGGGCCATGGCCGTCAGCTCGGCCGCCGTGACGAGCCGCAGCTCGTCGGTCCGCGCCGTCCGCTCGACCGGACCGCCGGCGGTGGCCCACCGGTCGAAGAAGGTGGTGAGCGTCACCGTGGCGGCAGCGCTGTCGAGGCGGGCGCTGCCGAGCTTCGCCACCTGGTGCGTGCCGTCCTCGTCGAGCCGCACCCACTCCACGGCCAGCCGGGCGTCGTACGCGGCCAGCTCATCGGCCGAGGGCAGCCACGCATCGACCACCGCCAGGCCGCCCGGGCGCAGGTGCCGGGCGAGGGCCCGCACGGCACCGACCTGGCGCTCGTAGGTCGCCATCAGGAAGAGCGAGTTGAGGGCCAGGAACGCCAGGCCGAAGCGGGCCTCGAGGTCGACCTCGAGGAGATCGGCCTGCACCAGCTCCAGGGCCCCCCTGGACGACCGGGGCGCTGCCGCACGCGCCTGCTTCCAGCGATCGGCGGCCCGGTCCAGCATGGCGGCGTCGTCGTCGACGCCGGTGACCACGTGGCCTGCCTCGGCCAGGGGCACCGCCAGCCGCCCCGTGCCGACCGCCAGCTCCAGCACGGGACCGCCCTCGCGGTCGGCCAGCGCCCGGTAGAGGTCCAGGTCGCCGGGGTCGTCGCGCAGGTCGAGGTCGTAGAACGCCGCCAGGCGGGCCGCCCGATCAGGCGTCACGGAACTCGCGCCAGACGGCCTCCACCAGGCCCGGCTCGCTGAACAGCTCGTACGCCGTCTGAGCGACGAGGGTGGCGGCCAGCAGCGTGGTCTCGTCAGCGCGGGGGGTGGCCGCAGCGTCGCGGAAGAGGGTCGAGTGGCCCGGCACACCGTTGTCGCAGATCGCCAGGGTGGGGTGGATGGTCGGCAGCGCGCGGCTGACGTTGCCCATGTCCGAGCTGCCGATGCGCTCCGGATCGACCCCCTGGTCGACACGTCCGGCAGCCTCCATGTTGGCCCGGAAGCGGGCGGCGAGGGTGGCGCTGTCGCGCATGACCGTGGAGCCGCTGCTGAAGGCCGTGGCGCTCTCGGTCCCGGTCGCCAGGGCGGCCGCGGTGACCATCTCGCGGAAGCGCCGGCGCATCGATTCGAAGTAGGCCTGATCGGTGCTGCGGATCATGAAGTGCCCCACCGATCGGTCGGGGATGATGTTGGCTGCCGTCCCCCCCTCGGTGATGATGCCGTGCACCCGCGCGTGCTGCGGCAGCTGCTGCCGCCACAGCCCGATCGAGGTGAACAGCAGGATCATCGCGTCGAGCGCGTTGCGTCCCCTCCACGGATCGCTGGCCGCGTGGGCCTGGAGGCCGCTGAAGGTGACCTCCACGTCCTCGCAGGCCAGGAGCATGCAGGCCGCGTGATCCCGGTCGCCGGGGTGGAAGAGGAGCGCCGCGTCCAGGCCCTCGAACAGGCCATCGTCGAGCATGACCTGCTTGCCCGAGCCGGCTTCTTCGGCCGGCGTACCCAGGAAGACGATCTCGCCGCGCAGCTCGGGCGCCATCTCCGCGAGGGCGATGGCCGCGCCGACCCCGCTGGCCGCCATCGTGTTGTGGCCGCAGCCGTGGCCCAGGCCGGGCAGGGCGTCGTACTCGGCAAGGATCCCGACGCGCGGCCCGTCGCCGCCGCGTCCGCCGGCCATGGACGCCCGGATCGCCGTCGCGAGGCGGCCCGCCGGCGCCTGCACGACATAGCCGTGACGGCGGAGCGCCTCGGCGACCTTCGCCGCCGCGTGCACCTCCTGGAACGCCGGTTCCGGGTCGGCGTGGATGCTGTGGGAGAGGCTCACGATCTCGTCGCGATGGGCCGCCACGGCCGCCGCGATCCGCCGCTTGCCCTCGTGGAGCGGCGTGCCGGGGGGAGCGCCGGCGATCCCGTTCACCGGGCCGCCTGACCCGCTGCTGCCGTGCCGAGCTCGGGCAGGCGCACGCCGCGGCCGTCGCGCTTCTTGACGGCCAGCGCGCTGATGGCCTCCAGGATGGCGCGGTGGGCCGCCATCGACGTGACTTCGGCGTGGTCGAACGGCGGTGACACTTCGACGACATCCATGCCCGCCAGCTCCACCCGCGCGACGATGCGGCGGACCGCCCGCAGGACCTCGCGGGTGAGCATGCCGCCCGGTTCGGGTGTCCCCGTGCCGGGCGCCATACCCGGGTCGATGACGTCGATGTCCAGCGACAGGTAGATCAGGTCGGGGCCGTCCAGCGCCTCGATGATGGCGTCGTCGATGACTGCCTCGGCGCCGCGCTCCTCGATCTCGCGCATGAGGTGGTAGCGCATGCCCTGGGCCTGCATCCAGGCGAAGACCTCGGGCCCCGGCCAGTAGCCGCGCAGGCCCACCTGCACGAAGTTGCGGCCATGCACGGCGCCCGACTCGACGAGCCGCCGCATGGGCGTGCCATGCCCGGCGAGGACGCCATAGTCGTCGGGCGCGGTGTCGGCGTGGGCGTCGAAATGGACGATGCCGATCCGGCGCGGCGCGACCGCCTCGGCCACGGCGGTCGCGCTGGGCCAGGTGATCGAGTGGTCGCCGCCGAGCACGAACGGTACCGCGCCCGAGCGGGCGACCTCCAGGACCTTGCGATAGATCATCGCGTGGCCCCGCTCCAGCCAGGCCGGCACGATCGGTGCGTCGCCCGTATCGACGCCGTCGAGGAAGCGCCATGGCTCCACGCCAAGCTGGAGGGAGTGGTCGCCCTCCGTGTAGGTCGCCGCCCGGATCGCGCGCGGCCCGAAGCGGGCTCCCGGACGATGGCTGACGCCCTCGTCGAGTGGCGCCCCGATGATCGCCACGTCCGGCGCGCGGGCGGCCAGGGCCGCGGGATCCTCCACGTGGTCGCGCTTGCAGAAGGTGGGCAGGCCGACGTAGCTCGGCAGCTCGACCTCGGCGACGGGCGCGTACGGGCGGTCCCAGCCGTTGAGATGGGCGAATCCCGTGGAAGACGTCTGGGCCACGGCGGCCTCGCATGGCGCGTGGCGCCGCCGGTTCCCCGTCACGGTCCAGCGGGGCGCCTCGGGCGGGATGATAGCCCCCCCTCAGCGCTCCACGCTGAGGCTGACCTCGACGAACAGGGCCATGGCCGTCACGAACAGGGCGATGGGCAGGCTGAACGCGCCCAGCTCACGAAGCAGCACGAAGAGGGCCACCAGGCCACCGACGCCCGCGCCACGTCGGATGGCGCGGCCCCAGTCGCCGTGGTACGCGATGCGCCGGTGGATCCCGAATGCGGCCAGCCAGCAGAGCGGGACGGCCGTGAGCCCGACCGCGGCACCCATGAGGGCCGCCCCCACGCCCTCCACCAGGAGCGTGTCGGGATAGACGGTCGTGACCAGCAGGACGACGGCGATCCACGCGGCGACCGCTGCGCTCAGCAGGGCGAGGTTGAAGGAGCGATCGCGCGCGTACACCGCGCCCGAGTCTAGCGGGCGACTCACGCTCGATCGACGGGAAGCGGGTGGTCTCAGCGCTCCAGTCCACAGCGTGGTCGTCGCTGTCGGCCATCGGCCGTCCTGGTTCAGGCGGCGCTGGCCGGGCAGATCTCGCGGAACGGGCAGCCGCCGCAGGTGACCGCATCCGGCGTCGGCTCGAACCGCCCACGCCGGATGCCATCGGCCGCAGCCGTGAGGCGGGCGCGGGCCCGTTCCAGCCGCACGGGGTCGGGCGCCACGGCGCCGATCGTGTTGCTGGTCAGGAAGTGGAGCTGCACGACCGCCGGGAGGGCACCGGTCTCTGCCTCGTGCGCCAGCGCGTACAGCGCGAGCTGCAGAGAGTCGCGCGCCCGCTGCCGTGCCCGCTGCCCGTCCGGCACGTCCCCCGACTTGTAGTCGGTGATGATCGCGCCCTCGGGACCCTCGTCGACCCGGTCGTAGCGACCGCGTAACCGGTCCCCTCCGAGGATCACGCTGAACGAAGCCTCCACGGCGACGGGGGGCGGAGCGCCGCTCGCGAGGCGATCGTCCCGGAAGCGCCGAAGAGCGGCCTGGCCCGCGGCGAAACGTGCGTCCTCGTGGGCGCGGGAGAGGAATCCCTCGGACTGCCAGTGCTCGGCGAACGCCGCCAGCAGGGTGGCCTCGTCGAGGGGGTGCCCCCGGCGCTCGCTCAGGTGGTAGGCGGCGACGGCGGCATGCAGCGCCGAACCGTAGACGAGCGCGTGATGGGGCGGCGTCGGCAGGCCGGTCACGTACCGGTAGCGATACTGGCGCGGGCAGGCGAGGTAGCTGTCCAGCTGGGAGAAACTGAGCTCGCGGGGCGCTGTCCGTGCCGCGGGTGCCGCTGGGATGGTGTCGGTCGGGGTTGCCCCCAGGTCGTCAAGAGCCTCGATGGCCGTGATGACCGCGTGGGGACGGGGGGCCGGGCGGTCGAGCGCCTCGGTCAGGAACGGCGATGGTCGGGCGACGCGGGCCCCACGCGCTCGTTCGGACCACGTCAGGATCAGGTCGTCCCTGGCCCGCGTCATCGCCACGTAGGCCAGGCGTCGCTCCTCCGCATGCGGGACCGGCGCCTCCGCGGCAGGGCCTCCGTCGGCCACCAGATCCGGCGGAAGGGCGAAGGCGGTGGCGCGGCCACGGACCGGGAAGCGCCCCTCTGCCAACCCGGCCACGACGACGAGCGAGAACTCCAGGCCCTTGGCTTTGTGGACCGTGAGAACGGCCACCGCGTCACGGGCATCGAGCGGACCATCATCGTCCAGGTCGTCCCCCTGCCCGTCCGCCAGGAGGTCCAGGTGAGGGACGAGGAAGGCCAGGCGGGGATCGGGCAGGACCGCTGCCTGGTCCCGGATGAGGGTGAAGAGCCGCACGACGGCCTGTACCGAGACGTCGGCGTCCGGCTGTCGCGCCAGCCGGGCCAGGCGACCACTGCGCTTGAGGTGGTCGTACAGGACCTCCGGGGCGGGACGCCGGTGAGCCAGCTCGCAGGCGGCTTCGATATCGGCCACGAACCGCTCGACCGCGGCGCGCGTCGACGCCGCGACCCGCGCGATGCCCGGTTGGGCGATGAGCTCGCGCAACACGTCCCACAGCGGGCGATGCCGGCGGCGGGCCATCTCGAGCAGGGTCGTCAGGTCGGAGCCACCGAGATGGTAGGGCTCGGCCGTGGCGAGGGCGTAGAGGTCGAGGGTGGAGGCGGGGTCGGCGGCCGCACGCAGGAATGCCAGCAGCTCGCGCACCTCGGCTCGCCCGAGAAGACCGCTGCCGCCCGAGAAGCGCGTCGGCAGCCCGGCGCCGTCGAGGGCCCGGAGGAAGGGCAGGGCATCCCGGTTGGTGCGAACGAGGACGGCCATCTCGTGCAGCGGCAGGCCGCCCCCCGCGCGGCCGGCAAGGGTCTCCGCCACCCATGCGGCTTCCGCCTCCACGGTCGGGAAGCCTTCGCAGATCACAGGCCGCGCCCGGGCCCGCCGATGGGCGACCAGTCGTCGGACGGGCACCCCGGCCGCGCCGGCCGGATCGTTGTGGGCGATCAGCCGTGCCGCGGCACCCAGGATCGGGCGGCGAGACCGGTAGTTGCGCCGCAGGACGATCGTGGTCGCCATGGGCCAGGCGCGATGGGCTGCCCGGCCCGTTCCGTCCACCGCGCCACGGAAGCCGTAGATGGCCTGGTCGTCGTCGCCGACGACCGTCAGGTTGCCGCCGGGGCCGACCAGCGCCTCGAGCAGCCGCAGCTGGGCCGGGTCCGTGTCCTGGAACTCGTCCACGAGCACGTACCGATATCGCCGGCGCACCGCCAGCCGGACCGCCGGGTGGTCCTCCAGCAGCCGGACGGCCAGCGCCACCTGGTCACCGAAGTCGATGCAGCCGGCGGATGCAAGCAGGCGCTCGTACGCCGCGTACGCCCGTGCGAGGGCGACGCCCCGTTCGGCTGTCTCCAGCGTCACCGGCGTGCCATCCGGCGGGCCCTGAACCGGGCGGCGAGCCTCCTCGAGGCGGCGAGCGGCGTGGGCCTGGTAGCGCTCCGGTGACACACCCGCCTGCTTGGCACGGCCGAACGATTCCGCGAGGGCCATGGCCGCGCGGCCCGGATCGCCCAGGCGACGGTCGCCGTCGAGGCCGAGGTCGAAGAGCCGTTCGCGGATGAACCCTGCGACCGCCAGGCGCGAGAGGAGGCGTGGCTCCGGAGGGAGCCCCAGCTCGAAGGCATGGTCGCGGACGAGGCGATCCCCGAAGGCATGGAACGTCTGCGTGGTCACGTCCGCGTAGCCGTAGGGCACCGACTCGTCGACCCGCCCCTGAAGCTCGGCGGCCGCCTTGTCGGTGAAGGTCAGGGCGAGGATCTCCGCCGGGCGGGCTCGCTTCGTGGCGATCAGCCAGGCGACGCGTCGGGTGACCACGCGGGTCTTGCCGGTGCCCGGACCGGCGACCACGAGCAGGGGACCGTCGCCATGGGTGACGGCCCGCCGCTGCGGCCCGTCAAGACCCCTCAGGAGGGCCGCCACGGTCGCCAGGGCCACCGGCGCGCCGCTGGCCTCTGGGGAAGGCTCGGGGCGCGGCGGCGGTCGGTGCGGAGCGAGGGCTGCGGTCACGGCGCCAGGCTCGGACCCGCCCGTGTCAGCTTGGGTGACACCGCGGCCGACCGCGTGACGCCGACGTCGTCGAGTATCCTGCGCGTCGATGAGCAAGCGCGTCCGCGGCACCCGCCGATCCTCAGGCGCCCGGCCGGCCAACCGGCCGGTTCGGAGGCCGGCTCCAACGACCCTGCTCGCCCCGGTCAACCAGCTGGTCCAGCCGGCGGCTCTCAACGCGGTGACCGCGACGGCTGTCCAGGGAGAAGCCGCCCACGCGCCCGCTCCCCTGCCCCGCAGCGGTCCGGCCCGCCAGAGCGCGCTCGCCGCCCGCGCCGCGACGGAGTACGTCTATGTCGGGCAGGACCTCCGCCATATCGCCGTGCTGGCCTCGGCGATCGGGGCCGTCCTCGTCGTCCTGTGGGTGCTCATCGACGTCCTGCGCCTGATCCAGCTCTGACGGGCAGCCGGACCCGACGGGTCAGGTGGTAGCCGGTCCGTCCGAGGCCGCATCGCGCTCCTGGGCTCCGGCGATGCGCCGTTTCTGCTCGTCCCGCTCGGGCATGACCTTGGCGGCGACCCGCATCGGATCGATGTCCGGCTCGTCGGGGTCGCGGGTCGCGCGGCGGGCTCTCGCCTCCGCGCGGCCGGCCCGCACTCGCTCCAGGCGCTCCCCGATCTGCTTCTCCAGCCCCTGGTCCGAGGGCACGTAGTAGCGCCGGTCGGTCAGCTCGTCGGGCAGGTACTGCTGCTCGACGTCGGCGCCCTCGAACTCGTGCGGATAGCGGTATCCCTGCCCCGTCCCGAAGTCGCGTCGCTCCCGCCAGGTCGCGCTGCGGAGGTGCGTCGGCACGGGCAGCGAACCATGCGCCTGCACGTCGGCCATGGCCGCCCAGTAGGCCGTGCCGGCACGGTTCGACTTGGGGGCACTGGCCAGGTAGGCGGCCGCCTGAGCGAGGGCGTACTGCGCCTCCGGCAGCCCGACCCAGTCGAGCGCGTAGGCGGCCGCTACGGCCACCTGCAGGCCGCGTGGGTCGGCGTTGCCGATGTCCTCGGAGGCCAGGATGATGAGCCGGCGGGCGATGAACCGGGGATCCTCGCCGGCCGCCACCATCGTCGCCAGCCAGTACAGCGCCGCGTCCGGGTCGTTGCCACGGACGCTCTTGATGAGCGCGCTGACGGTGTCGTAGTGGCCGTCGCCGGCGCGATCGTAGGCGAGCACCCGCTGCTGGGCCGCCGCCTCGATCATCTCGCGCGTGGGCCCGCCGCCGCCGGCCAGCGCGACCGCGGCCTCCAGCACGTTGAGGGCGATCCGGGCGTCGCCGCCGCTCACCTCCACGAGGTGGGTCAGGGCCTCGTCGTCAAGGCCCACGCTGCCGCCGTAGCCGCGCTCGTCGGCCAGCGCCCGCCGCACGATGGTCGTCACCTGGGCGTCGCTCAGCGGCTCCAGGCGCATGACCCTCGTGCGCGACAGGAGCGCCGAGTTGACCTCGTGGTAGGGGTTCTCCGTGGTCGCGCCGATGAGCGTGATGGTGCCGGCCTCGACGTGCGGCAGGAGGGCGTCCTGCTGGCCCTTGTTGAAGCGGTGGATCTCGTCCACGAAGAGGACGGTGGGGGGACCTCCGGTGGCCGACCGCTCCGCCGCGGCGGCGATGAGGGCGCGCACGTCGGCCACGCCGCTCATGACCGCGCTGAGGGTCTCGAAACGGGCGCCCGCGGCATCAGCCAGCAGGCGTGCCAGCGTCGTCTTGCCGACGCCCGGCGGGCCCCACAGGATCATCGAGGCCAGGTGGCCGTGGCGCAGCTGGCGGGTCAGGGTCCCGTGCTCGCCGATGAGGTGACCCTGGCCGACGACCTCGGCCAGGTCGCGAGGCCGCATGCGCGCGGCCAGTGGGGCACGGGCGTCGGACGGAGGCTGGAACATGGCGTCGGGGCGCGCGCCGCCAGGTCGAGCCGCGGAGCGACGAGGGCTTGGCACGTGACGATCGTAGATCGTCGGCCCGCCGCGGGCGCTGGTCACAGTGCTGGCGCCCGGCAGGTGCTAGCCGGTGCCGATCTCCAGGATGCCGTTGACGCGCGCGTAGTGGGAGTAGTACGTCTCCTGGTGGATGATCTTGCCGGCGGCGTTGTAGACGGTGACCGTGACCCACGAGTCGAAGCCGGCCGTCGGGTACTCGGCGCGGTAGGTCTGGCCCTTCTTGAGGGCCGAGGTGTAGACGGTCGTGTCGATCGCGCCGAGGTAGTTCTTGACGATGGGGGTGGAGATCACGACGCGCCGGCCGTCGGGCACGCCGTAGATCTTGAATGTCACCGACGTGTGCGTGCTGGAACCGCGGATGAGGATCGGGGCGGACGTGTCATTGCGGAAGGTCATGTCCTGCTCGGCGCCGGACGAATCCTTCCACACGGTCGCGTCCAGCCCGACCGGATAGCGGTTGATGTAGTAGTAGTGGTTGGCCCGGGCACCCATCTGCAGGCCCGACCGCAGCGCCGCGTTGAAGAGCGTCGTGGAGCACGAGCAGATGCCGCCACCCAGGGCACCGGTCGGGTCGGTGTGGCCGTTCTTGATGATGCCCCCGGGCCCGAAGCCCAGCTTGCTGCTGACGTCGACGACGTTCCAGAAGTCGAACCACTGGCCGGGCATGAGGACGTAGCCGTTGATCTGGGCGGCCGGGATGCGGATGTTGGCCCCGAAGAAGTTGTGGTTGCTGGGAACGAACGGGACCGTCCACTGCCCGAGGACGACCATGCGGGGCACGTAGGCCGCCGCCGAGGACGAATCGAGCTTGGGCGTCAGCGTGGTGACGGCCACATCGACCGGCACGGGCGGGCTGGCGGTGTTGGCCGCCGACTGGAGCGAGGCCAGGATCCGGGTGGTCGTGGTGGCGGAGTCGAGCCGCGCACCGGGCGACGAGGCGATGACGCCGATGACCTTGCTGCCCTTGGTCACGAACACGGCATCCCTGGCCGCCTTGGCCACCGCGCTCCCGACCGCGGCGAGCGAGGCCGAAACGCGCGCGGGCTCGAGCTGCGGAGCGTACGTGCCGGGCGCGGTGCTGCCGAAGGTGACCCAGCCCGCGAGCACGGCCGGCTTGATGATCCAGGTGTGGCCGGTCGCGCGGAGGGTCAGCGGGTTGGCGGCGAACGCGTGGGCCTGTTGCTGCGCCTGGGTGGCCGTGGCGTCCGTGACGGCCGGCTGAAGGACCTGGACCGTGGCGTCGAGGGCGATGTCGCCCCGGGATCTGCCGGTCAGGGCGGCCTCGAGTGCGGCCGTGGTGGCGGCGACGTCGAGGGCCCGGCCGGTCGTCGAGGGGACGACCGTGAACGTCGTGGTGCCCGATGTCCAGCGCACCTCGGCGCTCACCGGGGTGAGGGCGGTCGCTGCGGCCACGTGCGACACGAACGTGTCCAGCGCCCCGACGTCGTAGACGAGCGCCGAGCTGACCTGCACCCCGCCGAGCAGGCCGCGCACCTCCGCCTCGGCACGCGTGAGGGGCGACCCGTCGTGGCCGTACCCGAGGGCGATATCGACGGCGCTGGCCACGTCGTAGCGCCGTCCCAGGGTGGCGAGGCTGATCGTCGGCGAGGCCAGCTGGCCCGGCAGGTGCAGCGTCAGCTGCCCGGCTCCCACCGGTGGGAGCGTTGCCGCCAGGCGCGCCTCGGCGCCGGCCCGGTCGAGGCCCGAAAGGTCGACCCCGGCCACCTCGACGCCGGGCATGATGCGGCCTTGGTAGGCGATCGAGAGTCCCACCAGGAAGGCGGCTGCCGCCACCAGGGCCAGGAGGAGGCCCAGGAATGCGCCGCCCAGCAGGCTCGCGACCCGCCGGCGCGTGCGGCGGTCAGCCGTCGAGAACTCGTCGCCCGAGCGGCTATCCGCCAGCCCGAGGCCGGTGGCGGGGGTCTCCAGGCCGGGGGCGGTCACGGCTTCACCGGCGCTGGCGCCTGAAACGGTACGATGGACATGGCCATCCGGCCGGTGCCCGCGTCCCCTCTACCGATCGGAGCGTTCTGTGACCCCACTCGTCACCTATCTGCGGATCCCAGGCCCGACACCCCTGCCCGACGCGGTGCGGGAAGCGGGTGCGCGGCAGATGGTCAACCATCGAGGCCCAGAGTTCAAGGCGCTACTTGGCCGCGTCACGATAGGCCTAAAGGCCGGTTTCCGCACGGCACACGACGTGCTCGTGCTGACCTCATCGGGCACCGGCGCCCTGGAAGCGGCCGTGGTCAACACCTGCTCGCCGGGCGACCCGGTGCTGGCGGTCAGCATCGGGGCCTTCGGGGATCGGTTCGCCAAGATCGCCGCGCGGTACGGTGCCGACGTGACGCGCCTGGACGTGCAATGGGGCCAGGCGGCCACGCCGGAGGCGGTCACCGATGCCATGCGCGCCATGCGCGCCGCCGGCCGCCCCGCCCATGCCGTGCTGCTGACCCACAATGAGACCTCCACCGCCGTCACGAACCCCATTGCCGACCTCGCTGCCGCGGCCCGGGCGGCCGAACCGGACGCCCTCCTGCTCGTGGACGGCATCAGCGGGCTGGGGGCCATCCCGTTCGAGACAGACGAGTGGGACCTGGATGTCGTGACGACCGGTTCCCAGAAGTCGTGGATGGTGCCTCCCGGCCTGGCCATGGTGAGCGTCTCGCCCCGGGCCTGGGCCGCGGCCGAGCGGGCCACGATGCCCCGCTTCTACTTCGACCTGGCCCTTCATCGTGACGCCCTGGCCAAGGGCGAGACGCCGTGGACGCCGGCCGTGGGGGTCGCCTTCGCGCTCGACGTCGCGCTCGAGCTGATCGAGCAGGAAGGCTACCCCGCCATCTTCGTCCGCCACGCGGCCTGTGGGGCCGCCGCCCGCGCCGGCCTGCGCGCGCTGGGCTTCGACCTCTTCGCCGACCCCCTCCACGCGTCCGACACGATCACCGCCGCCCGCCTGCCCGACGACCTGCCGTGGGCCGAGTTCAACGGTGCGCTGCGCGCCCAGGGGCTCATCCTGGCCGGCGGCCAGGGGGCCCTGACGGGCAAGATCTTCCGCATCGGCCACCTGGGGGCCGTGACGGTCGACGAGATCCTCGTCGCGCTGGAGATGATCGAGGGGGTGCTGGTCGACCGGGGACGGCCGGTCGACCGTGGAGCGGCCCTCGTGGCCGCGCTGCGCGCCTCGGATGCCGTCCGCGCCGGGCGGGTCGCCGTGCCGGCGTGAGGATCCTCGTCGCCGAGCCGCTGGGAGAGGCCGGCCTCGAGCTCCTGCGCGCCGACCACGAGGTCGACCTGCGACCCGGCCTCGATCGTGAGGCCTTCCTCGCCGCGCTGCCCGACTACGACGCGCTGGTCGTGCGCAGCCAGGTCCACGTCGACCGGGGAGCGTTCGATGTCGGACGCCGGCTCATCGTCGTGGGCCGGGCCGGCGTGGGGGTCGACAACGTCGATCTGGAGGCGGCGACGGCGGCCGGCGTCGTCGTCGTCAACGCGCCCACCGGCAACACCATCGCGGCGGCCGAGCAGACGCTGGCGCTCCTCTTCGCCGTCGCCCGGCGGATCGCCGCGGCCGACGCCTCGATGCGCCGCGGCGAGTGGGCCCGGTCCCGGTTCACGGGCATCGAGCTGCGCGGCCGCACGCTGGGCATCCTCGGCCTGGGCAAGATCGGCATCGCGGTGGCCGATCGGGCCCGCGGCCTGGAGATGACGGTCGTCGGCCACGACCCGTTCGTGGCGCCCGAGACGGCCGCCCGGCACGGGGTCGAGCTCGTGCCGTTCGCCGACCTGCTCGCACGCGCCGACGCCCTGACCGTCCACGTGCCGCTGACCCGGGCGACCCGCGGGCGCATCGGCACCGCCGAGCTGGCGGCCCTGCCGGCGGGCGCGATCGTCCTCAACGTCGCCCGCGGCGGCATCATCGACGAGGCGGCCCTCGCCGCGTCGCTCGCGAGCGGCCACCTTGGTGGGGCCGGCATCGACGTCTACGACGCTGAGCCGCCCCGTGACTCGCCCCTGCTGACGGCACCCAACACGGTCCTCACCCCGCACCTGGGCGCGTCGACGGCCGAGGCCCAGGCGCGGGTCGCCGTCGAGGTCGCCCAGCAGGTCCTGGACGTGCTGGCCGGGCGGCCGGCCCGCTACGCCGTCAATGGACCCGTCGTGCCACCCGAGACGGCCGAGGCCCTGGCGCCATTCGTGGGGCTCGCCCGTCTCCTGGGTGAGCTCTACGCCCAGGTCGGTGAACCGCTGCCCGAGCTCGTCCTGGAAGTCGCTGGCGAAGTCGCCGCCTTCGATGCCACGCCCCTCGTCGCCGCGGCCCTCAGCGGTCTGCTCGGCGTCTCGAGCGGCGCACGTGTCAACCAGGTCAACGCGCCGCTCCTTGCCCGGCAGCGGGGCCTGACCGTGACCGAGCAGCGGAACCCGGACGCCGGCCGATACGCGTCGCTGCTCACGCTGCGTGGGGCGGCGACCGTGGCGGGCACGGTCGCCGCGGGGGAGCCCCGCCTGGTCCGCCTCGGCGAGCATTGGCTGGACATGGCGCTGAGCGCCTCGATGCTCATCACCCGCCACCACGATCGGCCGGGCACGATCGGGGCCGTCGGCGGCATCCTGGGGGCCGCGGACATCAACATCAGCGGCATGCACCTGGCGCGCAGCAGCCCCCGGGCCGACGCGTTCATGATCCTGGCCCTCGACGAGCCCGTGCCCGACGCGGTGGCGACCGAGCTGCGCCGTCTCGACGCCGTGCTCGAGCTATGGGTCGTGCAGCTGACGTGAAGCGGCAGGGCGGCCCGCCCACCGAGGGCCTCACGGCGCTGCTCGTGCTGGTGCGCCACGGCCAGTCCACGTGGATCGCCGAAGGGCGCTTCCAGGGCCAGGCGGACCCTCCCCTGTCGGCCCTCGGGGAGGCGCAGGCGGCTCGTGTGGCGGCCCGCCTGGGTGAGCCTCGCGAGACCGATCCCATGCCACCGACCGCCCCACTCGCGCTCTGGTCGTCGCCGCTGGCACGGGCGCAGGCCACCGCGCGCCACCTGGCCGCCCTGCCCGCCTGGCCCCCCATCCGCACGGCCGCGGGGCTGCGCGAGATCGGGCAGGGCGAGTGGGAGGGCCAGCCGACCACGAACGTCGCCGAGCGCTGGCCCGACGCCCTGGCCGGCTGGCGCCGCGACCCGACCACCCACCACGCGCCGGGCGGGGAGGCGCTGGCCGACGTGGACCTCCGTGTCCGCGAGGTCCTGGACCAGGTCCTGCACGATCTCCGACCGCTGGCCGCACGACCAGCGACCGGCGCGCCCGGTGCCGCGCCCTCGCCCTCGCCCGTGCCCGGCTACGCCGCCTCCGCGGCCTCCGCGGCCCCGCGGCCGTGGGCCGTCATCGTGGCCCACGATGGCGTCCTGCGGCTGGCCCTGCTGGCGCTGCTCGGCCTGCCGCTCAGCGCCTTCTGGCGCCTGCCGTTCGTCCTCTGCGGCATCTCCGTCGCCACCATCGACGCGGGCGCCGTGGCCCTGCGGGCCCACAACCTGGCCGAGCACCTGGGCGAGCCCATCGGCCTCTCCGAAACCCCCCGCCCCGGCGCCCTCTGACGGGCACCGCCGAGGCGGCCCGCTAGCGACCCGCCGATCCGCCCCCCGGGCCGCCGCGCCGGGGCCGGAAGCCCCGTTGCCGGTGGAACACCAGCCGGAGGAGCCGGATCCGCAGCCGCCGGTAGGCGGCGTGCAGCGCGACGAGACGGTCACCGGGCATCGTCCGGCGCCCGTAGGTCACCTCCACCTTGGCCCGTGCCACGAGCTGGAGCTCATCGCGGGCGGCGGGCACCAGCTCGCCCAGCGCCCCCGCGTACTCGTACGCCGTCTGGGTCGGCAGCTGCCCGTAGCCCAGGCGGGTGGCGAAGCCGACGAGGCCGCGGTACACGGCGTCCGCCTCGCCGCGCGCCATGGCCCCCGACCGGCGGCTGCGCCACACGCCGAAGACCAGGATCAGGGCCAGCAGGCCGATCACGGCCACCGCCAGCATGCCGACACCTCCGTCCCCGCCGCTCACGGAGCCCGGCACCACCGGCGGCAGCGTCCGGTGGAGCGGGTCCGTGGCATCGGCGCCGCTCTGGACCGCGCCGATCGTGGGGGGAGCGGCGCTCGGCACGGGACTGCCCTTGACGAACTGCGTCGCGACCTGGCCCAGGTCGGCCTGCGCCCCAGGCGTCGGATCGAAACGGATCCACCCGTAGCCCGGGAAATAGACCTGCGCCCAGGCATGGGCGGCACTGGCCTGGACCTGGAAGCTGCCGTCGGCCATCTGCTGGCCGGGGAGGTAGCCCTTCACGTAGCGGGCCGGGATGCCGAGGGTGCGCAGCATCATGACCATCGACGAGGCGAAGTACTCGCAGTAGCCGGCCCGATGGACCAGGAAGCAGTCGACGATGTCGCCGGACGGGCATTCGCCGCGCACGTCGGTCTGGTAGCGGAACCCGTTGGCGGGGTCCAGGAAGAAGGCCTGGATGGCCTTGGCGACGTGGAACGGGTCACGCTGGGCCGCGGGAAGGCTCGCCACGATGGACCTGGCCACCTGGATCGTCTCGTCGCCCACGGCGCCCTGGTACTGCAGGTACGGCGCCACCACGGCGGGGTAGTCGGTCCCGGCGGCCGCCAGCTGCGACTCGGTGGGGGCCCCTTGCTCGTCGCCCTGGGGCACGACTAGCGAGGTCACCGTGTAGCTCGCATCGTCACCGAGGCCGTTGGTCAGGTCGGCCGAGTCGAAGCCGCCGCCCGGTCCCGCGGTGTACACGGTCGTCGGCTGGTCGACCGACGCCACATCCTCCGGGGCCACCAGCGTCGAACTCCCGAGATCGATGTCGTGGATCGTCGTCACCACGGTGGCGCGGGCGACGAGCGAGGGGGTGCCGTCCGCCGTGGCCGCCAGGACCGGTGCGCCGGCCGCGACCTCGCCCGCGTTCGTGCGGTCGACCTGCTTCCACGTGGTCCCGTCGAAGGTGTCGTACGTGGCGCCGCGCCAGTAGTAGCCCTGGCCGGTGTCGCTCGTGGCCGTGAAGACGACCGTCGACGAGGACTCCCACAGGCCGGTTATCGTCGACGAGGAGGCGAACAGGCCGTTGGGCCCGCGAGCGTTGCCCACCACGCCGCCGACGATGGTGTTGAGCTGCTCCCCCAGGTTCACCAGCTGGTCCCGCACCGCCGGCTGGTCCAGGACACCCGCCAGCGGGGCCGAGCTGGCGGTCGCCGTGAGGGCCAGGGCCCCGATCAGGGCGAGCGCGATGAAGGTGACGCCGCTGCGCGTGTAGAGGGTCGCCACCGCCCCCTGGTCGGCGATCCCGCGGCGCAGCCAACCGACGCGCTGGTCGAGCAGGTTCAGGCGCATCAGGAGCACCAGGGCGGCCACGGCGAAGACCACCAGGTAGCCGTACTCGTCCTGCGCCGAGACCGACAGCTCGATGAAGATGGCGACGCCGGTGATGGCGACCGTGGCCAGCCCGCGGTGGCGCGCGAAGAGGTTGGCCGCCGCGAGCTGGGCGACCGTCCACATGGCGGCTCCCAGCACCAGCAGGAAGACCGAGGTCTCCGAGGACCGCACGCCCTCCACCACGAGATCGTGGTAGAAGCGGTAGACGGAGTCCGACAGGGCGGTGAGGGCGGGGCCGGGCGCCACC
>Ga0209415_10003080_pt1 | contig 31058 bp, 33 predicted proteins | sample PeaSoiSIISIP2007_FD_187696 | JGI IMG/M metagenome (GOLD analysis project Ga0209415, IMG submission 187696) | Peat soil microbial communities from Weissenstadt, Germany - SII-SIP-2007 (SPAdes) (version 2) | ecosystem: Environmental > Terrestrial > Soil > Wetlands > Peat | place: Germany... | reverse complement strand
TCGAGTCGTGCCCGGTCGAGCGAGCGAACGCGGCCGCGATCGAGCTCGACGGCATTCGCGTTTTTCAGCCGTAAGAGCGCTCGAGCCGCCATGTCGCGGACCGTCCCGGCGGCGGCCGCAATCTGCGCCTGCGAAAGGTTTTCGACACCCGGTAATCCGGTCGCCATCCCGCTTGCGGTGGGCGCATACGAGAGCAAAAACTTCGCGACGCGCTGCAGCACGTGCGCGAATGCGAGGTCGGCGATCGTGTCGATCGAACGCCGGCGCGCTTGCGACGCAGCGGTGAGGAAGCCCAGCGCGAGCTCGTTGTCGTTGCGACATGCGTGGATGACAGCTTCGCTTGGAATCAAGACGATCGTCGCATCGGTCAACGCCTCGGCGCGCGTCGTCGCACCGCCACCATCGAAGACGCCCGTCTCGTTGAGTGAGTCGTGCGTGAGCCGCTCGCCGATCGATTGCGTCTTGCCGTCCGGCGAGAGGAGGGTTAGGACGGCCTTGCCGCCACGGACGAACGCGAGGTACGGCCAGGTCTCACCTTCATCGAAGACCGTCTCGCCGGCGCGATAGGAGCGCTCGGTCGCAAGCGTGGCGAGCTCCTTGATCGTCGACGCCTTCGCGTTTTGAAACGGCGGCGCATGCGAAAGGAACGTCTCGGTGTCGGCCTGTTCGTCGATCCGCTCGAGCCGAACGGTCCAGCGCCCGGAACCTAAATTGCGCGCGTCCCACGAGACCCGTCCCGGCCGCTGTACGGCGAGTTCGTTGCGTAAGGCGCGCGGGTCGCTCTCCTCGTTGAGCTCGAGGATTCCGCCGAGGGGGAGCTTGTCGAATGCCTCCAGGATAGCGCCCGTGCGACGCGCGTAGGGAAGCGCTCGAACGTCGATGGTGATTGCGGCTGCACGGACCGTCGGCATCGCCGGACCTCTTACACCCGAGCTCGAAAAAGCCATGCTTACTATGCCCCGGCCTATCATGCGCGTGCTGGACGTCCTGGCAGTCGCAATCATCGCCTTGGCGATCTACCGCTTCGCATTCCCGCGCAGCGGCGCGCCGTTTCCGGCCAAACCGGCCCCCTCCCTCACGCTCGCGGCAATGTCGGGCGGGACATTTTCGCTTGCAGGCCTGCGCGGGCATGTGGTTTTTCTCGATTTTTGGGCTTCATGGTGCGAGCCGTGCAAGCAGTCGCTGCCGCTCGTCGAGCGGTTCGCAGCAGCTCATCCCGAAGCGATCGTCGTTTCGGTCGACGCGGGAGAAGATCCGAGAATCGCCCGTCTCTACGCGCGCGCGCATGCGATTCGCAACGTCGTCTTCGACCCGGACATGAAAGCTGCGGACGCATTCGCGGTGGAGGGATTCCCCACGATGATCGCCGTCGATGCGGACGGCATCGAACGCGCGAAGTGGCCCGGTTTCAATCCGTCGATCGAATCGCTGATGGATCGCGCGCTCACGAGTTACGCGAAACCAAAGAGGGCATCGTGGCTTCCGAGCGCTGAGGCGGCGACCCCGCTCACCATCGCGATCGACGGCGATCCCAACACGCTGGATACGATCCTCCAGACGCCCTACGGATGGCAGCTGGCGCCCTTGACGCAAGGCTATCTCTTTACGGTCGACGATCGGGGGACGCTCGTCTCCGATCTCGCGCTTACGCTCCCGACGAAGCGCAACGGCGGGATCTCCGCCGACGGGCGGACGATCCGCTACCGGCTGCGCCCGGCGCGATGGTCCGACGGCGCGCCCTTCGAGGCGAGCGACGTCTCCTTCACGGTCGACGCATTACGCAACCCGCGCACGAGCGTCCCGGACCGGTCGACGGTCGCGCAAATCGAACGCGTCGACGTCGTTGGCCCGCACGAGCTTGCCGTCCGTTTGCGCGCGCCGTCGGCAGGCTTCGTGGCATCGTTCTTGACGCTGGGGGCCAACGATCCGTTCGCCATCCTGCCCCGTCACGTTGTGGGATCGTTCGCATCGCTCGATCGCAGCCCGCTCGATGCGCAAACGATCGGCCTAGGGCCGTACCGTCTGCGCCGTTGGCAGCGCGGTGCGTCGCTCATCTTCGAGCGCAACCCGCACTATTGGCGCGGCCCCGCGCATCTCGACGAGATTCGCGTCAACGTCGTCGCCGATGCCGGGACGCGCTTGACTCAAATCCGGACGGGCGAACTCGACAACGCGAATCTCTCCGGCTCGCTGCTCGATCGTGCCCGCGATCTTCCCGGTGTACGCGTCATCGAGAAGACCACGAACATTGTCGATTACCTTCAGTGCAACATGCGGTCTGCCGCGCTCCGGCCGCTCGCCGTCCGGCGTGCGATCGCGGCAGCGCTGGACCGTCGCAAGCTTGCCGTCGCGGTCTATCGGAATCTGGAGGAGCCGACCGATTCGGACCAGCTCGAGACGCGGTACCGGGCGCGATTGCGTCTTCCGCCGTACGATCCGGCGGCCGCGCGCCGGGAACTGGGGGATCGCGTGCCGGTGCATGTGGAGCTCTCCGTGGCCGGGACCTGGCGTTCGAGTTCGGCCGCTGCGCTGCAAATCGCCGACGATCTGCGCCGCGCCGGGATCGACGCGACGATCCACTCTTACACGACGAGCGCGTTTTGGGGACCCAAAGACGCGGGCGGCATCCTCGACTCCGGCCGCTACGACATCGCGTTGACGTCTTGGTCGCCGAGCCTTGATCCGGATCGCTCGTACTTGTTCGGCTGCATCGCCCGTCCGCCCGGGGGCGGCAACTCGATGGCATACTGTAATCCTGCCTTCGATCGTGCCGAACGGCGCGGCATGCGCAGCTACGACGAGGCTGCGCGCGCTCGCGCCTATCAGGATGCCGGCGATATCTTAGTACGGGACGTGCCCGTCATTCCGATCGGCTTCGAACGCAACGCCTACGCGGTCAGTCCGCGTTTTGCAAATTTCAAACCAAACGTTCTAGGACGTGACTATTGGAACGCTTGGGAATGGGAACTCCGCACGTAACCTTATTCTCCGGTAAAATGCGGAGCACGCTTTTCGAAGAAGGCGGTGATGCCTTCGCGCGCGTCGTCGGTGTTGAAGAGCGCCCCGAAGTGAAGCGCCTCGGTCTCGAGTGCGGATCCGGTCGCGGCTTGCTGCAAGCCTTCGTCGATCGAACGCTTCACGGCGGCGATCGCAAGCGGCGCCTTGGAAGCGATGAGTTTTGCGATGCGCTGGGCCTCTGCGAGCAACCCGTCTTTCGGAGTGATGCGCTGAATCAGGCCGCAGCGCAGCGCTTCCTGTGCGTCGATCTGCTCGGCGCTCAGACAGAGGTACATCGCCATTCCTCGGCCGAGCAGACGCGCCGTTCGCTGCGTCCCGCCGAAGCCGGGCATGAGCCCGAGGTTGACTTCCGGCTGACTGAACTTCGCGTGCTCGGCCGCGATCCGAATGTCGGCCGCCATCGCGAGCTCCATCCCGCCGCCGAGGGCGAAGCCGTTGATCGCCGCGATGATCGGCGTCCCCATTTCTTCCATCAGCAGCGTCAAATGCTGCCCGTGTCGCGCGAGCGCGGAACCTTTAAGTGCGCTCTTAACGTCCTTAAAGCCCGCGATGTCCGCGCCGGCGCAGAAGGCGCGCTCCCCGGCCCCGGTCAGCACGACCGCGCGGGTAGAACGATCCGCCTCGAGCAAGACGAATGCATCGCGCAGCTCGCCGATCATCTGATGATCAAGGGCGTTCAGATGCGCCGGCCGGTTCAGCGTGACTGTCGCGACGTGGTTCGCCTCGTCTCGTTCGACGGTGATCGCCGCGAACGAGGCGCTCGCAAGCCGCTCTGTCGTGCTATCTCGCATAGGTTAAACTTCGGGCGGCCTTCTTGGGTTCAGTTGCTGTCACCTCCGCGGTGCGGTATACTCTAAAAAATGCGCACCGCTTATCACGAAGCTCTGGAAGGAACGCGCATCGACGTTGTCCGTTTGGGCGCCCTCGTCGGTGAGGCGCTTCATTCGGCGTTGGGCGCGCTCGAGCGCCGTGATATTGCGCTCGCGGCGCGCGTGATCGCAGGCGACGATGCTATCGATGCATTGCGCCGGTCGGTTGAATCCTCTTGCATCGAGTTGATCTGGAGGCAGCAGCCCGTCGCCGGCGAGCTGCGGCAGATCGCCGGTATGCTGCAGATCGTCACCGATCTCGAGCGCCTGGGCGATTATGCGGTCGATATCGCAAAGAATGCGATCAAGCTTTGCGACGCTCCGCTGCGGCCGGCGAAGGTCGAGATCAGCCGGATCGGGGCGGTCGCTCAATCGATGCTCGCCGATTCGATGCGGGCCTACACGGAGCGCGACAGCGCGCTCGCCGACGTCGTCATCTCACGCGACGACGAGGTTGACACACTTTACAAGCGGGCGATCGAGGCATTGCAAGAGGAAATGCAGGCTGATCCGGCCCTGGTCCGCGCCGGGACGCTGTTGTTGCTCGTGCTTGCGACGCTCGAGCGGGCCGGAGACCGGGCGGTGAATATCGCCTGGCACACCAAAGAGATGCTCGGCGCCGCTCGGGTTTAAGCGCCGCCGTCCTTGACGATGCAGGGCGACATGATCCCGTCGCTCATCCCGTGGATCAGCCGCTTGTCGGCCGGCGCGACCGTCGCGAGGATCCCGCCCAGTCGCGTGCGCTCACCTTCGACGAAATAGTATGGACAAAGCCGGACACGCCCGTCCATCGTCTTGAGGTCGTCATTCTCGCGGTCGTAGTATGGAACCGCGACCCGCCGGCCCTTGTGAAAGCGCTGTAAGATGTGGGGGATTCGGTCGTAGGCCTCGAGCGCTCCACTTAGCACGCCGAGCCATTCTTCTTTCGTCAGATCGTTCGCGACCCGGACCCCGCGCGAGCCCCAAGCGAGCTCTGAAAAGCCGGAAGGCTTGACGACGAAATCGCGTTCGCCCTTCCCCAGCGGCCCGAGTTGCATCCAGTCGCTCACCGGCTCTCCGCCGGCTTCGAGGCCGATGATCGCAGACTGCGGCGGCAGCGGACGCGGATCGACGATCCAGGTTTGTGGGAAGATCGAGAGGAGCCGTTCGTAGGTCCCCTCGCCAAGCTCCTTGCGCCACAGCTTCGCAAGCTGCGGGTGATGGAAGAGTGCGAAACTCGATTTCTCCTCGAGTTGTGCTTTCGCGGGCGGCGTCAATACGACGCGGTTGTGGCGTGCCGCGTAGAGCATGAGCTCTTGTTTTGGGACGTTCAGCAGATCGAACAACTCGAAATTCCGATAGAGGACGTCGATCTTCTCTTCGCGTCCCTCGGCGAGCCGGATAAAGAGCGCCTCTTCGGTGAAAATGATCTCTTGCGGAGCGCAGACATAGGCGTCGGCGAGCCTGAGCGTTCTGCACCGCTCCGCGAGCCACGTCAATTCGCCCCGGTAGTCGGCCGATTCTTGCGAGACGACGATCGCAATCGTCGGATGCTCTTTGGCGGCGGCGTGCGCGCACATCCGCGCGAATCCGGCGGCCATGCCGTCGCTCTCGCCGATCGTGTCGATGCCGAGCTCACAGTACGCGCGCGCCATCGCTGCGACGAACCCCATTCCTCCGGGCACGCTGTCGAGCTCGGCTGCGATGTAGCCGTCGTCGGTCAAGATTAAGTCGGGTCGGATGACGCCGGGAAGATCGGCCTTGAAGCGATTTTGGCGCGAGAGGCGGATGATATGCTCGGGCTTCCCATGGTCGAGGTAGTCCGCGATGAACGATGGCGCGGTTCCTCGCGCACTCCGGGTATACAGGCCGTTGAGTGCGCGGTAGAAGGAAAGCAGATCGTCGCCGAGCGAGACGATGCGCTCGAGCGTTGCCGGCGACAACGCGAACGGCTCGGGAGCTACGCGCCAGGCTACCGTGGATTCGTCGATCCCTTCGCTGCGGAAAAGTCCGGGAGGGATGTGTTCGTAGAGGTAGCGGGCTTGGTCTCGAGCCGTGAGAGCAGGGGAAAAAGCGGTACAGGGCATGTCGTGCTGTGCCTCAACAACCGTCGGGGATCTTGGCGCTGTGCAGCGCAATGTAGAGCCGGCGCATACCGTTGCCCTTAAAACATGGCCGGGGCCCCGGGGTTGCGAGCGTCGTAGAACCAAAACGTGCCGCCCGGCGTTGTAGTGATCCCATGATGACGATTGACTTGGTCGCCCTAGACTTGGACGGGACGCTGCTCGGCCCTGACGAGCGCGTCTCGCCCCGCAATCGCGAAGCGATCGGCAGGGCCCTCGCCGAGGGGATCCGCGTCGTCCTGGTCACCGGGCGCGGGGTCGACGTCCCCGTGCGCGTCTCGGACGAGCTTGGCCTCAACCTGCCGGTCATCTGCTGCCACGGCGCCTTGACCAAGGATTTCCGCGCGAACCGCACCTTAGTGCACATTCCGGTCCCGCTACAGCCCGCAAAAGAAATGGTCGAGTTCGCGGAAGCCAACGGACTCGCACTTGCCGTCTATGCCGAAGAATTCTTTTGGCGCGTCTCCGGGACGCGGATTTTCATGGACGACATGACGGGCCCGGCGTGGCGCGAAGCGCACAGTGTCGCCGACATCCTGAAGAGCCCACCGACGTTTCTGCGCTTCATGGGTGAAGAATCGGTCGCCGCGATGCAACGGAGCTTTGGTGACCTTCGTTTGCGCTTTATCCACGAGCGATGGGGCGAGTTCATCGAATGCGTGGTGCTCAATCCCAATGCCGGCAAACAGCAAGCACTCTCCCGGCTCTGCGCCGACTTTCAAATCGACCGCCAGCGGGTGCTCGCGATCGGCGACTCGCTCAACGATGTCCCGATGCTGCGCTGGGCCGGAATCGGCGTCGCGATGGGCAACGCACCCCTCGAAGTCAAGGAAGCAGTCCGCTATATCACCGCCTCCCACGACAAAGACGGGGTGGCGCTCGCCATCGAGAAGTTGTGTCTGGTGAAAGATGGCAAGATGTCGTTCGGCCCCCCCTCGGGGAATGGTGCTGCGCCGAAATCGCGGCGGGGGCCGGCTTTGGGGGGCCCCGCCCGGAGGGCGGGGGGCGCGGAGCCTGGGGCGTAGCCTTCAAACTGGAGCGCCGTTAATTTGCTTGTCAGGGTCCTAGCATTTGCGCGCCTGCGCGAGCTGTTGGGCTACGCCGAACGCGAGGTTGAGCTCCCTCCCGCGGCGACCCTCGACGATCTTTGGCGGGCGATCGGGACGCCGGAGTTAGACGTGCTGCGAGGGTCGACGCGGTTCGCGCGCAACGGCACGCTGACCGGTCCGGCGACGCGTCTGGTTGAAGGGGACGAGGTGGCGTTGCTGCCGCCGGTCGGCGGAGGATGATGGCCAGCGCACCGCTGATCAAGCTCTCGCGCGAACGGATCGACTGTGCCGCGCTCGCGGAGAAAATTCGCACCGATGCATGCGGCGCGGTGATCACGTTCGCGGGCGTCGTTCGCGAGCTCTCCGACGACGAGCGCGCCGTGAACGGCCTCTCGTACGAGACGTACCCCGCGATGGCGCTCGAAGAGATGCGCAAGATCGCCGCTGAAGCGCAGGAGCAGTTCGGCCCGTGCGAGATCGCGATCGTCCACCGCTTCGGGGATCTTGCGATCGGGGAGACGAGCGTCGCCGTCGTCGTGGCCGCGCCGCATCGGGGGCCGGCTTTCGATGCGTGCGAATATGCGATCGACGAGCTCAAGGCGCGCGTCGAGATCTGGAAAAAAGAACACTACCTCGACGGCGACGCGACTTGGCGCGAGAACGCGAAGTCTCGATGAGTCTCGATCTCCTGCGCGTGCGGGGGGCACGGAACGAGATTGCGGCGTTAGCCTACGGCCCTCGGCGTGCGCGCGGGGTCGGGATCGTCCTGGCGCACGGTTATTCGAGTTCGAAACAAAACCTCGACGGGCTCGCCGCGTTCTTGGCCAGTCACGGCTTCGCGCTCTGGAGCCTCGACTTCCCCGGCCACAAACTCGGCGCGAGCGGCGGTCGCCTCGAGAGCGTCGACGACTTGATCGACGCGATGCTCTCGGTCGCGCAGCATGCGCGTAGAGGCGGCACGGAGACTCTGTATGCGGCGGGACACAGCCTCGGCGCCGCGACCGCGCTGATCTGCGCCGGGATCGAGCCGTCGTTCGCAGGAGCGATCGCGATTGCGACCGGACTCGGACGACCGAGCGTGCTCGACGCATTCTCGGAACGGTCGGTCGACTTGCGCTCGCAGTACGTTGACGGATTGACCTTACCGCAGCTATTCGCGCACATCGAATCGCGCGTGCTCGAATCGCTTGCGCAGCTCGCCGGCCGGCCGCAATTATATGTTGCAGCCGAACGCGACATGATGGTCTCCGTCGCGAGCGCACGCGCTCTCTTCGATGCGGCGCCGGAGCCGAAAGCGTTCGTGACGATCCCGAGCGATCACACGTTTGCCGGCGAGAACGCGCGCGGAAGCGTGCTCGCCTGGCTAAACGAACGCCATCCGCGCGCCGAGCGATCGGTCGCATGAGGGCCTCTTCGAAGGTGGCGATCGCTGCCGGGAGCCTCGACCTTCGCCGTTACAGCCGGCATCTTCTGATTCCCGAAGTCGGGCTCGAGGGTCAGCGCAAACTTGCCGCGGCGCGCGTTCTGTGCGTCGGAGCCGGCGGTCTGGGCTCGCCGATTTTGGCGTATCTCGCTGCGGCGGGCGTCGGCCGGATCGGCGTCGTCGACGACGACGTCGTCGACGTGACGAACCTGCAACGCCAGATCATCTACGCGACGCAGGACATCGGAAAAAAGAAAGCCGTCGTCGCCGCGGAGCGCTTGCACGGCCTCAATCCCCAGGTCGCGATCGACCCGATCCCGATTCGCTTCGCAGCGAACAACGCGCGCGAGCTGGTTCGTTTATACGATGTCGTCGTTGATGGGACCGATACGTTCGCGTCACGCTACTTGATCAACGATGCCTGCATCCTCGAAAACAAGCCCGACGTATACGGCTCAATCTTTCGTTTCGACGGGCAAGTCTCGATCTTTGGTGCTCCGGGCGGACCATGCTATCGTTGCCTCTTCCCGCAGCCGCCGCCACCGGAGAGCGTCCCTACCTGCGCCGAGGGCGGCGTCCTCGGTGCGCTCGCCGGGATCGTCGGAACGTGGCAAGCAAGCGAAACGCTGAAGCTCATCCTCGGTATCGGCGCCCCGCTCGTCGGGCGTCTGCTGCTCATCGACGCGCTCGATGCCCGGATGCGCGAGGTGAAGGTGCTGCGCGATCCGGACTGTCCGGTTTGCGGGGATCGGCCCACGATCGGTGCAGCGGCAGAGATTGCCTACGAGCGTCCGCCCTCCGGTTTCCCGGAGATCGACGCAAGCGAACTGGACGAAGCGATGGCGCTCGGGGTGATCCTGCTCGACGTGCGTGAGGCGCACGAAGCCGTTTTAGGTACGATCCCTGGTGCGGTGGCGATCCCGGCGTCGCAACTCGAAGCCCGGCTTCACGAGCTCGATACGGCGCGCCGGTACGTTGTCGCATGCCGGGTGGGAGCACGCTCGGTGTGGGCGATCGAGCGGATGCGCGACGCCGGCTTCGGCCACCTCTCCCACTTGCGCGGCGGCCTGCTCACCTACGCCGCCCGCAACGAAAGCTTCGAGTTTTTTTAGTGGAATATAGGCCATTCGGGAGCATGGGCCGCGAAGTGGCCCGCATCGGGCAGGGCACGTGGAAGTTTCCGACGCGCGGAGCGGCGGTTGAGGAGGCCAAGCGCGCGTTGCGGCGTGGGATCGAGCTCGGCATGACGCACATCGACACCGCCGAGATGTACGGCGACGGCCGCTCCGAAGAGATCATCGGCGAGGCGATCAAAGGGCTCGCTCGCGAGAAGCTTTTCATCGTCAGCAAAGTCTTGCCGCAAAACGCGTCGTACGAGGGAACGATCCGCGCTTGCGAGCATTCGCTGTTGCGGTTGCGCACCGACTACCTCGACGCCTTTCTCTTGCACTGGCGGGGCGGCAACGTACTTCGCGAGACGATGCGCGCGCTCGAGCAACTGGTCCACCAAAAAAAGATCAAGGCCTTGGGCGTCAGCAACTTCGACGTCAACGACCTGCGCGAGGCCGCGAACTATTTGGACGCTGGGCACATCGTCTGCAATCAAGTGCTCTACAACTTCGAAGAACGCGGGATCGAACACGACCTCTTCGACTACTGCCGCGAAAACGGGATCGCGGTCGTCGCCTACACACCGTTCGGCGGTCTCCCGGGAGAACGGACGAAGGCCCGCGCGAAGCTCGCCGAGATCGCCGGTAAGCACGGCGTGAACATCTATACGCTGACGCTGGCGTGGGTCACGCGTGACCCGATTTGCTTCACGATCCCGAAGGCTTCCGACGTCGCGCATGTCGAGCAGAATGCGCGGGCCGGCGATCTGGTATTAGACGAAGCCGACCTGCGCGCGATCGACGCCGTCCTCCCTCCGCCGCGCGGCCCAACCAGCCTCGCGATGGGGTAGCTCGGTCTTGAACGATCTCGCGCTGAGCGATCTCAAACGACAACTCGCGGCATGGGCCCTCGAGCGGGGCGCCTCATTGCGCATCGCCTCGGCGGCTCCCGACGAGCGGACGCGCGGGCGGATGGACGATGCGTTCGCGCGCGGCGACTTCGCGACGTGGGGTTACGATCGCGGCTACGCCCGGACGGCCACCGTGCCGCAGCACATTTTGCCCGGCGCGCGTTCGGTGATCTGCCTCGCGGTCCCGTATGCGACGCAGGCCGTGGGACATGCGCCGGACGGTCGCGGGCGGGTTTCGAATTATGCCTGGTCGACGGACTATCACCGTGCGATGCAGCGCCTGCTGCGCGAGCTTGGACGCGAGATCGACGCGTGGGCCGAGGCCCCGGTGACACGGGTCGCTTGCGACACGGCACCGCTCGCGGAACGCGCATACGCCGAACGTGCGGGAATCGGCTGGATCGGGAAGCACACGAATTTGATCGATGCACGCAGCGGCTCATTTGTTTTTCTCGGTGAGATCGTCACGACGCTCGAGCTTGCCCCGGACCCGCCGTCGAAGAAAAGCTGCGGCGCATGCAGGCGCTGTATCGACGTGTGCCCGACCGGCGCTCTGCGCGGAGATTATACGATCGACGCGACGCGCTGCATCAGCGACTTGACGCAACGGACGGACGCGATTCCGCGGGCGCTGCGGCCGCTCGTCGGCGCTTGGGTGTGGGGCTGCGATCTGTGCCAAGACGTCTGCCCGCCGACGGTGCGCCGCGGCCGCCGGGCACCCGCGGAATTCGAGCCGCGCAGCGGCGAAGCCGCCGCGCCGGATCTGCAGCGGCTCTTACGCATGAAGGCCAGCGACTTCCGCAGGACGTTCGCGCCCACGGCGATGGGATGGCGCGGCCCCGCGATCCTCCGCCGCAACGCCGCGGTTGCTCTGGGAAACGGACTCGACCGCGCCGACGTTCCCGTATTGATCGAAGCGCTCGGCGCCGATCCGCATCCGATGGTCCGCGGTCACGCCGCCTGGGCGCTTGGCCGAATCGCCTCACCCCGCGCGTTCTCCGCCCTGCGCGCATCGCTCGACGCCGAGACCGAAACGTCGGTCCGAGAGGAGATAACATGCGCGCTCGCTGGTTGATCTTAACGATGCTCGCCTTCACGCTGCGTCCCGCCGCCGCACAGGACGTCGCAAACAACGACCTCTTCATCCGGATGCAGAGACTCAACGCCGACGTCAAGACGTACACGGCCGTCCTCCATATCGACGTCGCGATGAAGAGCTTCCCGTTCCTGAGCCCCGCGCTTGACGGGAACGTCTATTATGAGCAGCCGGATCGGACGGCCGTCGTGTTCAACACGGTTCCGATCCTGGCGGAACAGTTCAAGAAAGTCTATCCGAACATCGATCCGCCGAGCAAGTGGCTCGAACTCTACGATGTCTCGATCGTAGGCGACACCAAGGGGGCGACGGCGTTCAAGCTCGTTCCCAAGAGCGCGGCGCGCGTCGATCACGTCGATGTCCGCGCCGACGACAAGACGGCGACGATCCTCTCGATGACCTGGACCTACAAAGACGGCGGCTTCGTCACCCTGGCCCAGCAATTCGGGCCCGTCAGCGGCCACCTGCTCGTCAACAAGCAGTCCGGACACGTCGAGCTGCCCAGCTATCGGGCCGACGTCAGCGCCGCCTTTTCGGGCTACAAACTCAATGTCCCGATCGACGGAAAGATCTTCGAGCCGTAGGGGCCTGCCCGTGCGGGAAGAAGCACGCACGATGGCAGTCGAGATCATCGATCTCATCGGGGGGGCGGCGACGCCGCTTGCCGACCAGTTCAATCGCCCGATCACGTACTTGCGGATCTCGGTGACGGACCGGTGCAACTTGCGCTGCGTCTACTGTATGCCCGAAGCCGGCCTGCCGTGGATCCCCAAGAAAGAGATCTTGACCTTCGAGGAGATCGGCGAGATCGTCAGTGCGGCCGCGTCGATCGGCGTGCGCAGCATCCGCTTGACGGGCGGCGAGCCATTGGTGCGGCGCGATCTGGCAGAGTTGGTGCGCAAGCTGGCGGCGATCCCGGGGGTCGAGGACATTGCGCTCTCGACCAACGCGATTCTTCTCGCCGAGCAGATCGGCGCGTTGCGCGCGGCGGGTCTGCAGCGCGTGAACATTTCGCTCGACACTCTCAATGAAGACCGTTTCTTTGCGATCGCGCGCCGGCCCGGACTTGACCGGGTGCTCGCCGGGATCGAGGCGGCGATCGAGCACGGCCTCGCTCCGCTCAAGCTCAACTGCGTCGTGATGCGCGGGCAAAACGATGACGAGATCCCCGCCTTTGCAGAGCTGACGCGTCGCCGCCCGCTCTACGTCCGGTTCATCGAGGTCATGCCGGTTGAGGACAACGTCGGCCTGCAACGCGATGCTTATGTTTCTTCGGATGAGATCCTCGAACGGGTCCGCGCGGTCGGCGATTTGCGGCCGGTCGACGGACCGGGCGGGAACGGGCCGGCACGCTACTTTGCCTTCGATGGCGCCGCCGGTGCCGTCGGCGTGATCAGCCCGCTGTCCCATGACTATTGCGAGCGTTGCAATCGCGTTCGGCTCTCGGCGGATGGCCGGTTGCGTCTCTGCTTATTCGGCGATCACGAGCTCGATCTGCGTACGCCGCTACGCGGCGGCGCCGGACGAGAAGAGATCGTGCGCATCTTCCAGGACGCGATGTTCATCAAGCCCGAGCGCCATCATCTCAAGCTGGGCGAAGTATCGAGCCAAATGCGCGCCTTCTCGGAAATCGGCGGCTAATTTCGTCCATGCCGTCGTTGCCGGAAGGCTCATGTGCAAAGCACACTTCGCCTTCCGGCGCCTCGGCCTGAACGAAATTACGGCTTCTTCGGAGGTTCCGGCGGCTTTGCCGGCGGCGGTTTTGCTGCCGGCGGCTTCGGTTCCGGCGGCTTAGCTGCGGGCGATCCCGGCGGCTTTGTCTCCGTCGGTTTTCCTGCCGGGGGCTTTGATTCCGGGGGCTTTGCTGCCGGCGATCCCGGAGGCTGCGTCGCGGCGGGCGGCGGCGTCACTTGAAATTCGACGAGCCGCTTGCGCATGAAGACCAAGTTCTTGCCGGCGTCGTTCATGACCCGAAACTCGACGAAGCCCCAGGCGCGCGCTTGATTGATCATTACCGCGCTTTCGCCCGGGATGCCGTAGGTCAAGAGCGTCATATTTCGCCTGCGTGCGAGGTTTTCGGCTTCGCGTTCAAGCTGATTCGCGACTTGCTCGGCGAGCTGAACGGGCGTCTTCGCCCGGATGCGCAGGTGTTCCATGAGCGCCGTGTCTTTGCCGTTGACGACTTCGGGATCGTTCAAGCCCTCGGGCGGTTTGAAGAGGATGTGGGCCATCCCCAAAAACGTCGAACCGTCGTCGGCGACGAGGATCAGCCGATAGGCGCGCTGCTGCTCGGCAAACCAGGCGCGCAACCGGTCGTCCCAGTTACTGCTGCCGGCGGGCGGTGGACCGAGCAGGCCGGCCGCGACGAGGCGACGCTGATCGTTTGGGACGGCTAGACGAATGACAATTCGACTCACGGGCGTTATGAGTACGCACAACAGCCGCGAACTCCCGCATAGCGCCTTCAGGTTTGCTTCGCAGCCCTAGCGAACTCTAGCTCTCGTGGCACGGGCGATTTTTCATTTCACCCGGGATTTGCGGCTCGAGGACCACGCCGGTCTGGCACAAGCCGCGTCGCGCGGCGAGGTGATCCCCGTCCTCGTCATCGATCCGGGACTGACTGCGCGGCTGAGACGCTCGCCGCGGCGGGCTGCGTATTACTGCGACGCCGTGCGCGCGCTCGACGGCGCGCTCCGCGCGCGCGAAGCGCAGCTCATCGTACGCCGCGGCAACGCCGCGACGATCCTGCGCGGATTGGCGCGCGCGACCGGCGCCACCAGCGTCTTTTGGTCGGCATCGTTCGATGCGCTCGGTGCCCGCGCGGATCGTGACGTGCAGGCCGGACTCGAAGAAGCCGGGCTGTCGGCCACGGCCGTCCAAGATGCGCCGGCCGTCCCGCCGGAGGAAACGAGCGCGCAGCGGGAAGCGGATGGCGACGGCTATCGCTCGTTCACTGCGTATCTCCAGGCGTGGCGGGCGCGCTCGCCGCAGCCGCTCGCGACTCAACCACAGCTAGCGACGCCCGAGATCGCGAGCGAAGGGCTCCCGATCGCGGGCGAGTTCGGTTCGAACGTCGAGACGCTCGGCGAACTCGACGAAAATGCGGTCCGCGCGCAGCTCGAGGGTTTTCTCGAGAGCCCCGTCTTGCAGTACGGTTTGGCGCGCAACGTCCCGTCCGCCGGGCCGACGTCGCGTCTCTCCGCACACCTTTCCTTCGGCCTCATCTCGGCGCGAACGGTCGTCGCCGCCGTGCGCGAGCGAGCCGACGATCCATTTCTGCTCGCTGAAGAGCGCATATCGCTTGGGCTGTTCGAGCGGTCGCTCGCGCAGCGCGACTTTTTTCTACAGCTTGCGCATTTCTACGACACGATCGAAGAGGCGCCGCTGCAGGAGAAGATGCGCCGCTTCGTCTTCGCCAAGACGCACGCGGCGCTCGACGCCTGGCGGTCGGGCCGAACCGGCTATCCGCTCGTCGACGCCGGGATGCGCCAGCTGCGCGCGACGGGTTGGATGCATCCGCGCCTACGTGCGATCGCGGCATCGTTCTTGTGCTTCGATCTTGGCGTCGATTGGCGCGTCGGCCGGGACGAGTGGGACCGCTATCTCATCGAAGACGATCCCGCGCTCGCGAGCGGCAATTGGCAATGGATCGCCGGCGTCGGGGCAGACCTCGCCGCCTATCCGCGCATCTACAATCCGATCAAGCAGGCGCGGCGCTTCGACCCGACCGGAGCCTATGTCCGTACGTGGATCTCCGAGCTCGCCGCGCGTCCCGACTACGCGATACTCGACCCCGGCGCGGCTGAGCGCACCGGACAAATCGAGCTCCCGCTTTTCGGCGACAGCGCATATCCGGCGCCCGTCGTCGATCATGAGCTCGCGGCGCGCGAATTTCTAGAACGCTATAAAAAAGAAGTTGCCGGCTTAATTGCCTAGCTTTTTATCTACCCAGTCTGAGACGATCGGGATGCGGACGTCGTCGCCGTGCCAGGCCCGAAATCCGAAGATCACGCTGGCGACGAACGCGAAGGGGAACATGAGTCCGAGCATCGGGTACGCCGGCCAACCGAAAAAGGGGATCGCGGCAATCCCATTGAGGAGCAGCCAGAAGGCATAGAGCCCGAAATTGAATCCGAGCGCTTGCCACGCGTGGCGGCGCAGGTACGGCGAGCGGCGCGCGTCCAAGAGCCCCAGGAGCGCGAGCGGCCAAAACGGATACCCGAGTGCGGCGAGCGCGCGGGATTCGGGAGAGACCGGGGCAACCGCCGCCGGGCTCGACTTGGCGGCGGCCCGTTCACCTCGTAGCGCCTGTGCGCCGGCCGCATCGATCTTGGCGCCGAGCCGGCAGCCGGGACATGCTCCGGCCTGATCGCGGCAATGGGCGCAAATCGCTCGTCCGCAGACCGTGCAGTCGGCGACCGACGGTACAGCCGAATGATAGTAACAGTCCATTTGTGCGACGGTACCGGCGGTGAACGCTAAAGGTTTCGCCCGAGCGCGCAAGTAAGCGCGCGGCGTCATGACCCGCACCGCGGTCCTCCGGCGGCTGCTCGTCGAAGCTCGGCCGTACTATCCTCGCTTGCTCGTCAGCCTCTTGCTGGGCGCAATCGCGGGTCTGGGGCCGCTCGCCTACGCGCCGGCCTTCCGGCTGCTGCAGAACGACGTCTTCAACAATCCGCGCCACGACTTGCGGGAGCTATGGTTCATCGTTGCGGCGATGTTCGCGGTGACGATCCTCTCCAACGTCGCCTCGTACGGGCAGAACTATTTGACGGCCCTCTCGGGGCAGAGCATGATCGCGTCAATGCGCGTCCGGCTCTTCGAACGGATCCTGCATTTGCCGCTCGGTGCATTCGACAAGTGGCGCCCCGGCGAATTCGTTGCCCGTTTCATGAACGACCTGAGCCTGATGACCGACGCCGTCAGCGTTTCGCTTCCGCAGATGGTTCAGACGACCATTACCTTCATCGGCGCTCTCGCCGGGATGCTGTGGACCGACTGGGTCCTGGCCCTCGCGCTCTTCGCCGTCGCCCCGTTCGTCTCGATCTCCGTGGCCAAGTTCAACGGGCTTATCACCTCGCATACGTCGAACTCGCAGTCGCGCATTGCCGATCTCTCCAGTAACTTGACCGAAGTCCTTACGAACGAGCGGATCGTCAAGGCATTCGGCCGGGAAGCATATGAGGTCGAACGCTTCCGGAACAATAGCGAAGCCTATCTGTGGGCCTACATGAAGGTCACTCAGCTCGGCCAAACGCAAACGCCGGTGATCGCGACGATCATCATGCTGGCGGTGATGGCGGTCGTGGTTTTCTCCGCGCACGAAGTCGCGGTCGGACGGATGAACTCGGGGAGCGTCGGCCAGTTCTGGATCTTCGTCGCGCTCGCGATCAACCCGATGAACCGGTTTGCGATCTTCCTGGCCGACTTTGCCCGCGCCCTCGTCGGCGCGGAGCGCGTCTTCGAGCTGCTCGATCTAGAAGAAGAGCGGAGGGACGAACCGGGCGCGATCGGGGTCTCGACGGTTCGGGGCGAGATCGTCTTCGACGACGTCACGTTCTCCTACGAAGGCCATCAGCCGGTCCTCGAGCACTTCGACGCGACGATCGAGGCCGGCGAGGTCGTCGCGCTCGTCGGCCCGTCCGGCGCCGGGAAAACGACGATCGTCAACCTCGTCCCCCGCTTCTTCGAGCAGCAAAGTGGGCGGATCACGCTCGATGGGATCGATTTGCGCCGGCTCCGGCTCGCCGAGCTGCGGGCGGCGATTGCGATCGTCCCGCAGGAAACGACGTTGTTCAACGGGACCATCGAGGACAACATTCGTTACGGCCGGCTCGACGCAAGTTCCGATGAGATCGTGGGCGCGGCCCGCGAGGCCAACGCCGATGAGTTCATCCGGACCCTCCCGGACGGTTACCGGACCGTCGTCGGCGAGCGCGGGATCCGCCTCTCGGGCGGCCAGCGTCAGAGGGTCGCGATCGCCCGGGCGATGCTCAGGGACCCGCGTATCCTGATCCTCGACGAGGCGACCAGCGCCTTAGACACTCACTCCGAGACCCTAATCGAGGGAGCGCTCGATCGAATGCTCCCCGGCCGGACGACCTTTATCATCGCCCACCGGCTCTCGACGATCCGGCGAGCCGCCAAGATCCTCTATATCGAGGGCGGCCAGGTCCGCGAGATGGGGAGTCACGAAAGCTTACTGGCGCTGGGCGGGTCGTACGCTCGTCTCCACGCGGCGCAATTCGCGCAACCGGGGGCCGCACCGTAAAGGCCGCCCGGTTTTCCGCCGATAGCGCTAGTAGAGAGCTGCGGAGGGCCTTTTGGCAGACCTCGATTTCGGCAAGACCGTCGATTTGCTCAAGAATGCGATGGACGGCTCGGGCCTCAACCATTCGGTGATCGCCAACAACATCGCGAACGTCAACACGCCGAACTACCGGCGTGAGACCGTTTCATTCAAAGATGCGTTGGCCGCGAGCCTCGGTGCCCCGGCGGATCCAAACCAGTTGAGCTTGACTGTCGACGATCCGCACCATATTGCGATCAACGACGGGGTCGAGCCGACCCCGTACGAGACCCCGCCGGTCCACGTCGATGAGGGGATCCAGATGCGCGGCGACCACAGCAACGTCGACGTCGATCAAGAGATGGCCGAACTCGCCCAAAATACGGGCTACCAGCAGACGATGGCTCAGCTGTTGAAGGTGAATTATTCCCAGCTCGGCACGATGTTTAGGGAGAACCCGTAGTGTCTTCCGGATTTTATTCATCCGTTGAGATCAGTGCCTCCGGCATGTCGGCCGAGCGCCTGGCGATGGACGTCATCGCGAACAATATCGCAAACGCCAACACGACTCGGACGCCCGAGGGCGGCCCCTTCAAGCGCCAGCTGATCGTCTTCGCGCAGAAGCAGGATCCCAGCGCGGCTCAGCCCGGGGCGGACACACCGCAGGGCGACCAGGGCGGCGGGGTGGCCGGCGTCCAGGCCGTCGGAATCATCAGCGATCCGGGACCGGACAAGCTCGCTTACGATCCGACCAACCCCGATGCCGACGCGAACGGGTACGTACACTACCCCAACGTCGAGGTCGTCAAAGAGATGGTCGACATGATGGCCGCTTCGCGCGCCTACGAGGCCAACGTCGCTGCGATTCAGGACGCGCGGCAAATGGGCCAGGCAGCGCTGCAGTTACTGCAGGCCTAGCGCGTGGACTATAACAGCGCGATTTCCAAGGCGATCCCTGGTACCTTCGTCCCCGACATCGGCGACGAGACGCCGAAGATCGGTCCGATCCCGGGAGGCGATCAAGGTACCATACAGCCGGCCGAGGGCGAGAAATCGTTCCTCGACACCGTCAAAGACGTGATGTCCGACGTCAATACCAAGATGGTGACGGCCGACCACAACGCGCAAGATCTGGCCACCGGCCGGACAAACGATCTCGGCAAGGTCGTGACTTCGGTGGAAGAGGCGAATCTCGCGTTTCAATTCGCGCTCGCGATGCGGACGAAATTGCTGACGGCGTACCAGACGATACAGCAGATGCAAGTGTAAATCATAATCGATCGGCGGTCGCCTAAAGTCGGCCGCCGATCTGTCGATAGAAGTTATTGAACGGCTGGACCATCCTTCGCACGGATGGGGGCCGTTGCGGAACCCGATCGATTGACGGTTCCGTGCGTCTCTCGGATACGAGAGACACCAACGTGCGGGGGGTTTTTCATTTGGTCCGTGGCCTGTACACGTCGGCGGGTGGGGCAATCGTAGCCCAATCAAACGTCGATCTCATCGCAAACAATCTGGCCAACGTCAACACCAGCGGCTTCAAGAAGATGCTGATGCAAGTTGGCGCGAGCGAGAAGATGGAGCTGTACCGGATCCAGACCGATCCGGGCCAAGTTCCCGATGCTCCCCGTCCGGGAGTGCCGACGATGACGCCGATCGGACCGTTGGGTCTGGGCGCGCAGATCATCGATACGCCGACGTCTTTTTCGCAGGGCGGGCTTCAGAACACCGGCAACCCGCTCGACCTCGGCATCAAGGGCGAGGGCTTCTTCGCGATTCAAACGCCGCAGGGTCTGCGTTATACCCGCGACGGTTCCTTCATTCGCAACGCTCAGGGACTGCTGACGACGCAGGACGGCAGCCTCGTCCTCGGTCAGAACGGCGCCATCACGATTCCGCAGACGGGGAGCCTCACGGTCGATACGCAGGGCAACCTCACGTTGAGTACGTTTCAGGCCGGCCAGCAGAACGTACAGCAGCTCGACCAGCTCAGGCTGGTTCAGTTTGCCAACCCGTTCCAGCTGCGGTCCGAAGGCGCGAACAAGTTCGTCGATTACGGCGCGCAGCCGTTCGTCGATACGCAATCGACCGTCAACCAAGGCTTTCTCGAGAAGAGCAACGCCGACGTCATTGGTTCGATGGTCGATCTGATCAAGAACGAGCGGTGGTTCGACACGAACGTCAAGTCCATTCAAACTCAAGACACAGCCACTCAACAGGCGATTGAACAAGTCGGTCGCGTCGCATAAGGATATGACACTAGCATCATGATGATTGCACTCTACTCGGCCGCGACCGGGATGCAAGCCCAGCAATTCAATCTCGACACGATTTCCAACAATCTGTCAAACGTCAATACGGCCGGATTCCGCGCGAATCAGGCCCGCTTTCAGGACCTGATCTATCAGCAGTTACGCGTCCCGGGCTCGCCCGTCGGCGCCTCCGTGATCCCGGTCGGACAGGACGTCGGTCTCGGCGTCAAGGTCGCTTCGTCGGCGAAGCTCTTCACGCAAGGGACACTCGTCCAGACCGGTAATCCGCTCGACGTCGCGATCGAAGGCGACGGCTTTTTCCAAATCACGCTGCCTGACGGGACGACGGCGTACACGCGCGACGGGTCATTCAAGATGGATGCGAACGGGGCGGTCGTCACGTCCGACGGCTATTTGCTCAACCCGCAAATTACGATCCCGCAGCAGGCGATCAACGTCAGCGTCAACACGGACGGCACCGTGACGGCGCTCTTGCCGCAGCAGACGCAGCCCCAGCAAATCGGTCAGATCAACCTCGCTCGCTTCGTCAACCCCGAGGGCCTCATCGCGGTCGGCAAAAACCTCTTCACGCAGTCCGCCGCCTCCGGAACGCCGACGGTCTCGCAACCCGGCATCAACGGTGCGGGGACACTGCAAGGCGGCTATCTCGAGAATTCCAACGTTTCAGTCGTCAACGAGATCGTCAACATGATCGTCGCGCAGCGCGCGTACGAGGCAAACTCCAAGGCGATCACGACGTCCGATCAGATGTTGCAAACCGCCGTCAACATGAAGCCGTAACGCACATGATGAGTCGCACGCATTCGGTCATCGTGGCGCTGTTCCTGACGATCCTGGTCGCAGGGTCGCCGGGCGTTTGCGCCGCGGCGAGTGCGTCCGCCGACTCGTCCGCGTACAAAAGCGTCCAAGGCTCGCAAATCGCGGCCTTGGCCGACCGCATCGCTCACGAAACGGTGTCTGGACCGGATCGGAGCGTTGCACCCGCCTTCACGATTGCCAATCAAACCGTTTCCAACGGGACGTTGTCGATCGCGGCGGCGGGGACTCCTCAGGTATATCCCTCCTACCTGGTTGTCCCCATAGCCATCCTCGTCGATGGAAAGCTCGCACGCACGGTCTTCGCGGGGTACCGCATAACGCAGTACATCCACACCGCGGTGGCCGCGCATGATCTGACCGCGGGCGCCGTGTTGACAGCCGACGACATCACGCTTGGGCGTGTGCCATCGGTTGGGCGTCCCGCGGTCGATCCGAGCCTTTTGGTCGGGAGGAAGCTCCACTCCACATTGGCGCGCGGCGCGCTGCTGTATGCGGAGATGACAAGCGTCAATGAAATCGTCAAAGCCGGCCAGCCTTGCGTCCTCACCGTGCGCGATGGCGGCGTCTCGCTGACCGCCGACGTGGTCGCTCGCACCAGCGGCGGGATGGGCGAGCAAGTCGCGGTCTGGAATCCGGATACGCGGCGCGCGCTCTCCGGGACCGTCACAGGGCCGGGTAAGGTCGAGCTAGTTCTCCCGGGAGACGGAAGCAGTGAATAAGACCATCGCGCTCGCCTTTGTATTTGTACTCGCGCTCGCGTCGCTTGCGAACGCCGATACGCTGTACGTCTCGCCGCCGGTGAGCGTCGCGCCGGGGCACCCGCTGCGCTTGGGCTCAGATCATCGCGCGACGCAAGTCGGCGACATCGTCAACGTCGTCTTCAACTACTCGGCGACGAATACGCTAAGCGACACGACGTCGATCAGTAAGAATGCCAGCATTGGTGCCGGCAAGGGGGCCGGTTCCACTTCAGGCATCTCGCTTTTCAACACCGTCACGATTCCGACGACCCTCAACGCCCAGACGGGTGCGAACACCACGAAGACGCACGCGATCACGGTCAGCTTCCAAAGCGCGATGATGGCGACCGTGATCGACGTTCTGCCGAGCGGGACGATGGCGATCGCCGGCGATCAGCAGTTCATCATGAACGGCTCGAAGCAGACGGTCCACATCACCGGGATCGTCCGGCAAGAAGACATCGACTTCACCGACAGCATTCCGTCGAACCGCATCGCGAACGCGCAGGCGCGTTACGACGGCAACGTGCCCGCGAACAATCAGGGCGTCCTCCAAAAAATCGTAAACTTCCTGTTCTAAAAAGGCAACTGTGAAAAGACTCATCAGCATCGTCATCCTCGCACTCATCGCGTCAACGCTCGCACCGTCGGCGCTCTTTGCACAGGACGTTCGAGTGAAGGACATCGCCAAGCCGCAAGGCGTGACGGGCAACCAGCTGGTGGGCTACGGGATCGTTACAGGCCTTGGCGGGACCGGCGATTCCACGACGGTGCTGTTCACGAGCCAGACGATTCAGAACATACTGCAGTCCTTTGGGCTCAGCGTCAACCAACAGGCCGTCCGGACGCGCAACGTCGCCGCCGTCACCGTGACGGCGATTCTGCCGGCCTTTGCACACTCGGGCGACAACATCGACGTGCTCGTCTCCTCGATGGGCGATGCGACGACGCTGCAGGGCGGGACGCTGGTCCTCACGGAACTGCGCGGCCCCAACAATCTCGTCTACGCGACGGCGCAAGGGCCGATCTCGGTCGGCGGCTTCTCGATCGAGACCGGCGGCGCCGGCGGCCAGAACAGCGTCTCGAAAAACTTTACGAACGCGGGGCGGATCCCAGGCGGCGCCATCATCGCGCGCGACATGGTTACGAACCTCACCGGCGACGCGAACAATTTCAACTATGTGCTGGGCGAGCCGGACTTCAATACCTCGGCGCGACTGGCCGACGCGTTGAACGCGCGCTTCCCGGGCAGCGCCCACGCGGTCGATGCGCAGACCGTCCATGTCACGCTGCCCGCCAAGTACGTCGGCAATCCCGTCGGATTCATGGCCGACGCCGGCGATCTAACCCTCAATGCGGGTTCAATCGCGAAGGTCGTCGTCAACGAGCGGACCGGGACGGTCGTCATGGGCGGCGACATCAAGCTGGCGCCGGTCGCGGTCGCCCACGGCAACCTCTCGATCCAGATCACGACGACCAACCAGTTCACGCCGCCGGGGCCGTTCACGAACGCGCCGGGTGGAAACACGACCAACACGCGGATCCAGGCCACCCAGTCCGGCCAGAAGCTCATCTACATCTCCGGCGCCGCGACCTTAGCGCAGGTCGTCCGCGCCCTCAACACCATCGGAGTGTCGCCGCGCGATCTCATCTCGATCGTACAGGCACTGCATGAGGCGGGCTCGCTGCAAGCCCAGATCGAGATCATCTGACGATGAGCACGATCGTTTCGACGCAAGCCACGCAGGCCGCGCCGCTGACGCCGGATCAAACGGCGGCGCTGGCGCGTCTGCATCAGGCGACGCAGCAATTCGAGGGCGTCTTTCTCGGCATGCTCTTAAAAGAGATGCGCGCGACGGTCCCCCAGGATGGCATCTTCGGGAAGGCTTCCCCGACGACGCAGACTTTTACGGAGATGCTCGACCAGCAGCGGGCCCAGCAGCTCGCCTCGAGCGGGACGGTCGGGATCTCGAAATTGATGGAACAGCAGCTGCGGGCCGCGGTCCTTGCCAACGCGGGCAAGGAATCCAAGGCGAACGCCGACCGGGGGTTCATCCCGTGAGGCGGCGCTTCTTAACATCCCTAAAGTCCCGAATCCCGCTTTCCGAAGCCTACCTTAGTAGGGGAGCAAGCCCAGAAAGGTCTGGCGGGGATGATCATCAGCCGGGCGGAGATCGAGTCGATCATCTCCGCGTATCGTACGTCCGCGGTGAAACGCAAAGCGCGCGTTCCCGGCGGTGCTACGGTTGCGCCGGCGAGCGACGTCCTCGAGCTATCCGGCGAAACGCTCAATGTCTCCGATTTGCGGGAATCGTTCGCATCGGCACCCTATTATCGCGAAGCGGTGGTCGACAATTTGCGCCGTCGCATTGCGGAGGGCCGGTACTACGTCCCGACCGAGCAGATCGTCGAGAAAATTCTCGGCCGGCTGATCGCCGACGCAGCCGCGAACTAAGAGATAATCGCGACCGGCGCGGCCTCGGGGAATCGCGCTTTGCGATAATCGCGAGCGCGCCCGAGGCATGGGGGCCCCGGCGCGAAGCGCTGGGGGGCGCGGAGAGCTCGGCTCGGAGCGCCTTTAAAACCGGGGTGCTGCTATGAGCAGCGACTCGTGGAAAGCTTTTCTGGAAGCGCTCCGCCACGAAGCGGAGCTCCTGGCTCGCGTCGACGCGTCGGCGTTAGCGCTGACCGACGCGCTCGTTCAGAACGACGTGCGCCGTATCGAATCGGCGAACGCACGACTGGAGCAGGACGGTCGCGCGCACCAAGTGGCGGCCAAAGCGCGGCAAACGATGCAGCGCCGCGGCTTCGGCGATATCCCGCTTTCCCGAGTGATCGGGTATGCGCCCCGAACGGTGCGCATGCGCCTTCGCGGCTATTTGTCGGAACTGACCTACCGCGCAATCTCCGTGGGCATCACGACCAAGAACAACAAGCGACTCATCCTGGCAGGGATGGATCGGCTGCTGAAGGTCGTCATGCTCTTGCAACGAGCAGTATCGGACCAGCCGCGTACCTACAAGCGGCACGGGTTCGCAGCCCCGGACAACAGCGTCCTCGTGAGCAGCCGGGCATGACGGACACAGGGACGCAGCGATGAGTTTCTTTGGGCTTAACCTAGTCGGGAACGCGCTCGACTCGGCGCAAGTCGCGGCCAACGTGACGTCGGACAATATCTCCAACGTCAATACGCCGGGCGCTTCGCGGCAGGTGGTCAACCTCATTCAGGCACAGCCGGTCGTTGCGAGCCCAGCGTTCATCACGCACTTCGGGCCTGGGACGATCGGCGAAGGTGCGCTGGTCCAATCGATCACCCGCATCCATCAGGATTCTTACGACACGCTCTTCCGGGGCGCCAGCACGTCGCAGAACTTCTACCAGGTGCAGCAGGATCAGTTAAACGCGACGCAATCGTCGCTCGGCGAACCCAACAACGGAATCAACTCCGCGCTCAGCGCGTTCCAGAGCGCGATCCAGTCGTTGGCGGCGAACCCGACGGACAGTCCTACGCGCCAGAACGTCATCCAGCAAGCGCAAGTCCTCGTCAGCGCGCTCAACTCGACCGGGGCCGCGATCCAGACGCAGCAGGCGCAGGTCATTCAGCAAGCTGACGCGACGGTCACCAAAGTCAACGGCATCCTCGATCAGATCGCCGCCCTCAACGCCCAGATCCGAGCCTCGAAAGCAGTCGGCGACAACCCGAATACCTTCCAGGACCAGCGCGACTACCTCATCGATCAGCTCTCGCAACTCATAGCGACGCAGACATCGGTCCAGGCAAACGGCTCGACGCTGGTGACGGTCGAGGGCCTCGCCCTCGTCAACGACACGATCGCCTATCACCTCGCGCCGCCGGTCGTCGGAACAGACTCGAGCGGGAATCCCGTCCTCAAAGTGGGGACGGTAAACGATCCCAACCCGGTCAATCCGACCGCGATACCGCTTGGTTCGAGTGGACAGCTCGGCGCCTACGTCGATCTTTACAACAACAAGCTGACCCCGTACCTGAACAACCTCAACGCCTTTGCGGCAGCGCTGGGCAACGAGGTCGACCGGGTTACGCAAAGCGGTTACGATCAAAACGGAAATCCCGGCGCCGCGCTCTTCCAGCCGATCGTCGCCGGTACGGACATCGCCGCCGGAAACATCAAGGTCGGCATCAACGATCCCTCGCAGATTCCAGCCGGTTTGACGACGACCGCCGCGGGGACGCTCATCAGCGCGGCCAACTCGGCGAACAACACGATCGACACCTCGGCTTTGATCGACGGGAACGTCACTCTGAACAACCCGCCCATCTCACCTGCCGGGATTCAGGGTTATCTGACGATCGGCGTCGACGGGATCACTCCCTCGATCAGCAGCGTGCCGCCGGTCCAGACGTTCTACTACAATACGGCCGCCGGCGGGGACGCCGACACGATCGACGACTTCATCAATAATTTCAATTCCGGACATTTCGGCGTCACCGCGAGCTTCGACGTCAGCTCGCAGCGCATCGTCTTCGGCCGCGATCCGTCGAATATCGACTTGTTCCATCGCGCAAACGAGGGATCGCTTCCGCCGACCGCGTCGTTTACGATCACCGATTACTTTAACAATACGGGCGCGCCTTTACCCGCCTACAGCGGGGTCCCGGCGAACTATACGCAACTGTCGCCCGTCGGAACCGCGCTCGCTTCAGGCGCCAACGCGCCCTCGCTCCTGCTCGCGCTGAACGCCGGTTCCATCTCGACGGTCGCGCAAAACAGCGTCAATGCGTTCGGATCGGGCGACAACGGTGATGCGCTCGCCCTGCAGTCGATCTTTACGTCGCCCGTCGGCGTCGGCGCGCTGCAGACGACGAGCCTCAATGCCATCACCGCGGCGCAGGTCGGGACGCAAGTCGTCATCCAGCCGCCCGCCGCTCAGCCGCTGGCGTTCGCGCAGGTGCAGGTCGGCCAAGTGCTCACGGTCGACGCGCAACCCAATCCAAACAATCTGCAGCCGCCGCCGCTGCCGCAGGAAAACGTCGTCGTTACGGCAGTCGATCGGGCCACCGGCACGATCACCGCGGTGTTCTCGCAGCCGCACGCCGCCGGCTTTTCGATCACGACCGCACAGACGCAGACCCTCGGCCAGTCGTACGGCGGCCTCGTGACGCAGATCGGCCTCGACGCGCAAACGGCGATTACGGGGACCACGACGCAGACGAATCTCGCGAACAGCATCAATCAGACGCGGCAGAGCATCGATGGCATCAACATCGACGAGGAGACGCAGAACCTCGTTAAGTTTCAGAACGCCTATCAGGCGGCCGCGCAAAACATGAGCATCATCGAGCAGATGCTCCAGACGCTGATCACCATGGCCCAGAGCATCTGAAAGGGGGTGAGGTAGAGTGCGCATCGCAACTTCGACGATTTTCGACAACCAAACAAATGCTATCGACAACCTGACGTTCCAGCAAAATCAGCTCGGCAACGACATCTCGTCCGGAAAATCCCTGAACGAGCCGTCCGACAACCCGACGCAGATCGCGCAGGATCTCTCGCTGCATACTTCGATCGCGGACCAAAACAACGCGGCGACGAACATCGGCCAGGCTGTCAACAAGCTGTCTTCGACCGACGGCGCGCTTGCGAACCTCACCAACGCACTTCAGAGCGCGCGGCAGCTCGCGGTGCAGGGAGCGACGGAGACGTTGACGGTTTCCCAGCGCCAAGCGATATCCGGACAAGTCGATCAGCTCCTGACGCAAGCGATCGGCGTCGCCAATACCAATTACGCCGGTCAGTACATTTTTGCCGGGACCAGTACGCTGCCCTCAGCTCCCGTCGTGCCGCAGGGCTCGCCGACGAGCTCCGTCGGCTTCACCGGCAACCTCGAAACGCAGAACCAGGTGTTTCAAAACGGCCAGAGCTTTGCGCTCACGACCACGCTGCAGCAGGCCTTTAATTTTCAGGCGGCTGACGGCTCGCCCGATGCGTTCAGCGTCCTCCAAAACCTGCGTGACACGTTGGCGAAGGGGACCGTGACCGATCAGAGCGCGACCTCCGTCAACCAAAAAGGCACCGTGATCTCGCCGGCGACGACGCTGGGGGCCGCGACCCTTGCGACTACGTTGACGCCCGACGCGAGCGGCAACTATTCGATCTCGATCAACGGCCAGCCGCCCAACGGCCCGGCTGCCAACGTGCTCGTCACGTTCCTGCCGACCGATACGATGGCGCAGGTCGTCGCAAAGATCAATGCTTTTACGGCGCAGACCGGCGTGACCGCGGCCTTCAACGTCAAGACGCAAAAGCTCGCGCTGAGCACCCAAAACGAGCAGTCATTTTTCGTCAACGACATTGCGAGCCCGGGCGCGACGAACACCGCCAACTTCGTCGAGGCGTTCGGCTTGACGACCAACGCAGATTTCGTGCAGAACATCAGCACGCAATTGGGCGATATCGACAAAGTCTTAAACGTCGCTTTGAACACTCGCGCGGTAATCGGCGGGAGAATAGATTCACTCAATACCTTGGCAGACCAAACGAATCAATCGATAACCGACAACACAAAGGTGCAATCGCAAATAGAGGACACCAACGTTGCGAGCGCCGTGACCCAATTCACCCAAACTCAAACAGCGTTACAAGCAGCGTATTCGACGACGACACACCTGGAGAGTAAAATCCTCTTCGATTACGTTCAATGAAAACAGGGGGCCGCAACGTGGAACAAGTTATGCTTAAAGAACAAGATCAGATCAACATGGAGACGTTCCCCCGTTTCGGGGAATGCACTTACCTCGATTCGGAGGTCCTCGAATTTCCGTGGGGCCTGCCGGGCTTCGCGCACCTGCGGCGCTTCATCGTGCTGCAGGTCCCCGATCAACCCGGCTTCATTTGGCTGCAAAGCCTGGAAGACTTGGGGACGGCGTTGCCGCTCACGGACCCGTGGGCGCTCTTCGACGACTACGACCCGCATCTTCCGCAGTATGCGAAGATCGCGCTCTCACTCGAGCAGCCGGACGATTTCGTCGTGCTCTGCGTCGTCGTCGTCTCAAAAGAAGCGCAGGAGATGACCGTAAACCTGCTCGCGCCGGTCGTCATCAACCTCAAGACGCGCATCGGCCGGCAAGTGATGCTCGAGAGCACCGATTATTCGATCCGGACGCCCGTTCCGCGTACGAGCGCGCTCGACGACGCGGCGATTTCCCGGTAGGCCGCACCAACACTATCTGATTCAGTAAAGCTACAAGGAGGAATTTCTCATGCCAGGGATCGGCGGGTTGAGCATTGCCAACAACTTGTTGGCCAATAGCGTCTCTCTAAATCTCAATAGAAACCAGCAGTCGCTGCAGACCGAGGTCACTCGGCTCTCGAGCGGCCTGCGCATCAATACGGCGGCGGACGATCCGTCGGGCTTGGCCATTGCGGAGACCCTGCAGTCACAGGTCAACGGCTTCGATCAAGCCGTGCAGAACGTGCAGAATGCGAACAACGCAGTCACCGTCGCAGAAGGCGCGCTCCAGACCACGACGGACATCTTGCAGCGTATTCGCAGCCTCTCCGTCGAGGCTTCGAGCGACATCTCGTCGCAAAGCGACAAGGCTAACCTGCAGGTCGAGGTCACGCAGCTGCTCCTCGAGATCAACCGGATTGCGCAAAACACGCAGTTCAACGGTCTCCCGCTGCTTGACGGAAGTCATGCGGGGTTCCAATCGCAAAAAGTCGCGTTCCTGACGGTTCAATCGAACTCCGCGCTCGCCACGGCCGGCGCTCCCGGTTCGATCGCCTTGACGGTCGATGCTTCGGGCGCTCAGGCGCTGACCGCGCCCAACACCAGCCAAATCAACAGCGGTCTGTTGGTCGCCAGCGCCATCGGCTCGACGGTGAACTTCAGCACGGCGATCGGAACGGTCGCCAACGGCTTGGCCGGTGTACAGGGCTACACGGCGGCGTCGCAGACCTTCGGGTATACGGTCGACGGGACGATCGTGCTTCAGGTCATCAACACGGGGCTTTCGGTCGCCGTTCAGGAGACGTTCTTCAACTCGGTCGACACGTCACCGAGCCCCGTCTCGGTTTCCGGTCATCTGCTCGCTGCGAACACGGTCTCAGGACTGTTCGACAACGTGCAGATCACGACCGGTAATTTCACGACCGCGGACGTCGGCGTCACGGCCTATATCAAGATCAGTCAGAACATCGCGGCGCTTTCGAATCCCAGCAACCCGGCGTTCAATTTCCAGTCGGGCGCGATCGAAGGCGCGACGATTCAGGTCGGTCTCGCGGCGAGCAACACGCAGACCCTGCGCGTTTCGAACATCAACCTGCTGCTCTCGGCCTCGGGAAACCCGTCGCTGGGCGCGGAAGACTCGATCGGTCAAGTCGACAATGCCCTGCAGAGCCTCCTCACGGCGCGTGCGACCCTGGGTGCGGTCATCGTACGCCTCAACGAGGACGCCGACAACGACAACATCGCGGCCACGAACTTGCAGGCGTCCGAATCATCGATCCGCGACCTCAACGTCGGCGCGGCGACGACGGACTTCAACCGGCTGCAGATTCTCGTTAGCGTCGGAACGTCGGTCTTGGCGCAGGCCAACACCAACGCTCAAACGGTCCTCAAGCTCTTCCCGTAAACCCCATCCGCTGATCCCCCTGACGTAGGAAGGTGGAGGCCCGCTTCCGGGGCCTCCACCTTTTCGGCGTCGGAGCGGGGAATGGGCCGGAGCTGAGCGAAGCGCCCCGGTTGAGCGAAAAGCCACGGAGGGCGCAAAATGCTGGTCCTGAGCCGGAAGATCAATCAGGCGATCATGGTCGGGGACAACGTCCGGATCGTCATCGTCGGAGTAGACCGGGATCAGGTGAAGGTCGGCATCGAGGCCCCCCGCGACATCCCCGTCCACCGCTCGGAGGTGTACGAGGAGATCCAGCGCTCGAATCGCTTGGCGGCCGAGGCCGGCGCCGAGGCTCCGGCAGCCGCATCGACGGTCCGGCTCGGCGGGGTCGCAGGTCCCCGGGCGGCGGCGTTGGGAGCTCAAGGTCGGCGGCGGACCACGAAGGTCCCCACGCCGGAAGGCAGAAAAAACCCCTAGGAGCTACGGATGGCTCCTTAAGTACGGAAGCTACAAACACTTCACGGAGGAAGTCATATGCCAGGGATTGGCGGATTAAGCATTGCCAACAATCTGTTGAGCAATAGCGTCCAGCTTAACCTTAATAAGAACCAGCACGCCCTACAGACGTCGGTCACCCGACTCTCCAGCGGCCTGCGCATCAATACCGCGGCGGACGATCCGTCTGGTCTTGCGATTGCAGAAACCCTGCAAGCGCAAGTCAACGGCTTCGATCAGGCCGTGCAAAACGTCCAGAACGCGAACAACGC
>Ga0209415_10003079_pt1 | contig 31074 bp, 19 predicted proteins | sample PeaSoiSIISIP2007_FD_187696 | JGI IMG/M metagenome (GOLD analysis project Ga0209415, IMG submission 187696) | Peat soil microbial communities from Weissenstadt, Germany - SII-SIP-2007 (SPAdes) (version 2) | ecosystem: Environmental > Terrestrial > Soil > Wetlands > Peat | place: Germany... | reverse complement strand
GAATATGCGCCCGAGACGTTCGACGGGGTGCTCGACGAGGTGCGCATCTATCCGGTGGCGTTGACGCCGGCACAGATCCAGGCTGCGATGAACGCCTCATTCTGCGCATCCGTGGCCAGCGTCGAAACCTCGAATGTTAGCAGTGTCCCACTCGTGGGCAGGCGCAAGGCGCGCCAGGATCCCTTGCGCCGGTGCCGCTCCAGAAGCGATTGCCCCTCCTCGACAAGCCGCGGAGTGCGACACTCAGCTGTCCCGGCTGGAACGGGCAGCGGGTCGCGCGACGCCGACTGACGATCGCGTCGTGAACGATCCGCGTGCGCCAGCGATGACGTCCCAGGAACCGTCCGCGCCGGTGCGCCGTCGCGCCCGCACCCGAGCGGCTATCGGTCTGTCGGTGCTCGCCATTGCCGTCCTCGTGTGGGCGGCGCGACATACGATGCTCGTAGCTGCCGGTCGATTGCTGGTTGCGGAAGATCCGCTCGCTCCGGTCGACGTGATCGCTGTGTCCAGCGCGAGCTGGAATGGCGGCGCGCTCGAGGCCGCGCAGTTATACCGTTCCGGCTTCGGCGCCGAAATCCTTCTGATGCCCGATCCCGTCGATCCGGCCGACCCGGCGATCCGGCAGCTGGGTATTCGGAGATTGTACGGCGTCGACTTGGCAGAGGCCATCCTCGAGCGCAGCGGCGTTCCGGCCCGCGCCGTACGTGTCCTGCCCGATCCCGTTGACGGGACGGATATGGAGATCGCCGAACTCGCGTCCTTCGCGCGGCAGCAGCAGGTGCGCAGCATGCTCTTCATCACGGCGCGCACGCACACGCGGCGCGCGCGGTGGTTGCTGCGGCACACGCTGCCGCCGCACACGCGCTCGATCGTGCGCGCCTCCGGGCTCGACGATTTCTCTCCCGACACGTGGTGGTATACCCGTGGATACAGCCGCGAGGTGGTGATGGAGTATTTGCGCTGGGTCAACACGACCGTGTTGCGCGATCTGTGGGGTCGCGGCTCGGTTGCGAACGTCACGGCGTCTCCGGCTTTCCCGGCCGGGGGTTAGACACATGACCGCACACGTCCTCACTGGATCCGAGCCCCGCTCGTTGGCGCGCCATCGCGCCAGCGTCCTCGCGGTCTACGGGTGTGTCATGCTCGGGATCGTCGCACGCATGGCCTACATCGATCGGCCGTTCGATCACCGTCTCGTCAATCCGTGGCGGCAATCGGACTACCTGCAGGTGACGCGAAACTTCCAGCGTGAGGGTATGAACATCCTGTACCCGCGCATCGACTGGCGCGGCGACACGCCCGGTTACGCCGAGATGGAGCTGCCGGTGCTTCCCTGGCTGGGAGCGGCGCTCTACCGCGTCGTCGGCGCGCACGCGCAGGTGCTGCGCGCGCTGGCCGGCGCTTTCGAGATCGCCAGTCTGCTGCTCTTCACGTGGCTCGCCCGGCGGCTGTTACCGCCGGTTGGCGCCGGCTTCGCGGTCGCGGCGTTCGCGCTGAGCCCGCTGCCGATCATTCTGGCGAGCGCCATTCAGCCCGAACCCGTCATGCACTTCTTTTCGCTGGTTGCGCTTGCCTTGCTGTGGCGCTGGCGTGAGTCGCCGCGATGCCTCTCACTGCTCGGCGCGGCGGCTGCCGCCGCCATCGCCATTCTGTGCAAGTTGCCGGCGCTGTATCTGGGGCTCGTCTTCGCCTACGTCGTGATCCGCAAGCTCGGGACCAAGGCCTTGGCGGACTATCGGGTGTATCTCGCGTCCCTGATCGCGGTGCTGCCGGCCTGTGCGTGGTATGTCTGGGCCTACCATTTCTGGACGCAGTACGGAAACTCCTTGGGATTGTCCAACGAAGGCCACTACCTGGGGTGGGATCTCATCCTCCCGCCGCGCTTTCTCATCGGGAATCTAACGTGGGAGACGGTCTGCGTGGTCACGCCGATCGGTTGGGTATTGATCCTGGCGGCGCTGCGGACGCCGGACGACAAGGTGCAGCTCGTCCTCGCATGGTACGCGGCAGCGTTCATTTTCTACATCGTCTCGGCGCGTACCACGGCCGAGCGCTGGGCATACTACTACCACGTGCTGTCGGTGGCGCCGGCGTGCCTGCTGATGGGCGCCGGGATCGCCGCGTTCGCCGACGGTCGCGTCATCGCAGCGCGTCGCGGTTGGGCGGCGGACAGCGAACGACGGTTGGGCTGCTGGCTGGGAGCCGGCACGTTGGCCACGCTGGTCTTCGCGACGCTGTTTCTCATCCACCTGCGCGACGCGCGCACGCAGTGGTTGCAGGAGATGCGGACGTGTGCCCTCCAGTTTGCATCCTCCGTTGCGCCTGCGGATCTGATCGTCGTGCGCGGCGGCAGCATGCGCGACGCCCGCGGCAATCCGATCGCGCACAACGAGTCGATGGCGTTCGCGTTCATGGACCGGAAGGGATTCAACTACGGGGACGAGGAGCTGGGAATCGACACCTTGGACCGCATCGCCGCGCGCGGCGGCCGCTACTGGATGGTCAACCACGATGAGCTCCGCCGCGATGACCTCAAACGGCTGGTTGAATCCCACTACCGCCAGGTCGACACCTGCACCGAGGGGTATGATCTCTATGACCTGCGCGGCCATTAGTCGTCGTCGCACTTGCGAAGGATAGTCGCGTGCTGGAGCTGGGAAGCGACCTGCTCAAGATATTCAGCTGCGTGCTGGTCGCCGCGATGTTGGCGAAGAACCACTATCGCCACCGGCTGCGCGACGCCGCGCACCGGTGGGTCGACCGCTGCGTGCTCGTCATCGCGCTGCCGGTGATTTTCGGCAGCGTCGCGCACTGCATCCGCAATATCGCCGACCCACGGGCTTGGGATTATCCGCTCTTTTACACCGTGGCGAAGGCGGCCGCGTCTGGACAGTCGTTCTATCGGCCGGACGTGCTCCGGCACGTGTTCCAGGAAGTGCGGTTGAGCGCGGCGGTACCCGACGACTGGGTTCGGGAGGTGAATGGGTATTGGTATTTGCCTCCATCCGCCCTGTTGCTGGCGCCGTTGGGCCTGCTGGGTTACACGGCGTCGCTGACGGTCCACTACCTCATGCAGCTGGCCTTCTTCTGCGGCAGTGCGGTCTTGCTGCAGCGGATCGCGCCCATCAGAGACGGCTGGCGCGGGCTGCTCGAGCTGATCATTCTGATGTTGGTCTTCCATCCCGTGCAGGATGCTTTATCGCTGGCGCAACTCGTGTTCGGCGCACTGTTCTTTTTGACGCTGGCGTTGTGGGCGCTGCGCGACAATCCGGCGCTGGCTGGCGTGGCCCTCGGCGTGGGCTCTTTGTACAAGCACATCCTGTTGATTATCGCTGCGCTGATGCCGTTGGCGCGCAAACGGGGTGTCGCCACCGCTTGCTGCGCAACGTTGACGATCGCAGTGATCGTCAGCGCGCTCGTGTTCGGCATCGGCGCGTTTTCCGACTTCGCGCGGTGGGGGCCGTCGTACAACCCGGCGGGTTTCTATCTTCGCGGACCGCTCAACCAGTCGCTGTTCCCGGTGATCTACCGCCTCGTCGGATTGCCGCGCCCGGACTTGCCGTTGAGCGCCGCTATACTGGCGCCGCCGTTCGCGCTGGTTGCCGGGGCGTTCACGCTGGTCACCGCGGTATTGTGCCGGCGCGAGCAGGGCAACCCGGCGTCGGCACCGCTGAAGATGGCGCTGCTCATCAGCTTCGCGTTGCTGGTGTACCCCGCGACGCTCTACAATACGATCCCGCTGATTCTTCCCGTCTTCTTCTTGCTGTTTGCCTATCGGAATAGCTTGCCCGTGGCGCCTTGGGTGACGATTGGATTCGTCGCGATCGAGTATGCGCTCGCCTCGATCAAGTACAGCGGGGCGTTCCTCGTGCTGCTCTCGAGCTGGTTCGGCGTCGCGCTGCTCCTGATGATGCTCTCGGAGCACGGCGCACCGGCGGTCGGTGTCGGAGCAGAGGGAGCGGCGTGATGGACGGCCGGCGTCCGGGTGCTGACAGCCATGCCGTTGCGGCCCTCTTTCTTGCCGGCAGCGCCGCGGCAGTGCTCGTCGCGCTGGCCAACGTCGCCGCGCTGGTCGCGGCGGTAGACGTGGCGTGTGTGCGTGACCTCGAGGTCTTCTTCGCTATCCTCGGCCCGCCGGGTGAGCCGCGGACCGAGCTGACCGGCCGTTTCTTCGCCTGGATCGTGCCGACCATGCTGCGATGGCCTTTTGAGTTGCAGGTCTTCGGCTCGCTCCTGGTCTTCACGGCGCTGAGCATCGCCGCCACACTGGTCATCTTCTGGTGCGCTGCCCTGCTCTTGGCCCCCGTGGTCGTCGGGGGTGTACGGCTGCTGCGAAGGAACCCCCGATTGACCGAGTGGGTGCCGGCGTCTGCGTACCTGCTCACCGTGTTTGTGGGGTTTTCCTTCCCAGCCATCCTCGGCGTGATCCATGGCGTTCTGCGCGGCGACGGCTCCCGCTTGATTGCTGCTGCCGCCGTTGCAGCGACCGTACTGATTTGGGGTGCGCTGCTCTGGCTTCTCGGTCAGCGGGGCGGCATCCGCTTCGTTCGCGCCTGCCTCGTCGCCGGCCTGACGGTGGCAGGCCTCACGTGGAGCGCCGCCGGGATCACGGCGGCGCTCGGCTATCGGCGCGCGCAACCGGCGGCCGACCGCACGCGACCGAACGTTCTGCTGGTCTCGATTGATTCGTTGCGCAGCGATCATCTGCACAGCTACGGTTATGCGCGCCCCACCAGCCCGACCATCGACCGCCTCGCGAGCGAGGGGGTCCTCTTCCGCACCGTGGTCTCGCCGACGTCGTGGACGTTGCCGGCGCACCTCACGTTGCTCACCGCGCTACCGCCGGAAGAGCACGGCGTTGTCGCCGACGGGATGCGGATGCGTAAGGACGCGCTCTTCTTGACCGAAGTACTCTGGCGCGCCGGATACACGACGGCAGGATTTGTATCCGCGCCGTATCTGGACGCCGTCTACGGCTTTTCGCAGGGATTCGATCACTACGACGACTACACAATCGCGCAGATCTCCCACGACGCGTCCGAACACATGATCACGTCGCCGACGCTGCTGCGCATGGTTTCGGAGTGGCTCGACCATTGGAATCACGATGGCCGCCAGCGGCCGTTCTTCATCTTTCTGCACATGTGGGACGTGCACTACGACTACACACCGCCGGCCCCCTATGACAGGATGTTCGACCCGGGCTACAAGGGCACGGTGACCGGCGAGAACTACGCGCTCGGCAACCAGGTGCATCTCGGCATGGATCCGCGCGATCTCCAACATGTCATCGCACTCTACGACGGCGAGATCCGGTTCACCGATCTGTACCTGGGTTACGTCTTGGACCGGCTGAAGGCACTAGGCATCTTGGACAACACGGTGGTCGCGGTGACTGCCGATCACGGCGACGAGTTCTTCGAGCACGGCCGCAAGGGTCACAAGAAGGCGCTCTACGACGAAAGCATCCTCGTGCCGCTGGTCATTCGGTTTCCAGGGAAGATCCCTGCCGGAAAGGTGGTGGATCCGCAGGTGCGCCTGCTGGACGTGGCGCCCACGATCCTGGCGCTCGCGGGGGTTCCGAAGCCGCCGGAGTTCGGCAGCGCAGTGGCGGCTCCGCGCAACGCGCCGCGCGATCTTACGGCATGGATCATCGACGACCCGGCCACCTTGCCGTCCCTCACCGCGTTCAGCGACCTGGTGGGCGATGCCCCGGTGCCGATCGCCGCGGTGCGCACGCAGGCGTTCAAGTTCATCCAGGAGCGCAGAGACGGCGGCAAAGAAGAGCTCTACAACCTTGCGACGGACCCCGGCGAGCATGCCAATCTCGTCGGCGTCGATCGGTACGCCGACACGCCGCTGAGGCAGGATCTCGCGAACTGGCACGACGCTTGTCTCGGCCACAGTTACGCCGAAAAGGTTGCCCTCAGCGAGGCGCACAAGGAACGCCTGCGGGCATTGGGGTACGTGCAGTGATCCTTGCAGGGCTCACCGTCGGGTTCCGGCCATGAGACTGCCGAAGAGAGGCCGTCTGCCGAAAACCGGCCCCGTCGACTGGATCGAACAGTATTACACGCCGGGCATCGGATTCATCCTGCGCCGCCGCCTTGCCTGGGTGAGCGAAGTGCTGCCGCGGCGCTGTGAGCGCGTGCTCGAGGTCGGCTACGGCAGCGGCGTCCTGCAATACGAGCTCGGAGCCCGGGCACGGCTTTCGATCGGCGTCGACCCCCACCCACAGGCCGCAGCCGTGCGCGCGTGTCTGCGGCAGGACGGCGTGCCCGCCGAAACCGTGCGCGGCGACGGCGGCGCCTTGCCGTTCGTCGACGCGACGTTCGATGCGGTGGTGATCGTCAGCGCGCTCGAGTTCGTTCCCGACCCCGCCGCCTGTCTCGCCGAGTGCCGGCGCGTCCTGCGTCCGGGTGGACGGTTCGTGTGCATCATCCCGCGCCAGCTGCCGTGGGCCGACGCGGTGTTTCGCACGCTCACCGGGCATGACCCGGAGGCCGATTTCGGTGGCGCCCGCGCCAAGGTACAGGCCGCCTTGGCGGAAGCGGCACCGGACGCGGCGCGTCTCCCCCGTCCGGCCTGGGTGCCGCGTGCGCTGGCCCCGTACGAGTTGATCGTGCTCGGCATCCCGCCGCGTGCAGCGCCGCCGGCGCCTCAGATCAGCCCGCCACAACGCTCGCCCGACAGCGCCCCGGTACCCGCCTCATTCGCGAGCGCTCGATAGCGCAATCCCATCGTCCGACCGGATCATGGACCGCAGCGTACAGCGCCTCCTGCTCGTTCTGATCTCGATCGCGGCCATCGCGGGCCGACCGAGCGGCGCCCGCGCCCATCATCTCTACCTCGCCAACGACAACCACACCGACTACGGCTGGAATGCGACCACGGATGCGTACGATGCGTCCATGCTGTCGGAGCTTGACTACTACCTCGGCCGGGTCACGCAAACCAGCGGCAATCCACCTGCGGAGCAAGACCGCTACAACGCCGACTGCTGGTACTACCTGTATCTGTACCAGCACAACCGCACGGCGGCACAATTCCAGGCGCTTATCGACGCCATGAAGTCAGGGCACGTCACCGTGCCGCTCAATCCCTTTGTGTCGCTCTACGGGGCCATGCCCACCGAAGCCGCCATCCGCGCCGGCTTCTATCCCGGACGCATCGCCCGGCAGTACGGCGTGTCCTTCCTCAGCGCACAGGAAATGGAGAACGCCACCATTCCCTGGGGCATCGCCAGCATCTGGGCCGGCAGCCAAGGACGCTACTCGTGGAAGGGGCTGTGCGGCTGCGTCACCGCCGCGCCGTACGCGGATCGCACCGACGAGGTCTTCCGCTGGCAAGGACCCGACAACAAGGAAATCCTGATGAAGTGGTATCAGTTTGCGGCCAGCAACTCGTGGGGTGGCTACGCCGAAGCGCGTGACAACCTCTCGTTGGACGCGCTGCAAACCACCATCAGTCACTTCGCGGCGCAACCGCCGTTCCTGCCCTTCACCGGTCTGTTTGGCGCCGGCTGGGACGACGTGAACTGGGAGACCGATCAGTTGGTGACGCTCGCGCAAGCCTGGAACGCGGCGCATCCCGCCGGCGATCAGGTCATCGTCTCGAACGAAATCGACTACTTTCAGGAGCTGGAAAGCAACAAAGATGCGCTCGCCGTGCTGCGCGGCGGCTGGGGCAACGACTGGGACCTGTGGCCGGCGGCGCTCGCGGCGCGCACGGCGCAGGCGCGTGACGCCGTCGAACGGCTGCGCACCGCGGACGTGCTGGCGGCAATCGTGCACGCGTACGACCGCAGCTTTTGGCCGCCGCGGCAGGCGGCGCTCGAAGCCGGGTTCGTCGATTTCTTCAAGTACTTCGAGCACGTATGGGGCGAAGCGGGTGTCGGCCTCGACTACGTCGTCAACAACAAGAAGACGTGGGTACAAGACTTCGACGATGCAATCAGTCAAGTTGACGGTGACGCCGCCACACGGCTGGCCGCGAGCTTCACGACGCCGGACGGCGAAGACCGCTTCGTCGTCGTCAACCCGCTGGGGTTCGCACGCACCGATTACGCCGACCTGCCGGTGGTTGGCGGCGGACCGTATGTGGTCACCGACGTCGCCGCCGGCGGCGACGTACCCAGCCAAGTCGTGAGCCGCGACGGCAACACGTATCTCAGGATCCTCGCCGGCGACGTGCCCGCGCTCGGCTACCGCGTGTACCGCTCTGTCGCGGGCACACCTGGGGCGTTCGGCGACGCGGCAGCCGTGTCCGGCAACGCCATCGAGAGCGCTCACTACCAGGTCGTGCTCGGAGACCGCGGCCACATCGCCAGCGCCGTCGACAAGACGAGCGGGAAGGAAATGGCCGGCACCGGCCTCAACGACTTCGGCAGCGGCGAAGCCACGGCAGCGGTGGCGGAGAACGTCGGCCCGGTGTCGGCGACGATCCGGGTGGATGTCGACGGATATCCGTTGCGCCGCGTGCGAGTGACGCTGCTGCGCGACGTGGACCGCATCGAAATCGACGATGAGATTCTCTCGAACTACAACGACGAGAGTCTGTACCGCTTCAACGTTAACCTCACCGCGCCGCAGATTCACTTCGAAGAGGTCGGTGCCGTCGCCCGCCCAGGCTTGACGAATCAGGGCGGAGACTTTTTGCCCGGTACGCGCGCCGATTTCATGACGTTGAATCATTTCGTCGATTTTGCCGACGGCGCCTACCACATCACGTTGTCCAACTGGGACGCGATGACGATGACCATCGGCAACAGCACGGTGACGCGCTTCGATCTCAGCCAACCCGAAGTCAGCGTGCTGGCGACCGGCAATCCCTCCGGCAGCGAGATCGGCGACGAAGGGGGCGATACGAATTTCCGCAACCGCTTCGCGCTGCGCGGCGCCAGCGGACCTTTTTCGGCTGCGGCAGCGATGCAGGCCAGTCTGGCGCACACCAATCCGCTGCGCGCGATCGCGCTGCCGCGCCGTCAAACCGGGCCGCTGACCGCGCCGACTGCGGGCATGCTCGCCGTCAGCGCGCCCAACGTCGTGATCATGGACTGCAAGCCCGCGGAAGACCCCGGGCGCGGGCTCCTGGTGCAGCTGTGGGAGCTCGATGGCAAGGACACCGCTTTCACGATCGACGCGACCGCCTTCGCGCCGACCACCGCGTTCGAGACATCGTTGATCGAAACCGACACGGCTCCGGCGCCGCTGAGCAACGGGATCATCAGCGCCAGCATCGCTGCGAACGAGATCAAATCGTACCGCTTCGTGCCGGCGTCCATCAGCGCCCCACTGACGCCGCCCGGTGATGTCGACGCCGACGGCATGGTCAACGTTGCCGATCTCAGCGCGTTGGTTGCGGCGCTCTTCGAGCCCGCCCCTCCAAGTCAAGCCGACGTCAACAGTGATGGTCACATCACCAGCGCCGACATCGTCGCGCTGCTGCAGTTCCTGGCGATCGACTGATCGCCGCCCGCCTCACCTTCCTGGCTCACCCGGCCACGAGCTGCGTCCTCCACCACACCGCTCAGCACGTTCCGATGCGTCAACCCCACGGCTGACAGGCGTCTCTCACGCCCGCCGCGCGGAGCCACGGACAAAGCCCGCGGATGCGACGGTGGGACGACGGCGGCGCGCGGGCTGGGTGAGCCCGCGCGCCGCCACGTCAGGCTACTCAGTCGACGTGCAGTTCGACGCGCCGGTTCTGGGCCCGGCCGTCGGCGGTGCTGTTGGATGCCACCGGCTTGGACTTGCCATAGCCTTCCGTCTTGATGCGGCTGGCATCGACGCCGTGGTCGGCCAGGTATTTGCGCACGGCATCGGCGCGGCGGTGCGAGAGGTTGAGGTTGTACGCATCGCTCCCTATGCCATCGGTGTGCCCTTCGACCACGACCGCCACCGTTCCCTCTTCTTTCAGCATCGTGGCGGCTTCGTCGAGGATCGGCGCTGCATCAGCCCGGATGTTCGCCTTATCGAAATCGAAATGGACGCTGCGCAGAACGATCTTCTTCTTGGCAGGCGGCGGCGGAGGCGGTGGAGCCTGGGCAACTGCTGGTGCCGGCGCCGGGGCGGGTGCCGCGTGGGGTGCGGCGAAATGATACATCAGACCGGCGCCGCCAGTGGCCCACTGCGCGTCAGCGGGCCCTTGTTGATCCGGAACGGTGTGGCTCAGCATTGTCGGTCGCGGCGCCACGAAGGCACGATTCCACCGGCCGAAGATGCTGAGGTCGAGATTGGCAGTAAGATGGATGTCGAGGCCGGCGCCGGCGGACACGCCGCCACCGGTCTGGTCCATCCGTCCGCTGAGGCCCGTGAAGACACCGCCCTGACCGGTGCCATAGAACTCGAAGTTCTCATCGAGCGGGAGCGATATGCGTGGACCGACCGTGCCGCCCACGATGGTCGTCGTTTGGTTCTCGTGCAGGAAGCCGCGGTGATCGTTATCCGGGCTCTGGAAGGTGAAGTGCATCTGACCCTGCAAGCCCAGGTACTTGTTGAACATGTACCCGGCGTACGGGTTGGCGGTTCCGCCGAGCTGCACATGGGCGCGATAGTTTCCATTGACGGGTTGGGACACTCCCAAATCGACGCCACCGAACGGCCCTGCCGCGTGGACGGGCGGGCTCATCGCAAGCAGGGCAACGAGCAACGCTCCAGGGTACAAGCGGATACGCACGGAGCGGCGTGGATCAGGCGGATCTATGACGGCCAGGATTCGCATCAGCACCTCCTCGTGGTGTGGTGTTTCTTTGCGAAGCACACTTTGCCCTTTATCGACTAGCGAGGCCGTAGGTGTCAAGGGCGCGAGGGCTGGCACGCCATCCGACGGGTATTTCACTCACTGGGTCGGACAGCCGGTGAGTGCGTTGTTCACGGCGGCGAGGATCTCGTCGACGGTCACCCTGCCGTCGCGGTCGGCGTCGAACGCCGCACACCGGTCGACGGATAGTTCGCCGAGCGCGATGTCGACGCCGGTGAGGAGCTCGTCGACCGTGACGGCGCCGCTCTGATCGCAATCGCCGACACACGGCGGAGCGGTGCTGGCCACCTGGGCTTCGTTGCTCGCGGGCGACGTCACACCGGCAGTGTCAACGGCAACGACAATGTAAAAGTACGTCGTGCCGGGTTGGGCGATGTCGTCTACGAACGAGGTGGCCGTCGTGGCGCCGACCAGCTCGTAGCCCGCCCCCGCGGTGGTCGAGCGAAAGATTCGATAGCCCTGGATGCCGGCCGTCTGCGGCGCGTCCCAGCGCAGCGTCGGCCTTTGGCCGGGCCTCGGGAGGGTGAAGCCGCCGAGGTTCGAGGGCGCCGGAACCTGACCGAGCACCGCCGTCGCCTCGTTGTTGGTCTCGTCGGACTCGGCGATCACGTTCTGCTCGTCGACCACGACTCGGATCGCGTGCAGCCCACTGCCGGGCAGCGTGTACGGAACCGAAACCACGGCGGTGCCATTGAACGGCATTACCGTCGTGATTCTCCTATTCCCAATGAACACGTCTCCGTCGTAGAAGTCGACTGTCACCGGTGTGTTGCTGTCGGTGGGCTTTAACCCTTGGTTATGCACCCTAACCGAGATGTTGACGGTGAAGCCGCCGAGCGGATGAGGGTTGGAAAAGGCGATGTCACTCGCCGTGAGTGCCAGATCAACCGCAAACGGTACCACGAAACTGGTGACGGTCGCATTGCCGGGTGCGAGATCCTGCGCCGCCAATCCGCCGCTGGCGTAACTGCTCGCAGCCGTGGCACCGCTGGGTGTCTCCTTTGTGTCCACGACGAAGCTCTTCCCCGTCTGACCGTCGAGATCGAACGCCACTTCCCAGTTGGTCTGGCCGTCCGCCGTCAGGAACGCCGTGGTCCACGCGAGCGTCGAGGCATTCAAGTCCGCTACCGCAGCGGCCAGATCGCCGGTGCGATGCACTTCGGTCGCCGTACCGAACCGGCGGTAGAAGAGAATCGCGTGGTTGTCGGCGGTGACCCGAACGGTCGGGCGTTCCGCGTCGGTCTTGTCACCCACAACGCCCACCTGCCACGTGTCACCGCCGCGCCGCGCCGCGTAGAGCTGGCTGTTGTTGCCGTCGCCCGTGCCAAGCCGGCCTGTCTGTGATTGAACCGCTGGAACGACGAAAGCCAGCACGGGGTTGTCGTCACGGTCAAAGGCCAGCGACGGCGTGTAGGCGCCGGCCGGAAGATTCGGGACGGCTTCGGGTGCGCTCCACGATCCGCCGGCGAACGCGGCCAACATGATCTGGCGATCTTCACTCGTCGCGAGATTGCCATCAGTGTCGCGCAGCCATGCTGCCGACGCCCGTCCTTGGTGATCGAACGCCAAAGTTACCTGACGGTCGACCGTCGTCGATGCCGGGTCAATCGGCGCCGGCACGCTCCATTGCATTCCATCGAAGGTCGCGTAGTACACGCCCACCGGCGCCGCCGTGTTGGTGAGCCCCTGATTGGCGCGCAACCACGCCAACATGACCGTGCCGGCCGTCGCATCGGCCGCCAGCACCGGCTGTGCGTCCAGCACCGTGTCGCCGGTGAGCGGCGCCGGCGCGCTCCACTGCTGACCGTCCCACTCGGCAAAGTACAGCTCGCCGCTGCTCAGCAAGTGCGCCGTGTCGCTGGCGAGCGCTTGCGTCAGCGTCAGCGTGCTCTGCTGCCACACCGCCACGGCCCGAGTCGGCGCGAGGAACGCCACAGCCGGCGCATCTAAGAGCGCAGGCTGCTGGGTCAGCCGCACCGGTATGCTCCAATTGGTCCCGTCGTTGTATGCATAGTAGAGGTGCACGTCAGGTGCGGCCGGATCCGCGCTGTCGTTTTGGACCCACACGGCCAGCGCGTGTCCTGCTCCATCGCTGGCCACCGCTTCCTTGTGCCGATCGTCCACAGTGGCGTTGATCGCTGCTTGTGTGTCTGCGGCGGCACAGCCGGACGTGAGATGGCCGAGACTGATATCGGCGCTTTGCACGGCCAACGACAGACACGAAAGGTCGTAATGCGCCGTCGCCGTCACGTCGAGGCATGCATTGTCGAACCCCGCGCAAGTCAGCGGACAGCTGCCCGCGTCGGGGTCGTAGGAGATCTGTAGCGCCGCATTCGTTTGCGGGGTGATCACCGCGTCCGCGGAGCACACGACGGCGTCGACGGCGACGGATACCGGCCCCGCAACCGTCACCGCCGGCATCACGTGCGCAACAAACTTCAGGCCACTGTCGACCGACGCAGTGACCGCCGCCGACACTACCGGGCATACGGCCAGCTCCGCCCCGGCGCCCACGTTGATGCTGCAGCCTCCCAGGCAGGTGTCGAAGCTCGCATCCGACTCGAAGCCCAGCGACGGCAGCGTGGCGCACTCCTGCGTCGCGGGCGTTGCCACCAGCGGTGGCGCCAACTGATAGGTGCTCGCCGCAAACTCGCTGCCGGTTGGACCCGTGAGCGGCTGGGTGGTATCAGCGTCGAGCACATCGTAACCGAGCAGCGTGAGCTGGCCCCGCGCGGTTGCCCTCCCTGCCCACGTACCGTCGGTGTAGAACGATTCGGCGACGGGAATGGAGAGCGACGCGGTATTGATCAGCGGTGTCGCGCCCGAGCCCAGATCGATGCTCTGGCCGAAGTCAAAGGCGGAGGCGTCACTCGGCAGCGTGCCGGTGAAGGTGTAAACCACCCGCGTGTCGCTATCCGCCGCGATCGCCACGACCGGATCTTTGACCGACCCGTTCAGCCAACGCCCGGCGAGATCGATCATTTGAATGGGAAGCTCTGCGAGCGTCCCAGTCTCGACGGCGCCGATCGAGTCGTACCGTGCGATGCGCAGAGTGAGCTCGCCGGCCGGCAACTCGCTCATGTTGAAGTCGGCGACATAGCTGTCGGCCAACGCATCGAAAGGCGCTGCGTCAAGTACCGCTCCGGGCGCCGCATCCACCACGGCGCCCACCTCCGTGTCGCCGTGACGGATCGAGAAGCGCACGGCGCCGGTGGGAACCTTGAGAAAGAGAACCGTGGCAAAGAAACGAACGGGCAGCGGCTGCGCTCCGGGCAGCGAGCCGAAGTGCGCGAACCAGGGATCGCCGGTCTGATCACTCACGAGCACCGGCTCGGACAAGAGGGCGATGGCGCCGGTTTGCAGCACCGCTACGTCGGGCGTCCCCGCGGCGTCTGCCGGCGTATGCCGCGCGGGGGATTCCGTTCCGGCGGTCACGGTCTCCGCCAGCGGCATGTAGTAGAGTCCATTGGCGATCACCCCCACCGTGTACGCGCCCGGAGGCAGACCGTTGAAGCCATATTGTCCCGCGCCATCGGTCATTGTCCTGCCGACCGGGAGACCTCCGGACGTGGTGAGCAACACATCTGCTCCGCCCACCGGATTGCCTTGCCCGTCCACCACCTGACCGGCGATGCTTCCCGGTGCGGTAGGAAGGACCGTGAACGCTGCGCAGCCGAGGTCACGACCGGTCGCATCGGGCCCACTGGCGAAGGCGCAGACCTGCTTTTGCCCCGCGGTAGCGTCATCGGGAACGGTGAGCGAAACGTCGTAACTCCCGTCACTCGCGGCCACGCCGTCGCTCAGGCCGCGCAGCACTCCGCCGTCACTCCACAGGATGCGCACGCTCGGTGCGCCTGCGGCGACCTGTCCAGTCGCACGGAAGGTTGCGCCGGACACCCCGCTCGCAGGCGACAGTGCGATGGTTGCGGCTTGAACGGTCGCCGTGGGCGTTGCCGTCGGCGTTCGTGTCCGGGTCGCGGTGGCGATTGCCGTGGGTGTAGACGTCACCGATGGGCTGGGCGTCGGTGTACCTGTGGCGGTCGCCGTTGCAGGGGGTGGCGGCGTGGCAGTCAGGCTCGGGCTGGCGGTAGCGGTGAAGGCAAGTGTCGCCGTATCCGTCGGCGTTGCAGTCGCTGCCGTTGGAGTGAGAGCGGGAGTGCCGGTCGGCGTTTCGCTGACACAGACGCCCTGCACGCACGCGGCTCCCGCGATGAACTTGCCGTCGACGGATGCGCACAGCGCTTCGGAGACGGGCGCATCGCATACGGGCATTGTGAACATGCCTTGACAGCATCCCACCAGATTCGTCGCCGGTGTTGGTGACGGCGTACCGATCGGCGTCGCGGCGGCGGTTTCCGTCGGAGGTAGCGTGGTCGTCGCGGTCGCCGTGGCCGTCACGGTGGCGGTGGCGGTGGGCGTGAGTGTCGGCGTGCGCTGCGCAGTGTTGGTCACCGTCGGTGTCAGCGTCCGCGTCGGCGTCGTCGTGGCGGTCCCGGTCGGCGTATGCGTCGGGGTTCTCGTGCCGGTTTGAGTCAACGTGGGGGTCGCGGTCGGCGTCGGCGTCTTGGTGAAGGTGTTCGTCGGCGTGCGCGTCGGCGTGCGGCTGAATGTCGGCGTCCGGGTCGGCGTCGGCGTCACCGTCGGCGTGACGGTCGGGGTCGGCGTGCGCGTCAACGTGGGGGTGACCGTAAACGTCTGCGTCGCCGTTCGGGAAGGAGTCTTGGTGCTGGTTTGCGTCACCGTGAAGGTTGCCGTCGTCGTAGACGTTGCTGTGAGGGTCGGCCGCAGCGTCGGCGTGAACGTTCGCGTCGGGGTGACGGTGCGCGTCGGCGTGACGGTCAGGGTCGGTGTAGAGGTGCGCGTCGGCGTTGGCGTCGTGGTGACGGTCGGCGTGCGTGTATGCGTCGGGGTCGGGGTGATGGTTGCCGTCGGTGTTATCGTTGCAGTCGGCGTGACCGTCGGAGTGTTGGAAGGGGTTCGAGTGACCGTCACAGTGGGCGTGATCGTCGGCGTATCCGGCGTGCCGTTGATGCTGAGCGTGAAGTCGCCGCTCGCCGTTCCGGAGCCGTCGACGACGATAATGATGCTTCGCCCCACCGCCAACGGCAGCGTGACACGCGATTGCACGTCGGTGCTCGGATCGATGTCGTCGTTGCACGCGAGCTCGGTACCGGCGCAGGTTCCGAGCCGCACCGACAGGAGCGTGTTGAAGTTGGAGCCCTCGGTTGAGATCACATAGGAACCGCCCACCGGCACGGTGTAAATGAACGTAGCGTCCGGCGCGGAGCCGCCGCCATCACCGCACGACGCACCGCTGATCGTCGACGTCGCACACGCGGTGCTGCCGTTGACGGTGACCGACAGAGAATTGCCGAGATCGCGTGGATCGTTGTGGAACGGGATCGGGCAGGCGGGATTGACGCGTAGCGTGAAGGCGCCGCTCTCGGTGCCGGAGCCGTCGACGATGAGCGTGACCATCTCGCCCGCATCGAGGCTCAGCGTCACTTGAGATTGCGTCACGGTACCCGGTGTGATGTCGTCGTTGCAGGCCAGCTCCACACCGTCGGCATTGCGCACGTACAAGACCGTGTTGAATGCGGAGCCGACGGTGTCGAACGTATACGTTCCAGCGCGCGGCGCCGTGTAGGCAATTGCCGCCTCGGGGGCGGTCGTTCCGCCGCACGACCCGCTGTCGGCGCTCGTTCCGGAAGTCGAACCGGAAACGATCGTGGCGAATACGCCGGTCAGCTGCGTGCACGATTGCGCGGCGACCCGCGTGCTCATCGCCAGTAGCACCAGCATGCCGAGACACGGCACGGCCGCCGCGCAGACCCGCAACGGTCTGATGGCATAAACGCGTGCAGCCTCGGTCACCGCCGTCAATCTTCTCATCAATGTCGCCGACCCGGGGATCATGCACGTGCAGCGAAAGCGTATCCGGGACACTCGACCCCGGACGTGGCGAGTGACGTACCACAGACGATCGAACGGGGTCAAACAAGGCGTCACACCGCGGCGCGGCGCGGCCACGGGCCGTCGTGCGACACGGATACACCCGGAAAGGTCGCACCCGTGTCGCTCAATTCGATAGGTGAATCATCAATGAACCGTTCGGAGAGTCCGACGGCGCGCAACTGCTTCCGGGACGCTGCAATTCAGGCGGCTTTCGCCCCTCGTAGCGTGCATCAACCTGCCCAGCAGAAAGAGGTGGAAATCAGCTGCAAAAAATGGATAATGGGCCTGGATAAATTTGATGGGGGAGGCAGTCATCTGCCTCGGAGAGGAGCGTATGCATATGCCCATGAGATCAGAACTGCGCATCGAGGATCTGAAGCGACGCGTCAAGAGCCCGACCCGGCTCATGAACGTCCGGATCCCCACCACCGTCGGCGACAATATCGAGCGGCTCGCCGAAGAGCTTGGCGCGTCGAAGACCGAAGTGGTCATCGCCTTGCTCAATGCCGGCCTCGAGCTGGCAGCACAAAAGCGGAAGTAGTCCGCCCCGCATGGGAGATCCGTCCGGTTCTTCGGAACCGGACGGGTTCCATTCGACCGTTCACATCGTTTGCTCGTTGCCGTTGCTGGCGGCCCGCGCCGAAGACGTGCGGCAGCGCGTGTGACGGGAGCGCACGCCTAGCTGGCACGGCGCTGCGCTGCGGGAGCGTCGTCCCGGCTCCTCGCGGCCGGTGGCACCCAGGCCCGGAATACCGAGCCCCGCCCTGCCTCGCTTTCGACGGCGATCGTCCCCCCGAGCAGCTCCAGGAAGCGGCGGACGATGTACAGCCCCAGGCCCACGCCGCCGTGGTGGCGCGTCGGGGAGCTGTCCCCCTGGCGGAAGGGCTCGAAGATGATCGGCACGATCTCCGGCGCGATGCCGATACCGGTGTCGGCCACGGCGAATTCGACGCCACCGTCACGCACATCGACGTCCACCGTCACGCTGCCCTGCGCGGTAAACTTGACGGCATTGGATATCAAGTTCTTGACGACTACCTTGACCTTGACCGGATCGGTGTGCAGGCGCGGCAGCTGCGGCGCGATGTTCCACACGAAGGACACCCCCGGCTTTTCCTGCTGGTGCCGCGTCTCGGCGTCTACTTCGCTGATCAGATCGGGTACGTAGCACTCCTTCAGCTCCAGCGGCAGCCGCCCGGTCTCGAGACGGCTCAGGTCCAAGGTGGCGGTGATCAGCTCGAGGAGCTGCTGCGCACTTTCGTCGATGCGTTCCAGGACGTCGGTCTGCTCGGACGTGAGGCCGCCGAAGACCTCGTCGCGCAGCAGATCGTTGTAGCCCATGATGATGTTGAGCGGCGTGCGCAGCTCGTGCGACATGGTGGCGATGAAGTCCGACCGCAGCCGATTGGCCTGCGCCAGCTCGTTCACGACGCGCGCGTGCTCCAGCGCCACCGAGGCGAGTTGTGCGATGCCTTGGGCGACACGCAGCTGCGCGGGCGCGAACGGCCTGGCGCGGCCGTGCGACAGGGCTACCTGCAGGCCGATGAGCTCGCGCCCGCGGCGCAACGCCATGCACAAGACGCTCGTGACGCCGAGTTGCGAGCCACCGGAGACGGCGCGGAGATCCGGCGGGATCGTCTCTCCCGCCGCCACATCATCGTTCTCCAGCCGCGACAGAAATTCGGCCATCATGGCGCGGGGGATCTTCACCATCTGGGCGATCTGTCGTTCCTCCGGCGTGGCCCCGAAGCCGGCCACCGGCGCATAGCTGTCCTCGTCAGGACGGTAGAGCAGGGTATGGCTGCGGTCACATTCCAGCACCTCGGCGGTCACGCGGCCCAAGTGATCGAGGAAGCCGGGCATATCGAGCGACGCCATCAGCTCCCGGCCGACGCGCGCCAACGCCGCCGAGACCTGCGCCTCCTCCTGCTGAGCCCGGAACGCGTCCGCCGCTTCCATCGCCACCGCCAGCTGGTGCGCGATTCCCTTGCAGAGCTCGATCTGCGCCGCGTCGAACGGCCGATCGGTGACCGCGTTGGCGGCGACCAGCGCGCCGAAGTGGCGGTGACGTACCCGAATCGGGGCGGCGATGAGCGCCGCAATGCGCAGGCGCACACATAGCTCCGCGGACAGCCACGGCTGGCGGCGCATATCGTTGATGACGATGGTCTCCCCCGCAGCCAGCCGGCCTCTGAAGGGCTCAACCCCTGAAAACGTCAGCTGCTCGAGCTCCCGCAACTGTTGTGGCTGCATGCCGTATTGCGTGATCATGCGGAAGACCGGCTGGCGCGCGTCGAGGCCAAAGGTCGCGACGGCGTCGCATCCCAGGACCGCGGTCGCCCGTTTCTGGACGCGCGTCAGGGTCTCGCAGATGTCCGGCGAGCTGCTGAGGTCCATGGCCACCTCGAGCAAGGCCGCTCGTTGCTCCTGCACGCGCTTTTGTTCGGCGCGGGCGCGCAACGCCCCAATGCCATACGCCAAATCGTCCGCCAGCTCGACCAGCAGGCGCATCTCTTCGTCGCCAAACGCTCCCGGCTCCTGCGCGTAGATCAGCAGGGCGCCCAACAGCGTGCCGTCGATCACCAACGGTACGCCGGCGCTGGCCATGTATCCGCGGCGGACCGCTGCGTCACGCCACGGCGCGAAAGCGGGGTCCGTAAGCGTGTCCGTGATCACGCACGGCTTGCCGGTTCGAATGGTCGTGCCGGCGGGGCCGCGACCGTGTTGCGTATCCGCCCAGGTGACGTCTACCAAAGACAGATATCCGTCCTCATGCCCCGCGTGCGCCATCGGGCGCACCGTCTGCGCGTCGTCGTGGAGCATGTACCCCACCCACGCGAAGCGATACCCACCCACGTCTACAATGATACGGCAAATGTCTTCGAGGAGCGCCGCTTCGTCGGTGGCGCGCATGAGCGCCTGGTTGCACTCGCTGAGGGCGCGCAGGGCGCGATGCACCGTGCGGAGCTCCTGCTCGGCCCGCTTCCGCTCCAACGCGTTGACCAGCATCTCGCCGGTGACCTGCAGGAGAGACATGGTCTCCGGCGACCAGTGCCGCTCGCTGCGCACGGCGACCAACGCCAGGAAACCGATCAGCCTGCCGCCCGCGATCATCGGCACGCCAGCCACCGACCGAATTCCTCGCGAGGCCAGCAAGATCTTTTCGGTATCCGCCGCCGAGGGCAGCACCTGCACGCGCGGCACGCAAATCGGCTGCCGCAGCCGGTCGATCCGCGACGAAAAGTAGTCCACCGACAGACTCCCAATCGGATCCCCGCAGGAATCGACTTCGGGACGACACCAGCGGTAGTTATGGCTTGCCCGCGTGCCGTCAGGCGACATCAAGAAAAGGGAACACCGGTCGGCCTCGACGAACTCGCCGATCGCCTGGAGCGCGTGGTTGATGCCCTGATCGATCTGGTCCGTCTTCAGGTTGATGAAATGCGCCGACAGCGCGGTGAGCACCTCTTCGAGGTGCACGCGACGTCGGAACGCTTCTTCCAACTCTGTATGCTTGCCCGCAACGCACGCGAGAGGATCGGAAGAGCCGTGGCTAGACATGCTCGGCTCTCAGGGTTTCGCGCTCGTCCGCCATAGTCCATGGGCGAGGAGCACCGTCCGCCGAAATGACGCCTTCCACGGGTCCGCGCTACCCCACCGTTTGCCGCCTGGGCAAGCACAAAACATGCCCTGTGTTCTGCCGAATAGCCGTTCAAACAACCGCTGAAGCAGCGGTACGCAAGCGAACGAAAATGTGCCATCGTGTCGATGCAGGAAGGGATTAGCGTCGAGACCGCATGCCTGTGGGCGAGTTTCCCGACCCGCGCAGCGCGAGCCCCGAAGGCATCGTTGCCGTCGGCGGCGATCTGCACCCGCAATCGCTGCTGCTGGCCTATCGCCAGGGAATTTTCCCGTGGCCCGTGCCCGGGCTGCCGCTGCTGTGGTTCTGCCCGCCGGAGCGCGGCATCCTCGAGCTCAGCGCACTGCACATTCCGCGCAGCCTGAGGCGCGCACGGCGCCAGACGACCTTCCGATTCACTATCGATGGCGCCTTTCCCGCCGTGATCCGCGCTTGCGCCGGCGCGCCGCGCCCGGGTCAGGACGGCACGTGGATCACCCCACAGATCATCGCCGCCTACGTCCACCTGCACCGCCTGCACATCGCCCACAGTGTCGAAGTGTGGGATGAGCAGCGACTCGTCGGCGGCCTCTACGGCGTCGACGTGGACGGCGCGTTCGCCGCCGAGAGCATGTTCCATGAAGCGCCGAACGCCTCGAAGCTGGCGCTGTTGCACCTGGCCGATCATCTGCGGGCGGCGGGGCTGGACTGGATCGACATCCAAGTCTTGACCCCGCACCTGGCACGGCTCGGTGCCACCGCGATCAGCCGCGACGCGTTCCTCGACAAGCTGCGGCAGACGCGTGCCCGCGGCCTGCGCTTGTTTCCGTGACGCCGTCGCGCCTGGTTGCGTGAGGCCTGCACCCGTGGGACAAGGGCGTAACGCCAACATACCGAGGAAGGGAGACGCCATGCAAAGCCATCCGTTGCGGTTCGGCATTCAGACCGGCCAGCAGGGTTTGGAGTGGAGTCAGATGCTCGATCTCTGGCAGAAGGCCGATGCGTGGGGCTACGACACGCTGTGGAACTTCGATCACTTCTACGCGATCTTCGTCCCGCCGGAGAACCCCTGCTTCGAAGGCTGGACGACGTTGAGCGCGCTGGCGCAGGCGACCAAGCGCGCCCGTATCGGCCACATGGTGAACGGTAATACCTACCGGCATCCGTGCATCACGGCGAAGATGGCCGCCACGCTCGACCACATCAGCGGCGGCCGCCTCAACCTCGGCATCGGCGCGGGCTGGTTCGAGCTCGAACATCGCAGCTTCGGGATCGACTTCAAGACCGTCCCCGGCCGCCTCGCAGCTCTTGACGAAGCCTGCCAGATCATCCGCGGCATGTTCACGCAGGACAAGACGACCCTGCACGGCAAGCACTACACCGTCACCGACGCGATGTGCGAGCCGAAGCCGGTGCAGCAACCGTATCCACCGATCATGATCGGCGGCACCGGCAAGCGCGTGCTGCTGAAGATCGTCGCCAAGCACGCCGACATGTGGAACGCCAGCGGCAGCGCCGAAAACATGCGCGCGCTGATCGACGTCATCAAGCGGCACGGCGACGCCGTCGGCCGCGACCCCGTCCAAATCGAGAAGACAGTGATGATGCCGCTGTGTTACAAGGCCGCGGCGCCGCGGCAGGAGTTCATGTGCAATTTGGTGGCGAACATGCAGCAGACGACGCCCGAGGCCGCGCGCCGCTGCATCATGATCGGCGACAAGCAAGAGTGCCTCGACACCATCGAGCGCTACACGAAGGCGGGCGTGACCCACTTCATCTTCATGACCTTCGCGCCGTTCTTCCTCGACGAGATCCAGGGGTTCGCCGAGGAGGTGATGCCGGCGGTGAGATAGAATCGCAGCAGACCGCGCGGCGCGCCTTGGGGCGGTGCACCGGAGCCGCACCGCAGCGGCCTACCGACGCCGCAACTCAGCGCCTATGGCAGCCAACACACCTGCCAAGTCCCGCACCGAAGAAGCCTGGACATTCTTCGCGCTCCCGACCTGAACGTGATGTGGGTGGCTCGCAATCTCCGGCCAGTGACCGGAATTATCCCAGCGGCGGCGCAGACGCCCGGTGGCAGTCTGCCAGTGATACGCATACTTGCGCGTGCGATCGCGAAACAAGTAGTCGCGAATGTGCAAGACGGATCCGTCGCGGAGCAAGACGCGGCCACGCAGTTCATGTGCGGTTTCGATCGACCGAAATCGGTCGACGTGCACACCGCGGATGATGTCTCGATAGGGGCGGAGAGCCTCAAACAGCACGGCGCAGGCCTGCCACGCGCGGACGCCAGTACTCGACCCCGTCGTGAGCGAAGCGCCAAGCCATCAGATCTTCTTCTTCGGCAAACGATTCCCGCCGGCGCTGGCGGCGCAGTCGTTGCTCGAACTGCCGCAGCGACGCGCCGTACTTCCGCTCGAACCGCGCACACTCGTCCTCGAACTGCGCCAATTGGCTGGCGGCACTGAGGAGCGTGATCTCGCCCAGAGCGGCGTCGGGAGACTCGAAGCCGAGCTCGCTCAGCACTTTGGTAATGAGTGTCTTGCGGGGCGTCATGGTTGATCGCATCGCCACGGCGGTCTTCGTAGTGCCGTCGTCGCGCGATTGCAAGGCTGGCCGGCGGCCGCGCGACAAATCACAGGTCGGCGTTCAATAGGGGAAGGGAGCCGGTCGCGGCGTAGTAGCGGGCCAAGAGATAAGCTTCGAGCACCCGTGGCAGGCCTGGAAGGGGACCAACAGGCTCGACCTTCATCCCGTAAACGACGACGTTACCCGTTGCCACGGCTTCCAAGATGTGGGAGGGGATAGTAGTGTTCTGCCACCATTGATGTTGCTTGAACCGAGGTGTCCACGGCTGGTTGGTGGCAGGGTCATATATCGGTTCAACGTGGCGCCAGACCCGACCGGCAATATCTCCGTTGCTCATTCCAATATACCACACCGCCGATGTGCATTTCTCGAAGGGCATCTGCCAAGAGGGGAGGCTCGGCTCCGCATAAATGTAGACCCCGGGTGATCCACGAAACGGTGGATGCTCCTCGCGAAAAGAGTGATTGAAATGCCAGGGTTTACTAAACTCCAGAGCAATTTCCACAGGCTTGCTGCAACAATTCACAAATTCATCAGCACAGGCCTTGAGCTCACTCATGTTCATGAAATCCCTCCCCACATGAACGGTCAACCGAGGTACGTCTACGTATGGCTACATAGCACCAGTAAGCGATCTGGTCATGCATGGTTTCTCATACGCTCTCGATTCGCGCTACGCTAGCGTGATGACTCGATCGAGGAATCGTCCTGAACCGTCCCCCAGCGGCATGCCGACGACGCGGGGGCTCAATTTCTATCTCGCTGATCTCAACCTCGAGTTCGTGTGCTCGACGGTGATGGAGCCGGCGGTGTTCGAGCGTGCACGACCGCACCTCGTCGAGATGGGCGCGGTCGCGGGAAACGAGCTCGATGCGCTTGCCTTCGAGGCGGACCGCAATCCGCCGCTGCTGCGCGCGTGGAATGAACGCGGCGAACGCGTCGACGAGATCGTGCGTCATCCGGCGTACGTGGAAATGGAGCGGCTGGCGTTCGCGCGCTTCGGCTTGGCTGCGATGTCGCACCGCCCCGGCGTGCTCGGCTGGCCGGATAAGGTACCGCACGTCGTCAAATACGCGCTCTCGTACCTGTTCGCGCAATCCGAGTTCGGCCTGCTCTGCCCCGTGTCGGTGACCGACTCCACGTCGCGCATGCTGCGCCTCTACGGCAGTGAAGAGCTGAAAGCGGCGTACCTGCCGCGGCTGACGACCACCGACTTCGATCAGCTCTGGCAAGGGACGCAGTGGATGACCGAAAAGACCGGCGGCTCGGATGTCGGCACCAGCACGACCGTCGCACGACGCGACGCCGACGGCACGTGGCGCCTGTGGGGCGACAAGTGGTTCTGCTCCAATGCCAACGCCGACGTGGCGCTGACGCTGGCGCGCCCCGAAGGCGCACCCGCCGGTACCAAGGGCCTCGGCATGTTCCTGGTCGCCAAGTACTTGCCCGGCGGTTCGAAGAATGCGTGGACGATCAATCGCCTCAAGGACAAGCTCGGCTCGCGTTCGATGGCTACCGGCGAGGTGACCTACGCCGGCGCCGTCGCCTACGTAGTCGGCGACCTCGACAAAGGTTTTCGGCAGATGATGGAGATGGTCAATGTCTCGCGCCTTTCCAACGCCATGCGCGCCGCCGGCATCATGCGCCGCTGCCTGCTCGAATCGCTCGTGCACGCGCGGCAACGCGTCGCGTTCGGCCGGGCGCTGATCGACCTGCCGCTGCTGCGCGCCAACCTGCTCGACATGCTGCTCGACAGCGAAGCCGCCGCGTCGGTGGTGCTCAACGCGGCCGCCGTGCTCGACCGTTGGGACGGCGGCGTGGCCGCCGCCCGCCCGCTCTTCCGCATCCTCACCCCACTGGCGAAGTATTGGATCACCAATCGCGCCCGCAGCGTCGCCGCCGAGGCGATGAACGTGCGCGGCGGCAACGGCTATATCGAGGAGTGGGTCAATGCACGTCTGCTGCGCGACAGCCTGCTGGGCGCGATCTGGGAAGGCGCCACGAACGTCGTCGCGCTCGACGTGCAACGTGCGGCGCTGCGCGAAGGCTGTCATGGGCCACTGTTCGACTTCATCGGAGAACGGCTGAACGCCGTATCCGAGACGGCGGCGCGGCCGTGCGTCGACGCCGCTCGCACCGCCCTGCGAGCGGTCGAAGGTCAGTTGTCGGAGTTATCGGCGTTGCCCGCCGCTGAGCGTGAGCTGCGCGCGCGGCCGATCGCTGACAACCTCTATCACTTGCTGGCAGCCGGTCTGCTCCTCGCCGAAGGGCAAGCGCTGCGCGCGCGCTCGGGCGACTGCAGAAAATTCCTGATCGGCGCGCTGTACGTCCGCAGGTGGTTGCGTGCTCCCGCGGCCGGCGAGCCGGTATTCGCAGCCCGCCATCTCGACTGGCTCGATGCCATCGTCGATTGGACGCCGATTCCGGCTGATGCGCTGCGCGCCGCCTGATCTGTCGGATCACGGTTTAGGCCACCGGCGCGCACAGGTGCTACAGTGCGCGCGTGAGCCAAACAGGAACTTGGCTGGGATGACCGCCGTTGGGACAAGGAAGTCATCGGCTTCGAGGAGGCGCTCCGGGGCTGGTCACCGGAAGGGATACAGCAACCCGCAGTGCCCCGGCCCGTCTTCCGGCGCTGGATCGCCCGATCCTCCTTGACGGTCAATCGGGCCGGGTATATGCGACAAAGTGCCTCAGCCATGAGCGTACGATGACGGAACGGCGCCGTGGACGCGGCGGAGGAGGAGTTCGCATGTTGCCGACCACTAAAATGCTGTGCGTGCTGGCCGCGTCACTGCTCCTGACCCGCGTGGCGCTCGCCGCCTCCGATTCGGCATGCGTCGGCGACTGCAACGGCAACAACGTCGTGACCGTCGAAGAGATATTGACCATGGTGAACATCGCCCTCAGCGCGGCGCCGTTCGACGCCTGCCCGGCCGGCGATGCGGACCACAACAATCAAATCACCGTCGACGAGATTCTCACCGCGGTGCACAACGCCCTCACCGGCTGTCCGGCACCGGTAGCGACTGAAACCCCGACGCCGGTGGATACTGAAACCCCGACGCCGGTGGCGACTGAAACAGCGACGCTGGCGGCAACGGAAACGCCGACGCTGGTGGCCACTGAAACCCCAACGTCGGGGGCGACCGAATCGCCCACCGCTTCGCCCACCGCCACACCAACGTCCGGCGGGACCTCCATCGCCGCGGCGGTCGCCGGGCGAGCCGCTGTCATCGTGGAAACAATGAACTTCATGTCCAGCGTTGTCACCGCCGTGATCACCGGCGTCCAATCCAGCGGCGGCTCGGCCTTGGTTTACGAAGCGGCTGCAGTTCCCGGTGACGGGCCGTGTCCGGCCGGCGGCACGGCGACGCGGAGCGGCACGTTCCCGGTGAGCGCCAGCATCACGCTCGCCAACTGCGCAGTCCATACGTTCGACGGCACCGTGACTTTCAACGGCGACATCGAGGAGAACCTTTTGTCGTTGAGTTTGAACGTGCAAATGACCTTCGCCGATCAGATGGGAAATGGCACCGCCACCGCGAATGCCATGTTGTCAGGAACCATCAACCCAACGTCAAGCAACACGTGCTATGTCAGCAGCGCCACCTTCACGCTGACGCAGGGGACCTTGAGCGTGGCGCGCGCCGACGGCACGAGCACGGGTCTTACCTTTTCCGGCGCGAGCATGCTAATTGATAACATTATGTTCAACAATACGAATGATTGCGTACCGACGAAATATGATTTGACGTTCAACGGAACACTTGGCTTGATCGACACCATGAACAATATCACGCAGGTGAAGCTTTCCCAGTTTATCGTCGACGTCGACGATAGCGGCGATCCTGCGCTGTTCAAGCTGAGCGGCGACATCGACACGCCGTGCTTCGGCGGCACGGTCGGTCTGTCCACCGATCCGGTGCTGAGCGTGCCGAGCAACCAGGATTGTCCGAACGCGGGAACCATCACGATCACGCTGCCAACGCAAGGGCAGGGCACGGTCAAGTTCGAATCGGACCAGACTGTGGACGTCGACAGTGACGGCAACGGCACGACGGACCTGACGGCGCCCAACTGCCTTGATGCGAGCCTGCTGATGTGCGTGGCCTAATGACGTCGATTCTCCGGACCGGCCGCCGCCTCAGATGGCGCGCTCGCGACCCTTCCAGTACGGGTCGCGCAGCTTGCGCTTGTACAACTTGCCGTTCGGGTCGCGCGGCATCGAGGCGATGAAGTCGATCGACTTCGGACACTTGTACTTGGCCGCGTGCTGCAGGCAGAAGGCCAGGATCTCGTCGGCCAGCGCCGGTGACGGGCTCACACCGGGCGCGGGCTCGATGACCGCCTTGACCTCCTCGCCCCAGTCGTCGTTCGGGATGCCGAACACCGCGGCGTCGGCGACCTGCGGATGCGTGAGCAGCACCGCCTCGACCTCGCTCGGGTAGATGTTCACCCCGCCGGAGATGATCATGTCGATCTTGCGATCGCAGAGGAACAAGTAACCTTCTGCGTTGAGATAGCCGACGTCGCCGACGGTGAAGAAGCCGTCGCGGCGGTTCGCGTCGGTCTTCTGCTTGTCCCTGTGATACTCGAAGTCGGCGGCGCCGAGCGCCATGTAGACGGTGCCGGCTTGTCCCGTGGGGCAGTCTGTGCCGTCTTCATCGAGGACGCGGATCTGCGAGCTCGGCCAGGCGCGCCCGACGGTGCCGGGATACTGGAGCCATTCGTCGGGCGTGACCAGCGTGCCGCCGCCTTCGCTGGCGGCGTAGTACTCGTAGATCACCGGACCCCACCACTCCAGCATGCGCCGCTTGACGTCGACCGGACACGGCGCGGCGGCGTGGATGACGTGGCGCAGCGATGACACGTCGTAACGCGACTTCACCGGTTGGGGCAACGCCAGCAAGCGGTGGAACTGCGTCGGCACCATGTGCGTGGTGGTGACCCGATATTGCTGGATGACGTCGAGGCAACTCTCCGGCGTCCAGCGATCCGTCAAGACGACGGTGTGGCCGTAGTGCAACGACGAGCCGGTGAACATCAACACGGCGGTGTGGTACAGCGGCGAGCCCGTGAGATGCACGCCGTCGCCGCCGGGCGCCACCCCAAACATCGCCAGGAACATGGCGAACATCGAAAACACGGTGTCGGGGTCGTACGGCACGAGCGGGCGCCGCACGCCCTTCGGCCGGCCGGTGGTGCCGGAGGTGTAGTTCATCACCTGTCCGGCGCTGCGGTTCTCCGGCAGCGTGTCGGGCTGGCCGTCGGTGAGCACGGCGTAGGCGCGGAACCCGGGCACCGTGCCGACCGCGAAACGCGCCCGCTCCGGGAAGCCGATCTCGTCGGCGGCGCTGCGGCTGGCGGCGGCAAAGCGCTCGGAGCTGACGAACGCCTTGGCCTCCGAGTCCTGTACGATGTAGGCAATCTCCGCCGCGGTCAGATGATGATTGATGGGCGTCAGGTACCAGCCGCCCTGCGCCGCGGCGAGATAGAGCTCGATCATCGGCGCGCCGTTCGGCAGCACCGTCGCGATGCACTCGCCCGGCTTCAAGCCGAGCGCCCGCAAGCCGTGCACCAAGCGATTCGACGCCGCCAACAGCTGCCCGGCGGTGATGCGCCTGCCGTCCGGTTCGACCAGCGCCACATGCGCCGGGTCTTGTTGCGCCAGATTCCAGAAACCATAGTCCGCCATCCACACGCCTCCTGCTGAATGTCGACGGGGGAGAGTTACAACACGTTCGCCGCCCGGTCCACACCGCGCCGCCGTCCGCGCATCTCGACAGCGGCCGTTTGACTTTCGCTTTTTGTTCACGTACCGTGAAGACCTGACGGGAGGATGCAGATGGAGGCGTGGACGGACAGCGTGTGGACGGCGGACAACGATACGTCATTCGAGCCGTGTGCGACGATGGACATTCCGCTGCTCGGGGTGGTCGCGGCCGGTCAGCCGTGTCAGGCCTTTGCGGTCGAGGACACGCTCGCCGTCCCGAAGACGCTATGGGCGGGCAAGCAGGTCTTCGCGCTGCGCGTGCGCGGCAGCTCGATGATCGACGAAGGCATCCACAACGGTGACTACTTGATCGTCGAGCCGCGCGCGACCGCCGACAACGGGCAGACCGTGGTGGCGGAGATCGACGGCGGTGTGACCGTGAAGAAATATTTCCGGGAAGCGGACGGCCAGGTCCGCTTGCAACCCGCCAACCCGGACCTGCTGCCGCTGACGGTGCGCGGCAATGACGTCCGCATCATCGGCGTGGTCGCCGGCGTGCTGCGGAAATTTGGCTTCAGTGACAAACCGTCGGCGCACGTTGCACCGGCGCCTGCGACGCCGGAAGCGCCGCGGCGGACGCCGCAGCCGCGCCGCCCGACCGCCGCCGGCGATGCGGCGTCCATCGAGCTCGGGGTCAACGTCATCGACAGCCAGCTGATGCGCTGGGACGCGGCGATTGCCCATGCGAAGCACGACCGGCGGCTGCGGGAGCACGTCGCCCCGATGGAAGAGCTACGCCGTGACTTGCAGTCGTTGCGCGACTGGTGTGCGCGCACCCACAAGCCGGGCTTGCGTCGCGCCTTGCTCGCCGAAGCCAACAAGGTCATGCGCCGGATGCAGCGCTTCGCCAGCGTCACCCCGGTGCGCCTGCCGGACTTGGTCCTGCACTGAGCGCGATGCGGGCACCACGACAGCGGGACCTCGCAGTGGCGTACCGACCTACGCACGGTTGGGTATCACATCGGGCAGAGGGCGACCGCTTTTCTATTCCCACGGACTCCGCAATGGCCTACCTGGCCGTGTAAGGACAGCCCGCCAAGTGCGATGTCAATCGAGATGTCTGCGGTGCTGAGCGGTGCTTGGAACCCCCGTTGTTGTGCAGTGATCGTGACATTGAAGCGGCTGGATCTACGCTGTTGTCTGAAGGTGACCACCTCGCCGCGGCTGCCAACACACTCGATGCTGGTGGCCAGTTGGAAACAATTGCCCCCCGAAAACGTCATGGTCTCCGGCACTGCCAACCCCGCGCCGCTCACGGCGACCGTCAGCCCGTCACTGAGCACGGCAGGCCAGTCGCCGAAGATCCTCGTATCGATGACGGTCCGTACCCGAACGAGTCCGTTGGGCGGCGCGCCCTCCGTATTTGCCTGAAGCTTCGCGTGAGACACGGGGATAACAATTGATGACGGCTGCCCACTGACGACCACTGCGCCATCGGAACCCGTCACGCCCGGCACCTGGTTCCCGTCGGGCGTGGCCAGGATGAAGTTGCTAATGCTCAAGGGGTAGACAGCATCAGCGGTGTTGAACGCGATATCGACGTGGCACGTGTAGAGCACGGAGCCGTCCGGAATCGGGTCAAGATTGAAGCCGAAGACGATCGCCCGAATTGTGGCGCACGTGGCGCCTGTGCACCCCGGAGGCTCGAACGCGAAGGCGGTCATGTCCTTGTTGATGCTCGGGTTCACCGCGCAGTCGGGAGTACCATCGGGCGTAGCAGCAACGGGCGTGTTGAGGCTGTCGAACGTCAGATCGTTCTGCGCCCCAGCCACGGTTGCTCCAGCCGCGTCGAGGCTCACGGCGAACGTGACCTGCTCACCAGGCGCGCCGGTGGCCACTCCTACGTCGACGGACGGCGGCCTCGCATCAACCGAGCGAACGGCTGCTGGCGGTGCGCAATCGCAATCCCCAGCGATGGCGCCAATGACTTGATCAATCGTAGCCCGCCCATCAACCGCCGCCTGCACCAGCGCTGTGAACGAGCTGCTCGTGTTCGCCTGGTTGGGACGGCTGACGCCTTCCACTGCCCGTGCAGCGAGGGTCAATGCGACGGCGACAATCAGCAGTCCGAAAGTCCTTATGGCCATTCCCGTGCCCTTTCCGATTGGTCCATTGACGGATCGCGAGCGCTGTTCGCACGGCCCGGATTCTGAAGGCGAAACCCTGCTACCTGGCGGCTTACCTTTCGGTTTTAGGAGGTTCTTCGCTACCGAGTTCTTACACTCAGAGTGTCCTACACTTTGAAGGCAGCTGTCAATATGTATCGCCAAGCGGACAAGGACATCCTCCCGGTGTGACAAGGATGGGCAGGCTACATGATGTCTCCCTCGGACAGGAATTCGTTGCGGTTGACTTCTGCGGCTCGTTTTCC
>Ga0209415_10003076_pt1 | contig 31090 bp, 29 predicted proteins | sample PeaSoiSIISIP2007_FD_187696 | JGI IMG/M metagenome (GOLD analysis project Ga0209415, IMG submission 187696) | Peat soil microbial communities from Weissenstadt, Germany - SII-SIP-2007 (SPAdes) (version 2) | ecosystem: Environmental > Terrestrial > Soil > Wetlands > Peat | place: Germany... | reverse complement strand
GAGCGGTCCGTACTCGAACGAAAAGAGCGCGAGGAGCTTCGGGCCATCGCCCAGGCGATGTCGCTCGACACCAACTCACGCAGCAAAAAGGCCGACATCATCGACCAGATCCTGCGCGCCGCGGGTGTGGAGGTGTCAGCGGGAAGTGCCAATGGCGCCACCCCCGCCCCGACGCGCTCGCGCGGCGCCGGGCGGAGTGCCGCGTCGAACGGTGATGCTGAGGAGATCGAGCTCGACGGCGGAGCAAGCAACGGGTCGGGGCCCGGGCGCCAGAGCGCCAACGGCAGCTCCTCGTCCCCGTCGTCCGCCTCCGTCTCGTCGTCCTCGGCAGAATCCCAGGTCGACGTGGTATCCGATGCTGCGGAATCCCACGGCACCGACGGCTTGACCGACCAGACCTCGGACCAGTCTTCCGGTGGCCAGGCGGCCGCTGAGCACGACGGGCCCGGTTCCTCGGTGGACCGATCGCCGTCGCCGGCCCGCCAGGCCGGGGGCCCCGGTCAGAATCAGAATCGTCAACACATGCAACAAGGCTCCAACGCCAACGAGCCGGGCAATCGCCGGGGACGTCGTCGGCGGGGCCGCGAACGCACGCCGGGAACCGGCGGTGGTGGCGGTGGTGGAGGAGAGCGCGAGCTTCAGGGCGGTGGTCAGGAAGCGCAGTACTCCGGCGAGCTCATCCCGGTCCGGGGCCTGCTCGACCTGCGCGACGAAGGGTATGGCTTCGTGCGGGCCGAGGGATACCTCCCGAGCTCGAAGGACGTCTACATCTCGATCAGCCAGGCGCGTCGCTTCGCCATGCGTAGGGGTGACTTCGTCGAAGGTGCCTGTCGACCCGCGGCTTCGAACGAGAAATTCCCCGCGCTGATCCGTATCGATTCCGTGTCGGGGCTCGCACCCGAAGAAGCACGGAACCGCCCCCGCTTCGAGGACCTCACCCCACTCTTCCCCGACGAGAAGCTTCGCCTCGAGACGAGTGGTTCGGCGGAGCTGACGACCCGCATCATCGACCTGCTCTCACCGATCGGCAAGGGTCAGCGCGGACTCATCGTCTCGCCGCCCAAGGCCGGCAAGACGACGATCCTGAAGCAGATCGCCCATTCGATCGAAGCGAACAACCCTGAGGTGCACCTCATCGTGCTCCTCGTCGACGAGAGGCCCGAGGAAGTCACCGACATGCGGCGCTCGGTCAAGGGCGAAGTGGTGGCATCCACGTTCGACCGCCCAGCTGACGAGCACACTGCCATCGCCGAGCTCACGATCGATCGCGCCAAACGACTCGTCGAATTGGGCAAGGACGTCGTGATCGTGCTCGACGGCATCACCCGGCTGGCCCGGGCCTACAACCTGGCCCAGCCGGCCAGCGGCCGGATCATGTCCGGTGGTGTCGACTCCGGCGCCCTCTATCCCCCGAAGCGGTTCTTCGGCGCGGCCCGCAACATCGAGGAAGGTGGGTCTCTCACCATCCTGGCCACCGCCCTCGTCGAGACGGGCTCGAAGATGGACGAGGTGATCTTCGAGGAATTCAAGGGCACCGGCAACATGGAGATCCGTCTCGACCGACGCCTCGCCGAGCGACGCCTGTACCCGTCGATCGACGTCAACGCCAGCTCGACCCGCCACGAAGAGCTCCTGTTCGAGCGGGGACAGCTCCAGCAGGTCTGGAAGCTGCGCCGGGTGCTCAATGCGCTCGCCGCGGACGGGAGTGCGGCCGCCGGGCTCGAGTTGCTCATGGACAAGATCCGGACCACGAAGAGCAACGACGAGTTCCTGGCCGAGATCGCCAAGGGCCCCGCAGCGTGAGGTGACGGCCCGGCCGCACAGGCCCGGCCCGACCTGACGCCGATACCTCTACACTGGAGGAATCATGAAGGCAGACATTCACCCCTCCTACGTGGACGCCACCGTGCGCTGCTCGTGCGGGAACACGTTCACCACCCGGTCCACCAAGGCGGAGATCCACGCCGAGCTGTGCAACGAGTGCCACCCGTTCTTCACGGGCAAGCAGAAGCTGGTCGACTCCGGCGGTCGAGTGGAGCGTTTCCAGCGCCGCTACGGACAGCGTGGTTCGAGGTCGAAGGCCAAGCGCGCCTGACCTTGGCGCCTCCGGGCGCCTGATCGACTGATTCTCTTCCTCCCCTCTTCTTCTCTTCGTCGACCGGCGTAGACGGCGGAAGGGCGCCGACACGTCGGTACCCTGGTGTCCATGGACTCGGAGCGTCTCGCCGCGTGGGAGAAGGAGTACCAAGCGGTGCTCGACTCGCTCGGCGACCCTGCTGTCGTCTCGGACCAGGCTCGACTGCGCGACGCATCGCGACGTCACAAGGAGCTCGAAGCCCTCCTGACCGTGGCGCGCCAGCTCAACCAGGCCGAAGAGAACATGGCGACTGCTCGCCAGATGCTGACCGAGGCCTCGGGGGACGATCGCGACGTCGTGAACGCCGAGATCGATCGAGCCGCCTCCGAAGCCGCCGAGCTCGAAGAAGAGCTCAGCCTCCTCCTGCTGCCCAAGGACCCCAACGACGGTCGCAACGTCATCGTCGAGATCCGTGGTGCCGAAGGTGGTGAGGAGGCGAACCTGTTCGCCAAGGACCTGTTCGAGATGTACCGGCGCTACGCCGAAGCACGCGGGTGGAAGCTCGAGGTCCTGTCGTCTGACCCGTCCGAGCGCGACGGTCTGAACGAGGTCACGTTCATGGTGAAGGGCTCCGACGCATGGTCCCGTTTGAAGCACGAAGGAGGGACCCACCGGGTGCAGCGTGTCCCGGTGACGGAGTCCCAGGGCCGGATCCACACGTCGGCGGCCACGGTGATGGTGCTTCCCGAAGCCGACGAGGTCGAGGTGTCCATCGATCCGGCTGACCTGCGGGTCGACGTGTTCCGCTCGACGGGTCCCGGGGGCCAGTCGGTGAACACCACGGACTCCGCTGTCCGCATCACGCACCTCCCGACCGGGATCGTCGTTTCCATGCAGGACGAAAAGAGCCAGATCCAGAACCGCGCCCGTGCCCTGCAGGTCCTGCGGGCCAGGCTGCTCAAGCTCGAGCAGGACCGTGTCGCCGCGGAGCAGTCGCAGCAGCGGCGCAGCCAGGTCGGAGGAGGGGGTCGGTCCGAGAAGATCCGGACCTACAACTTCAAGGAGAACCGCGTGACCGACCATCGGGTCAAGCTCACCTTGCACAAGCTCGACCGGGTGCTCCAGGGCGACCTCGACGAGATCGTCGACGCGCTCCTCGCCGACGAGCGGGGGCGGGGGATCGCGGGCGCATGACGCCGGCCGGCGCGTCGGTGGCACCCCTGCGAGTGCGCGACCTGCTCGCCTCTGTCTCGAAGACCCTGGGTGCCGGGCCTCAAGCCCGATGGATCGTCGCCCATGTCACCGGCATCCGCACCGTCGACCTGCTGTCGGCGCCCGACGTGCCGGTGACGCCGGCAGCGTGGCACGAGGCGCGCGCCGTCGTCGACCGGTGTCGGGCCGGCGAGCCCCTGCAATACGTGCTCGGGACCTGGGCCTTCCGGACCCTCGAGCTTCACGTCGACCGGCGCGTCCTCATCCCCCGGCCCGAGACGGAGTACGTCGTGGAGATTGCGCTCGGCGAGCTGACCGCCCAGAGGTCTCGTCGCTCCGAGGGCTCATCGGTCGTCGCCGTGGACCTCGGGACCGGGACAGGGGCAATCGCGCTGTCGTTGGCGGTGGAGTGCGAGGCCGCGCCCGGGTCGGCGACGGGACCCGTCGAGGTGTGGGCGACCGACGAGTCTCGGGATGCCCTCGAGGTGTGCAGCCGAAACCTCGCCGCCCTGGCGCAACAAAATGCGCGCGCCGCGGCCCGGGTGCGCGTCGCGCCGGGTTCGTGGTTCGATGCCCTTGCACCCGATCTCGCCGGCAAGTTGGACCTGGCCGTGTCGAACCCCCCGTACGTCTCGGAGTCGGAGTGGCACTCGCTCGATCCCGTGGTTCGCGACCACGAGCCCGTGGCCGCGCTGGTGCCCGGTCCTACCGGTTTCGAGGCCATCGAGACCCTCCTCACCGAGGCGCCGCGCTGGCTCGCCCCCGGAGGCAGCCTCGTCGTCGAACTGGCTCCGGCCCAGGCCCGCTCGGCTCAAGACCGAGCCGAGGCGCTCGGCTACGAGAAGCCACACGTGTGGGACGACCTCGCGGGGCGCCCGCGGGTCCTCGTGGCCCGGTGGCCCCTCGCGTGAGCGGTGAGCCCGCGGCCCGATTCGTCGCCATCGACGCCGCCGTGGCCGCGCTGCGGACCGGGGCCGTGGTCGCGGTCCCCACCGACACGGTGTACGGGCTCGCGGTGGACCCGACGATCCCCGGTGGCACCGACATGCTGTTCGCGTTGAAGGACCGGCCCCGGTCACTCGAGCTCCCCGTCCTGGTCGCGTCGGTCGAGCAGGCCGAGGAGTTGGCCGGCCCGGCGGGTCTTTCCGAGATGGCCCGACATCTGGCCGACGTCTTCTGGCCCGGTGCCCTCACCATCGTGGTGCTCCGCCGCCACGGCCTGGCGTGGGATCTGGGCGGCGGTGCCCGGACGATCGGGCTGCGCGTCCCCGACCACGCCGTGGCGCGGGCCCTGTGTGGCGAGGTGGGCGCGCTGGCGACGACGAGTGCGAACGTGCACGGGGAGGCACCCTGCACCGACGCCGCCGCCGTGGTGCGCGCCTTCGGGCCGACGGTCGTGGTGGTCGACGGTGGCCGGTGTGACGGAGCCCCGTCGACGGTGGTCTCCGTGCTCGATGACGTGCAGTGCCTCCGCGAGGGCGCCGTGGCCTGGGGCGACGTGCTCGCGGCGGTGCGAGGACGATGAGGCTGGGTCTGTTGCGGTTGTGGCAGGCTCACGCCTGACCAATCGGGCCCCGGCAACGTCGGGCCGGTACGAAAGGGGCGACACATGCCAGCGGACCACGAGGCGACCGTGCGAGCCTTCTTCGAGGCCTGGGTCGAGCGCGATCCGGACCGGCTCACGAGCTTCTTCGCTCCCGACGGCACCTGGAGCGAGGCGAACCGCGACGCGGCCAAGGGCCCTGACGAGATCAGACCCGTCTTCGAGCTTCAGACGGGTTTCGCCTCGGACTTCTCCTTCGAGTTCAAGCGATTGGAAGTGGTACGGGACACGGTCTTCACCGAACGCGTCGACCGGTTCGTGATCAACGACACGCCCATGGCGGTGCCCGTGGCCGGCATCTTCGAGTTCGACGACGACGGCCGCATCAGCGCGTGGCGCGACTACTACGACTGGTCGCTGCTCGAGGCGCAGCTCCTGGCGGCGGGGGTGGACCTGAGCGGCGTGGACGACATCTGACGCTGCGCCCGGGCGCGCACCCGATCTTCGCGTCCTGCGGGCTCTTCGCGGCGGCGCGTCATCGGACCTCCGTCGTAGATGTCACCGAAGCTCGGCCCGGCCGTCGGGAGCCAGGTGCGCTCGGCGACCGCAGCCCTCGTGTTTCATCAGGGCGAGCATGTCGTCACGATCGACGATGTTCGCCCAGGTCCTGCGCCCGTCGTCGGTGAGCAGGGCGAGAATGGCGAGTTCGGGCTCCCCGTCGCGGCTGTGGACCACGGTGTAGGTCTCGACGGTGGCATCGCCGTCGAAGTCGGGGGCAACGGTGCGCCGGGGGAGCGCGTCGACGTCGCCCTGCGGCGTTGCATGGCGAAATCCCCCCGCGGGCGGTGTGGTCGACCACACCCCGACGGCGTGCTTCGTGCTGTACCACCCCAGGCCCGTGACGAGGCCCACCGCGCCGGGATCGGCACGGAGGCGTTGCGCCATGGTGGCGATGGAGTGCGTCACGTAATTGTTCCCCGGACCCCCGGCGAACCCGAGACCACCGGTCACAGTCAGGGACCGGCCCGGATCGTCGAGGGCCAGGCCCAGTTCGAGTGCGGCGATCTGCACGGCGCACGGGAAGCACGAGTACAGGTCGACGTGAGCCACGTCGTCGATGGTGATCCCGGCGAGCGACAGGGCCCGCTGGGCGGCGATGCGGATGGCGGGAGACGATCGCAGGTCGTGTCGATGCGACACGAACCAGTGGTCGTGCACGTCCGCCCCCGCCACCGGGAACACCCACCGTTCCTCGGGTACCCCCGCCTCACGCGCCGCCTGCACCGAGCACAGGATGAGGGCGGCACCCTGGTCGACCCGGTTGTTGGCGTTCATCAGCTTCGGATAGGGGAACGACACCATCCGATTGGACGGTCCCGTCGACCTGATGTCCTGCGCAGAGCGCGGTTGACGTGACCATGCGTAGGGGTTCGTCGCCGCTACCGACGAGAACCGTGCCCACAGCTCGGATACGTGACGCTGGTGTTCGTCGATCGTCCGACCCGCCGCATACCGCAGCGCGTTCTCGAACAGGGGGAAGATCCGCAGCGGCCGGTCGAGCCCCCGAGCCGCCTCGCCCTCGGTGACGCCGGCTCGATCGGTGCCGAGGATCACCGGGGGCGTCGTGTCGTCGGGCTGCGTGGTCCAGGCCAGGACAGGTTGCTCCGGGTCGCGGCGAGCCGCCAGGCGAGTGAACCCGCACTCGGCCCCCGTGACGAGCGCCACGTCCAGCTCCCCCTCGGCGATCTGCACGGCGGTGGCGTTGACGACGGTCTGCGGGTTGTTCCCCCCGATCGTCGTCAACGCCAGCTCACGGGGCTCGATCCCGAGGCGCCCCGAAACGAGCAGCCCCGGGTTCACATAACGCCAGCTCAGGGGGAGGATTACCCGGAGCGACTGTGCCCGTGCCAAGAGTCCCCGGCCGTCGTCACCGGCACCGCTGTCCTCGCCGGCGACGCGCAGCGCCCTCGTCATGAGCTCGACCGGTTCGGCCCGGTCGGTGACCGGGAACTCGGGGTCCGGGCGCTCGGTCACCTGGCCCACGCCGACCAGCACCGGCGTACGGGGGTCGAGGGCCACGGGAGCCGAGCGTACCGTTCGGGTCGGGGGAGCCCCCGGGGCGGCACAGGTGCCTCGGTATGCTTCGGCCACGAGATCGACCTGCTCGAGGCGCGCTGAGTTGGGCGAAAGACGCCTGAGAGTACCGAGAGGAACAAGATGACCGATGCAAGCGACGGCGCCGGTCGGGCGTCGTCCCCCTTCGACCAGTGGCTCGTCGGCGACCCCGAGGTCGTCGCACTGCTCGGGGCCGAGATCGACAGGCAATCGACGACCCTGCAGCTGATCGCGTCGGAGAACTTCACGTCGACCGCGGTGCTGGCCGCCTCGGGGTCGGTGCTCACCAACAAGTACTCCGAGGGCTATCCGGGCCGGCGCTACTACGGCGGGAACCAGGTCATCGACGATGTGGAGAACCTGGCCCAGGAACGGGCCAAAGCACTGTTCGGGGCAGAACACGCCAATGTCCAGCCCCATGCCGGCGCGATCGCCAACCTGGCGGTGTACCAGGCGTTGCTCGAGCCCGGGGACACCGTCCTCGCCATGAGCCTGGACCATGGCGGCCATCTCACCCACGGCTCGCCGGCGAGCATCACGAGCAAGATCTGGCATTTCGTCGCCTACGGGGTCACCCCGGCATCGGGGGACCCCGCCGCGCCGGGGGAGACCATCGATTTCGACGAGGTGGCCGACGTCGCCAAGCGCGAACGCCCCAAGTTGATCGTGGCCGGCGCGACCGCCTACCCCCGCCTCATCGACGCCCAACCCTTCCGGGAGATCGCCGATGCGGTGGGTGCCCGTCTCATGTTCGACATCGCCCATCCCGCCGGATTGGTGGCCGGCGGTGTGCATCCCAATCCCGTCGGCATTGCGGACGTGGTGACGCTCACCACCCACAAGACGCTGCGGGGCCCGCGCGGCGGGGCCATCCTGTGCGACCAGGCCCTCGCCAAGGTGATCGACTCCGCCGTCTTCCCCGGGCTCCAGGGCGGCCCGCTCGAGCATGTCATCGCGGCCAAGGCGGTGGCCTTCCGAGAGGCGTCGCTGCCATCGTTCCGCGCCTACGCGGCCCGGGTCGTCGCCAACGCACGAGCCCTCGCCGACGCCCTCGTCACCGAGGGCTTCCGGCTGGTGTCGGGAGGAACCGACAATCATCTGCTCCTCGTGGACCTTCGCTCCTTCGACGCGGAGCTCACGGGCAAAGAAGCCCAAGAGGTTCTCGATCGGGCAGGCATCACGCTCAATCGCAACACCATTCCCGACGACCCGCGCTCGCCGTTCGTGACCTCGGGGCTGCGGCTCGGCACCGCCGCCCAGACCACGGCTGGGATGGGAACCCAGGAGATGGCACGGATCGCGGGGCTGATCGGGCGCGCCCTGCGCGGTCGCGGGGATGAAGCTGCCCTGCGCGACGTGCGGGGCGAGGTCCTCGACCTGTGCGGTGGGTTCCCGCCCTATCCCGAGCTGGTCAGAGGCGCCGTGCTGCCGAGCCCAGCCGGAGGCCGCTGAGGTATGCCCCCTCTCGGGGCATACCTGATCGTGGCCGCGGTGGCCGCCGTGGGCACGTTCGCGGTGATGTTCCCGATCCGCCATCTCGCCACCCGGGCCGGTTTCGTGGTCGCGCCCGACGAGCGTCGGGTCCACGCCCGAGTGACCCCCTACGGGGGTGGTGCCGCGATGTTCCTGGCTTTCGCCGTCGCCATCCTGGTGGCATCGCAATTGGGGCAGCTGCATGGGCTCTTCGCGGGGTCCTCAGAGCCGCTCGGCCTCGTGCTCGGGGCGGCGGTGATCTTCGTCGTGGGGTTCATCGACGACGTCAGGGAGATGTCGGCGCCGGCCAAGGTGGCGGGGCAGGTGCTCGCGGCGATGGTGCTCGTATTCCTCGGCGTCACGATGTTCCAGTTCAAGATCCCCTTCGTCGGCTTCTTCGTGCTCTCCCCCGATGTGACGCCACTGCTCACCGCGTTGTGGGTGATCGTCATCACCAACTCCGTGAACCTCATCGACGGCCTCGACGGTCTCGCCACCGGGATTGTGGCCATCGCCTCGGGAGCGCTGGCGGTCTACGGCTTGCGTCTCGTCTACGTGGGGGTCCTGCCCCCCGACAATCTCGGCCCGCTCATCGCCGTGGTGGCGTTCGGGGTCTGCATCGGGTTCCTTCCCCACAACCTGCACCCCGCCCGGGCCTTCATGGGTGACGCCGGCGCGCTGTTCCTGGGTCTGTTGCTGGCCGCCTCCACGATGCTCATCGGAGGGCGTACCCCCGACGTCAGTGGGCAGACCTACTTCTTCTTCGCGCCCCTGTTCATCCCGATCTTCATCCTCGGTGTTCCCATTGCCGACATGGCGTTCGCCTTCATTCGACGCACGGCGAGGGGCACCGGGTTCCATACCCCGGACAAGGACCACGTTCATCACCGGCTCCTGCGCCTCGGTCACGGCCCCCGGCGCACCGTCTATATCTTGTGGGCCTGGACCGCGGTCCTGTCCGCGTTCTTGCTGCTACCCCTGTTCGACAAGCGCGCCAACGCCGTCATCCTCATCGGGATCATCGTTCTCGGCTTGGCGCTGTACACGCTGTTCCATCCGGGGCTCCGCAAGGACACCATGAACGGCAACGGCGCGGTGAAGAATGAGGCAGCTGCGGGCGAGGACGCCCAGCCCGGTCCCCCTCGAGTCGGGTCGTTGCCCCCGTTGGAGGGAGGGTCGTCGCCCCCGTTGGAGGGAGTGGCGGTGAACAGGGCCCGCGAAAGCGGCCAAAACGGGGAGAACGACGGGAACGGGATCAGGCCGGGCGGGAGCGATGCACCTCGTGGCGCCACCCCGGTCACACACGTCGCTTCCCGGGTGAAGGGGCACCCGTAGGTCCAGGAGATCTCTTTGCAGAGCGCAAATAGTGGCTGGTTCGGACTCGTTTTGCCGCGCTCAGGGGGTGGATGCGAAGATTGTGGTGTGCGCTTCCCGCTCCCAGTCGGTGCTTGTGAACGGGCATCGGCCACGGTTGCATCCGGCCCCGCCGCCGGGCACGCCGAGTGAACTCGGGAGAGCTCCGGCGATGCACGACGACATCTTCGCCCTGAGCGGCGCGCGCCGACTCGAGTGTTGTGGACGACAAGCCTTCCCCCAGCCTCTTCACTCTGGCGGGCCTCGGGGTCTCCATAGCGCTGTGTGTGGCCGGGGGAGTGATCCTCGGCCTCTACCTCGACGGAGTCACGCATCGGTCCCCGCTGTTCACCCTGTTGGGACTCGGGGTCGGTGTCGTGTCGGCGGTGGTGACCGCGTACGTCGAGATCAAGAAGTTCTTGTAGCGGGTTTCCCGACCGACATCACACACGTGGGTTCCGATGCTTGAAGAGTTCGGCGACCTCGACGCGTTGCGTCTGGGCCGAGCCCTGCGCCGCACCCGGATCGCGGCCGTGGCGTTGGCTGTCGCCGGATTCGTAGTGGCGCCGTTGGTCGGCTATCCCGTCGCCGGCCTCGGCATCGCGGTGGGGCTCATGCTGGGAGCGCTCAATACGCACTGGGTCGACACGTCAGTGGCCCGCTTGAAGCATCTCTCGGACGGCAAGGCGGCGCGGCGCCCCCTGGCGGCACGCACGCTCGGTCGACTCGGCATTACCACGGTTGTCGTGATGGCATTGCTGTTCTTGGTGACTCCGATGGGCTTTGGTGCCCTTCTGGGGCTCGTGCTCTATCAAGCCGCCTTCTTGTCCAGCATGATCACGGCTGTGTTCCGGGGGGTATCACCCCGGTGATCAGTGCTGTACACCTGCTTGCCAGCGGGTCCATCAACATCTCGAACCATGTCACCCGCAAGATATTCGGGTTGTCGATCGAGCTCGACGTCGTGTGGTCCACCCTGATCGCGGGCATCATCGTCATCGCTCTGGGTCTCCTGGCGGCGCGACGCGCCACCTCAGGCGTCCCGGGCAAGCTCCAGCTGTTCTTCGAGACAACCGTCGACCAGGTGAACCAGCTGGTCGAATCGACGGTGGGGCCCGCCGGGGCCCGGATCGTTCCCCTTGCTCTGGCTCTCTTCCTGTTCATCCTCACCGCAAACTGGCTCGAGGTGATACCGAGCTCGCCTCGGGGAGCAACGGAGTATCTGCCGTCGCCCACGGCCAACGTCAATCTCACGTATGCAATGGCGTTGATCGTCATCGTGATCGTGCACACGGCGTCGATTCGTGCCCGCGGCTTGAAGGGATATGTCAAGCACTATTTCCAGCCCTTTCCGTTCTTCTTCCCGATCAACGTGATCGAGGAGATCACGAAGCCGATCACCCTGGCACTCCGGCTCTTCGGGAATCTGTTCGCCGGCACGCTGATGCTCCTGCTCATCGCCGCGCTGCTGCCGGTGTTCATCGTGCCCGTGGCCGACGTGGCCTGGAAGCTGTTCGACATGTTCATCGGCTTCATCCAGGCCTTCATCTTCGCCTTGCTGACGATCGTCTATTACGGCATGGCGACGACGGTGGATGCCGAGCACTAGCGCCGGCGTTCACGTGCCGGAACAAACCCTGCAATCCAAGGAGGAGCAATGTCCGCAACGGGCCCAGTAACGAGTCAAGCAGTCCAATTGGCGGGTGCCATGGTGGGTGGCGGTCTTGCCCTGGCTGGCGGCGCCGTCGGCGCCGCCATCGGCGACGGTCTCGCCGGTAGCCAGACCATCGCTGCTGTCGCACGTCAACCCGAGGTGGAAGCCAAAGCGCGCCTCTACCTGTTCATCACGGTTGGTCTGGTCGAGGCCATGTACTTCATCAACCTGGCCTTCATGGCGTTCTTCGTGTTCGTCCTCTACAAGAAGTAGTGAGGTATCCCGGTGCTAGCTTCGAGCAGCAGCAGCAGCAACTTCCTTGTTCCCGACGGGACGTTCATCGCCGAGTTCATTGCCTTCCTGATCATCGTCGGGGTCATCGCCAAATGGATCCTGCCGCCCCTGAACAGGGCCATGCAGGCGCGTCAGGAGGAGATCCGGACCTCGCTCGAAGCCGCCGACAGGGCGCGCGCCGAGGCTGCCGAGGCCAGCAACCAGCGCCAGGAGACACTCGACGAGGCCCGCCGACAGGGCCAGGAGATCGTCGCCGCCGCAAACAAGGGAGCCGAACGCATCAAGGCCCAGGCCGAAGAGCGGGGACGACTCGAGTATGAACGACTCGTGGCCCGGGCAGAGGCCGAGATCGCCGGGGCGCGCCAACGCGCCGTGGAGGAGGTCAGCACCAAGGTCGGGGCGCTTGTGATCTCGGTGGCCCGCCAGGTCATCGGTCGGGAGATCGACGAGTCCACTCACCGGGCGCTGATCGAAGAGGCGGTCAGCGCGTTGCGGGCGTCGGTGGGCACCTCGTCGGGCGGCTCCGACAGCTGAACCGTCGGACGTCACAGCGCATTGAACACCACCGACCGGCCGGGCTGAGAAACAAAGACACGAAGAGGAGAGAGCAGAGGGTGAAGGTTTCGCTTCGGGGCTACACGACGGCACTCCTGGCCGACGTGGCCAGGGACCCGCTCGGCGCGCAGATCGCCGAGGACGTCAACGCCATCGCCCATCTCGTGTCCCGGACCAACGAGCTGGCGGTGGCGCTCACCGACTTCGCCGTGCCGGCCTCCGCCCGCAAGGCGGTGCTCCGGGACCTGCTCACCACGCGGGTCCATCCCGTCGCCCTGAAGGTCGTGCTGCGGGCCGTCGATACCGGGCGCGTCGAGGAGCTCCCCACGTTGCTGCACGAGCTCTACGAGCTCGCCCGCCACATGCACGATCTGCCTCCCGAGGAGCTTCCGGCCGAAGAGCCGATCGTGAGTCGGACGGCGTGGCGCGATTACGTGGCTGGGTATGCCGACGCCATTTTTGAAGACGTCCCCGAGACCTCCGAGCTCGAAGAGATCGAGGACGAGCTGTTTCGCTTCGCTCGCATCATCGAGTCGACCGACGCGCTGCGCAGCGTGCTGTCGGACACGGCGGTGCCGCTCGAGAGCCGGGACCAGATCCTCGACGACCTGCTCCAAGGGAAGGTCCGCCCCGCCACCCTTCGACTCGTCAAGGTCACGATCCAGGGACGGGTGCGTGATCTCGCCTCTTCTCTCGACTGGCTCGCCGAGCAGGCGGCGCGGGCCAGAGGTTGGCGGGTGGCGCGGGTCTACACGGGTCTCCCGATCGACGCCGACGAGCACCGGATCCTGTCCGAAGCCCTGGCGCGCCTCACCAGCCAACCGGTGGAGCTGCAGATCCTGGCCGCGCCCGACATTCTCGGCGGCGCCGTGATCCAGATCGGCGATCTTCTCGTCGATGCCAGCGCCGAGCGCCGTCTCGAACGATTGGAAGAAGACCTCCTCAAGCACGAGGGGGCAACCCGAGGAGCACACACCTGATGGCAGAGTTGACCATCAATGCCGACGAGATCGCGGCGGCATTGCAGCGGCACGTCACCGAGTACACACCCGAGGTCTCCGCCGAGCAGGTGGGGCGGATCACCGAAGTGGGGGACGGCATCGCCCGGATCAGTGGACTGCCCATGGTGGCGGTGAACGAATTGTTGGAGTTCGAGGACGGGACCCTCGGCATCGCCCTGAACCTCGATGAGGACACGGTGGGTTCGGTCGTCCTGGGCAGTGACGCGCACATCGAGGAGGAGCAGCTGGTCCGAGCCACGGGGCGCATCCTGTCGGTGCCCGTCGGCGACGGGCTCCTCGGTCGGGTCGTGAACCCCTTGGGCGAGCCCATCGACGGCAAGGGCACGATCGCGTCGACCGAGACCCGCCGGCTCGAGGTCCAGGCACCGGGCATCGTGGCCCGTCAGCCCGTGAAGGAACCCCTCCAGACGGGGATCAAGGCGATCGACTCCATGACCCCGATCGGTCGGGGCCAGCGCGAGTTGATCATCGGCGACCGCAAGACCGGCAAGACCACCGTCGCCGTCGACACCATCCTCAACCAGAAGGGCCTGGGGGTGAAGTGCATCTACGTCGCCATCGGCCAGAAGGGGTCGTCGGTGGCCCAGACGGTGGCCACCCTCGAGGCCCACAACGCCATGGACTACACCGTCGTCGTGTCGGCCCCGGCGTCGGAGCCGGCCCCGTTCAAGTACATCGCCCCCTACTCCGGGTGTGCGATGGGGCAGCACTGGATGGAGAACGGCGAGCACGCCCTCATCGTGTACGACGACTTGTCCAAGCAGGCCGAGGCGTACCGCCAGATGTCACTGCTGCTGCGCCGGCCTCCGGGCCGGGAGGCCTACCCTGGCGACGTCTTCTACCTCCACAGCCGCCTGCTCGAGCGGGCCGCCAAGCTGTCGGACGAGCGCGGCGGCGGGTCGCTCACGGCGCTCCCCATCATCGAGACCAAGGGCGGCGACGTGTCCGCCTACATCCCCACCAACGTGATCTCGATCACCGACGGCCAGATCTACCTCGAGTCCGAGCTCTTCTACTCCGGGGTGCGGCCGGCCATCAACGTGGGCATCTCGGTCTCCCGTGTGGGAGGCGCCGCCCAGGTCAAGGCGATGAGGTCCGTGGCGGGGACCCTCAAGATCGACCTCGCCCAGTTCCGCGAGCTCGAAGCCTTCGCCACCTTCGGTTCCGAGCTCGACAAGGTGTCGCAAGCCCAGCTCGACCGGGGGTACCGCCTCACCGAGCTGCTGAAGCAGTCGCAGAACGCGCCCATGCCGGTCGAGGAGCAGGTCATCGTGATCTACGCGGGCTCCAACGGCTGGGTAGACGACGTGGCGGTGTCCGAGGTGCGCCGGTTCGAGTCGGAGCTTCTCGAGTTCATGCGGGCCAACCAGCCCGAGATCCTCGGGTCCATCCGCAGCACCGGTGCCCTGCCCGAGGAGTCCGAGCTCAAGACCGCGTTGCAGGCCTTCAAGGACACGTTCGTCGCGATCGGGGGTGGCTGAGCCGTGGCCGGTGGCCAGGAGAAGGTCCTGCGGCGGCGCATCCGTACCGTCCAGTCCACCAAGAAGATCACGCGGGCCTTCGAGCTCATCGCGGCTTCTCAGATCGTGCGCGCCCAGAACCGCCTGACCGGGTTCCGCCCCTACCTGAAGGGCATCGCGGAGATCCTGACCGAAGCTGCCGCCGATGCCGGGCACACGGCGGGAAGAGTGCTCGGTGTGCCCGAGTCGCCCCAGCGCGTCCTGGTGTTGGCGGTCGTCGCCGATCGTGGGTTGTGCGGTGCGTACAACGCCAACGTCCTCCGTCTCGCCGAGCGGACGGTGCGGGGCTTCGAGGCATCGTCGGTGGACAACGCGCTCATGAGCATCGGGCGAAAGGCGCAGTCGTACTTCCGGTTCCGCCACATCCCCCTCGAGCGGTCGTTCTCGGGCTTCTCGGACCGGCCCACCTTCGAAGACGCCCGTGGCGTCGCCGAGGTGATCACGCCCCTCTTCCTCTCCGAGGAGATCGACCAGGTCCTGATCGTCTCGACCCGATACGTGTCGGCGGGCACCCAGGTGGTCGAGACGCGACAGCTCCTTCCCCTTCCCGAGCCGACGGGGGACGAAGATGCGGACGACGAACCGCCACGACGCGAGGGGTACACGGAGTTCGAGCCCGAGTCCCCCGACCTCCTCGTGGAGCTGGTGCCGCGCTACGTCGAGGCGGCGCTGTTCGGCGCGTTGCTCGAGGCCGCCGCCAGCGAGCACACGGCACGGCAGCGGGCCATGGCCGCCGCCACCGAGAATGCCGACGAGCTGGCCAAGGCCCTCACCCGGGAAATGAACCGCGCTCGTCAGGACGCCATCACGACCGAGATCATGGAGATCGTCGGGGGAGCCGAGGCACTGCGCCAGGCCGCCGCCGCCAAGACGGAATAGAAAGCCAGGACATCATGACAACCACACTCACCGAGCCCGCCACCAGCGACAACGGGAACCGTCCCGAGGGACGAGTGGTCGCCATCGCGGGGCCGGTTGTCGACGTCGAATTCCCACCCCACGCGCTGCCCGAGATCAACATGGCCGTCGAGATGGACCTCGAGCTCGAGGGCAACAAGGTCACGGTGACCGCCGAGGTGGCGCAGCAGATCGGCGAGGGACGGGTCCGCTGCATCTGCCTCAAGGCCACCGACGGCCTGCACCGGGGCACCGCGGTGCGGAACCTGGGTCGGGGCCTGGCGGTCCCGGTGGGAGACGCCACGCTCGGCCACGTCTTCAACGTGCTCGGCGAGGCACTCGACACCGATGACATCGGGGCCGTCGAGGACCGGTGGGAGATCCACCGCGACTCCCCGGCGTTCGACCAGCTCGAGCCGCGTGCGCTTATGTTCGAGACCGGCATCAAGGTGATCGACTTGCTCGAGCCTTACGTCCAGGGCGGGAAGATCGGCCTGTTCGGCGGAGCGGGCGTCGGCAAGACCGTGCTCATCCAGGAGATGATCAACCGGGTGGCCCTCAACTACGGCGGTGTTTCGGTGTTCGCCGGGGTGGGGGAGCGCACCCGCGAGGGAACCGACCTCTGGCTCGAGATGCAGGAGTCGGGCGTCATCGAGAAGGCCGCGCTCGTCTACGGGCAGATGGACGAGCCTCCGGGGGTCCGGCTCCGGGTGGGGCTGGCCGCCCTCACCATGGCGGAGTACTTCCGGGACGTGAAGAACCAGGACGTGTTGCTATTCATCGACAACATCTTCCGGTTCGTCCAGGCCGGTTCCGAGGTGTCGACCCTGCTCGGCCGTATGCCCTCGGCCGTGGGATACCAGCCCACCCTGGCCGACGAGATGGGCGAGCTCCAAGAGCGCATCACCTCGACCAGGGGACGCTCCATCACGTCCCTGCAGGCCGTGTACGTGCCCGCCGACGACTACACCGACCCGGCGCCGTTCACGACGTTCACGCACCTCGATGCCACCACCGAGCTCTCCCGGCAGATCGCCTCGCTGGGGATCTATCCCGCTGTCGACCCCTTGGCGTCGACATCGAACATCCTGGCTCCCGAGATCGTCGGTGACCGCCACTACGACGTGGCCCGCCGGGTCCAGGTCGTCCTGCAGCGTTCCCGGGAGCTCGCCGACATCATCGCCATCCTGGGTCTCGACGAATTGTCCGAAGAGGACCGTCTCATCGTGAACCGGGCCCGCAAGATCCAGCGCTTCTTGTCGCAGCCCTTCAACGTCGGTGAGGTCTTCACCGGTCTGAAGGGTGTGACCGTGCCGATCGCCGAGACCGTCGAGTCGTTCGAGGTGCTGCTCAACGGGGACCTCGACGACGTGCCCGAGCAGGCCTTCCTGAACGTGGGCGGCGTCGAGTCCGTGCTCGAAAAGGCGCGGAAGCTCGAAGCCGGCAGCGAGTAGGCGCGTCCCTGATGGCGACCTTCGAGGCCAGCCTGGTCACTCCGGAGCGGACCCTGATCGAGGAGCAGGTGCAGACCGTCTTCCTGCGCACCGACGGCGGTGACGCCGCGTACATGCCGGGTCACACGCCGCTGATCGGTGCCATCGTCCCGGGCCTGGTTCGGTTCCAGCACGAAGACGGCACCGAAGAGCGCGCCGCCGTGCACGGCGGGTTCGTCCAGGTCGAAGGCGACCACGTCACCGTCCTGGCACCGATCGCCGAATTGGCGCAGGACATCGATGTCGACCGGGCCCGGCGTGCCCTCGACGTCGCCACCGAACGCGTCGCGGACCTCGCCGCAACGGCTACGGGGGCCGGTGCCGGTGCCGGTGCCGGTGCCCGTGACGGTGACAGGAGCGAGGAGGCGCCGGCGGACCGGGAGCTGGTCGAGGCCGAGGCGGCCCAGCGCCGAGCCGAGGTCCGCCTGGAAGTAGCCGGGGCAGGCGACTCCCGAGGGTCCTGACGCCGCGGCGGGTCCCGGGACTGCTTTACGGCCGGCGCGCCGAGACCCGGTGCCGGGCCGCGAAGGGTGCGCTGAACCCAGGGTCCTCGAGCAGCCCGATCATGGCGTCGTAGCTCGAGTCGTCGACGGCGCGGCGGCCGACCGACTCCATGCGCGTGGCGTCGGTGACGATGGGACGGATGGTGGCGAGGGTCTGGCTCCAGAACGCCGCTGCCGGTGTCGCCCCGGTGAGCAGGTCCTCGCGCACGTCATCGTGGACGTCGGTGAAGCCGAGGGCGACCAGCCGGTCGGCCAGGGTACGGGCCCAGGTCCATTGCGCCGCCAGCGGCACCAGCACCTCCCGGAACGGCGCCGGAAGCTCGCCGTCGGAGGCGGCCCGCTGCGCGGGCGCACCGTCGGCCTCTTCGAAGAGGACCACGGCGCCGGGCGCCAGCGCCGGCACGAGGTGCTCCACCACGGTGTCGGGGTCCTCGACGTGCATGAGCACCGACCGCGAGTGCACGAGATCGAAACACGACGACTCGAACGACATCGTCATGAGGTCGCCCTCGACGACGGTGACGTTGGGACGCGCCGCCAGGTCCTGGAGCAGGGTCGTGTCCCGGTCGATGGCGGTCACCGAACCGCTCTCGCCCACCGCGTCGGCCATCCATCGGGCCACCGAGCCGGCCCCGGCCCCGAGCTCGGCGCAGCGCCAACCGGGTGCGATGCCCAGCCGCTCGAATTGCCTGATGGTGGAGGCGTCGTGCAGCGACTGCAGGGTCCCGAGGCGTGCACCCTCTTCGGGATCGGCGTTGCGCAACGGGTACCGGCTCGGGGGAGTGGTCAGCGTGGCACCCCGGTCGTCAGCCGAATTCAATCTGGCTGTACTCGCGCAGTTTGTGCAGGGCATGGCGGGCGTTCACGAAGCGAACCGTTCCCGACCGGGAACGCATCACGATGGACTGGGTGGTGACGCCGTAGTCGTTGTAGCGCACGCCCTGGAGCAGCTCGCCGTCGGTGACGGCGGTGGCGGCGAAGAAGCAGTTGTCGCCCTTCACGAGGTCGTCGGTGCTGAGCAGGGCGTCGAGGTCGTACCCGGCCTCGATGGCGGCGCGCCGTTCGTCGTCGTCGCGGGTGAACAGGCGGCCCTGGATCTCGCCCCCCATGCACTTGAGCGCCGCCGCCGCGATCACACCCTCGGGTGTGCCGCCGATGCCGTACAGGACGTCGACGCCCGAGTCGGGCCACGCCACGGAGATGGCACCGGCCACGTCGCCGTCGGAGATGAGCTTGATGCGGGCGCCGCTGGCGCGGACCTCTTCGATGAGGTCGTGGTGGCGGGGCCGGTCGAGGATGACCACGGTGACGTCACGTACGGACTTCCCGAGCGCCTTCGCCACCGCCTCGACGTTCTCGGTCGGGGGGCGGCGCACGTCGACGCACCCGGCTGCTTTGGGGCCTACCGCCAACTTCTCCATGTAGACGCAGGGGCCCGGGTTGAACATGGTGCCGCGGTCCGAGACGGCGATGACCGCCAAGGCGCCGCCGCGCCCGAGCGATGTCAGGTTGGTCCCGTCGATGGGGTCGACGGCGATGTCGGTCACGGGGGGCGTGCCGTCGCCGACGTTCTCGCCGTTGTAGAGCATGGGCGCATGGTCCTTCTCACCCTCGCCGATCACCACGACGCCGTCCATGGTCACCGACTGCAGCACCACGCGCATGGCCTGGACCGCAGCCCCGTCGGCGCCTTCCTTGTCGCCGCGGCCCATCCACCGGCCCGCGGCCATCGCCGCCGCCTCCGTCACGCGGACGAGCTCCATGGCGAGGTTGCGATCGGGTGCGCGGGGGTTTGGCGCCACGCCCCGACCCTAACGCGCTCCGTCCGCAGCGGCCGCCCACGTCCGGCTCCGACCCCGAGATGCAGCTGTGACGTGCCGCGCCGGCCGGGCCGCCCCGCGCTGGGTGTGGACCGTCGCAATCCGAGAATGCCGGAGGGCGCCCGTTAGGCTGGGGCCCATGGACACCCCGCCCCACGAGGGCCTCGACGAGGGCCGAACGCGGTGGCAGGAGGCCTACGACTCGTCGACCCTGCAGGACGTCGATTTCGAGACCATGTCGGGCATCGGCCTCGAGCCCGTCTACGGCCCCGCCGATTGGCCCGAGGACCAGGTCGCCGAGCGCCTGGGCTGGCCCGGCCGCCCCCCGTACACCCGGGGCCCGTACGCGTCGATGTACCGCTCGAAGCTCTGGACGATGCGTCTGTTCGCCGGTTTCGGCACCGCCGAGGACACCAACGTGCGCTTCCGCGAGCTCCTGCGGGCGGGTAGCGGTGGGTTGTCGGTCGCGTTCGACCTCCCCACGCTCATGGGCCGAGACTCCGACGATCCCCTCACCGAGGGCGAGGTGGGGCGCTGCGGCGTCGCCGTCGACACCCTGGCCGACGCCGAGGACCTCTTCGCCGGGATCGACCTGGGATCGGTGACGACGTCGATGACGATCAACTCGCCCGCGCCGATCCTCATGGCCATGTACGTGGCGGCCGCCGAGCAGGCGGGCGTGGCCCGGCATCTGCTCGGGGGGACGCTGCAGAACGACATCCTGAAGGAGTACCAGGCCCAGAAGGAGTACATCTTCCCGCCCCGACCGTCGATGCGGCTCGTCGTCGACGTGGTGCGCTTCTGCGCGGCGGAGATGCCCAGGTTCCACCCCGTGTCGGTGTCGGGTTACCACATCCGCGAGGCCGGCTCCACGGCCGCCCAGGAGCTGGCCTTCACCCTCGCCAACGGGTTCGCGTACGTCGAGGCGGTGATGGCGGCCGGTCTGCCCGTCGACGAGTTCGCGCCCCGGCTGAGCTTCTTCTTCAACGCGCATCTCGACTTCTTCGAGGAGATCGCCAAGTACCGCGCCGCCCGCCGCATCTGGGCGCGCTGGATGGCCAACCGGTACCGGGCGACGTCGCCGCGGTCGTTGCAGCTGCGGTTCCACACCCAGACGGCGGGGGTGTCGCTGACGGCCCAGCAGCCCGAGGTCAACATCGTCCGCACCGCCATCGAGGCCCTGGCGGGCGTGCTGGGCGGGACCCAGAGCCTGCACACCAATTCGATGGACGAGGTCCTGGCGCTCCCCACCGAGAAGGCGGCCCGCATCGCCCTGCGCACGCAACAGGTCATCGCCCACGAGACCGGGGTCACCAACGTGTCGGACCCCCTCGGTGGCTCGTGGTTCGTGGAGTCGCTCACCGACGAGATCGAACGCCAGGCCGAGGCCGTCTTCGCCCGGTTGGACGAGTGGGGCGAGGGCTCGATGCTCGAAGGTGTCCTGCACGGCATCGAGAACAACTGGTTCCAGGGCGAGATCGCCGATGCCGCCTACGTGTTCCAGCGCAAGGTGGCCACCGGTCGGCGGGTCGTGGTGGGGGTCAACGCCTTCACCGAAGGGAGCGAGGAGCCCGCCCCTCCGACGCTGCACATCGGTCCCGAGGTGGACGAAGCCCAACGCAAGCGGCTGGCGGCGGTGCGCCAACGACGCGACCAGCGCCAGGTCGACGCCAGGCTGGCCGCGGTGGCGGCCGACGCGGCGGTCGCCGAGGTGAACCTCATGCCCGCCATCCTCGACGCCGTGCGGGCCTATGCCACGGTGGGCGAGATCGTGGGAGCCCTGGGGTCGGTCTTCGGTCGCTGGGCCGAGAACCCGGTCGTCTGATCAGGTCGGGACCGATGGCCCGCTTCGTCGTGCGCCCCGGGGGGCCCCTGCACGGGACGGTGTGCGCCGGCGGCGCCAAGAACTCCGCGCTCAAGCTGATGGCGGCGTGCCTGGTGGCGCCGGGCCGGCACGTGCTCGCCGGCGTGCCGCGCATCGTTGACGTCGAGATCATGGCCGAGGTCCTCGAGGCCATCGGCGCACAGGTCGAGCGCGCTCCTGACATGCCCGACGGCGGCCCCGGTGACCTCGTGATCGACACGCCGGCGACGCTCGTCCCCGAGGCGCCCTACGAGCTGGTGGAGAAGATGCGCGCCTCGGTGGTCGTGCTCGGGCCCCTCTTGGCACGCACGGGACGGGCCAGCGTGTCGCTCCCGGGCGGCGACGACTTCGGGAACCGCCCCATCGACATCCACCTCCACGGCCTGTCGACACTGGGCGCGGTGTTCGAGACCGTGCACGGCAACATCGAGGGCCGCGTCCCCGGAGGCCGCGACGGCCGCCTGGTCGGGCAACGGATCGTGTTCGAGTACCCGAGCCACACCGCCACCGACAACGTGCTCATGGCGGCCGTGCTGGCCAAGGGGACCACGGTCATCGAGAACGCCGCACGCGAGCCCGAGGTGTCGGACCTCGCCGATTTCCTGAGCCACATGGGAGCCCGGATCCGGGGGGCGGGGACCTCGCACATCGAGGTCGACGGCGTCGAAGAGCTGCATCCGGCACCGCAGTCCCATCGCGTCATCCCCGACCGGGTCGTGGCGGCCACCTTGTTGTCGGCGGTGGCCATGGCGGGCGGGGAGATCGTCATCGAGGACGGCCGTCCCGACCACATGGACATGGTTCTGCGCAAGATGGGCGAGATCGGTGTGACCGTGACCCAGGGTCCCGAGGGCATGCGGGCGGCGTCGAGCGACCGGCTCCACAGCGTGGACGTGGCCACCCTGCCCTACCCGGGTGTGGCCACCGACTACAAGCCCTTCCTGGTCACGATGTTGAGTGTCGCCGACGGGGTGGGGATCGTCACCGAGAACCTCTTCTCGGGGCGTTTCCGCTACGTCGACGAGCTACGGCGCATGGGTGCGGACATCCGGACCGAGGGCCACCACGCCGTGGTGCGCGGGGTGCGGCGACTGTCGGGGGCTCCCGTGCGGGCGCCGGACCTGCGTGCGGGCGCCGCGCTCGTCCTGGCCGGGATGATGGCCGAGGGCGAGACCGTAGTGTCGGACGCCCAGCACATCGACCGGGGCTACGAGGATCTCCCCGCCACGCTCCGCTCGCTGGGTGCGGACGTGACCCGCGTCTGACCCCGGTCCGTCCCGCCTACGCTCCGTGCCACTGTCATGACCCCAGCCATGTCGTCTTCATCGGGCTCGTCGCCATCGGGCTCCGGCGCGGACTCCACCGGGGCGCGGCCCGGTGCCCGCCACGACCGGTCCACCGACCCGGCCGTGCTGCTCGACGCGGCGTCGCAGGGCGACCGGGTGGCGCTCGCCCGCCTGTTGACCCAGGTCGAGAACGGTGGCGCCCCGAGCCGGGCCGCAGCCGCCCTGGCGTACCGAAGCGGGTCTGAGGCGCGCTCGGTCGGCGTAACCGGTCCCCCCGGGGCGGGCAAGTCCACGCTCGTCGACCGTCTCATCGCCACGGCGCGCGCGGCGGGAGTGGCCCAGCTCGGCGTCCTGGCCGTGGACCCGTCCTCGCCGTTCACCGGCGGCGCCATCCTCGGTGACCGGGTGAGGATGCAGGACCACGCCCTCGACGCCGGCGTCTTCATCCGCTCCATGGCGTCGCGCGGCCACCTCGGCGGATTGGCCGTCGCCGTCCCCGAGGCCATCCGCGTCCTGGCGGCGTCGGGCTTTCCGCTCGTGCTGATCGAGACCGTCGGCGTCGGGCAGGTCGAGGTCGAGGTGGCCGGGGCCACCGACACCACGATCGTGGTCCTCAACCCCAAGTGGGGAGACGCCGTCCAGGCCAACAAGGCCGGGCTCCTCGAGACGGCGGACATCTTCGTCATCAACAAGGCCGACCGGCCCGGGGCGAAAGAGACGCGGCGCGACCTCGAGCAGATGCTCGACCTGACCACACCCGGCGACTGGCGCCCTCCCGTGCTCGAGACATCGGCCACCACCGGCGACGGGGTGGACGCGCTGTGGGCGGAGATGGCGCGTCACGAACAGCATCTCGAGGAAAGCGGCGCGCTCGAGCGCCGACGCGCCGCCCGCCTCGAGCGCGAGTTCCGGATCGTGGTGGCGGCGCGCATCCAGAGCGAGGTCGACCGGCTGAGGACCGACGGCGAATTCGCCGGGCTCACCCGGGCCGTCGCCGAGCACAGCCTCGATCCCTATGACGCCGCCGACCGGCTGCTGCGTGCAGTGTACGGCGCCCGGGCCGGCGACTGAGGCCCGGGTCGCCCACCCCCACCGGTTCTCCCCCACCACCGGTTCTCTCCCCACCATCACCGACTGGTATCCCACTCACCGGCGTCCCGTGGTACCCCCTCCCACCCCCTCCGTCTTCTCCCCGGGAGCCCCTCGCCATGGCGGAGCGCCCCGCCCCACCGGCCGCTGCGCCTCTGATCCGCGATGGCGCGACGCCGCGGGCACCGTCGGGTACGGTGCGCGCATGGTCGCCTCCGGTCACCCGTCGCCGGCATCGGAGGTGGGTGTGGTCGCCCTCGACCGGCGCCACGACGGTGTCGCGCTCGTCACGCTCGAGCGTCCCAAGATGAATGCGCTGTCGGTGGCGTTCCTCGGGCGCCTGCACGACATGGTCGCCGAACTGGCTGCGGATCCACCGGGTGCGGTCGTCCTGTGGGGTGGCCCGCGCCTCTTCGCGGCAGGAGCCGACGTCGGTGAGTTTCGCGAGCCGGACGCGGCAGCACGCATCGCGGCCGCCTTCCACGCCGTGACGGCTACTCTGGGCGCGTTGCCGCGCGTCACGATCGCGGCCATCACCGGCTACGCGCTCGGCGGCGGCCTCGAGCTCGCGCTGGCGTGCGACCTGCGCGTCGTCGCCGAGGACGCCCATCTCGGTCAACCCGAGATCCTCCTCGGCATCGTCCCCGGTGGTGGCGCCACCCAGCGGCTCCCGCGTCTCGTCGGCGTGAGCCGGGCCAAGGATCTCATCTACACCGGTCGCCACGTCACCGCCGACGAGGCGCTGCGCATCGGGCTGGCGGACCGTGTGGTGCCGCGCGACGACGTGCTGGACGAGGCGGTGTCGTTGGCAGCCGCGTTCGCAGCGGGCCCTCTGCAGGCCCTGGCCGCGGCCAAGCGTGTCATCGACGAAGGCATCGACATGTCGCTGGCGGACGCGCTCGAGCTCGAGGTCGACGCCTTCGTGGAAGTGTCGCACACCGAGGACGCCGGGCTGGGCGTGACGTCGTTCCTCGATCACGGCCCCGGTCGGGCCCGGTTCGTCGGGCGTTGAGAGTCGTCGCGCCGTGATCGTGTCCCGTCCCGCCAAGACATCGCGCCTCCGCCCGGCGGCAGGCGCTCCTCCCTCGGCGCGCCGCACCGGAGGGGCTCGCCTGCCCGGGATCCGCCCCACGGCACTACCGGCCAAGGGTGAGGCCGACTGGTACCGGCGGGGTGTGTTCTACGAGGTGCTCACGCGGGGGTTCTTCGACTCCAACGACGACGGCATCGGCGACCTGGCCGGGCTGCGGGCCAAGCTCGACTACCTCGAGTGGCTGGGTGTCGATGCGCTGTGGCTGCTGCCCTTCTATCCGTCGCCGATGCGCGACGGCGGGTATGACATCAGCGATTTCTTCACCGTCCACGCCGAACTCGGACACCTCGACGACCTCGTGGAATTCCTCGACGACGCACATCGACGCGGGATCAGGGTGATCGCCGATCTCGTGATGAACCACACGAGCGATCAACACCCCTGGTTCGCCGAGTCGCGGTCATCGCGGGACAATCCCAAAGCGGACTGGTACACCTGGAACGACGACGACCATCGCTGGCCCGAGGCGCGCGTCGTCTTCGTGGACGTGGAGACGTCGAACTGGACGTGGGACGCGACCCGCCAGCAGTACTACTGGCACCGTTTCTACTCACACCAGCCCGACCTCAATTACGAGAACCCCGCTGTGGTCGAAGCCATGTTCGGCGTGGTGCGGTTCTGGCTCGACCTCGGTCTCGACGGGTTCCGCCTCGACGCCGTGCCCTATCTGTTCCAGCGCGACGGCACCACCGGCGAGAACCTCCCCGAGACCCACGCCCTACTGCGCCAGCTCCGCAAGGAGGTCGACGCCGCGCATCCCAACCGCGTGCTGCTGGCCGAGGCCAACCAGTGGCCCGCCGACCTCGTCGACTACTTCGGCAACGGCGACGAGTGCCACATGTGCTTCCACTTCCCGCTCATGCCGCGCCTGTTCATGGCGGTGCGTCGCGAGCAGCGGTTCCCCGTCACCGAGATCCTGGCCCAGACGCCGGAGATCCCCGACAACTGCCAATGGGCCATCTTCCTCCGGAACCATGACGAGCTCACCCTCGAGAAGGTGACCGAGGAGGAACGCGACTACATGGTGGCGGAGTACGTGAAGGACCCCCGCATGCGCCGGCACATGGGGATCGGACGCCGCCTCGCCCCACTGCTCGACGGGGACCGCCGTCTGGCCGAGCTCCTGCACGCGGTGCTCTTCTCGTTGCCGGGCAGCCCTGTCATCTACTACGGCGACGAGATCCTCATGGGCGACAACGTGTATCTCGGTGACCGGGACTCGGTGCGCACACCGATGCAGTGGAGCCCCGACCGCAATGGGGGGTTCAGCCGCGCCGACTTCGCCCAGCTCTACCTGCCGCCGCTCATGGACCCGGTGTACGGGTTCGAAGCCGTCAATGTCGAAGCCCATCGCCGCAATCCGAGCTCGCATCTCCACTGGCTCCGCAACATCCTCCAGACCCGCAAGCAATTCCCGGTCTTCGGAACCGGCGCCTTCGATCTGGTGGCCTGCGCCAACCCGTCGATCCTCGCCTACGTGCGCAGCCCACAGCCCCAATCGGAACCGGCGGCACGCCCCCGCCGTTCTGGTCGCTCCCGGCGCGGGGCCGGGCGCACCGAGGTGAGCGACAATCCCGTGCTGTGCGTGCACAACCTGAGCAGGTTTGCCCAGCCTGCGGAGCTTGACCTGGCTCGTTGGGCCAACCGCAATCCCATCGAGCTCCTGGGGCGGATACCGTTCCCGCCCGTGGGAAGTGGCACCTATAGCGTGACGCTCGGGCCCTACGGCTTCTACTGGTTCGAGCTCACCGAAGGGCCCGAGGCGGGGTCGGACGCGGCCGGGAGCGGGGGCCTCGTATGAACGCGCCGGAGACCGGCGTGGTCGGCCTGTCGGACTCGGCGCGCGCCGCGCTCGCCGACCTCGTGTCGACCTATGCGGCGCGACGGGCCGATTGGGATGACGCCGGTAATAGCGACGGCGGCGACAGGGGTGCGGTCGATGTCATCGACGCCGAGATCGTGTCTCCCGGCCGTCCCGGCATCGTGGACGTGGTGGCGGCGTTCGGTGGGCGCTTCGTGCACGTCCCCTTCGGCCTGCGCGCGCCGGGAGAGGACATCCGGTTCATCCCCGACGGTGAGGACGCCGTGCTCGGTTCGCTCGCCGACGACGAAGGGGAGGCAGTGGTGTTCGACGCCACGCGCGACGCGGAGGTGGCCGCCATGCTCCTCGAACGCGTGTCGGGAGAGGTGGTCCAGGCCTCGCTCGTGCGTCACCTGCGCGAAGACCGCGGCTCGGTCACCCTGGCGATGGAGGACCGCATCGCCTTCACCATCTACAACGAGGTCGTTGACGGGCCGCGCCCCGATCTCGAGCTCTTCCTCGCCCTTGACGACGTCGGCTTCAACCACCTGGCCGCCCCACTGGCGGTGTGGCGGAGGTCCGGGCGTGACCTCGGTCTGGCCCAGGAGTATCTCGCCGGCGCGTCGTCGGGCTACGCGCTGGCCCTCACCTCGGTGCGGGACCTGTACGCATCGGGCGGGCCTCCCGAGCTCGCCGGTGGTGACTTCGGAGCCGAAGCCCACCGCCTCGGCACCATGTCGGCGCGCATGCATCTCGGTCTCGACAAGGCCTTCGGTCGTCGCCCCGGTGACGTCGGAAGCTGGGCGGTGGGGATCGAGGAGACGCTGCGCCCGCTGGCGCCGCACGTGCTGGAGCGGCCCGATGTGGAGGAGCTTCTCGCCGAGCTGCGTGGGCTGCAGGTCCCGTCGCAGGCGATCCGCACCCACGGAGACTTCCATCTGGGCCGGACATGCCGGACCGAGCAGGGTTGGTACGTCGTCGATTTCACGCCGGGCGGCCGGCCCACGTCGATCGTGGGCGTGGTGCCCGGGCCCGAGGACGGGCCGGTGTACCGCTCCCCGTTGGCCGACGTGGCCGACCTGCTGTGGTCCCTCGAGCACGTGGCCACCAGTGCTGCCGACGAGCGCGACCCGTCGGGCCGCGACGGGCTGACCGAGCTCGCCGATGCGTGGGTGGCGCGTAACCGTCGGGCATTTCTCGCCGGTTATCTCGGTGTTCCCGGCATCAGCGGCCTCGTGCCGCCCGGACGCGAGGCACTGCGCATCCTCACGGCGTCGTTCGAGCTCGTCCGGTCTGTGGTGCATCAGGCCCGCCAGAGCGAGAACTGAGCGGGCACGCCCATGCGTATCGGGATCCTCAACGGCGGAGGCGACTGTCCCGGGCTCAACGCCGTGATCCGGGCCGTGGTGCTCACCGCCGTGCTTCGTCACGGCGACGAGGTCGTCGGATACCTCGACGGGTGGAAGGGGGTCCTCGACGACGACCACGTGCCCCTCGAAGTACCCCGGTGCCGTGACATCCTGGCCTTGGGCGGGACCATTCTCGGGACGTCGCGCACCAACCCCTTCAAGATCGAGGGCGGGCCCGATCGCGTCCGCGCCAACCTTGCGGCGCAAGCGGTGGACGCGCTGGTGGCGGTGGGGGGCGAGGACACCCTGGGGGTGGCGCATCGCCTCGGGGACCACGGTGTGCGTGCTGTCGGTATCCCGAAGACCATCGACAACGACCTGTCGGAAACCGAGGTCACGTTCGGCTTCGACACCGCCGTGCAGATCGCCACCGACGCCATCGACCGCCTGCGCACCACGGCCGAGTCCCATCATCGCGTCATCGTGTGCGAGGTCATGGGTCGGCACGTGGGATGGATCGCCACCCATGCCGGGATTGCCGGCGGTGCGGCCGAGATCCTCGTGCCCGAGGTCCCCTTCGTCGTCGACGACGTGTGCGCACGACTGCAGCGCCGTCACCAGGGCGGCCAGTTCTCGTCGGTCGTGGTCATCTCCGAGGGAGCGGTTCCGGTTGATGGCCCCGACGCCGAGTCGGCGCGCCTCGCCACCTCCGGGGCACCACTCGATCAATTCGGCCACGCCCGCCTGGGTGGGATCGGCACCTGGCTCGCCCAGGAGATCGAGGACCGAATGGGCTTCGAGGCCCGCACCACCATCCTGGGCCACATTCAACGCGGGGGCACGCCGTCGGCCTTCGACCGTGTCCTCGCCACGCGCTTCGGTGTCGCCGCGGTGGGCGCGGTGCACGACGGGGCCTTCGGGATGATGGTGGCGCTACAGGCCGGCGAGATCGTCCGGGTCCCCATCGCCGACGCCGTCGCCCGGTCCAAGACCGTCGACCTCGAGCTCTACGGGGATGTGGCCGGGGTGTTCCTGGGCTGAAGCGAACCGCTCAAACGGGAACGCCGTTAGGCGGGAACTGCGCTCAGGCGGGAACTGCGACCCGGAGCTCTTCGGTGGCCTGCTCGGGCGGCACGATGTTGATGAGGACGCCCGTGCCGGCCTCGAACCCTGCTGCGGTGGTCAGCTTGGGCCAGACGTGCACGTGCCAGTGGTAGGGCTCGGGTGCCCGGTAGGGCGCGGAGTGGAACACGATGTTGTACGACACGTCCCCGAGGCGTTCGACGAGCGAGCCCAGGACGGTGCGCAGGGACCGGCCCACCGCAGACAGGTCGGCCGGGGTGGCCCGGTGCAGGTGCGGGCCGTGGGTGCGGGGGATGATGAGCATCTCGTAGGGGTTGCCGCTCCAGAACGGGCACACCACGAGCACGCGTTCGTTGGCGTAGACCACGCGGTGCCCGGCATCCTCCTCGGCGTCGACGGTGGTGCACAGCAGGCACCGACCGGCGAAGCGGGCGAACCCGGCCTGCTCCTCGGCGAGCTCGCGGGGCACGAACGACATCCCGAGCAGCTGGCCGTGCGGGTGTTCGATCGAGGCGCCGGCCTCGCGTCCTGCGTTCACGATGGCCTGGCTGTAGCGGAGCCCCGGCACCGACGAGTGCTCTTCGATCCGGTCGCGGATGGCGGCCATGACGAGCACCGCCTGCTCGTCGGAGATGTGCTCCCAGCCATGGTCGTGTTCGGGCGACAGCACGAGCACTTCGTGGATCCCTCCCGCGGTGGCCTGGGTGAACACCGGGCCGCGGTTCTCCACCACGAACGGGTGATCGCCCTCGAAGGCGGGATAGAGGTTGGGCACCACCCTGACGAGCCAGTGCCCGCTCGACCCGTAGGTCTCGAGGGCGGGGGGCGTGGACTCTTCGTTACCGGGGCAGAACGGGCAGGGCCGGGAGGTGTCCTCCTGGACGGGGGCGGGGGTGGCGAAGTGGAAGGGGCGGTGCGAACGGTCGGTGCTCACGACCACCCACCGGCCGGTGAGGGGATCCAGGCGGAGCTGGTTCATGGAGCGACCCTCACCCCGAGTGTTTTCGTCACCCTGTTTGTCCACCGGTCCATGCCCTCTGCCTCTGATGACCCATCAGTAACTTACCGTGCCCTCCGAGATCTGGTGCTTTGTCACCATCCGTATGCGTGTCCTCACCTACACGCTACCTGCCGGTAAGGAGCACCTGTTCGATGTCCGCTCGTTGTGTCGTCGACCCCAGAGCGGCTCGCGAGAACCGTTCACCAGGGTGTTGGCCCGGAGTTGTGCGGTCGGGCACGCGCGGTGGCGACGGTGCCGTCGATGTCGCGCTACGCGGCGGTTTCCCCCTCCTGGCGCCGTGTCGGGTCCGGCGGCGACGATGGCGCCCGTGACGATAATGGCCGCTGGCCCCGCAGGAGTGCTCGGGACCGGGATCCTCGGGCCCGGAATCGGATTCCGAGGGGCGCTCGGGGTGGGGATATCGGCGGGCACCGTCCGGAGCGTCCCCACCGGCGCCGTCTACACCGCCCTGCTCATGCTCCACGTCCTGTGTGCCCTGGTCGGGTTCGGGACGATGGTCATGACCGGGGCGCAGGCCGCCCGGGCCCGGCGGGGTCCCTCGGCTCCCGCCGCCGCGGCTCTGTTGCGGTATTTCCGCCCCGGGGTCAACTGGGCCGGCCGCGCCCTGTACGGGGTGCCGGTGTTCGGGTTCTCGCTCGTTGCGGCGAGCAACGGGGCCTTCTCGTCGGGCGACGGCTTCGTCGTGGTGGGCCTCATGGTGTGGATCGTGGCCACGCTGCTAGCCGAGGTCGTCGTGTGGCCGGGGGAGAGGCGGATCCAGGTGGAGCTCACCCACGGGTGGGCCGAGGGCGGGGTCGCAGCGGCGCTCGATCGCGACTGCCGCCAGGTCGCCGCCGCCGCCGTCGTGTTGGCGTTGCTCTTCGTCGTCGCCACCGTGTTCATGATCGGCAAACCGTGAGAAACGGTTCGGGCGCGTTGGGGGTAGGGCGCTGCCGGGCGCGTTGGGGGTGGGGCGCGCTCGGGCGCGTTGGGG
>Ga0209415_10003075_pt1 | contig 31094 bp, 27 predicted proteins | sample PeaSoiSIISIP2007_FD_187696 | JGI IMG/M metagenome (GOLD analysis project Ga0209415, IMG submission 187696) | Peat soil microbial communities from Weissenstadt, Germany - SII-SIP-2007 (SPAdes) (version 2) | ecosystem: Environmental > Terrestrial > Soil > Wetlands > Peat | place: Germany... | reverse complement strand
GGTCTAGCTACCCCTCACCGACTGGCACAGCACAGATTGTTGTCCGTGACAGTGCTTAATTACTTAGGTTCAACTGCCCGGCACGCCGAAGCGAGCCGCGCAGTTGCCCGCACTGGCTTTTGGCTCTCACTATTCCGTTTTCAAGGAGCGACGCGACACACACCACGACAGAGGCGTTGGTGCCGGATTCCCGCGGTAGGTTGCCCGACCGGGGGACCGTCATGGTACCCGCAGCGACCTGGGCTGTCAATGCCGTCAGGAACCCGCTGTCCGGGTCCGTCCGGCGACGCCCCCACCCTGGTCCCGGGCACGGAGCCCGTCGGCGGGGAGGCCGTCCTGACACTCTCAGTCTACGCCCGGGGGCCGGGGGCGCGCCCGTGACGCCCCGGCCGTCGCCGGTCCGAGGGACCCGGGCCGGCGGGCCCGGGTCGGCCCCGGGAGACGTGGGGGTCCCCCGGCACCCACCACCGCCAGGGCCGATCGGTCGCCTGACGGATGCCGACGCGACCGGAGACCCCGGGCACCGGCGGCGGGGGCGTCCCGTCGTCGCGCACCGTGATCCCCCGGTCCCCCTCCACCAGGTCGGCCCCGTCCTCGGGGCCGGCGATCCCGAAGGCCTGGCAGAGCTTGGCCGGGCCGCTCGTCAGCTGGCCGTCCGCCGTTCCCACGGGACGGGCCCGGCGCATGGCCGCCAGACCCGACTCCGGGGCCAGGGCCCGCAGGAGCAGGGCGTGCCCCGTCCCCTCCGGTCCGCAGACGGCGTTGGCGCACCAGTGCATCCCGTAGGTGAAATAGACGTAGAGGTGACCGGGTGGGCCGAACATGGTGGCGTTGCGCCTGGTGGGGCCGCCGAAGGCGTGGGAGGCCGGGTCCTCGCCGCCCCGGTAGGCCTCCACCTCGACGATCCGGCCCACCCTGGTCCCCCGGACCAGGAGCTTGTTCAGCAGCAGGGGGCCCACCGCCACCGGGTCGCCGGCGTAGAAGCGGCGGGGGACGACGTCGCCGGGCACGGCTCCGGGGCGACGTCGGGTCGCCCCGGCCGTCACGATCCGGTCCCTCGGCGCTTCTGTCCGCGGCCGGAGGCCGGGCCGGCCGACCCTGACGGCGGGACCTCGGCGCCACCGACGGTCCGGGGGGACGAGGCGGCGTCGAGGGCGTGGGCCACCCGCTCGCGGTCGAGCTCCATCCGGTGGCCGAAGCGCTCGGTCTGGACGGCGACGGGACCGGGGCCGGCCCCGCCCGGCGAGGTCCGGCGGGTGACGGCCACCCCGGGCTCGAGCAGGCCCAGGGCGTCGGTCCCGAGGGCCGGGTGCGCCTGGACCAGTTCGGCCAGGGGCACCCCCCGCTGCAGAGAGTCTCGGACGAGCGACCCCACGATCGAATGCGCCTGGCGGAAGGGGACGCCCCGCTCGACCAGCCACTCGGCCAGGTCGACGGCCGCTCCCGGCGCCCCGTCGGCCGCCGTCCGCATCCGTTCGGTGTCGAACTGGGCCGTGGCCAGCATCCCCGTCATGGCCACCAGGGCGCGGCTGACCTGGTCGACGGAGTCGAAGAGGGGCTCCTTGTCCTCCTGGAGGTCGCGGTTGTAGGCCAGGGGGAGGCCCTTCAAGGTGGCCAGCATCCCGGCCAGGTGGCCGATGAGACGTCCGGTCTTCCCCCGGGCCAGTTCGGCCACGTCGGGGTTCTTCTTCTGGGGGAGCATCGAGCTCCCGGTGGCGTAGGCGTCGTCCAGCGTGACGAAGCCGAACTCCTCGCTCGACCACAGGACCAGCTCCTCGCCGATCCGCGAGAGATGGACGCCCAGCAGGGCCAGGTCGAAGAGGGCCTCGGCCACGAAGTCGCGGTCGGAGACGGCGTCGAGCGAATTCTCGAAGCGGCCGGCGAAACCCAGGTCGGCGGCCACGGCGTCGGGGTCGAGGGCCAGGGACGATCCGGCCAGCGCCCCGGCGCCGAGAGGGCTCACGTCCAGACGGACGACGGTGTGCATGAGCCTGTCCACGTCGCGCGCCAGGGCCCAGGCGTGGGCCAGGAGGTGATGGGAGAAGAGGACCGGTTGGGCGCGCTGGAGATGGGTGTAGCCGGGGAGGTAGGCGTCGCCGGCCTCCTCGGCCCGGTGGCGCAGGACCTCTTGGAGACCGAGGACCCGTTGGGCCACGAGGAGCAGCTCACGACGTGTGTAGAGCCGGAGGTCGGTGGCCACCTGGTCGTTGCGGCTCCGACCGGTGTGCAGCTTGGCCCCCACGTCGGCGGCGATCTCGGTGACCCGGCGCTCCACCGCCGTGTGGATGTCCTCGTCCTCGGTCCGGAAGGCGAAGGTCCCCGACGCCAGCTCCTCCTCGACCCGGTCCAGCGCGGCGAGGAGGGTGGCCACCTCGTCGTCGTCGAGCACCCCGGCGCGCCGCAGCCCGCGGACATGGGCGCGCGAACCGGTCAGGTCGTCGGCCGCCAGGCGCCGGTCGAACGGCAGGCTGACGGTGAAGGCCATGACCTCGTCGGCGGTCCCGCCGAGCCTTCCCTCCCACAGGGTCACCGGGAGCCGTCCCCCCGATCGGCCCGGTGGCCGGCGACGGGCCCCGACCCTCCGCCCTGGCGGGCCGCCCAGGTGGCCACGCCCAGGCCCCAGAGCCGGACGAATCCCTCGGCATCGCCGTGGGCGAACGTGTCCGACGAGTCGTAGGTGGCGAGACCGTGGTCGTAGAGGGAGAGGGGGCTGCGCCGTCCCGACACCGAGCAGCTCCCCGGGGCGAGCGACAGGCGGACCTCACCGGTCACCGACCGCTGGGTGGAGGCGAAGAAGGCGTCGAGGGCGTCCTTGAGCGGCGAGAACCAGAGGCCGTCGTAGACGAGCTCGGCCCATCGCGGTTCGAGACGGGCCTTCTCGTGGGCGACGTCGCGCTCCAGGGTGATGTCCTCCAGGTCGGAGTGGGCCAGGATGAGGGCCAGTGCGGCCGGGCATTCGTAGATCTCGCGGCTCTTGATCCCGACGCGCCGGTTCTCCACCATGTCGATCCGGCCCCAGCCGTAGCCGCCGACGAGCGCGGCCAACTCGGCGATGAGGTCGTGGAGGGCCAGGGCCCGACCGTCGACGGTCACCGGCACCCCTTCCTCGAAACCGATGACGACGTCGCGCGGGGCGGAGTGGACCGGCCGCGTCAACGCGTAGACGTCGGCCGGCGGCGGTGCCCAGGGGTCCTCGATGACGCCGCACTCGATGGCCCGGCCCCAGAGGTTCTCGTCGATCGAGTACATCTTTTCTTTCGTCGCCTCGATGGGGATCCCGTGGGCGGCCGCGTAGTCGACGCAGTCGGCGCGCGACATCCCCCACCGACGCGCCGGGGCGAGGATCTCCAGATCGGGGGCCAGGGCGCGCGTCCCCACCTCGAAACGGACCTGGTCGTTGCCCTTCCCCGTGCAGCCGTGGGCCACGGCGTCGGCGCCGTGACGGCGCGCCTCGGCCACCAGGTGGCGGACGATCACGGGGCGCGACAGCGCCGAGACGAGTGGGTACTTCCCTTCGTAGAGGGCGTTGGCGGCGATGGCGGGGGCCGCGAAATCGCCGGCCATCTCGGCCCGGGCGTCGATGACCACCGACTCGACCGCCCCCGCCGCCAGGGCCCGCTGGCGGATCACCTCGAAATCGCCGCCCTGGCCGACGTCGACGGCCACCGCCACCACCTCGAGGCCCAGCTCCTGCCGGAGCCAGGTCACCGCCACCGAGGTGTCGAGGCCCCCGCTGTACGCGAGCACCACGCGCTTCGCCATCACCGCGCTCCATTCTCTGTCGTCATCCCGACCACTTCGGCGATGCGCGTGGCCACCACCGAGCCACCGGGCTCCTCGGCGGCCACCACGAGCACCGTATCGTCACCGGCCACCGTCCCCACCACGCCCTCGAACCCGCACCGGTCGAGGGCGGAGCCGACCACGTGGGCCGACCCCGGTGGTGTCCGCAGGACGACCAGGTTGGCCGAATGCGCCACCTCGACCACCCATTCCCCGAGGACACGCCGGAGATGGTCCTCCGGTGCCACCTGGTGGACCGGGAGCTCGGGGAGTGCGTAGACCGATTCACCGCCCAGGACGCGGACCTTCACCGCTCCCATCTCCTCGAGGTCGCGCGACACGGTCGCCTGCGTCGCCTCCACCCCGTCGGTGGCCAGGAGGGTCACCAACTGACCCTGGCTCGTCACCGCGTTGGTCTCGAGGAGGCGGGCGATCCGGTGCTGTCGTTGCGGTTTCCCGAGCTTCACGTCGCCGCCCTGCCGTCGCCGGGCCCGCCGGGGGCCGCTCCCATCAGCCAACCCAGCAGGCCGCGCATGGCGTGCATCCGGTTGACCGCCTGGAGCCAGACGCGGCTGCGGGGGCCGTCGATCACCGCCGCCGAGATCTCCTCGCCGCGATGGGCCGGGAGGCAGTGGAGGACCACCGCACCGGGCGCGGCGCGCGCCAGGAGGTCGTCGTCGACGGTGAACCCGGCGAAGGCCTTCCGTCGCAGCGCGGCCTCCTCCTCCTGACCCATCGACGTCCAGACGTCGGTGTAGACGGCGTCGGCGCCCGCCACCGCCTCGGCCGGGTCGTCCGTCAGCTCGACGTCGCCGCCCAGACGGGTCACACGGGCCATGTCGTCGGCATCGGGCCCGTACCCGTCGGGAGAGGCGGTGCGGAACGCCATCCCGACCATGGCCGCCCCGAGGGCCAGGGAGCGCCAGACGTTGTTGGCGTCCCCGACGTAGGCCAGTGTCCGTCCCCCCGGGTCGCCGAGGACCTGGCGGAGGGTCAAAAGGTCGGCGATCACCTGGCAGGGGTGGGCCCGGTCCGACAGGAGGTTCACCACGGGCACCTCGACACCACCCCCGTCGAGAGCCTGCGTCATCCGGGCGAGGACCTCGTGGTCGAGGACCCGCGCGCAGATGACGGCATGGAAGCAGGCCAGCGTCCGGGCCACGTCCTCGGCCGTCTCGCGGCTGTCGATGCCCACCTCGGATCCCTGGATGTAGACGGGGTGACCGCCGAGCGCCGCCACCGCCAACTCGGTCGAGCTGCGGGTCCGGGCCGAGGGCTTCTCGAAGACCAGGGCCGCCCCCCGCCCGGAGAGGACCGCCGGCGAGGACGCCGCCGGTCGCGCCGCCCGGGTCAGGACCTCCTCGAGCTCGGCGCACGAGAGGTCGTCGATCTCGAGGAAGTGCCGGGTCACGAGAGCACCCCGGCCAGGATCCGCACGCCTTCGTCGATCTCCTCGTCGGTCACCAGCAGCGAGGGGGCGAGCCTGATCGTGTCCGGACGCGGGGCGTTCACCACCAGTCCGGCGGCCAACGCCGCCGCCGTCACCGCCACGGCCCGGTCGCCGTCGAGGACGGCACCGAGCAGGAGCCCCTGACCGCGGACGTGGACCACCGCGTCGAGACCTTCCAGGGCGGCGGTCAGCCGGGCGCCGGCCCGGCGGGCGCGGGCGGGGACGTCCTCCGCCTCCATCACGGCCAAGGTGGCCGCCGCCGCCGCCGTGGCCAGGGGCTGACCGCCGAAGGTGGAGCCGTGGTCCCCCGGTCCGAAGGCCGCCGCCACCTCGGCGCGCGCCCAGCAGGCGCCGATGGGGACACCGTTGCCGAGGGCCTTGGCCATGGTGATCACGTCGGGCACCACCGCCGTGTGCTGGAAGCCGAACCACCGGCCCGTCCGGCCCAGGCCCGTCTGGACCTCGTCGGCCATGAAGAGGACGCCGCGCTCGTCGCACAGGGTGCGCACGGCGGCCAGGTAGTCCGACGACGGGACGATCACCCCCGCCTCCCCCTGGACCGGCTCCACCAGAACGGCGCCCACCCGGGCCGGGTCGCAGGCGGCGTCGAGGGCGTCGATGTCGTCGTAGGGGACGTGCTCGAAACCCTCGGGGAGGGGGGCGAAGGGGGCGTGCTTGGCCGGTTGGCCCGTCGCGTGCAACGTGGCCAGGGTCCGGCCGTGGAACGAGTCCCAGTTGGAGATCACCACGTGACGACCGGGGCCGGCCCACTTCCGGGCCAGCTTGATGGCGCACTCGTTGGCCTCGGCCCCGGAGTTGGTGAAGAAGACCTGTCCGCCGGCGCGCTCGACGCCGCCGCCGATGAGCCGGTCGAGGGTGGCCGCCACCCCGGGTCCGACGACGTTGCCGAACAGGTTCGACACGTGCAGCAGGGTCCGCCCCTGCCCGGCCAGCGCGTCGGCCACCGCCGGGTGGGCGTGACCGAGCGACGTCACCGCCAGCCCGCTCAGGAAGTCGAGGTAGCGCCGTCCCTCGGTATCCCACAACACCGATCCCTCGCCGCTGACGAAGGTCACCGGGGGCTCGGGGTAGGTGTGCATCAGCGCGCTGCGGTCGACGGCGTCGGCGACCGATGCTCCTGTCGTCTCGGTCATCGGCTGTCCTCGTCGGGAGGGCCGGAGCGCAGTGAGGTGCCCCCGTCGGCGGAGACCATGGTGCCCACCCCCTCGTCGGTGAAGATCTCGAGGAGCAGGGCGTGGGCCACCCGACCGTCCAGGATGTGGGCGCGCGACACCCCGGCGCGCACCGCCCGCGTGCACGCCTCCACCTTCGGGACCATCCCCGACGTCGCCGCCCCCGACGCCACCATGGCCTCGAGCTCGTCGACCGAGACGGTCCGGAGCATCGTCTGCGGGTCGTCGGGATCGGCGCGCACGCCCGAGACATCGGTGAGGAAGACGAGCTTCTCGGCCCGGAGGGCGGCGGCCACCGCCCCGGCCACGGCGTCGGCGTTGATGTTGTACGCCTGCCCGGCCGCATCGGCGGCGATGGTGGCCACCACCGGGATCAGGCCCTGGGCCAGGAGGCGCTCGATGAGCGAGGGGTCGACCACCTCCACGTCGCCGACGAAGCCGAGCTCACCGGACCGGGCCACGGCGGTGATCAGGTTGGCGTCCTCACCCGACAGGCCCACGGCCAGCGCGCCATGGACGTTGATGGCCGAGACGATCTCGCGGTTGACCTTCCCCACCAGGACCATCCGGGCGATCTCGAGGGTCTCGGCGTCGGTGACCCGCATCCCGTCGCGGAATTCCGGCACCTTCCCCAACCGGGCCATGAGCGATCCGATCTGCGGTCCGCCGCCGTGGACCACCACCGGGAGCATCCCCACCGACCGCATGAGGACGACGTCCTCGGCGAATTGGGCCAGGGCGACCGGATCGTCGTCGGTGTCGTCGGTCCGGACGTTGCCGCCGTACTTGACGACGACGATCTTGCCCCAGAAGCGCAGGATGTAGGGCAGCGCCTCGACGAGGATGGCCGCCTTGGCCGCCGGCGCGTCGGCCGCCACCTTCCCCTCGGCCGAGACGGTCCCGGTCACGACGTCGTCCTGTTCTCGTCGATGTAGCCGTGACCGAGGTCGGCCGTCATGACGGCCGCCGTGCCGGCCCCGAGACCGAGGTCGCAGCGGACCTCGACGGCGGGCAGCGCCATGTGGGCCCGGACCGCCTTGTCGTCGTGGTCGGCGGCCACGCCTCCCCGGCAGACGACCGTGTCGCCGTAGGCGATCGCCACCCGCCCGATCTCGAAGGCGACCCCGGCCGAGCCGAGCTCACTCACCACCCGTCCCCAGTACGGGTCCTCACCGTTCAGAGAGCACTTGACCAGATTCGAGTCCGCCACCTTCCGGGCGGCGCGGTGGGCGTCGTCGTCGGAGGCGGCGCCGGTCACCACCACGTGGACCACCCGGGACCCCCCTTCGGCGTCGGCCGCCATCGACCCCGCCAGGCTCCGACAGGCCTCGCCCAGGGCGCGGCCCAGGTCGTCGGGGTGTCGGGGCGCTCCGGCGCGCCCGCTGGCCAGGACCACCACGGTGTCGTTGGTGGACGTGCACCCGTCGATGGTCAGCCGGTTGAAGGTGGACCCGACCGCCCCCGCCAGCGCCGCCCGGAGCGCCGTGGGGTCGCAGGCGGCGTCGGTGGTGAGGACGGCCAGCATGGTGGCCATGTGGGGGGCGAGCATGGCGGCCCCCTTGGCCATGGCGCCCACGGTGAAGCCGCCGCCGTCGACGACGACCTCCTTGCGTACGACATCGGTCGTCATGATGGCCGTGGCCGCCCGCTCCGCCGCCTGGCGCCCCGGGGCGCGGGCGGCGACCAGCCGGGGGATGCCGGCCTCGATGGGTCCCATCGGGAGCGGGATCCCGATGAGTCCGGTCTGGAGAATGAGGACCTCGGCGGGGCCCACGCCCAGCCCGTCCGCCACCGTCGCGCACATCCCCTCGGCGTCGGCCGTCCCCCTCTCCCCGGTGGCGGCGTTGGCGTTCCCCGACGAGATGACCACGGCCGCCGCCCGTCCGCCGGTGGCCGCCAGATGGGCCCGGCTCACCGACACCGGCGCCGCCGCCGCCAGATTGGTGGTGAAGACGCCGGCGCCGGGGACGCCGCGCCCGTCGTCGGTGGCCACGAGAGCCAGGTCCAACGCCCCCGACGCCTTGATCCCGCATGCCAGGCCGGCGGCCACGAAACCTTCCGGCGCGGTGACGCTCACGGATAGACCCCCGCGGTCGACAGACCCGTCGTCTCGCCCCAACCCTTGATCACGTTGACGCACTGGACGGCCTGGCCCGACGCGCCCTTGCCCAGGTTGTCGAGGGCGCAGAGGACGAGGACCCAGCCCGTGCGGTCGTCGACGCGCGCCGTGAGGTGGGCGGCGTTCGACCCGAGGGTGGCCTTGGTCGACGGCGGGGACTCGGAGACGACCACGAAGGGGGCGTCGGCGTAGGCGTCGGCCAGGATGCCGAGGACATCCGCCGTGGTGCACGACCCCGTGGGCCGGGCGTAACAGGTGGCCAGGATCCCCCGGGTCATGGGGGCGAGGTGGGGGGTGAAGAGCACCTCGGCCCCCACCGCCTGTTCGATCTCGGGGGTGTGCCGGTGCGAGAGCAGGCCGTAGGCCGTGAAGTTCTCGTCGACGGTGGCGAAGTGCATGGTGGGCGACGGCGTCCGTCCGGCACCGGAGGTCCCGCTGGCGGCGTCCACCACGATGCCGGTGCGGGCCACGGCCCCGGCCCGGACGAGCGGCGCCAACGCCAGGGCGGCCGCCGTCGGATAGCAGCCCGGCGCGGCGACCAACCCCGCCCCCTGGAGTGCGGGCCCGAAGAGCTCGGGCAGGCCGTAGGCGAACCGGCCCAGCAGGCCGGGCGCCTCGTGCTCGGCGCCGTACCAGGTCGGGTAGGAGGCGGCGTCGTGGAGGCGGAAGTCGGCGGCCAGGTCGACGAGCAGCCCGACCCGGCCGACCAGAGCGGGGGCCAGGCGCTGGGACTCCCCGTGGGGCAGGGCCAGGAACACGACGTCGAGCCCGTCGAGGTCGTCGGCCGCCACCTTCGAGAAGGCCAGGGACCGGTAGGCACCGGACAGGGAGGGATAGAGCGAGGACACCGGCTGCCCCGCCTGGCTGTCGGCCCCGGCCACCACCACGTCGAGCTCGGGATGGCCGGCGCACAGGCGAAGCAGCTCGGCCCCCACGTACCCCGACGCCCCGTCGATCCCGACCTTCATGGCGCAATACTATACAGATATCTGCATACTCATGCGACCCCATCAGGGACTTCTCCCAAATCGGGCGGCTGTTAGTTTGACGAGATGCGCGTCCTCGTCACCGGAGGCGCCGGCTTCATCGCTTCGCATCTGGCCGATCACCTGCTGGAGGGAGGCCATTCGGTCGTCGCCCTCGACGACCTCTCCACCGGCCGTCTTGCCAACATCGACCACCTCCGGGACCGGGCCGACTTCGAGTTCGTCCTGGGCTCGATCCTCGATCCCGACGCCGTCGACGACGTGGTCGGGCGCTGCGACGCCGTGTTCCATCTGGCCGCCGCCGTGGGGGTGGAGCTCATCGTGAACGAGCCGCTCCAGAGCCTGGCCACGAACATCCGCGGCTCGGAGATCGTCTTCGAGACGGCCAACCGGTACGGGACAAGGGTTCTCGTCACCTCCAGCAGCGAGATCTACGGAAAGAACCGTTCCGATCGCCTCCACGAGGACGACGACCGCATCCTGGGCTCGCCGTTGAAGAGCCGGTGGGCCTACTCCGAGGCCAAGGCCATCGACGAGATCCTGGCCTTCACCTACTGGAAGGAGAAGGGCCTCCCCACCGTCATCGTCCGGCTCTTCAACACCGTCGGTCCCCGCCAGACGGGCGCCTACGGGATGGTGATCCCCCGCTTCGTCGGCCAGGCCCTGCGCCACGAGCCCATCACCGTCTACGGCGACGGGCTCCAGACCCGCTGCTTCTGTTACGTCGGTGACATCGTGGGCGCCCTGGCCGCCCTCCTGGCCAACACCGACGCCTATGGTCGGGTCTTCAACCTCGGATCGGACGACGAGGTCTCGATCCGGGAGCTCGCCGAGATCGTGCGCCAGGAGACGGGCTCGCCCTCCGAGGTCCGTTACGTGGCCTACGAGGACGCCTACGAGGAGGGCTTCGAGGACATGGCCCGGCGCGTCCCCGACACGTCGAGGGCCCGGGATCTGGTGGGTTTCCGTCCCACCGTCGGACTGCGCGACATCATCCGTCTCGTGGTCGAGGAGCAGCGCCGGGCCCTGTGACCTCGGCCTCTTCAGGCCGACGGTGACGCCAGAATCGGGTTCGGGTTCACGGTCACGGTGGCCAGGGCCGCCCGGCAGCGTGATCGGTCGGAGATCCGTTCGACGCGGTTCGTGGCGATGTCCACCACGACGACGCGGCGGTAGGGCACGCTGTTCACCTGCTCCAGCAGCGGCTGGGTCAACCCCTCGGCCGTACACCCGAGCGCGGCGGAGACCGGCTGAGCGGTGATCGTCCCGTTGTCGTAGAGGAGATCGAGGGCCCCGGTGGTGTCCCAGGGGGCGGACAGCACCGGTACCCACTGGGGCGACGCCGTCAGGTGGTACCCGGCGAGGAGAATCTCGTCACCGCCGTCGACGCGGGGCAGCAGTTTCTTCACGTCGGCGATGATCCGCTGCCTCTGGGTGGTGGCGAAGAGAAAGTCGGCCTGGTCCTGACGCGTCTGGGAGAAGGAGCTGGCGAACACGACGGTGAAGAGGCCGGCGATGACGACGACCCCGACGGCGGCCACCCGCGGCCTCGATGCCACCGCCTTGGCCACACCAAGGAGGAGCAGCACCAGGGCGGTGAGGAAGAACAGCTGGGCTAGCAGGTTGACGCGGTTCCCGATGCCGAACTGGTCGGGAGAGTAGTAGTCGTTGGCGGGGATGAACGGGGTCCACGCCAGATAGGTGCCGTCGATGAGGAGGAGACCCGTCACCCCCATCCACCACCCGGACGTCCTCGGTTCCGGCACCGGGCGCCCCGCCGCCCGCCAGGCGCCGTAGCAGGCGGCGGCGACGACGCACGCCAGGAGGCCGTCGGCCACGGTGATGAATCCCACCAGATGATGGACGAAGGTGGTCGTCCCGGTGCGGACGAGCGACTGGATCCGGGCGGGGTACTGGGCGACGGGCCGGGCCGTCTTGTGATTCGGGCCCACCGCCCTCTCGAACATGAACAGGGCGGCCACCCCGGCGGTGAGGACGGCCGGCGCCGCCCACCGGAGCACGCGCTTTCGATCGTCGCCGAAGCCGATCAGGGCCACCGGGAGGAGCACGATCAGCGCCACCGCTTCATAGGTCAGCGTGGCGGCCACCAGCAGCACCAGGCTCACCCCGAGCCAGACACCGGCATGTCGACGACGGTTCGTCCACCGTGTTCCGGCGGCCACGGCGGCCAGGCCCAGAACCATGGCCAGGCTCATCTGGCTGGCCGTCCACCACAGACCCAGGCTGTCGGCCAGGGAGGAGACGACCATGAGGAGCCCGACTCCGGCCGACGCCAGGGGCGGGATCCCCAGACCGTTCAGAGCGACGACGGCCATGACCGCCATGGCGCTCATGAGGACGGCCGAGGAAACGTAGTACCCGACGGGGGCGGTCCCGAAGACCCGGACGGCCACCGCCTCCCAGACGATGAAACCGGGCCGGTAACTGGTGAAGAGGGCCACATGGAATTGTTGGCCGGCGGCACTGGCCCAGTCGTCGTAGACGAAGCCGGCCCGCAGGGAGTACGGGAGCCAGTAGGCCAAGGCCACCACGCCGACGACCGCCGGCATCCAGATCCTCGGGTCCGCCGTCCGGGCCCGTGACGCCATGACGGACAAACTAACAAAGTCCCCGTCGGGAAAGTCCGTGGGTCTGCCTAACATGGGAAGGGGTCAAGACTCCAACACGGAAGGCTCCAACAAGGAAGGCTCCAACAAGGAAGGCAAGGCATGCTTGCCGAGTTGCTCCTCCATGTCGGACCGGAGAAGACGGGAACGACGACGATCCAAGCGTCCCTGGCCACCTCGGCCGAGGCGTTGACAAGGGCGGGGACGTTCGTTCCGTTGGCGTCGGGCGACTCACCGGGACACCACGTTCCCATCCTGCGCGAGGTGGTCGGCGATCGCCGGTACGAGATCCGTTACGCCTACTCCCAGGATGCCCTCTCGCTCGCGGACACGCTGGGTGAATTGGCGCGCAACAACTGCACGCGCCTGCTGCTGTCGGCCGAGATCTTCTCGACCCGCGGCGCGCACGCCGAGGTCCTCCGACTGGTCGAACGGATCAATCCACGCAAGCTCACCGTGATCCACGCCATGCGACCCGTGGTTCCGTGGCTCTTGTCCTGGCACGGACAGGACATCATGGGCGGCATCTGGGACCGGGGCTGCTGGCCCGTCGACCGGCTGGCGGGGTGGTTCGTCGAGAACGTCCTCACCGTCGACTCCGCCTGTGACCTCTGGCGCCGCGGGCCGTGGGACTTCGAACTGCGGACTCTTCTCCTCGCCCCCCACCCCGACCTCGACATCTGCCGGATGTTCGCCGACTGCGCCGAGCTGCCGATCGCTCTCACCGAGGTGCCACCCGTCAACGCACGGCTCACCCCCTGCCAATTGCACCTACTCCAGACCCTGAACGTTCACGCGTTCGACCCCGAGGCATCGCTCCAGCAGCGGGCCGCCTGGCGTGGGGCGGCGCTCTCGACCCTCAGGCGTCACGGGGTCCCCCCGCACGTGTGTGACTGCGCCGTGGAGATCGATGCCGCCACCAAGGCCCGGATCGAGGCTCTCTACGCCGGTTATGTCGACCGGATCGTCACCGCGTCGGGATACGTCGCCGGTGACGTCGCCGACGTGACGAAGGCCGTCTCCCGCGACCGGGCCGTCCACAGCCGCTTTCCCGGTCCCGAGAGTGCCGCCGCCTGCGTGGCCTTCCTCTGGCACATGGTCGTGGACGCGACCGCCGTCCGTCAGGAGCTGGACGGGGCGAGCACGTTCTGGCACTCCCGGGCCGACGCCTACGCCGGGGCACGCGACCACTGGCACGAGCAGGCCGAGAACTGGCAGAAGGTGGCCGAGGAGCTCGAGACGGCACGCGACCACTGGCACGAGCAGGCCGAGAACTGGCAGAAGGTGGCCGAGGAGCTCCAGACGGCACGCGACCACTGGCACGAGCAGGCCGAGAACTGGCAGAAGGTGGCCGAGGATCAGCCGTAGGTCGACGTCGGTGGCAACTCCCGCAGGGCGGCGAGATAGCGGGCGTTCATGACCCCGGCATCGAGGTGGTCGACGGCGTAACGCCGGGCGTTTCGCTTCATGGTCGCCAGCAGCTGACGATCGGCGATGAGCCGGTCGATACAGGCCGCCATGGCGGCGACGTCCCCCGGTGGGCAGAGAAAACCGTTGACGCCGTCGTGCACTATCTCCGGTATCCCACCCAGACCCGAGGCCACGACCGGGACGCCCGAGGCGAGCGCCTCCAGGACCACCACGGGGCGGCCGTCCTGTCTCGAGGGCAGAACCAGGACGTCGAGATGACGGAGGTGGTCGGCGATGTCAGGGACGACGCCACGGAATTCCAGGGTGGCGTCGAGCCGGAGGCGGCCGGCACGCCTCCGGGTGCTGGCATCCATGGGTCCGGCCCCGGTCATAACGAACCGTGCCTCCCGGTCGCGCAGGCGGGAGGCCAGATCGACGAACAGGTCGGGCCCCTTCTCCTCGGAGATCCGGCCCGAGAAGCCGACCACCAACGGGTGCTTCTCGTCGGAGAGGTCCTTGTCCTCGAGCGGGACGTAGTGCGAGGTGTCGACGGCGCTCTCGATGCGCCGGACCCTCCCGGGATCGTCGCCGTGGTCGAGCAGCCAGCGTTCCACCTCCTCGCTCTCCACCATGGTGGCGTCGATCCAGGCGCGTTGGCGACGGTTGCTCTGGGCGTGGACGCCGGTGTTGAACAGTTGGTCGATGACGCCGAGGGAGGGGAACTCCATCTTCAGCTCGGGCAGCAGCTGGTAGATGTACTCCGAACCGACCTGCCAGAGGACGTCCACCCGGCGCGAGGCGATCAGGTAGCGGATGAAGTCGGCCCACCGCCGCTGCTCCAGGAGCAACGGCAACGCGAAGACCTCGCTGGCGACGGCGGTGAACCAGTCGGAAGAGTCACCGTCGATGTCGGGCGCCGTGCGGACGGTGGTGACGACCACCACCCTGATCCCCTGGTCGGCCAGGAATCGGATGACGCCGCTGATCAATCGCTCGGCCCCACCGACGAGGAAGAACGGCAGGGTCAGCAGGACGGTGAAACGGTGCTGCGCCTCCGGAGGCACCAGGTTGACGGTTCCACCGACGACCTCGAACTCGGTCTCCTTGTGCCGACGGGACAGCGACAGGGCCTCCGCCGTGAGAACGTCCTTGTTGTGGGCGACGATCGCCGCCCGCTGGACCGCCATGTCGACCACCGATCCTGACTGGTTGCTGATGCTGTGGACACCGTGGCGGCGGTAGTGGAACAGAGGCTGTTCGATATTGGCGATCCGTGCACCCAGGGCGGCGAGACGCATCCAGAAGCGCCAGTCCTCGTAGGTGTAGTCCCGGGCCAGGCCGGTGTCGACGAATCCCCCGGCCCGTTCCCAGTCGGCTCTCCGGAACACGCCGACCGTGCTCACGTTGTTGCCCCTCGTCATGTCGTCGAGGTCGGGGAACGGGAGGAGCCCGTAGACCTCGTCACCGTCACCGAAGCACCCGATGGTCGTCGACACCAGGTCGTAGGCGTGGTTCTCGAGCAGGAAGAGGGCCACCTCCAGGTAGACGGGCGAGAGCCGGTCGTCGGCGTCGAGGCAGCAGATGTACTTCCCCCTGGCGCGGGCGATCCCGAAGTTGCGGTTGTCACCGACCAGGTGGCGGTCGTCGCGGAACAGGACCTGCACACGGGGAGGCCATGTCCGGGCCAGGTCGTGGAGCACGCTCACCGTCTCGACGTCGTCCGATCCTCCGTCGACGACGATGATCTCGACACGGGGCGCGGTCTGGGACAGAACCGATTCCACCGCCTCGGCCACGTAGCGGCCGTAGTTGAAACAGACGACGACGACACTCACCAGCGGGGCGTCGGGCGGCCAGGGCTCCTGCGTGACGCTGCGGTGGTGGCGGACCCTCACGGCGGGCACCGCCATGCTCCCCACCACGGTCAGGCGTTGCCGGATGGTGGCCAGGTCGCCCTGACGCAGCAGGCGCCAGGTGGTCGTCAACCGGCGCCTGTTCACGGCACCCGCCAGGCGGGGCAGGACCACCGACCGGCGCCGGAGGTTCCCGAGGACGCGGATCGGGGCGCCGGCCTTCCAGGAGGTGGAGTCGAAGACCTCGGTGATCTGGCGGTTCAGGTCCTCGAAGTGGGACCGGGTGAGCCGGTGGTCACGACGTTCGGCGAGGAGAGCCTCCCTGAGCGCCGACAATTCCTTCTTCAGCCGATCCCGCTCGGCGCGCAACTCCGGGAGCGACGAGCTCTCCGGCGATGGTCGGGCATCGTCGGTCACGGGGTTTCTCCCTGGCTCGATGGGGACCCATCGGGACCGGCCAGCTCGCGAGCCAGTTGGTGGGCGTCGACCTCGCAGCGTAGAGCGGTGGCCGCCTCGAGCGCCGCCGGGTCGGCGGTCAGAACGTCCGGCCCGGCGATGGCCGTCAGCTCGGGGGCGGGACGGTACCGCAGCCTCATGCCCACCACCGCGCCGAAGGCGTCGAACACCTCGCCCAGCGCGATCCCGTGACCGGAGGCGACGTTGAGGACAGGGACCCCCGGCCACGCCTCCAGGCATCTCACGAGCACCCGGGCCACGAAGTCGGCCGTCACGAAATCCCGGACCACGTCGAGCCGTCCGCAACGGACCTCGCAGGACGGTGCCGGCCGGCAGGCCATCACCTGGGACCGGAGGTTCCCGAGCGCACTGGAAGGCGGGAGGTCCGGTGCCACGACGTTGAAGGGCCGTACCACGAGGACCGGGATGCCGTTCTGGTGGAATCGCCTGGCACAGACGGTCTGCACGGACTTGGCCCGGCCGTAGTCGGAGACCGGGTGCGCCGGTGTCTCCTCCGTGACGCCGTCGCCGTCGACGCCGTATTCGGCGGCCGAGCCGATCAGGACCACACGCGGTCGGCGGGCGGAACGGGCGGCGGCGTGGAGAAGCTCGACGCCGGGCAGGAGGTTGAGCTCCCAGGTGCTCACGTCCCCGGTCACGGCACCTCCGGCCAGATGCACCACCGCGTCCGGGTCCAACGACTCCACCAGGGCGGCCAGCGATCCGGGACGGGTCACATCGGCGGGATGGTCGGGATCACGACGACCGGTCGTGACGACGTCCCAGCCCTTCTCCTTCAACAGCGGGACCGTCCGCCGGCCGAGAAGGCCCGACGCTCCCGTCACCAGGACCCGGGGCATCAGGGCAGGAACCGGGCGCGCTCGACCCGGAAGACCTCGTTGGCCCGTTCGAGGTCCTCGGGCCGACCGAGGTCGAGCCAGAAGATGTCCGGGCTCACCACCCGGACGGTGGCATCGTCGTCGGTCATCCGGCACAGCAGCTCGGGCATGTCGAGTCTCTCGCCCGGCCGGACGTAGCGGTCGACCGCCCACCGGGACAGGACGTTGACGCCCATGCTGACGTGATGGGAGAGGACCGGCTTCTCCTCGTAGCGCACCAGCCTCTTCTCGTCGTCGAAGTGCAGGATGCCGAAGTCGATCTCCACCGAACGGGGATAGGCGCAGATGCTGGCCGCATCCCCCGGGTCGTGGGAGCGGGAGAACTCGGCGAAGTCGAGATCCGTCAGGGTGTCCCCGTTGACCACCAGGATCCGATCGGCGTCACCGGCGGACAGGTTCCCGAGGAAGCCGGCCGTTCCCAGCGGCGTCTCCTCGGCCAGATAGTCGACGGTGAGCCCCCATTGCGATCCGTCCCCGCAGTAGGCCCGGATCAGTGCGGCCAGATACCCCACCGCCAGGGTCACGCGGTCGAAACCGTCCCGCGCCAGTTGGCGGAGCAGGATCTCGAGGATGGGCATGTCCTCCACGGGAACCAGCGGTTTCGGGATGACCCAGGTGAACGGGCGCAGGCGACGACCCTCCCCGCCGGCCAGGACCACCGCGTGCGTCCGGGGGGGCTCCATGTCAGACGTGGTAGAGCGACGGATCGGCGGGCCGATGCTCGATCAGGTAGTCACGCACAGCGGCGATCCCGAGCTCGAAGGAGACGGTGGGCCGGTAGCCGAGGACCTCCGTCGCCTTCGAGATGTCGCCGATCAGCTCCGCCACCTCGCTGCGGTCGGGCCGGACCCGCTCGTCGAGGGACCGCACCGGTTTGTCGACGCCGGTCACCGTCAGGATCACGTCGATCATCTCCGCCACCGACCGCCCCACTCCCGATCCGATGTTGAAGACCTCGCCTTCGATGCCTTGCACCGATCCCACGGCCAGGAGACCGGCCACCGTGTCGCTGACGTAATTCATGTCCCGGACGGGCGAGAGCGAACCGACACGGATCTCGTCGGAGTACAGGGCCTGGGACAGCACCGTGGGGATGACGGCGCGCAGGGACTGCCGGGGACCGAAGGTGTTGAAGGCCCGGCACACGGCCACCGGCAGCCCGAAGGAGGTCCAGTAGCTCGTCACGAGTTGGTCCGCCCCCGCCTTGGTGGCGGCATAGGGCGACTGGGCGACGGTGGGATGGTGCTCGTCCATCGGCGAGTAGCGGGCGTTGCCGTACGTCTCCGACGTCGACATGTGCACGAGTCGCCGGCACCCTTCGCCCCGCGCTCCTTCGAGGACCGCCAAGGTGCCTTCCACGTTCGTGCGGACGTAGTGGGCGGGCGCCCGGTAGGAGTACGGGATGCCGATGAGGGCGGCCAGGTGGAAGACGGTGTCGACGCCGCCCAGGGCGGAGCGGGTGAAATACGAGTCGGCCACGTCACCCAGCAACACCTCGAGCCCGGGATCCCGCACCGCCGTCAGGTGGCCGAGATCGGAGTCCGACGTGTAGAGATCGAGGACGCGGACACGGGCCCCGGCCTCCAGCAGTGACTCCACCAGATGCGACCCGATGAAGCCGCATCCACCGGTGACGAGCACGGACCGGTCCGACCAGAATCCGGTTGCGGAACCCACCTCGACACCCCCCTAGTCCCCGTCCGGAACGTCGGCACGTGGGCACCATGTTAGGCAAATCACAACTATCTTGAGGCGGTGGCTGCCCCGAAGAAGAAGCAACGCCCGAAGGGTCGCCCTCCTCAACGACGCGTCGAGCCACGACGGGCGCCCCGCGCGCGCCAGGCGGTCGCCCCCCATGGTCGGTCCATGCCGTCGTGGCCCGTGTGGGTGTGGGCATGGTTGGCGGCCACCGTCCTGTTCTTTCTCTTGCGCGCCGGTGGCGCCATCCGCTCGGTCCCGCTGTGCGTCTTCCTCTCCGCCGTGGCCGGGGCGCTGTTCTTCAGCCTCGACCAGCTCCGGACGGTGGGCCCCGCCCATCCCCTGCTGCGCGTGCGCCAGGTCGTCCTGGTGGTCGTCCTGGTGGCGATACCGTCGCTCTTCGATCCGAGCACCGTCGAGATCGACAACCTGCCCCGACTCGTCGTGCTCGTCATGGCGGCCGTGCTCCTGGTGGCCGTCTGGGCCGTGGACGCCGCCTGGACCGGATGGCGGCCGCGGCGTCTGGTGAACGGTCTGCAGTGGGTGCTCGCCGCCATCGTCGTCTGGTTCGGGGTGACCACCCTGACGAGCGTCGAACCCCGCCAGAGCTTCGTCGGGCGCTACGGCACCTACGAGGGATTCATCCTCCTGGCCGCCCTCGCCGTCCTCACCTCGGGCCTGGCCGAGAGCTTCACCTTCGACGCCCTTCCCGCCGTGTTCCGTGTGCTGGTGGCGTCCACCGTGCCCGTCCTCGTCTACGGGGCGATCCAGCTCTACGGCTTCGACGTCCACAAGGGTTCGGACATCGATTTCGTCCCCTGGCACAATGCCTTCCACAACGTCTTCTCCAGTTTCGGGAACCCCAACCATCTGGGGGGGTTCCTGGTCACCGTCCTGCCGTTCGGAGTGGTGACGGCGCTGCTGGCCAGGAGCCGGCCCGTGCGGGTGGTGCTGTGGGGATGGGTGGCGCTCGTCCTCGTCCTGCTCCTGCAGACGGCGGCCCGGGGAGCCTGGTTGGGGGGCCTGGCCGCAGGGGCCGTCCTGGTGGCGGGACTCCTCCCCCGGGTCCGGGCCCGGGCCCGGACGGTGGGCCTGGTGGCCGGCGCCGGACTGGTCGTCGCCGTCGCCCTCATCGCCGGCGGCAGCCGTTTCCTCGGGGCCAAGGCCTCGGCGCTGTTGCACTTCGGGGCCGGGAGCTCGGTCTCCCAGCGGTACGGGTACTGGTCGGCGGCGCTGCGTCTCGCCCGGCACCATCCCCTGGTGGGGACCGGGCCCGACACCTTCGCCGTCACCTATTCCCGGTATCAGGACGCCGCCTTGGCCAAGACCCTCGGCAGTACCTACTTCGTGAACGGCGCCCACAACATCTTCCTGTCCTGGCTGGCCAACGAAGGGGTGCCCGGCCTCCTCCTCGTCGCCGCCCTGCTCGTCTTCGCCGCCGCCTGGGGGGCGCGGACGTGGCGCTCGCTCCGCCGCGCCACGGGCGGACCGGCGGCCGCCGGCGATCCCGCCCCGTCGTCCGACGAGGTCCGACGGATCCTGGTGGTGGCGTTGATGGCCGCACTGGTGGCCTACTTCGTCCAGGCCTGCTTCGACGTGGAGCAGGTGGCGACGCTCTTCACGTTGTTCGTCGTGCTGGGACTGATGGGGACGGCCCATCGCGGCATCTGGCCGACGGCCACCTTGCTGCGTTCGCCCTTCCCCCTCCGTCACGCCGGCGCCGGCCTCGACGCGCCGGCGGCGGAGCAGGATCCCGCCTACCCCGTCCACTCGGCACCGGTCGGGGCCTACGGCCGCTCGCCGTCACGGGCGCGCCGTGACCTCCGCCGTGCCGGTGGCACCCTCGCCGCCGCCGTGGTGGGGCTCACCGCGCTCGGGTTGACGTTCTGGAGAACCGACGCCCTGTGGCGGGCGGACCATCAGGAACGGGTGTCCACCCAGAGCTCCCTGGAGCGGGCCACCGTCTTGGACCCCTGGGAGCCGTCGTACTTCGCCACTCTCGGTCAGTCGGCGTCCACCACCTACCTCCACGACCCCCGGGCCGCCGACGCGCCGGCCATCATGCGCGCCGCCGTCGGGTTCATGGCGCACGAGGTGGCCCTCGACGGTGACAACACCAACGCGCAGACCAGCTACGGGAGCGCGCTGGCCACCCTGGCCGGCCTGGAGCACTCGAACGCGACCCTGCTCCGTTCGGCTCTGGCCGCCTTTCGCCGGGCCCGCCAGGACGATCCGTTCAACACCAAGGTGCCCCCCCTGATCAGATCCGTTCAGAAGACACTGGGCGGCGGCTGATCAGGCGCTGCGGTCCTCGGGGGTCTCGTCGTCGAATCCCGGGAGACGGGGACCGGGTTCGGAGGGAGGTGGTGGCTCCGGCTCGTGCGCCTTCACCTCCTGGAGCATGTAGTGACGGCGACGGCTGGTCTCGTAGACGGGCACCATCCCGAGCAGGACGCCGAGGAAGGCGGCGATGGCACCCACCCATCCGGCCAGGAGGAAGCTGGTCCCCCGCGTGACCTGGGACATGATCACCCCCAGCCAACCGGTGGCCATGGTGAAGGCGTAGATGAGGGCGACGGCGGCGGGGACCGGGAGGCCGAGGAAGACGAGTCGGTGGCTGGTGTGGTCCCTCCCACCGCGAAACGGGCTCCGGTGCTGCAGCAACCGGGTGACGACGACCAGCGCGGTGTCGAAGATCGGCACGGCCAGGATCATGACGGGCACCAGGAAGGTCAGCCGCAGGCTCTCGTACGAGCGCAGCCGGAGGGCGAGGACCGACAGGACGAAACCGAGGTAGAGGCTCCCGGCGTCCCCCATGTAGATCCGCGCCGGATAACGGTTGTGACGCAGGAAGCCGGCGGCGCACCCGACGAGGGCCAGGGCCAGGATGGCCACGAAGTACTGCCCGTTCACCACGCTCACCACGAAGAACCAGAACGAGGCGATGGCGGCCACACCGGCCGACAGCCCGTCCATGTTGTCGAGCAGGTTGAAGGCGTTGGTGATCCCGACCACCCATCCCACCGTCACCAGCGCGTCCAGGCCCAGTCCGGCCCCGGCCAGGTGGGCCCGGGTCCCGGTGGCGTAGACCACCACGGCGGCACCGATCTCGACGGCGATCCGTAGCCACACCGGCAGTCCACGGAGGTCGTCGAGAAGGCCCACGAGCGCCAGTCCGACGCCGAGGCCCAGGGTCACGGCCAACGCCTCGGTGTTGCCGCCGTCGGGCCGGACCAGCGCCGCCGCCAGGATCACCACGGAGAAGGCGACGACGATGGCCACACCACCGAGGTAGGGGACGGCCTCGGCGTGCGACTTGCCCGGACCCGGCTCGTCCATCAGGTTGCGACGCCGGGCCAGGCGGAAGGCGAACGGGGTCAGGAAGACCGTGAAGCCGACACAACTGATCAGGACGCCGGCGTACTCCCAGGCTGACGGAGCAAACATATGGTGGCCCCCCTCCTCCACCCCGTCCAACCTCCAGCGGCCTCACTCCATGTTAGGCAAGAGGACGACCCCGGGTCAGGCAAGAGGACGACCCCGGGGAGCGCGTCTCAGTGCCGGCGCCGGGGGTGCGGTGGCCAACGTCGAGAGGGGGGCCCCGCCATCAGGGACTCGTAGAGCGTCATGTGGGCCGCCGTCATGCGCTCGACGCTGAAGACCTCCTCGGCCCTGTCCCGCGCCCGTCGACCCATCTCCCGGCGTCGGCTCTCGTCGGACAGCAGCCCGCGGAGGGCGTCGACGAGCCGGGGGACGTCGGCGGCGACGGTGAGGCCGGTCCGCCCGTTCACGACGACCTCGGCGGTGCTCCCCACGTCGGTGACCACCGCCGGGACGCCACACTGCGCGGCCTCGATCAACGTGACCGGCATACCCTCGTTGTCGCTCGTCAGCAGGACGAGGTCGGCCGAGGCGTACACGTTCTCCATGTCCGTCCGCCACCCGAGGAACCGCACGTTCGGCGGTGCGCTCTCCCGCAGCCCGTCGCCCAGAGGGCCGTCGCCCGCCACCACGAACGTGGCCTCGGGCACCTCCCGGGCGACGGCGATCATCCGGTCCGGTCGCTTGACCGGGGTGAGCCGGGCGACGTAGGCGACGATCGTCCCGTCCGTCGGCAGACCGAGGACCGCACGCGCCCGCGTGCGGTCCGGTGTCGGCGCCGGCAGGGACACGCCGGGAGGTATCACGACGTACTGGTCGGGTCGGCCGATCCGGGCCTCGAGCAGCTCGTCACGAACCCGCGTGCCGACGGCGACCATGCGGTCGGTGACGGTGGCGAGGGTCCGTTCCGCCCCGACGATGCTCCGCGTCATGGCGGGGGAGAAATAGCCGTGGAGCAGATGGCCGTGGAATGAATGCACCCGTGAGCGCACACCGACGACGACGGCCGCCGCCCGACCGAGAACACCGGCCTTGGCCGTGTGCGTGTGGACGATGTCCGGTCGCAGCCTCCGCAATTGCCCGACCAGTCCGGCCAGGGCCCGGACGTCGTCGGTGGGCCGCACGGCCCGACCGAGACCGCGGACGCGGATCACGTCCACCGAGGGTGCACGGAGGAGGAGGAAGTCGGCCTCGCCGGGGTCGACGTCGCCCACCAGGAGATGGACGTCGGCGTCGAGATGGCTGACGAGCTCCGTCACCATGGCGGCCGGCCCACCGACGTTCATCCGGCCGATGATGTGGACGGCACGCACCTCGTCGAGCAGAACACATCGCCCCTGCCCCCGCCAGAAAGCCACTTGAAGCCGGACCCGGCGGGGCTTACCATGCCCGCCAGTAGGAGTCCGCTCTGGACCTCGGCGCCCCCTGCCAACTCACAGCAGTCTGGGATGGCGCGGCACCCCGGGGTTATCGAAATTCCGGGGCGTTCGCGCGCCGCCGCCGACCCCTTCCCGGGCGCGCCGTGCCCGACCGGCACCGCCGCCCGGCACCGCCCCCCTGCCGTCCCGGACGACCTCCTGGTCGGCGCGCACCCTGCCGGCCGCGGCGACCGGTGGTCTTGCTATCTTTCATGTTGTTTCATACCATGTGAGCCATGACCGACGGCAGGACCGGAAGGGTGGCGGACGGCGGGGCGGGAAGGGCGGCCGACGCCGTGGGCGACCCCGAGGTCGAGCTGGTGCTGGAGCGGGCGCCCGGCTTCATCGACCGGTACCTGGAGCTGGTCGACGGCGCTGACGGCGACCCCGGGGCCGCCGCCGCCTTCGTCGAGCTCGCCGACTACGCGGCCGGCCTGGCCGAGGGCGTCGAGCGGTTCCGCCCGTCGCTGGTGGGCTGCCTCGCCGCCGTGGAGGCGGTGGCCGAGAGTTCCGAGAACGCCGAGGAGCTCATCGTCTGGTCCTTCTTCGACAATCTCTCACCCGACGACATCTCCCGGCTCGACCCCTGGCTCGGTCCCCGGACGCGGCTCCTCGTCGACGAGGCGGACCGATCCCCGGACCGGTGACGTCACCGGTCGGCCGAGCGGCCCGATGACCCGTTGTGGGTGGGAGACACCGCCGTGGCGGCGGCCTCGGCGCCACGGACGGCCCCGGTGAGACCGGCGGCGTCGGACCGGCGGTCGGCCCGGACCGCCTCGCGCTCCTCGTACTGCATCCACTGGTAGAGGACGATCCCCATGGCGATGAGCGACGTCAACTCCCCCACCACCCACAGCACCGAGCCACCGACGTGGGTGTCCCCCAGGGTGTGGAAGTGCGGTGCGATCGACGTCGTGGCGCCGGTGAGCGCGACACCGAGGATGGCGTTGATGGGGATCCCCACGGCCAGGAACCCGAGCTTGGCCGGATACGACAGTCGCCACCGCGACGGGTCGCGGCCCACCACCAACCACCAGAAGAGGCACCCCGAGACCAGGAAATGCAGGTGGGTCAGATCGTGGATCAGCGGGTGCTCCAGGGAGAAATTGTAGAAGGGGCTCAGGAAGTAGACGAGCATGGTGCCGTAGGCGGCGACGACCACCACGATCGGACTGGTGAGGAACTCGACCACCGGGTTGTGGAGGACGGCCAGAAGGACACGCTGCGTCTGACGGTCCGAGGCCTGCAGGGCCAGCGTCACCGGTGCGCTCAGGGCGAACAGGATGGGGGCGAAATTCATGAGCAGCAGGTGCTGGGTCACGTGGACCCAGAACACCTGGTCGTCGTAGGCGGCGAGACCGGACTGGACGGCGATGACCACCAGCGCCGTTGCGGCCAGGAAGCAGACCGTGCGTGCCGTCGGCCAGCTCCGGCCCCGCGCCGCCAGCCGGCGGACCGACACCAGGTACCAGACGGCCAGGGCCAGCTCGACGGCCAGCGCCACCAGACTCAGCGTGTCGGTCTGCCATCCGGTGAGCAGCGTGTGGACGGAGACGGAGGGCGAGATGGCGTCGGCCAGGAGCACGATGTCCGGCCCGTCAGCTCAGGGGGGGGATGGAGCGGCCGGCCAGCCAGCCGATCGCCTGCAACCCCTCGGGGATGGTCCACGAGTTGCGGCCCGGATGGGAGAGGTTCTCGAAACCCTGGGCGTCGAGCATGTCCTGGAGGGGCCCCGGCAGGGTGTGACCGCCGAGGTCCGGCGCGGCGCCGGTGACGAAGCGCTCGTGCAGCTTCTGGTCGAAGACGATGAACCCGTCGGAATGGTCGACGTCGTAGGTGTAGGGCTTCCCCGTCTGCCAGTCGATGCCCGGCGGACGGCCCTCGGCCACCTTCTGGTCGTAGATCCCGAAGTACCGCCACAGCGCCGCCAGGTTCGACGGGGTCCCCGTCAGCAGCGGCCAGGTCGCCCCGGTGGCGTGTGCGTAGGCGGCCAGGCGTCCGGGGACGTCGCGCCCGGGGTCGACGCTGGCCTCGATGAAGGTGACCTTCCCGGCCAGTCCGGCCGCCTTCAGGTCACGCTGCATGTCGAGGAAGGCGCCGGTGGTGAGGGGGCACGTCTCCTGGCACGACGTGAGGAAGGAGGTCAGCACCACGATCCTCCCCCGGAAGGCACCGAGCGTCGTCGTCTGTCCGTGCTCGTTCACGAGCGGGATGCCGAGCACCGACGCCGGCACGGCCCGGTCCTCGGTGAGGCCCAGACGACCGGGGAGCGGTCCCGGGGCGCCCGTCCCCGGGGTCACCAGGAGCCCGACGACGGCCACCACGGCCACGACGACGACGCCCACCACGAGCGTGGTCCGGCGCGAACCCGTCCGCCCGGCGGCCGGGGGGATGCTCATGACCGGGGCCGGTGACGTGACAACGGAGGCCATGGCGTTTCCGACGGTACCCCTGCGGTGTCCCCGGCGCACATCGCCTCGGAGCCCCGTGCGGGAGGGGCCCGGCGTCGCGGACGGGTGGATCAGGTCCGCAGAGACGCCCCGTGCGCCTGCTCGACCGCTTCGATGCAGCGCCCGCGCAACTCCCCCACCTCGACGTCGGTGAGGGTGTGGTCGAGGGCGCAGAATCGCAGTCGGTAGGCGAGGCTGCGCGTCCCCGGCGGCAGGCCCGGTCCCCGGTAGACGTCGAAGAGGCCCAACGACTCGAGCAGGTCGCCGCCGGCCCGCCGCAGTGTCCCGGCCACCTCGGCGGCGGCGGTGCCGTCGTCCACCACGAAGGCCAGGTCGACGTCGCTCGAGGGGAAGCGACTGATCGGGGTCACCGTGGCGCGGCGCCGGTGGGCGTCGTCGAGGAGCCGGTCGAGATCGATCTCCAGCCAGCCCACCCTCTGCCGTCCGGGGTCGAGCCCGAAGGCGCGGAGGACGCCGGGGTCCACCTCGCCGACCACGCCGATCACGGTGTCGTGGGAGTCGGCGCGCACGACCAGAGCGGCCGCCCGCGTCGGATGCAGGCCGCCGCCGGTGCCGGTGGGGGGCGTCCACGACTGGACGACGTCGACGCCGTCCACGCCGAGCGCGTCGGCCAGGGCCAGCCAGGCGCCGGCGGCGCTGTAGGCGTCGTCGTCGGTACCGGCGAAGGCCGCCGCCACCATCTCCCGCTCGTCGATGACCGTCTCTCCCGTGCGGGCGAAGGCCCGTTCCACGCGCCCGGCGTCGGGCGGTGGGAAGACGTGGCCGATCTCGAACAGCCGGAGATCGTCCTGGCGCCGGTCGGCGTTGAAGGCCAGGGCCTTCAGCATGCCGGGCAGGAGGCTCCGCCGCAGGACCGTCTCGTCGGGGGTCAGCGGGTTGGCCACCTCGACGCCACCGGGTCCGAGGCCCGCCCGGCCGTGGTCGTCGGCGGCCAGCAACGACGGCGTCCACGCCTCGTGGGCGCCGAAGCCGGCCAGGACGGCCCGGACCAGGCGCCGTTCCTTCTGGTGGGTGGTGAGGCCCCCGACCTGGGGGGCGGCCGGGCGGCGGCGGGGCAGGGCGCCGTAGCCGTGGTGGCGGGCCACCTCTTCGATGACGTCGATCTCGCGCCAGGTGTCGGGGCGGAAGGTGGGAACGGTGACGTCGAGGACCCCCTCCCCGGCGCGCCGGCAGGCGAATCCGATCGGCTCCAGGTAGGAGGTGACGGCGTCGTCGTCCAAGGTGCTGCCCAGGATGGTGTTCACCCGGTTCGTCCGCACCTCGACGCGACACGGTCCGGGAACCGGGCCCCGGACGTCGACGACCGGCGGAGCCACGCCGAATGCCGGCCCGGCGGTGGACCCGAGCACCTCGCACAGGCGGCGCGCCGCCCGGTCGATTCCCTCGGGATCGCAGCCCCGCTCGAACCGGGCCGACGCCTCGGACCGCAGACCGAGGCGCTTGGTCGTCCGGGCGATGGCCATGGGTGCGAAGTAGGCGGCCTCGAGCAGGACGCGGGAGGTCGAGTCCGAGATCTCGGAGCTCCCGCCGCCCATGATCCCGCCGATTCCGAGCGGTGCGTCGGTGGCGTCGCAGATGACGCAGTCCCGCCGGTCGTCGGAGGGGACGATGGCCCGGTCGCCCAACCTCCGTTCGACACCGTCGAGCGTCGTGACCGTCTCGCCGGTGTGGGCGGCACGGACACGGAGGCCGTGGCCCGCCACCCGGTCGAGGTCGTAGGGATGGGTGGGCTGTCCGAGCTCGAGCATCACGTAGTTCGAGGCGTCGACGACATTGTTGATGGGCCGCATCCCGGCGAGGGTGAGACGGCGGGCCATCCACGCCGGTGAGGGCCGGACCTCGATCCCCGTCAGGACGCGGGCGGTGAATCGGGGACAGAGGTCGTCGTCCACCACCACCACCGAGACGAGCGGTGTGGGCGCCGACCCCGGGACCGACGGGTCGGGCGGCGCCGGTGGGTCGGGCGGTTCGGGCACGGCGAAGGGCAGGCGCAGGCGGGCCGCCAGGTCACGGGCCACCCCGGCCATGCACCAGGCGTCGGGGCGGTTGGCTTCGACGGCGATGTCGAAGACGACATCGGGGACGATCCCGAGGGCGTCGACGAAACGCTCCCCCGGCGACGGCCCGGCCCCGATGATCAGGATGCCGTCGTGGTCGTCGGTCAGCTCGAGCTCGCGACCCGAACAGAGCATCCCGTTCGACGTGACACCCTTCATCTTCCGTGTGGTGATCTCGAAGTCCCCCGGGAGGACGGCCCCCACCGGAGCCAGCGGGACGAGGTCGCCGACGGCGAAGTTCCACGCGCCGCAGACGATGGAGAGCGGCCCGGCCCCGGCCTCGACCGTCACCTGACGGATCTTGTCGGCCCCGGGGATGGCGGCGATCTCGAGGACCCGCGCCACGACGACGTCTTCGAGCCCCTTCCCGACGTGCGCCACGCCCTCGACGACGAGTCCGAGATCGTCCAGGGTCTCGGCCAGTGTCGACGGGTCGCCCTCGAAGGGGGCGAAGTCACGGATCCACGACAACGGGACGCGCACGGCCCCTCAGATCTGCCGGAGGAGGCGGACGTCGTTCTCGAGCAGGACCCGCATGTCGGGGATCTCGTGACGCATCTGCGCGCAGCGGTCGATGCCGAATCCGAAGGCGAAACCGGACCACGTCTCGTCGTCGAGCCCCACGGCGGCGAAGACGGCCGGGTCGACCATGCCGCATCCCCCCAGCTCGATCCACCCGGTGTGCGAGCACGTCCGGCAACCGGCCCCCCCGCAGATGGTGCAGGTGATCTCGTACTCGGCCGACGGTTCGGTGAAGGGGAAGTAGGACGGCCGCAGCCGCGAGTGGATCCCGGCGCCGAAGTAGGCGGTGGTGAACGTCTCGATGGTGCCGGCCAGATCGGCGAAAGAGATGCCGCGATCGACGACCAGGCCCTCGATCTGGTTGAAGGTGGGGATGTGACGCGCATCCGGCGTGTCGCGGCGGTAGCAGCGTCCGGGCATCACGGCGTAGACGGGCGGGGCCTGGCTCTGCATGAGGCGGATCTGGACGGGGGACGTGTGGGTCCGCAGGACGACGGTCTCCGGCTCCCCGAGGTTCAGGTACAAGGTGTCCCACATGCCCCGGGCCGGGTGGGCGGGTGGCATGTTGAGGGCCTCGAAGTTGTACCAGTCCGTCTCCACCTCGGGGCCTTCGGCCACGGCGAAGCCCATCCCCGCGAAGACGTCCTCGAGCTCGTCGCGCGTCCTCTGGACCAGGTGGAGGTGGCCCCGCCACGGTGGGTCGCCCTCCAGGACCTCGGTGAGATCGAGCCGGTCGGCGGCGAGCCGCTCGGCGTAGGCCGTCTCCTCGAGGACGGCTCGCCGCGCCGCCACGAGGGCCTCGATCTGCCCGCGGACCGCCTGCAGCTCCTGACCGGCCTCCCGCCGGGCGTCGGGGTCGAGGGCCCCCAGGGTCTTCTGCCGGGCGGCCAGTGGCGACTTCCTGCCCAGCAGCTCCCCTTCGACGACGGCCAGGGCGTCGAGCGAGACGGCCCCCGCCACCTGGGCCGACGCCTCGGCCACCAGCTCGCCGTCCGTCACGGGGACCTCTCCATGGGCGTGCAGGTTAGTCATCGTCGTCCGAGGGCACGGCCGTCACGGGCGTCCCGTGGGGGCCACCGGCGCGGGCCCGACGGACCTCGAAGGACAGGACGGCGGCGGCCATCGAGACGTTGAGCGACTCGGCCCCGCCGGCCATGGGGATCGTCACTCCGGGGCCGAGTCGGTCGGCGATCTCGGTGGGGAGACCCGACGCTTCGTTGCCGAGGACGAGGGCCAGGGGGGCGACCAGATCGACCTCCGTGTAGGGGGTCCCGCCGTGGGCCACGGCCGCCAGGCAGTGCAGGCCCCGCCCCTGGAGGGTGTCGAGAACCTCGGTGGCGTCGGGGTCGGTCACCACCGGGAGGCGAAGGACCGATCCGGCCGACGCCCGGACCGTCTTGGGATTGAAGGGGTCGACGGTTCCGGCACAGCAGACGACGGCGTCGGCGCCGGCGGCGTGGGCGCTCCTGATGACGGCGCCGGCGTTGCCCGGGTCGCGGACGTCGACGCAGACGACGACGAAGGTGGCCGCCGCCAGATCGTCGAGGGTGGCCTGCGGGGTCCGCACCACGGCCAGGAGGGGTTGGGGGGTCACCGTGTCCGCCACCTTCTCCACCACGCCGGGGCCGAGCTCGTAGATCCGGATGCCGCGGTCCCGGGCGCGGCCGACGGCCTCGGCCAGGGCAGGGGCGCCGCCGGAGTCGTCGGACCCGACGAAGACGGCTTCGATCTCGGCGCCGGCGTCGAGGGCGCAGTCGAGGAGCTTCGCCCCTTCGACGACGAACACGCCCTCGGACTGCCGGACGCTGCGGCGCCGGACCAGCCGGCGCAGGCGCTGGACCCGTTGATGCCGGATCCCGAGCGGTGCCGTCAGGAGGCGTCCACCGTCTCGGCCCCCACCACGGCCGGGGCCGGCGTCGGCGGGAGGGCCGCCTTGGCCAGGCCGACCAGCTGGGCGAAGGCGTCGGGGTCGGTCACGGCCAGGTCGGCCAGGACCTTCCGGTCGACGGTGATGTCGGCGTGGCGGAGGCCGGCGATGAGCCGGCTGTAGCTGAGCCCGTTGGCCCGGGCCCCGGCGTTGATGCGCTGGATCCAGAGCCGGCGGAAGTCACCCTTGCGGGCCCGGCGGTCGCGGTAGGCGTACTGGAGCCCGTGCATGACCGCCTCGTTGGCCGACCGGAAGCTCCGGCTGCGGTTGCCGTAGTAGCCCTGCGCCTGTTCGAGGATGGCATCGCGGTGCTTCTTGCCGTTGATGGCGCGCTTTACCCTGGCCATTCCCAGCTCCCTTCCTGAGGTCGATCCGTTGTCCCGGTGGTCCGCTGGACCACCACCGCCGTCCCGGCTGTGGGCCGGACGGCTGCGCCGTGGGCGCTAGCGGCCGAGGAGCCGCCGAACCTCGCGCCGGTCGGCCGAGGCCACGTCGGTCTCGCGACCGAGGCGACGGGTCCGGCGCGATGACTTCTTCTCGAGCAGATGCGACCGGTTCGCCTTGAGCCGGCGTATCTTGCCCGTGCCGGTGATCTTGAACCGCTTGGCGGCCCCCCGGTCCGTCTTCATCTTCGGCATCTCAGGTCCCCTCCTCGATCGGGACCGCGGTGCCGCCCGTCGATACCTCGTCGTCCGTCGGCTCTGCCACGGCGCCATTGGTGCTCGGCCCGGCGGCCGATTCGGCCACCGCTGTCTCTGCCACCGGTGTCTCGCCGACCGGTGTCTCGCCGACCGGTGTCTGTGCCACTGCTGTTTCCGCCACTGCTGTTTCCGCCACTGCTGTT
>Ga0209415_10003074_pt1 | contig 31105 bp, 25 predicted proteins | sample PeaSoiSIISIP2007_FD_187696 | JGI IMG/M metagenome (GOLD analysis project Ga0209415, IMG submission 187696) | Peat soil microbial communities from Weissenstadt, Germany - SII-SIP-2007 (SPAdes) (version 2) | ecosystem: Environmental > Terrestrial > Soil > Wetlands > Peat | place: Germany... | reverse complement strand
GAGACCTGCGGGTGGTAGCGCATCCCGCCCTTGAACGGGCCGAGGAGGTTGTTGTGCTGGACGCGGTAGCCCTTGAACAGCCTCACCTCGCCGCTGTCCATGCGCACGGGGAAGTTGACGATGAGCTCGTTCTTCGGCTGGCTCAGGATCGTCTGGACGTACGGTTCGATCTTGGCGAGCTTCGCGGCCCGGTCGAGGTGATCCTGGACCGTCTTGTAGAAATCGTACTCCTTGGCCGTGGAACCGTGCTTCGAGGGAGGGGCTGAGGACGTCATCATGATGGCCCCTAGATATTACCGCACCCAGATGGAGTACAGGAACACGAGGGCCGAGGTGACGATCAGCGCGTCCACTCGGTCGAGGACGCCGCCGTGGCCGGGGACGATCGCGCCCGAGTCTTTGACTCCGGTGGATCGCTTGAGCAATGACTCGCCCAGGTCTCCCGCCTGCCCGAGGACGCCTGCCGCGATGGCCAGAGGGATGGCGTGGGCGAGCGGGAGCACGCCGCGGAGAAACCACGCCGAGGCGACGACGGCCCAGGTGATGCTCCCGGCCAGCCCCCCGAGGGCACCCTCGACCGTCTTCTTGGGCGACACGGCCTCGTAGAGCTTCCGCTTCCCGAAGAACCGCCCCGCGAAGTACGCGCCCGTGTCGGCGAGCCACGCCAGCCCGAGCGCGAGCAGCACGAAGCCCGACCCCGGCGCCCCGAGCTGACGGCGAAGGACCGTGAGGAGCGTCAGCGGCAGCATGAACAGCGGCCCGAAGCCGAGGGCGCAAGCCCGCAGCGCCGCCGTCTCCAGCGCTCCGAGGCGGACCAGCGTGACGAGCGGTCCGACGAGCGGGACGACCACAAGGACCGTCGCGAGGGTGCGGGGATCTTCGTATCGCAGATAAACGGCGACGGACGCCGCGGCCGAGACGAGCACCCCGATGGCCTGCGTGACGCCGTCGCCCGGGTGGGTCATGCCGAAGAACTCGCGCACCCCGACGAGAGAGATCGGCAGCACGAAGAGGTAGAACGCCCAGGGAGGGACGATGAAGACGAATGTGAGGATGATCGGGACCGCGACCGCAGCCGTGGCGAGGCGCAGTGCGAGGTTGGATGCCGCGCTGGCCATCGACGCCCGTTAGATGGCGATGCGCGTGACGGGCGCCGAAGCGCCGGCGAGGGCCGACTCGACGGGAGACGGACACGGCGACTGCGCGGCGACCCGCGCGGTCCCTGCCGGAGGAGGCTGGAGCGCGACTTGCCCGAAGCGACGCTCGCGCTGCTGGTAGCTCGCGATGGCCGCGTACAGATCGGTCGCCGTGAAGTCCGGCCAGAGCACGTCCGCGAAGTAGAGCTCCGCGTAGGCGAGACCGTAGAGGAGGAAATTGGAGATCCGCCGCTCGCCCCCGGTGCGGATGACCAGATCGGGATCGCCGACGGTGAGGCTGGGCATCTGGGCGCGGAGAGCGTCCGGGGTGATGTCGTCTGGGCGGATCCGCCCCGCCGCGACGCTGCGGGCAAGCTCGCGCGCAGCGTCCGCGATCTCTTCGCGGCCCCCGTACGAGAGGGCGAGCGTCAGGGTCATCTCGCCGTTGTGCTCCGTGTCGCGTCTCAGCGGATCCAGCACCGCCCTCACCAGCGCGGGGAGTCGCCCCAGGTTGCCGATCGCGTTCAGGCGGATGCCGTTGTCGAGGATCTCGTCACGCTCGCTCAGGAGAAAATCCTTGAGCAGGAGCATCAGGGCGTCGACCTCCTCCTCCGGCCGGGCCCAGTTTTGCTCGCTGAACGCGTAAAGCGTGAGCGCGCGCAGCCCGAGGCGGCGCGCGGCGCGAACGGTGCGCCTCACCGCGGCGGCCCCTTCGCGGTGGCCGGTCGACCGAGGATGGCCGCGAAGCTGCGCCCAGCGCCCGTTGCCGTCCATGATGATGCCGACGTGCCCGGGCAGAAAGCGGGCTTCGACGAGGTCCATTCTAGTCTGGTCGCCAGGTAACACGGGGGCAGCGGTCGGGCAATGACACCTTCGTCTTGCCCTCTTGCCCCCCTCTTGCCGCCTCTCTTGCGTTTTCTTCGTCGTCCGGCGTTTTCGGCGCACTGGTAGAGTCGAACCATGCGCCTCTTCTTCGTCGGGTGCGTCCTCGTATCATGTGGGGGCGCGGCCTCTGCGACCCCGCCGGCGACCCCACCGCCGCAGTCCGCGAGCGCGGCCTCGGTCGCCACTGGGCCGTCCGCGCCGTCCGCGACCGCTGCGGCCGATGCGGTTCCGTACGACGACCCCGAGGAGGGCAAGGACCCGGCGACGCTGACGCCCCTCCTGCCGAAGGGGAGCAAGCCCGTCTTCCCGAAGGCGAGCGTGGGCGAGCACGAGTGCTGGCAGACGGTGTCGCCGACGGGAGACGCGCGAAAGGACTACGACGCCATCGTCGCCAAGTGCGGCGCCGCGACGGGCGCGATCGAATACGTGACGCCGGCCACCGGGAGGCTGCACTCGAAGCTCGACAGGCGGGACACGTTCATTGTCCCGATCCGGGGGGGCCTCTGCTACCGCTTCTTCGGTGTCGCCGACTCCACGATCAAGGACATCGACATCCTGATCGAGCACACCGGCGGCGCGCTGGTGGGCGACGACAAGACCGTCGGACCCGTCGCGATCATCGAGTCGGAGAAGGCGTGGTGCATGGACAAGGACGGGGTCTACAACTTTCTCGTGCAGATCGACGGCGAAGGCGAGGGCCGGTACGTCTTCGGCGTTTGGGCGCGCGCGAAGCCGGTGCCTTGAGGTGATCGAACGGGAGGGCGGGAGGGTCAATCCTCCGACTTCGGGAAGACGAGGACGAAGCTGCGCTCCGAGATCCGGAACAGAGTGGCCCGGGCTCCGAGGCGCTCCTTGTCGTACCGGGACCACCACGGGAGCGAGCGCCACATCTCGTCGTCGCCGATGAATTCGGGGACGACGAGATCGAGCGCGACGAAGCGCCCCTGCACGTAGGCGTCGAGGTCCTGGGCGTAGCTCCAGCTCGCGGTCTCCGGAGGCGGCGACAGATCGTTGTGGAGCATGCCGCCATAGATGACGACCACCTTGTCGCGATCGGCGTCCGACCGGGAGTCGCGATCGACGAGCCGTCGAGCCTGCGACCGCGTCGCGCGGGCGATCATGTCGAGCGAAGCGCCAATCGCGCCCTCTCCGGCGCCGCGGACCGTATCCATGTCGGCGCACGTCGGCCGCAGCATGTCGGGAACGATGCCGAGGCCGCGCGCCTGGGCTCCCATCGCGACGTACTCGCTCTGGTCGTCTGCAGCCTGCCGGGAGGTCACCACGCGCTGCTTCTCTCTCACCTCCGCAGCGGCGTCCGTACAGCCCGCCGGCGGCATCATCAGCTCGACGAGCAGATCGGACGCCCGTCCGCGAAGGAGCGGCAGGAGCTCGTCGGTGAACCGCTTCGCGGCCGACGCCACGGTCGCCCCCTTGGGCGCGTGCGCCTCGCCGACGCCGAGGACGCGCAGGTCTCCGTCGAGAATGTCGAGGAAGGCATCCCGTGCGGATGGGTACTGCCGGCAGTCGAGGGCACCGCAGGGCTGGCCGTGGAGGGTCGGGGTCGGGGTCGGGGTCGAGGTCGACCGCCCGCACGCCGCGATGACCGCGGCCACCGCGGCCCACCGCACGGCTTAGCTCTCCACGATGCGCCGCACGGCCTCGATCAGCTCCTCCGCAGGCGCCTCGCGCGACCTCACGTCGAAGCGGTACAGGCCCTTCCCCTCGAGCAGCGTGTAGGCCCTCGCATGGCTCGACGAGCGGGCGACGACGGCCACGGTCGGGAACGCGGAGACCACGCCTTCGATGATCTCCGGGGCCTCGGGATGCAAGAGGTCCACGATGGCGACGTCAATGGGCTCGCCGGGGCGGACCACCTCGCCCAGCTCGCCGACCGAGTCGATCACGCTCACTCCCCACCTTACCCGGACGAGATCGCGCGCGAGCATCGAGCGCCACACGCGATCGAGGTCCACGAGGAGAATCGAGAGCTCCATGCGGGCCGGGGCCGAGGTCCGCGATCGCAACGCCACGCGCGCGAGAGGCTGCGGCGCGCCGTCGGCCTGCGAGTCGACCGGGAGCGTGCGCGAGCTCGGCGCCAGGTCGGCGACGAGGTCGGCGGCGAGCGCCATCGTGAGCCTCGGACCGATCTCGTCGAGCAGGATCGGGACGAGCCTCGCGTGCACGAACGCCACGAGCTCCGACGGATCCTCGGGGACCTCCTCCCGGCCCGCGAGGACGAGGGCGCGCTGGAGCGCGAGGACGGCGGCCGCGGGCTCGCCGTACGCGAGCTCCAGCCTCGCCGCGAGGGACTGGGCGTCCCCCGCGTAACTCGAATCCCCCCCGCCGACCGCCGGAGCGATCGCGGCCTGTTTCGGCGTCGAACTCACCTTCCCGATCGTGAACCATAGCCTGGTCCCTGCCCAAGGCGAGCACCGAATTCGGGCTAGCGGGCCCGCTTTGCGGGCAGGATGCCCCCGCCCTAAGATGCCGACGATGGCCACCACGCTCACCGCGAATCCGGGTGCAGACCCCGTGAAGTCCGGCGCCCCTCCCGGCTCCCCCGATGAGCTCGGTGCGACGCTGCGGCGGCTCAAAGACGCAGCGCGTAAGAGCGGCCCGCCGACGGCCGATCAGCGGATCGAGGCCCTCGAGAAGCTCGAAGCGGCGCTCCTGTCGCGCAAGCAGGCCATCGCGGCAGCCATTGCACGGGACTTCGGCAATCGCTCCAGGCACGAGACGCTCGTCGCCGACCTGTTCGTGGTCCTGGGGACGCTCAAGCACGCCAAGGCGCACCTTCGCGACTGGATGGAGCCCGAGGACCGGGAGACAGGCTTCACGTTCATGCCGGCGACGTGCCAGCTCATCCCGCAGCCGCTCGGGGTCGTGGGGATCATCTCGCCGTGGAATTATCCGGTGCAGCTCGCCCTGGCGCCGCTCGTGACCGCTCTCGCCGCGGGGAACCGCGCGATGCTCAAGCCAAGCGAGCTTGTCCCCGAGACCGCGGCGCTTCTGCACGATCTGATCGCCGACACCTTCCCCCCCGACCAGGTCACCGTGGTCGTCGGAGGGGCCGAGGTCGGCGAGGCGTTCGCCAGACTGCCGTTCGATCATCTGGTCTTCACCGGATCGACGCGCGTCGGCAAGCTCGTGATGCGGGCCGCGAGCGAGAACCTCGTTCCGCTCACCCTCGAGCTCGGGGGCAAGTCGCCGACGATCGTCGGGGCCGGGTTCAGCACGCGCGTGGCCGCGGAGCGGATCGTGGCAGGGAAGGCGTTCAACGCGGGCCAGACCTGCGTCGCGCCGGACTACGTGATGGTGCCCGCGGGGACGCGCGACGCCTTCGTGGAGGCCTGCAAGGCTGCGATGGCGAAGATGTACCCGACGCTCGAGAAGAACCCCGACTACACGACCATCGTGAGCGACAAGCACTACGCGCGCGTGCGCGCGTACGTCGCCGACGCGAAGGCTCGCGGCGCGACCGTCGTCGAGCTGAACCCCGCCGGTGAGACGCTGGACCCGGCCACGCGCAAGCTGGCCCCCACGCTGATCCTCGACGCGACGGACGAGATGCTCTGCATGCAGGAGGAGATCTTCGGGCCGGTCCTCCCCGTGCGCACCTACGAGAAGCTCGACGACGCGATCGCCTACGTGAACGAGCATCCTCGCCCGCTGGCGCTTTACTACTTCAGCCACGATGCGCGCTCGATCGACCGCGTCCTGTCGGAGACGATCTCGGGCGGCGTCACGATCAACGAAACCATGCTTCATGTCGCCCAGGACGATCTCCCGTTCGGCGGCGTCGGTCCGAGCGGGATGGGCCACTACCACGCGCGCGAGGGGTTCGACGCCATGTCCAAGAAGAAGCCGGTCTTCCGGCAGGCGCGGCTCAACACGACGGGGCTGATGCGGCCCCCGTACGGCAAGATGCTCGACCGTCTCCTCGCCGTGCTCCTGGGGCGGTAGCGTCCGGCCGACGCGCCGTGCCGGTCTACGCGCTGGGGAGGCCGCTGGTGTTCCCGCCGCCCGAGGGCGCCGAGGGCGGCCTCGTCGCCGTCGGCGGCGACCTTTCGCTGGAGCGCCTGCTCCTGGCGTACCGGTCGGGAATCTTCCCCTGGTACGAGGACGGCCTTCCAATTCTCTGGCACTCGCCGGACCCACGCTGCGTGCTCCCCGTCGACCGGATCCACGTCGGACGCACGCTCCGGCGCGTCATCGCGAAGAGGAGGTACGAGGTGCGCTTCGACAACGTGTTCGAGCGCGTGATCCGGGCCTGCAAGGCCACGCCCCGACCCGATCAGGACGGGACGTGGATTACCGGTGAGATGGAGCAGGCGTACATCGCGCTGCACCGCCAGGGCTACGCGCACTCGGTAGAGGCGTTCGAGGCAGACGGGACTCTGGCCGGGGGCCTCTACGGCGTGTCTCTGGGGCGTGTGTTCTTCGGCGAGTCGATGTTCGCGTGGCAGCCGGACGCGTCGAAGGTGGCGCTCGTCGCGCTCGCCGAGAAGGTCCGGGGGTGGGGGTTCCGGATGATCGACGCCCAGGTGCCGACGCCGCACACGGTTGCGATGGGCGCCGAGGAATGGCCGCGCGCGAGGTTCCTCGACGTGCTGAAGGAGGATCTCGCGCACCCGACCCGGAAGGGCACCTGGGCTGCCTTGACGCCTCCCGGCCCTCGCGGCGACGCTTGACAACGATGGCCGGAACAGTCCGCGAGCTCCCCGCTGACCTCGACGTCGGCGCGCTCGGCAAGGCAATGCTCGAGGCGGCGCAGGCCGCGCACATCGGCGTCACGGTGACGCTCCTCGAGCCGACACCCCGCACCATATACGTGAGCGAAGCCGCCGCGAGGATCGGCGGATGGTCGGTCGACGAGGCCCTGGCGAGCAATCCGCTGGCCATGATCGCCCCGGAGGACCTGCCGCGGGTGCGCGAACGCCTCGGCAAGCGCGCGGCCGGCGAGCAGGGAGATGTGACGTACGAGCTGACCATGCTCCGCAAGGACGGACGGCACGTCGCCGTCGAGGTGACCGCGACCCGCACCACGATCGGCGACCGCCCCGCCCTTTTTATGCTCATCGTGGAAGTGGGTGCGCGCAAGTCGGCCGAGGAGGCCCGACTTCGCACGGAGGCTCGCTTCCGGGAGCTCATCGAGCGCGCCCCGGAGCCGATCGGCATCATCCGCTCGGGACGTTTCGTCTACGCGAACCAGGCGTACGTGTCCGTCCTTGGCTACCCGAGCGCCCAGGCCCTCTACGACGTGCCGCTGACGAGCCTCGTGCACCCCGAGGAGACGGCGCTCCTCCATGCGCACGAGCGGCTCATCATCGAGGAGGACGGCAGGCCTCCCCCCCACACGTTCCGAGGTCAGCGGCACGACGGGACCGTCGTCCTGCTCGAGGTGAGCACGGTCCCATTCGACTACGAGGGCAGGCGATCGGCCCTCACGATGGCACGCGACGTCACCGCGCGCCGGGCCCTCGAGGCGCAGCTGATCCAGTCCGACCGCCTGGCCGCGCTCGGCACGATGGCCGCGGGCGTCGCCCACGAGATCAACAACCCGCTCGCGTACGTGATGCTGAACCTCGACTGGATCGCGCGGAAGATGCCCGATGCGGTGCGCGACGCGGCGAGCGTCGATGCGCTCGTCGAGCTCCTCCGGGAGGCCCGAGGGGGCCTCGAGCGCGTGGCGCTCATCGTGCGCGAGCTCCGCAGCTTCTCGCGCGCCGACAGCGAGACGCGCCGGCTCGTCGACCTGAAGGCGGTCGTCCAGTCGGCGATCCGGATCGCGGCCCACGAGATCCGCCATCGAGCGCACGTCTCGACGTCGTTCGATCCGGTGCGGCCGGTGTGGGCGAACGACGCCCGCCTCGAGCAGGTGATCCTGAACCTGCTCCTGAACGCCGCGCAGGCCATGAGCGAGACCCGGGCGGAGCGCAACGAGATCCGCGTCTCCGTGAGGAGCGACGGAGACAATCGCGCCATCCTCGAGGTGGGCGACAACGGCGAGGGGATCCCGCCCGAGGTCCTCCCGCGGATCTTCGACCCGTTCTTCACGACGAAGCCTCACGGCGTCGGGACGGGCCTCGGTCTGTCCATCTGCCACGGCATCGTGGCCGCGCTCGGCGGGCAGATCACGGTCCACAGCCAGCCGGGCGAGGGAACGTCATTCCGCGTCGCCTTGCCCACGACGGACGTGAACGAGACTCCGGCTCCGCCGCGCATCAGCGACGCGCCGCCCTCGCGAGGAGCCCCGCGCGCCCGCGTCCTGATCGTCGACGACGAGGTACCGATCGCCAACACACTGCGCGAGCTGCTGTCGATCGACCACGACGTCGTCGCGGTCACGAACGGCCACGACGCTCTGGACGCGATCCTCCACACCGACGACTTCGACGTCATCCTGTGCGATCTCATGATGCCCGAAATGAGCGGCATCGACCTGTACGACCGGTTTCGCGAGGTGCGCCCGGGACTCGAGCGGCGCATGGTGTTCATGACCGGCGGGGCGTTCACGCCGAGGGCGACCGAGTTCCTCGCGTCCATCGACAACCGACGGATCGACAAGCCGTTCAGCCTGAAGGCCGTCGAGAAGATCACACGGGAGATGGCTGGAGCCGCCGGCACGTCCTATCCGGCCCCGCGGAGCGTCTTCCTCAATGTCGACCTGGGGGAGCTTCCGGACGAGCCGGAGGGCCTTTACGAGTGCGCAAACGTCGCGAACATCGCGTGCGGCGGTCACGCGGGCGACGAGGCAACGATGGAGCGCGCCGTCGAGCGGTGCCGCGCGCACAGCGTCCGGATCGGAGCCCATCCCTCGTACCCCGATCGCGAGGGATTCGGGCGAAGGGACATGGCGATCGGCGCCGACGCCCTGCGCAACAGCGTGGCCGAGCAGTGCGCTCGCCTCGCGCGCATCGCGGCCAGGCAAAACAGCGTGGTCGAGTTCGTGAAGGCGCACGGCGCGCTCTATCACGCGGCCCGGTCGGACGATGCCGTGGCCGATGCAGTGTTGAGCGGAGCGCGCCTCGCGCTGGGGCCGGGCGTCACGGTCATCGGACCCGCGGGAGGAGCGCTCGCAGATGTGGCCGCACGCGCAGGCGCGCCTTACGCCCGTGAGGGCTTCGCGGATCGCGCGACGCGACCTGACGGGGCGCTCGTCCCGCGTGGAGAGGCCGGCGCCGTCGTGACCGATCCTTCGGCCGCCGCCGCCCGGGCTCGCGAGCTCATCGCGCGCGGCGACGTGGAGACGGTCTGCGTGCACGGGGACACGCCGGACGCCGTGGCGATCGCGAGGGCCGTGCGCGCCGCCCTCGAGCGGACGACGGGGGACTGACGTGCACGTGTCGGTCGAGCGCTTCGGGGATGCCGCGCTCCGTGCGCACCTGCCGGAGGGCGCCGACACCCGGGCGATCCTCCAGGAGCTGCGCGCGCTGCCCGACGTCACCGACGTGGTGGTCGCCGAGCGCCATGCCATGGTCGCGTTCGCGGCGGGCTCTCCGCCGGCGGGCGTCGGCGCCGCCATCTCCCGGGCGCTGTCAGGGACCGTCCCCACGACGGCGCCGCGCGAGCACGTGATCCAGGTTCGCTACGACGGTGAGGATCTGGACGACGTGGCGGCGACGACGCGCCTGACGCGCGACGACGTCATCTCGCTCCACTCGGCGCCGCTGTTCGTGGTCGCGTGCGTCGGGTTCCTGCCCGGCTTCGCCTATCTGCGCGGCCTCGACGAACGCCTGTTCGTCCCGAGGCGGGAACGACCACGCCCGCGCGTGGCGGCCCTGTCCGTCGCCATCGCAGGGCCGTACACCGGCGTGTATCCCTTCGCCTCGCCGGGAGGATGGAACATCGTCGGCACCGCCCTGGGGTTCGCTCCGTTCAACGCGGCCTCGGGGGCCGCGCTCGCGCCGGGAGATCGCGTCCGCTTGGTACCGGTCGCGCGATGATCGAGGTAGTCGCCGTCTCGGGCGTCGCGACCATCCAGGATGGCGGCAGGCCGGGGCGCATGCACGAGGGTATCCCGCCTGGCGGCGCGCTCGTGCCCGAGCTCCTCGCGCGCGCGAACGCGGGCGCGCGCAACGCACCGGTCGCGGCGGCGGTCGAGGTGCAGGGCTCGCTGACGGTCGTCGCGCGGACGGCGGTGACCGTCGCGGACGATGACGGACTTCCACGCCTCCTCGTGGACGGCGAGACGTGGACGATCGCGTGCGGCGAGGCGGGCGTCCGCTACGCCGCGATGAGGGGCGGCGTCGACGTTCCCGTCGTCCTCGGCGGACGCGGGACGCTGCTCGTCGCGGGGCTCGGCGGTCACGAGGGCCGGGCGCTGCGGAGGGGCGACGTGCTGCGGGTTGCCCCCGGGCCCGAAGTAGAAGGGGGCGACGTGCCCGCGGCTCCGAGGCTCGACGCGGCGGTGCGCGTCGTGCCGGGGCCGGATCTCGATCGCTTCGAGGCCAAGGCCCTCGACGTTCTGCTCGCCTCGGAGTTCCGCGTCTCGCCGCGCAGCAGCCGGGTCGGCGTTCGACTGGAAGGCCCGGCGCTGCCGCGCGCAGACGACGACGGCGCGGTGTCGGCCCCGATGGTACGCGGGGCGATCCAGGTGCCGTCGTCGGGCGAGCCCATCGTCCTCGGGCCCGACCATCCGACGACCGGCGGTTACCCGGTCCTCGCGACCGTCGTGCGGGCAGACCTGGGCGCGCTCGGCGCGCGGCGGGCGAGGGCACTCGTGCGTTTCGTTCTTTCGGCGATGCCTCCGCTCACGGCATCGAGCGTAGGCTGCTCGTGACGGAACCAGTCCCTGCCGGCAGGCATCGTCCCGGAGGAGGCAAATGAGTCCATGAAGCTCTACTTCAGCCAGGGCGCTTGCTCGCTGCACCCCCACATCACGCTCCTCGAGCTCGGCCTCCCTTTCGAGCTCGTCCGCGTCGACACCCGCGCGCACAAGACGCACGACGGCAAGGACTTTTATGCCGTCAATCCGAAGGGCTACGTCCCGGCGCTCGAGCTCGACGACGGATCGATCCTCACCGAGGGGGCCGTCATCGATCAGTACCTCGCCGACCGCAAGCCCGAGGCCAACCTCGTTCCACGCGCCGGGACGATGGAGCGTTACCGGCTGCAGGAGTGGCTCAACTTCATCGCGAGCGAGATCCACAAGTCGTTCGGAATCCTTTTCACCAGCGTCCCGGACGAGGTGAAGCAGCCTGTACGGGAGCGCACCGGCAAGCGCCTGGACCTCTGCGCCAAGCAGCTCTCCGCGCACCCTTACCTGCTCGGCGACTCGTTCGGCGTGGCGGACGCGTACCTGTACAACGTGCTCCGCTGGACGAAGTTCACGGGCATCGATCTGGCGAGGTGGCCCTCCGTGAACGAGTTCTACGACCGGGTCGAAAAGCGCCCTACCGTCCAGGCTGCGCTCGCGGCCGAGAAGGGCTAGAACGCCTCTCACCATGCGCAAACCGATCCGTCGCGCCGCCGTCATCGGCGCTGGCGTCATGGGCAGCGGCATCGCGGCACACCTCGCTAACGCGGGGGTGGAGGTCCTGCTCATCGACATCGTCCCCCCGAACCTGACCGACGCCGAGCGCAGGCAGCGCTCCGCGCGGGACCGCTTCGCGTCGTCCGGGCTGGACAAGGCGCTCAAGGCCCGCCCCGCGGCCTTCTTCCACAAGGACCGCGCGCGCCTCGTCTCGGTCGGAAACGTCGAGGACGATCTGGAGAAGCTACGTTCGATCGATCTCGTCGTCGAGGCGATCATCGAGCAGCTCGAGCCGAAGCGCGCCCTGTTCGAGAAGCTCGAGGGCGTCATCGCGAGCGACTGCGTCGTCGCCTCGAACACGAGCGGCCTGCGTATCGCCGAGATGACGAAGGGGCGCTCGGACTCCTTCCGGCGCCGCTTCCTCGTGATGCACTTCTTCAACCCGGTCCGCTACATGAAGCTGCTCGAGCTCGTCGGCGGCCCCGACACGTCGCCCGAGACGCTGGACCACGTGCGCCGGTTCGGCGAGGACGCCCTCGGCAAGGGCGTCGTCTTCGGCAAGGACACTCCCAACTTCATCGGCAACCGGATCGGCGTGCACGCGATGCTGGCGGGTATCCATCTCATGCTCGACGAGGGCCTCGCCCCCGAGGACGTCGACGCGATCACCGGCGAGCCCCTCGGCCACCCGAAGAGCGCCTCGTTCCGCACGGCGGACCTGGTAGGCATCGACACGCTCGTGCACGTGGCCGACCACTGCCACGCCTCGCTCGAGCGCGACGAGGACCGCAATGTCTTCGAGGTTCCCTCGTACATCCGGGCGATGGTTGAGAAGAAGCTCCTCGGGGACAAGACGAAAGGGGGCTTTTACCGCAAGGGCAAGGACGGCGCGATCGAGACGCTCGATCCGAAGACGCTCGCGTACCGCCCGCGCGGCGGCGACAAGGGGATCCGCGGCACCTGCAAGGAGATCTCAGGCATCGAGGACGTCCGCGAGCGGCTGCGCAAGCTCGTCTCAGGCGGAGGCAAGGCGGGCGAGTTCGCGTGGAAGGTCCTCTCGCGGTCGCTGGCCTACTCGGCGCGGCGCATCGGCGAGATCACCGACGACGTGGCCGCGATCGATGACGCGATGAAGTGGGGTTACAACTGGGAGCTCGGACCGTTCGAGACCTGGGACGCGCTCGGCTTCGACGCCGTCGTCGACCGGATGAAGAAGGACGGCATCGCCCTTCCGGAGTCGATCGACAGGATGCGCGCGAGCGGCGCGAAGAGCTTCTATGGTGGCGATGGGCGCGTATTCGATCTGATCAAGGGCCAGTACGGGAAGCGCGCGATCGACCCGCGCACCGCTCCACTGACCGTGCTCCGCCAGGGGACGTCGGCGGTCCTCAAGAACGACGGCGCCGAGGCCTGGGATCTGGGCGGTGGCGTCCTCGGACTGACGTTCAAGACGAAGGCGAACAGCCTCGATCCCGACGTCGTGCAATTGATTCACGACTCCGTGGCCAGGGCCGAGCTCGACTTCCAGGCCCTCGTCATCGCCAACCAGGGCGAGCACTTCTGCGTCGGCGCCAACCTGTTCCTCGTGGTCTCCGCGGCGATGCAGAAAGAGTGGGACCAGATCCGATCGATGGTGAAAGGCTTCCAGCTGGCGTGCCAGCGGATGAAGTACGCGCGGGTGCCGGTCGTCGCGGCGCCCTATGGGATGACGCTCGGTGGGGGGCTCGAGCTGTGCTTGGGCGCCGGGACGGTCCAGGCGGCCGCGGAGACGTACGCGGGGCTCGTCGAGGTCGGCGTTGGCCTCATCCCAGGCGGCGGCGGGAACATGAACCTCCTATGGCGCGCGTTCGAGGGCGTCCCCGAAGGCGCGACGGTCGACCCGTATGCTCTGGTCACTCAGGTGTTCAAGAACGTGATGATGGCGCGAGTGGCGACGAGCGCGCCGGAGGCCAAGGCGTTCGGCTACTTCCGCCGCGAGGCGGGCGTGAGCTTCGATCGGGCCCGGCTCATCAGCGAGGCGAGATCCAGGGCCATCGGCCTCGCGGGGAGCGGCTGGCATCCGCCGGCCCCCCGCGCGCACGTCCTGCCCGGCGAGAGCGGGATCGCCACCGTCCAGATGATGATCACGACGCTCGTCGACGCGGGACAGGCCTCGGCCCACGACGCCAAGATAGGTGGCAAGCTGGCCGAGGTCCTCTGCGGCGGCCGCGGCGGCGGGTCGCGCGAGGTCACCGAGGACGACATGCTCGAGCTCGAGCGCGAGGCCTTCGTCAGTCTCTGCGGCGAGCCGAAGACCCAGGAACGCATGCAGTTCATGCTCACGAACAACAAGCCGCTGAGGAACTAGCCATGATCGAAGACGTCGTCATCGCCGACGCGGTGCGCTCGGCCGTGGGCCGCGCGACCAAGGGAACGCTCGCCCAGACGCGCCCCGACGAGCTCGCGGGCCAGGTCATCGCCGCGCTCCTCGCTCGTGCGCGCGGCGTGCAGCCTGCGGACATCGAGGACGTCGTCCTCGGCTGCGCGATGCCGGAGGCCGAGCAGGGGCTGAACGTGGCCAGGGTCGCCGGCATGCTCGGGGGTCTGCCCGTCGAGACGAGCGCGATGACGGTCAACCGGTTCTGCTCGAGTGGCTTGCAGGCGATCGCGATCGGCGCCGCCGCGATCGCGACGGGAACGTACGACGTGGTTGTCGCCGGCGGGGTCGAGTCAATGACGATGGTGCCGATGACCGGGAACAAGCTCAGCGTCTCTCCGGAGGCGATGCGTCGCTGCCCCGACGTTTACGTGCCGATGGGGATCACCGCCGAGAACGTGGCGAAGAAATTCGGGATCTCGCGGCAAGATCAGGACGCCTTTGCTCTGAAGAGCCAGCAGAAGGCGGCCGCGGCGCAGAAGGCCGGCAAGTTCGGCGACGAGATCGTGCCCGTGAAGGCGACGCGGTACGACGGCGACCGGCGCGTGGACATCCCGTTCGAGCGCGACGAGCTGGTCCGCGCGGACACGACCCTCGAGGGTCTCGCTGCGCTGAAGCCGGCGTTCGCGAGGGAAGGTTCCGTCACGGCGGGCAACGCGTCGCCCCTCTCGGACGGCGCGGCCGCCGCGCTCGTCATGAGGAAGGCGAAGGCGGACGCCCTCGGCATCAAGCCGCTGGGGTACTTTAGGGCATTCACCACGGCCGGAGTGGATCCGGCCCTGATGGGCATCGGTCCCATTCCCGCCGTCCGCAAGCTCCTCGCGAAGACGGGACTGTCGATGCGTGACGTCGACATCGTCGAGTTGAACGAAGCGTTCGCCAGCCAGGCCGTGTACGTCCAGCGGACCCTCGAGATCCCGGACGAGAAGCTCAACGTCCACGGTGGCGCGATCGCCCTCGGACACCCACTCGGCTGCACGGGAGCGAAGCTCACCGCGACGGCATTGCACGAGCTGAAGCGACGAGGCGGGCGCTACGCAATCGTCACGATGTGCATCGGCGGCGGCATGGGAGCGGCGGGGCTGCTCGAGCGCGTTCCCTAGTCTAAACGGCGCCGAGCAGCGTCTCGGCGATCGCCTTGTACCCCGCCTGCCAGCGCTCGAGGTCCCCGGCAAGGCCCTCTGTGAGCTGGACGCCGAAGCCGGCCGGCACCGTCGCTCCTCCGCGAGGCCCGAACGGGCGCCGCCATGCGACCGTCCCTGCGAGGCGCACGCGCCGCTCGGACCGTGGCGCCCACATCTCGAGCCAGACGTCCTGCTTCGGCTCGAGGGCGGCAAGGGTACGGACGTACACGCCCGTGGCGCTCACGTTGTACGAGAAGCCGACCTCGTCCTCCTCGCGCCCCGCCGCGCGGAAGGCCACGGACGTCCCGTAGAGCAGGCGCGGGCTGCCGCGGTTGTCGACGCCGCGGGCATTCAGCAGCTCGTTGACGACGAAGAGGACGTTCTCCGGCGGCGCGAAGCCATCGAGGACCGCGGCGCGACCCGTGGGAGCGATTTCCGCGCGGACGGCCGCCATGCGCTTCGGGGGAGCGGAGACGACGCACGCGGCCTGCGACCCACTCGCGCGGACCCTCCCCAGCGCGGCCCCCGCGCCCTCCTCCAGGAAATCGTCCGCGACGACCACGACGCGCACGCCCGTCGCGACGCACTCGGCCTCGAAGTTCTTCGCGGACGTGGCAAACCGGACGGCGAACCCGCCGTTGTAGAGCGCACGGCCCATGACGGTGCGCCACGTCGCCTCGGATCCCGCCACGATGGCCACTCCGACGAGCGCGGGCACCCTGGACATCGAACCTTGCTGCGCCGTCCGCGGGGGTTGCGCCAGGAGCAGGCGCAGGCGTCGGATCAGCGGCTGCGAAGACATGACCCCGAGCACGTCGTCCCCGCCCCAGCTGAAGGCCTCCGTGAACGCCAGGTCGTTGGGCTCCGCGGTGACGCCGAAGATCGGGACCTGGGCGAAGCGCGCCTGCGCCCGCACATGGGCGCACGCCTGCGCGGCACCGGGGGCGTCCATCCGGACGAGGATCACGTGGGGGTCCGCGTCCGCCAGGACGGGAGCTATGTCCTCGCAGCGGGTGACGAAACCGGTACCGATGGAGACCGCCTCGGCGGCTTCCTGGATCCGCTTCGTCGCCTCGTCGGCAAACGAGCCGAAGGCGAGGAGGGCACGGTCCGGTTGCGTCGTCGGAGTGCCGGGTTCGATCTGCATGGCGCCCGGCGTTCCCATGTCCCCTTGAGTGGAACGGTCGGCCCGGACCGTTCCTTAAGCGCCATACTTAAGCGCCATACTTAAGCGCCCTACTTAAGCCATCGATGCGTTGACCCCGGCCTCGACGGGCGCCACGGCGGCTGTCTCGAGCTTGACCAAGCTCCCGTCGGGAGGGTCGTAGGGGGCCCGGCCGATCTGCTTCGTCCGGTACCGCTCGCTGAACGCCCCGAGGAGGTACGCCTTCAAGCAGAAGCCGAAGATGCTCGACTGGTTGAGCTCGGGGTGAATGAGGTGCGCGATCTTCGCGTGCGCGTCGGGGAGCTTGCTCCAGTGCAGGCCGGCGCTGTGGTGATGGGCGGTGTGGTAGCCGTTGTTGAAGACGAGCCAGTTGCCGAGCTTCGAGACGAAGTTTCGAGAGTGGTCGTTCTCCGACCAGGGATCGCAGTGCACGTGCTGGATGAAGTTGATGAAGATCATCGCCCAGGTCGCGAACAGCGCCGAGAACCCGAACCCGAAGGCCCACACGAGCACTCCCCTCCATCCGTAGATGGCGACGCCCAGCGCGAGCAGCGCGATCTGTCCGCCGAAGACGGTGACCCGCTGCGCGATGATCTGGCGGTAGAGGGGCCGGTTGGTCGCCCTCGCCTTGTCGACGTATTCAGCCAGCACCTTGCCCTGCCATGACGCCGAGACGAAGTAGTACGTGCTGGCGACGAGCCACGTGTTCTCCCTCGAGTAGCGCCACGTGATCGTCGCGTCGCCGGCTTTGTTCACGTACTTGTGATGATTCTGGTTGTGCGTCGGGATCCACGCGAACGTCGGGAAGCCGTAGAAGATGCTGAGGTACGACGCGTAGAACGCGTTGGCCCTGCGGCTCTTGAACATCGGGCAATGGTTCTGGTTGTGCGTGAACACGCCCGCGCAGAAGCCGAAGTAGAGGCTCAGCGGCAGGATCCACGGGATGACCCGCGGCTCGACGTACGGCGCGAACCCGACCGCCGGGAAGAACACGAATGCCCAGAGTATCGTGCGCCAGTCGGACCTGTGACGGAGCATTCGGGTGACCTCGACGCTGGCGTGAGGCTACCGCGCGCCGGAGCTCGGGACATCACTTTTCAGTCAGGAAAGGTGCGCATCACCTTTCGCAGCTTTCGCAAGCTTCGTAGCAAGCGTCAGCGAGGCTTCTGCCCAGCACGGTGCGTGCCGTCGGCCGTGATGAGCGCGTCGTAGAGCTCCGGACGGCGATCGCGGAAGAAACCCCATGACGCGCGCGTGCGCGCGAGGGCGTCGAGGTCGAACGTGGCGGCGACGGCGCCTTCGTCCGACCGCCCCAGCTCGGCCACCTTGTCGCCCCGCGCATCGGCGACGAACGACGAGCCGTAGAAGACCTGCCCGGACTCGTCGCCGGTCCGGTTGGCGGCCACGACCGGCACCACGTTCGACACGGCGTGTCCGACCATGGCGCGCTGCCAGGGGTCGCGGGTGTCCAGCGCGGGCTCGTGGGGCTCGCTGCCGATGGCCGTCGGAAAGAGCAGCACCTCGGCGCCGAGCAGCATCATGGCGCGCGCCGACTCGGGGAACCACTGGTCCCAGCAGATGCCGACGCCCATCGTCCCGTGGCGGGTGCGCCACGCGCGAAACCCCGTATCGCCCGGACGAAAGTAGAACTTCTCCTCGTACCCGGGTCCGTCCGGGATGTGGCTCTTCCGGTACACGCCGAGCAGCGCTCCGTCCGCGTCGATGACCGCGACGCTGTTGTAGTACACCTGTCCGGCGCGCTCGAAGAACGACACGGGGATGACGACGCCGAGATCGGCGGCCACGACCCGCATGCGCGCCACCGCCTCGTCCGCATCCACCGAGCGGGCCTCTGCGAACCACTCGCCCTTCTCCTCGCGACAAAAGTACGGGCCCTCGAAGAGCTCCGGCGGCAAGACGACGTTCGCCCCCCTCGCCGCCGCGTCGCGAATATGCCGCTCGACGCGCTCGATGTTCGCCGCGCGCGGGCCCGCGAGGGGACACTGGACGGCCGCGACGGTGATCCGCCGGCCGCTCACGACACGGCCGCCTTCGGCTGCTGCTGGGTGATGCAGTGGAACGCGCCACCGCCGGTCAGCACCGCCCGCGCGTCGACGCCGGTGGTCCGCCGCCCGGGGAACAGCGCGCCGATCCGCTCCACCGCCTCCGCGTCGAACGGCGAGCCGTATGTCGGGACGACGACCGCCGCGTTCGCGATGAAGAAGTTCACGTAGCTTGCGGGCATGACGTCACCCTCCTCGCTCTCGATCCGGCCGGGCGATGGTACGCGCACGACCTCGAGCCTGCGTCCGCGCGAGTCGACCAGCGCCGACGCCTCCCGGAGGAGCGCGCGCAGGACGTCGCGGTTCGGATCGTCGCCCGAGCGCGGCTCCATCGCGACCACGACGCCGGGACGGACGAACCGGACGATCGTATCGACGTGCCCGTCGGTGTGGTCGTTCGCGAGTCCTTCGTCGAGCCAGAGGATCGCCTCCGCTCCGAGCCAGTCACGCAGCACCCGCTCGACCCTCGCCTCGTCGACGGCGCCGTTGCGGTTCGGGTTGAGCATGCACCGGCGCGTCGTCAGGACGCTCCCCTCCCCGTCCAGGTCGACGGCGCCTCCCTCGAGAACGAAGGGCGAGGCGTACGCGGGCAGCTGCGCGAGCGACGCGATGCGCTCGGAGACGCGACTGTCGTGCTCGAGGACGTACTTGCCGCCCCATCCGTTGAAGCCGAATCGCACGCTGGCCGCGCGCCCATCCGCGCCGACGAGGAAGATCGGCGCCGTGTCCCGCAGCCAGATGTCGCCGAAAGGGACGTGGTGAAACGTCACGCCCTCGGCGGGTAGCGGAGAACGGGCGAGCTGCTCCTGCGCGTCGTCGGGGACCAGCACCTCGACCTTCTCGCCCGCGGCGATCGCGGAGACCAGCCGCGCGAACGCCGCGCGAGCCCCGGGAAGGTGATGCCGCCAGAGGTCGGCGTGGCTCGGCCATGCGACCCACGTCGCCTTGTGGGGAGCCCATTCGGCAGGCGCCCGGTAGCCGTCATCGCGAGGCGTGCTCAAGTCGGCTGCGATCATAGGGTCAACGCTCGGGTTTGGCATCGTCAAGCGCCTCGCGCATGAAGACCAGCAGGACGCGTCGCTCCTCCGCGGTGAGATGGAGCGGGCGAATCTCGGGATCCTGATTCGGCACGTCGAGGCCGAGGCCAAGGCCGCCGCCGCGGTCGTAGAAGTCGACGACCTCTTCGAGAGTCGGGTAGCGCCCGTGATGGAAATATGGCGCCGTGCGGCCGACGTTTCGCACGGTCGGCACCCTGAATGCGCCGTCGCTCCCGCGATCGGCGTCGACGACCTTCGCGGCCGGTGCAGACGGCACGCCGAGGACGGCGAAGATGGGCGCGGTGAAGTCGGGGGGACGCGTCCCTGCGAAGACGGGCGGAACATGGCATCGCGCGCAGCGCCCCTTGCCGGCAAAGACGTCCAGCCCCGACCGGGCGTCCGCGGAGAGCGCCTCCGCCTCGCCCCGGGCGAACCGATCGATGGGCGCGTCCCCGGGCACGAACGCGCTCGACTCGTACGCGGCGAGAGCCAGGCCGATGTCGGCGGGCTTCACGTCTTCGTGGAATGCGCTCCGGAACGCGTCTGCGTACGCGGGCTCCGACGCGACGACGCGCGTGAGCTCCGGGTCTGCGAGCCCCATCTCGGCGCGCGTGTGGATCACCATGAGCGCCTGGCGGTCGGCCGTGCGCACCCGTCCGTCCCACATCAGCCTGGCCTCGAGGGGCGCATAGAGCAGGGACGGCGTGTTCCGGCGGAGCGGAGTCGCCGGATCCAACGATGCCGGAGCGACGAGCTCGTCCGCGAAGGCGCGCTCGGGCACATGACACGTCGCGCAGGCGCGCGCTCCCCCCGCAGACAGGCGGCGATCGAAGAAGAGCTTCTTCCCGAGCGCGGCCTTCGCGGGGTCCGCCGGGACGGCCGGGTGAGGCAGCGTCAGCGCGCTCGGGGCCTGGTCGCCGTAGAGAGGGCGGATCATCAGACCCGTCGTGAAGCCCCTCGTGCGGGCCTCGCGACGGATCGATTCTCCCAGGACTCCCGTCGCGCGTACGACCGCGGCGCGGTCGGTCACCTCGGCCAGCGAGTGCGCCTGCTGGAGGCGACGAAGCGGGGCGAGATCGGCGGCCACGTCGAGGGTCAGGGCCCGCGCTCCACCGTCGAGGAGATCCAGGAACCCGAGGACGTCGGCGAAGGCCGCGTCATCACCGTCGGGTACGAAGGACGTCGACTCCAGCACGGCCTGTCCGAGCCGGTACGCGGCGTCCGAGAGCGCCTGGGCGAGGATCGCCGGGGACGTCTCTTGCCTCGCCAGCGACGCGTCGACGATCCGAAACGCGCCCCCGATGTTCCCGGCCTCCCGGGCGACCAACGGACAGTCGTGAACCTTCAGCGCGCGATCGAGCGCGCCGATCGAGCCGCCCGCCTCGAGCAGCGCCACCTCTGGTCCGAAGACGGCCTCCGCTGCCATTCCATTCCACCGGCGCCAGACGCTGAGCGACGCGACGGAGGCCCGCCTCAGGTCGAGGTAGGACGCGCGGTCGTCGCAGGTGGCGGCGAGTCCTTCTGCCGCCGCCAGACCCGCGCGATCGAGGCCGCCGATGAGGGCCGTTGCGGCACTCGGCGGCGGTGGGGCGTCCCGAATCGTCGTAGGGGATGGACCGCGCTCGGCCCGCGAGCAACCGGGCGCGATCGCGAGCAGAGGCCCGATCGCCGCTACTGCGAATAGTCGGTGGGGATGGACGCAGTGAAGATCGCCGCGCATTGCTGGACGATGGCCTGGTTCACCGGTACGTCGGGCATCTGCGAGGGCGTCATGCTCTGCGGCTCCGTGAAGTCAAAGACGTCCCACGGCGCAAGCGCGTTCGCGTCGCGCTTCGTCAGCGCGGGCAGATTGAACCGCGCCTCGATGAATCGAAGCACGGACGTGTGGTCGTAGACGTCGTGGCTCACGTAGTGGGTCTTCGCGTAGGGCGAGATCACGACGAACGGCAGTCGCACTCCCAGCTCGTTGAAGCCCCCGTACGTCCCGCCGTCGGGCATCGCCAGGATCGGGGGGATCGCGTCCGGGGGACACGCGGCCGGTGGCTGGACGTGGTCGTAAAGCCCCCCGTGCTCGTCGTAGAGAAGAAAGACCGCCATGTGCGCCCACTGCGGGCTCGCCATGAGGCTCGCGACGGCCCCGGCGCGCCAGGATTCGCCGATCTGCATGACCGCGGGCGGGTGCTCGTCGTTGTTGTCGTACCCCTCCGGGAACAGGGCAGGGTCGAGGAAGACGACGTGAGGAAGCGTGCCCGCCGCCGCGGCGCTCGTGAACTGGTCGAACGTGAAGACATTCTTCGAATAGGCGCTGTAATTCTTGGCCTTGCCGAAGATGTCCACGGTGGGGAGCGAGCCCGCCGGCTGGTAGTAGCCCCACGAGATGCCCGCGGTGTTCAGCGAGTCGAGGACGAGCGGCGACGTCGGCGTCGGAAACGCACCCGTGGTGGTTTCCCCCCAGGACGTCGCCGCGTAAAGGTACTCGCGGTTCGGCCACGTCGGTCCCGGGACCGACGCGAAGTACGCGTCCCCGATCGCGAAGTTCGCCGCCGCCCAGAACATGAACGGCAGATCGTCCTTCGTGTAATACGTCATCGCGCGGGCGCCGCTCAGGAACCCCGGTGGCCCGAACATCGGGTCCTCGTGCGTCCCGTCGTTCGCGATCGCGAAGCCGTCCATCTTGCCGTTGTCGATCTCCTGGTGGGTGCCGTCCCAGGTGTGGTTCGTGTCGGCGAAGCACAGCGTGGGGACGCCGCCATCGACGCCGCCGTCGATGTCCCCTTCTCCGCCGTACGCGAAAGGCACCGGGGTGCCATCGACGCCCGGGTTGGACGCACCGGCCGGGGCCACGTTCACATCGGTCCATCCCTGATTGGGGAGATCCTGGAAGTAATGATCGAACGACCGGTTCTCCATCATGATGACGACGATCGTGTCGATCGGGATCGCCGACCCGTTCGGTGCCGACGCTCCCTGCGTCTCGACGGCGAGCGCTCCGGCGTCGTAGCCGCAGCTCGCGCGTGTCTTCTGGGCGACCGAGTCGCTCGGGATCGTGATCCCGGCCTCGACGCTGGCATCGACGCTCGCGGCGGGCGTGCTGCCCGACGACGAGCAGGCGACGGCCGCGCCGGAGAGGGCGAGGATCGCGACGGCGGAGCGCATGACGCCCGTAGCCTTTACGAAGGAAGCCCGGCGCGCAAGCGACAAGTCCGTTATCGGCGCCCCTTCGCGCACACGCACCCGGCCCTGACGAGCTCCCGCCGGCGCACGATATCGGGGAAAAGCGTGCCTTCGTAGAAGCGGCGAAGCGTCCTTTTCTTGACGGCGGGGACCGCCCGTCCCCCGACGTTCCTGGTCGTATCCGACGCGACGCAAAAGAACACCGCCACCTCCTTGCCGGAAAACCAGTGGCCGAGGGCGCCCGCGACCTTGCCCATCGCCGGCAGACGGTTTCCGCGAGCCGAGATGACCGCGCGCATCTCTTCGGCGGTGATGGCGTCGCCCCGCCCCTCGAAGAGCGCGTCGAACGCGACCGGATCGATCTCGCCACCGGCGTCGAATGTCCCGCTGTCGAACGGGTGCTTCCCTCGCGCGATCCGATCGATGCGGATGACCAGCGAGGGACGGCCCTGCGTGAGGTAGCCGAGAAAGCCGTTGATGATCGGGGGCAGGATGAGCCTCCACAAGAGCCGGACCCCGAGACGCCGCATCCCGGCGTAGGTCTGGCCGATCGTCACCATCCCTGTCGCCCCCGGATCGAAGAACGCGACGTGGCGTTGCAGGGCCGTGGGCTCCGGCGTGCGCCCGGCGACGCTCGCCGGGGGCGTCGTCGTAGTTGCCGTCGTCATCGGCTTCCGAGGATACTCCCGCCGTGCCCGCCCCGCCCATCTCGCAGCACGCGCTCACGGTGATCGCGAGCGTCCGCGCCGGAGCGGAAGACGATCTGGTCAAGCTCCTCGACGCCTCGAACGTGGCCGTCCTCTCCCGACTCGCTCAGGTGACGACGCTCCACTTCGCGCGCTTCGTCGTCTTCGACGACGCCGTCGGCAAGCCTTGCCTCGCGTTCGAGAGCAACTACGACGGAGACATCGCGGGCCACTTCGCCGAGCTCCAGCGCTGCATTGGATCGGATCTCGACGCCTTCTTCGGCCACTGCGAGGAGTACTCGCCGGGGTCGTTCGGGGCGTTCGCGACCGCACACGCGATCGTCCCGCGGGCCTACTACATCGCCCACGGGGGGCTCTCGGTGCCGCAGATCCTGCACGACGGCCGGGTCCGGGCGGCGATCCAGGGGTGGCTCGACGCCGCCGACGCCGCCGGCACGCTCCGCGCGATGAGCCCGCGCGCGATTGCCCTCGCCTTGAAGGCGCACCTGGCGGAGTGCAAGCTCGAGGTGGGCGTCGTCGACCGCGGGCTGCCGCGCGGGCCCTGGTCCAAGACCGCACTTTACGCGATGATGCCGGGCGTCCTGCTCGTTGGGGCCGCGATGGCCGTCATCGCCCGCCTCGTGTACGAGCCCGCGGACGAGCGCGAGGACGCCGAGGCGCCGCCGCAGCTCGTCAGCGACCAGGACCCCGCCGAGGACGCTCTCGAGGACGCTGAAGACCTGCAGCCGCTGAACGGCCTGACGCACGTCGTGCCTCTGAAGCCGGGCACCTTCCGACGCGCGGTGGCGACCTTTGCGCTGTGGTTCGTGGAGCAGGCGGCCAGGAAAGTCTGCTACGAGGGAGCGCTCGGCGGCATCGCGACGATCCATTTTGCGCGATGGTCGCTTCTCGCGGACGGCACGCTCGTCTTCTTCAGCAACTACGACGGAAGCTGGGAGTCGTACCTGGGCGACTTCATCGACAAGGCGCATACCTTCCTCACGCTCATATGGACGAACACGAAGTGGTTCCCGAAGACGTCCTTTCTCGTCTTCGAGGGTGCATCGAGCGAGACGCCGTTCAAGCGCTGGACGCGGACCTTCCAGCGAAGAAACCAGATTTGGTACTCCGCCTACGCCGACCTGACGGTGACCAACGTGCTCGATAGCGCGAAGATCCGCGAGCTCGCCGGCGGACCGATGGCGGACGACGAGGAGGCCCTCCGATGGCTGTCGCTCCTGTGAGCGCGCGAGCCGGCGGGGGTGGTGCGGGCGGCGGGGTCGACGCCTCGGACGTGCAGGGCGTCGTCTTCTACGCGTACACGGAGCATCCATACGCGCGCTATCTCTTCCTCAACCTCGCCAAGGACGATCCCCGCACGTTCCTGTGGCTACGGGAGATCGCGCATTCGCGACAGGGCGCGCGGCGTGCCCATGAGGCGGCCGACCACCTCGTCCGGTCCAAAGCCCAGGAGCACGTCCAGATCGCGTTCACCGCGGCCGGCCTCGGAGCGTTCGGGCTCGGCCCGCAGGACCTCGCCGAGTTCCCGAGCGAGTTCGTCGACGGAATGAACGACCCGCAGCGCGCGCGCGTGCTTGGCGATTCGCCGGCCGAGTGGACCTTCGGTCGCCCGGATCAGGACGAGATCCACGCATTGCTGATGCTCTTCGCGCGGACGGAGGAGCACCTCGCCGAGCTCGTCGCGCGGCACAAGACGGCGGCGATGGCCGCAGGCGGGCGCGTCGTGCACGAGGACGAGGGGCACGTCTCCGCGGACCACCACGAGCACTTCGGCTTCAGGGACGGGATCGCGCAGCCCCACATCGATCACGGCCCGCGACGGAGGCGGAGCGGCGAGCCGGTGATTCCACCGGGCGAGCTCTTGCTCGGTTACACGAACGCCTACGGCGAGGCGACGATCTCGCCGACCGCGCGCGGCTTCGACCTGGGTGCGAACGGGACGTTCGTCGTTTATCGCAAGATGAGGCAGCACGTCGCGGCCTTCTGGGGAGCCGTGTACGACCGGGCACGCCCGCGCACCGGGGAGAGCCTCGACGATGCCGCCGTGCGCCTTGCCGCATCATTCGTCGGGCGCTGGCCGGGGGGCGCACCCCTGGTCCTGCACCCGGATCACGATGCTGCGAGCGCGGCGAACGAGAACGTCTTCGGCTTCGCGAAAGAAGATCCGCACGGCTCCAGGTGCCCGTTCGGCGCGCACATACGCCGGACGAACCCGCGGGACATGCTCGCGCCGTCGCCAAAGGAATCGCTCGTCGAGACGGGACGCCACCGCATCTTCCGGCGCGGCCGCACCTACGGTCCAGCCCTCGCCCTGCCGCGGTCGGCCTGGCGGGTGGACGACGGGGCCGATCGCGGGCTGCTCTTCATCGCGCTCGGCGCGAGCATTCGCCGGCAGTTCGAGTTCGTGCAGCAGACCTGGGTGACCAGCCTGAAGTTCGCACGCCTCTACGACGAGCCCGACGCTCTCCTGGGCCGATCGACGGATGCTGACCGGCGCTTCACCCTCCAGGGTGAGCCCGTTCGCCGCTGCCTCGTCGCGCTTCCGGACTTCGTCACGGTCCTCGGCGGAGCATATCTCTTCATGCCCGGGATGCGCGCCCTCGCCTGGCTCGCGACTCAGCGCTAGGGAACCCGTCGGAAGCCGGGGGCGCTCATCGCCAGGCACCGGTCTACGTTCCTGACCCCTTGCGCTTCGAAGAAGGCACGGCTCCGCTCGATGAGCGCGCGGCCGGTGCTCCCGCCGAGGAGCTCGCCCTGCCGGTGGCGCGCACAGGCCGCGAGGTAACCCCAGTCGGCCGCCTCGAGCATCGGGATGGCTTCTTCGAGCGCGCGCAATGCGCCGCGGCGATCGTCCTCCACGGCATGCAGACCGGCCCGGACCAGGAAGCCCATGGCGCGCCCGTAAGGGAGCTTCTCGCGGCCGAGCGCCCGAGCGTAGTGGCGGGCGGCCCCGAGCGCACCCGATCGATCGTACCCCACGGCGGCCGCCGCGATCGCCGAGAGCCCGCGCTCGTACGCCGAGCACGCGCGGACCAGCGCCACGCGCAGGAGGTTGGACGACTCGAGGGCGGGCGAGACGCGCTCGACGCGCTCCCAGGCGGCACGGACGTCCCCGCGGTAGCGGTCGACCGAGCAGGCCGAGATGAACGCGGCCCAGTGAGCGCCGGTGAACCCTCCTCCCTCCTCCGCGAGCCGTGTCACCCTCTGCGCGGCGTCCACGTCGTCGGCCACGATGAGGCCGATACAGGCGGTGTACGTGAGGTTCACGAGCGCGTACCGGTCACTGCGCGCGCGCGCCTCCTCGAGGAGGGGGGGGACGCGGAGCGCCGCTTCGCGGAGCTCCCCGAGGAAGATGAGCAGGTTGCAGCTCCATACCTGGGAGAACGTCAGCTCCCACGCGACCCCACGGCACCGGGTCCGGAAGATCTCGTCTGCCTGCGTCAATCGCTCTCGCGCACTCCTCCATTCACCCAGAAAGAAGTGCCTGGATCCCGACGCGAGGATCGCGAGAGCGCTGCTGTGAGGATCGTCGACCTGAGCGGCGATCCGCTCGGACGCCCGGACGAGGCCTGCCGCACGGCGCCGGCCTGGCTCGCCCGTCGCAGCGACATTCGTCGCCGCGACAGCGAGGGCGCGACACAGGCGCACGGGCTCGCCTGCCTCGAGCGCGAGCAAGAGGGCGCGGGTCGCGAAGTCCGCGCTGCGGATGAAGTCCGTGAGGCCGAGCCCCGTGGCGGCGGTGAACGCGGCGTCCACGCGCGCGAGGTCGCGGGGCAAGAGACTGTGCGGACGGCGGACGCGGCGGACGAGGGACGAGATGCGGACGCGCGCCTCGTGCCAGACGAGCGACGCGATGGCCGCCTCGGTCGACTCCGGATAGCTCAGGCCTACCTCCTCGAGCACGCCGCGGAGCAACGCGAGGCCTCGCTCGTCGCGACCGCTCTTGAGGTAATGGTCAGCGGCCGTGCGCCTCAGGTCGCGAGCCGCGGCCGCGGGGGCATGTGATGCGGCCTCGACGTACGCATCCGCGGCGTCCGCCCCTCTCCCGGCGTTCGCGAGCGCGTCGCCCAGCTTCGCGTGGAGGACGTCCGGCGGGCCCGCACGGAGCGCGATGGCGGCGCGGTACAGATCGGCAGCACGAGAGAAGGCAAGCGCACGGTCGGCGGCCTCCGCGGCGTCGATCGCCCAGCGGCGCGCGCTCTCCTCGTCTCCGCCCGCCCGGAAGTGCTCGAACGCCGCCTGGGGATCGGATCGATCGGACGTGGCGAGGGCCCCCGCGAGCGCGAGGTGCCCCAGGCGGCGCTCCTCGGCGTCCAGGCTGGCGGCGACGGTCTCGCGGATCCTGTCGTGGGCCGTCTCGAGGACGTCCTCGTCGCCGAGGCCGCGGGTGGTCACGAGCCTTGCGCCGCGCAGGGCGATCGCCGCCGAACGCCTCCGACCTCCGAGGCCCGCCGCCTTCTCGGCTATCGCGTGCTCGAGCGGACCGCGCGCGATGCTGATCGTCTTGAGCAGGGCGCGCGCCTCGGTCGACAGCTGGGAGACGCGCGCGAGGATCACGTGCTCGAGGGTGATGATCTCCCCGCCGCCGTCCGCAATCCCTCGGCGTTCCCTCGCCCAGCGGGCGAGCTCGGCGACGAAGAGGGGGCTGCCGTTCGCCTCCTCCGCGATGCGATCCGCGGTCGCCGGGTCGCCTCCCTCGACGAGGGAGCGCGCGAGCTGATGGGCCTCGGAGAGAGCGAGCTCGCCGACCTCGACGTCGCGCAGGTCACAGCCGCCGCCGAGGCGCTCGCATGCGAGCCGCATCGCGGAGACGGCGAGGCTCGACGCGGCGAGCTCCGCGCGGTGGCTGCACAGGAGCATGAGGGGTCGCGGCGCAGGCGCCGACAGGACGGCCTCGATGAGCTGGACGCTGTCGGCGTCGCCCCACTGCAGGTCGTCCACGTGGATGACGAGCGCATGGCGCGCCGCGACGCCCGCCAGGAGGTCTTTCAGCCCCGCGAACGCGCGGCGGCGCAGCTCGAGTGGGTCGAGCATGTCGACGTCGCGGTCTGGAGGATCCGGCGTCCCGCGCACGTTCCTCAGGACGGGGAAGAGACGCGCGAGCGCCTGGACGCCGGCCGGAACGAGCGCGAAGGCCTCGTCGTCCGGGAGGCGCGCGAGCCATCGACTCAGCTCGTCGACCACCTGATCGACGGCCTTGAACGGAACGGACTCGCGTTCGTGGCAACGACCGGAAAGGACGAGCGTGTCGGGCCGCGTTGCGATGTCGCCCAGGAAACGGGACGCGAGGGCGCTCTTTCCCATCCCCGATCGTCCGTGGAGCATGACGACGACCGGGGGGCCCGTCAGGCACGCCTCGAAGGCGGAGTGGAGCTCGCCGAGCTGCTGGCGACGCCCGACGAACGGCGCGTCGATCGCCACGGAGACGGGGGCGGGAGTCGGCTCGCCCTCCAGCCGGCGAAGGATCTCTTCGCCGCTCGGGCGCGCCCGCGGATCCACGCTGAGGAGATCCATGCAGAGCTGGTCCAGGTCGGGCGGGGTCCCCACGACCAGGTCGCGGGGACGGACCGTGAGCGGCTGCTGCTTCGCCAGGAGCAGGTGCCGTGTCTCGCCCTCGAAGGGGATCCGCCTCGTGAGGGCCTCGAAAAGGATGACGCCGACGGCGTACCAGTCCGATGCGGGCGTCGCCGCGTGGAGGGCCGCTTGCTCGGGCGACATGTACTCGGGGGTGCCCACGATGGGCTCGTCGACCCCGATGGGCGGCCGGGCCGCGCGGTACTCGCCGACCACGCCGAAGTCGAGGAGGACGACGCGGCCGCTGCGCGTGACCATGACGTTCGACGGCTTGATGTCGCGATGAAGCTTGCCGGCGGCGTGGATCGCCGACACTCCGGCGCAGAGCTGCCCGAGCCCCTCGCGCAGTCGCGCAACGTCTCGAACGGGGAACTGCGGGCGAGCGAGAGGTCTGGACCGGGGCGGAGGTTTGGGCTCGTCCGCGGCGGGCAGAACGATCGAGTCGAGCAGCGCCGCATGAAGCTCGGCCGGCGCGACGAGCGTCGGGGTGTTCAGGCGGTGATCGGCGACGGCGGACTCCGACAGCCTCCCGTCGGGCGGAGGCACGGAGCGTGAGGCATGGACCCACGACAGGAAATCCCAACCCTCGACGAGCTCCATCGTGAAAAACCAAGCGTCGCCCTCCGAGAAGAGCTCGTAGAGCTGGACGACGTTGGGGTGGCTGATGTCGGCGAGCGCACGGAACTCGCGCTTGAATCGCAGGAGCGCGGCCGGATCGAGGCGCGTCATCGTCTTCAGCGCGACGACCTCGCCTCTCTCGACGTCGCGCACCCGATGCACGACGCCCATCCCGCCCTCGCCGAGGCGCCCCTCGATGATGAAGCGCCTGGTCCCGCGAAAGCCGTCGACGACGCCGCGCATCTGCTCGACCAACGAACCTACCAAACTGCGCCCCCATGCGCCTTCCGGTCACCGCGTGGAGCGATTCCTCACATAGCGCACGGCCTCGAGCGACCTGGTCTCGATGGCCCCGCGGCGCTTCGTCGCCAGGACGAGGCGCTGGTTCTGATCCGGAGGACCCACCGGGGCCACGAGCATGCCGCCCTCCGGCAACGCGGCGAGCCATGCCTCCGGAATGGCATCGACGGCGAAGGTCGCGACCACTTTCCGCATGGTTCGCCACTCCGACGCGCTCGTCATGGCATCCCCGTGGACGACGCTCACGTTGGCTTCCGCCGCGAGGTTGCGCCGCGCCCAGGCAACGAGATCCGCATCGATCTCGAGCGTGACGACGCTCCCCTCCTGCCCCACGATGAATGCGGCGAGGGCGGCTCCGTACCCCGAGCCGGTGCCCAGCTCCGCGAGAGCGTCTCCGGCGGAGAGGCCGAGGACGCGGAACGAGAGCAGATATGCGTGCGGGGCGCTGATCGTTGCGAGCCCGGCATCGTCCAGCGGAAGCGGCATGTCGTCGGCGCTTCGCTCGATGTCCTCCTGGCGCACAAAGCGTTCGCGCGGCACTTCGAGAAGTGCGCGCAGGTAGACGGGATCGATCGAGCCGATATTTCGGGCGACCGAGTCGACCAGCGCGAGACGGCACCCGCGCGCGACTTCATGCAGCTCCTGCTCGAGGGCCGGGTACGGCCTCGATCCTTCCCGCACGCGCTCCGCCAGCGATGACAGCCATTCTTGCCGCGCGAGCTGGGGAAGCTCGGCCATCTTCCTGCGGAACTCGACGGTGAAGAGGATCGGCGGCGCTGCCACTGCTGCCCTCCGGAAGAGCCCCGAGAGGGCTCGCGGGCCCGGGTGCTTTTTATAGGGTCGACCGGAGCGGTGGTCTACCCTGGGCGATCGCAGTGACGGCTCCGGCATTCCCCGCCAGGAAGGCGCGAGGCGACCGCGCCCTGAAGCTCGCGCAGCGGTTCGCGCGCGGGTTGCTTGCCCACAATGCGTTCGAGGCCGCTGCGTCGATAGCATTCTGGTTCTTCCTCAGCCTGATGCCGCTGCTCGTCCTCGTGGGGTTTCTCATAGGACAGGTCGCGCGCACGAGGGGCGTCGACGCTCTCCTCGCGCCCTTGCTCGAGGTGGTTCCCGGGACGGCGGAGGCGCTGGTGCGCTCCGAGCTCGAGCGCCTCGCAGGGGGCAGCGCGTCGTCGATCGCGCCCCTCGGAGTCGTGGGCTTCCTCTGGACCGCATCGTCCGGGCTGCACAACCTGATGGACGTCTTCGAGATCGCCGTCCGGGCCCCCCGGAGATCATGGTTGAAGCAGCGCGCGATCGCCCTCGGATGGGTGGCGCTCGGCCTCGCTGCGGCTTGCATCATCGCGTGGCTCCTGGTGACCATCGACTCGGCCTTTCACCTGTACGACCCGTCGCCCGCGTCCGTGGCCTCCAGCTCGCGCTGAGCCGTCC
>Ga0209415_10003073_pt1 | contig 31106 bp, 27 predicted proteins | sample PeaSoiSIISIP2007_FD_187696 | JGI IMG/M metagenome (GOLD analysis project Ga0209415, IMG submission 187696) | Peat soil microbial communities from Weissenstadt, Germany - SII-SIP-2007 (SPAdes) (version 2) | ecosystem: Environmental > Terrestrial > Soil > Wetlands > Peat | place: Germany... | reverse complement strand
TGTCGAAGGACATGTCATCCTGAGCTTGTCGAAGGACGCTCCCATGGATTTAGATCTCGCCGGAAAGACCGCCCTGATCACCGGCGGCAGCGCCGGCATCGGCCTCGCCTGCGCTCATATGCTGGCCTCCGAAGGCGTCCATGTCGCGATCGCGGCTCGGAACGCGGAGCGCCTCGCGGCAGCGGCCGAAGCGCTGCACGCGACGGCCCACCGGCGCGGTGCCGATGTCCCGCGGGTGTTCGCCGTCGCCGCCGACCTCACACGGCCGGAGGACGTCCTGCGGACCGCCGGCGACGTGGTCGAGGCGTTCGGACGAATCGACATTCTCATCAACAACGCCGGCTCCGCTATGGGCGGCCCGTTCCTCGAGCTGCCCGATTCGGCGTTCCTCGGCGCCTGGACGCTGAAGCTGCTCGGTTACATCCGCATGACGCGGGCGGTCGTCCCGGCGATGATCGCCCGGCGCGACGGCCGCATCGTGAACATCGTCGGCGGGGCAGCCCGCAACCCGCCACCGTCGTTCCTGACCGGGAGCACCGCCAACGCGGCGCTGATCAACTTCACGCGCGGGCTCTCCAAAGAACTCGCGTTGCACAACGTCCGCATCAACGCGATCTCGCCCGGGACCACCCAGACCGAACGCGGGGAACGGCTCATCGAAGCTGAGGTGACGGCCGGCAAGACGCTCGAGCAGGTGCGGGAAGAGCGGCTCAGCCGGAGTCCGCTGCACCGCATCACGCAGCCCGCAGAAATTGCCGCGATGGCGGCGCTGATCGTTTCCGACCGGATGGCGTCGATGACCGGCGCCGAAGTCATCGTCGACGGCGGTGCAATGCCGGCGATTTAATTGAGGTGGATGTCGTGCTCGCCGCGGGCGCCGAAGCGCACCAGCATCGCTTCGGCCTCGTACGGCCCGATGCGCTCGGGCGGGATGTGTGGCGGCGTGAGCGGCCCATTACGGGTGAGACGGTCGCGCGCGGCTTGCACCATGATCGACGCGGTCGCAACCAGCGCCAAGCCGGCGAAGAATTCCCATAGCGGCGTCGGCCACGGCGGCGCGTGCCCCATCAAATTGAGCACGGCACGCAGGGCGATCATCACGATGAGGGCTTCCAGGAGGACGAGCTTCATAGGGGTCCGCCGCTCGGAAAAAGTGCCGAGACTCCATTCTGCCCGGCGCTCCAGAACCTCTCTACCCCACTCAGCCGGTCGGCGCGGTGAAAACGAGCGCAGCGTTGATGCCTCCGAAGCCGGCCGAACTGCTCAGCACGACGCGCGGCGCGGTGAGCAGTGGCTCGGCCAGCGCGTCGACCGCGCACGCCGGGTCCGGATCGTCGCAGTTGACGACGCGCGGGACGATCCCGCGCTCGATCGCGAGCAGCGAAAGCACCGCTTCCCACGCTCCGCTAGCGCCGAGAGCGTGTCCGTGCTGGCCTTTCGTCGCCGTGAGGGGAACGCGTGGCGTCCGGTCGCCGAAGACGATCCGCAGGGCCGCCGCCTCGCCGCTGTCGCCGAGCGGCGTCCCCGATCCGTGGGCGTTGATCGCGTCGACCTCGGCCGGCTCCAGCCGCGCTTCCGCGAGCGCGCGCTGCATCGCGAGCGCGTTGAACGTGCCTTCGGGCTGCGGGGCCGACATGTGATAGCCGTCGTTGGTCAGGCCGTAGCCGGCGATCTCGCCGTAGATGCGTGCGCCGCGTGCGAGCGCGTCGTCGTAGCGCTCGAGCACCAGCATCGCCGCGCCCTCGGCCATCACGAAACCGTCGCGGTTGCGATCGAACGGCCGGCACGCGCCGGCCGGATCGTCGTTGCGCGTCGACATCGCGCGAATGACGGTAAAGGCGCCGAACACCAGCGGCGAGAGCGGCGCTTCGCAGCCGCCCGCGAGCGCGGCGCGGATCTCGCCGCGCGCGATGGCCCGGAACCCCTCGCCGATCGCCACCGCGCCCGAGGCGCACGAATTGCCGTTCGCCACGTTGGGCCCGCGAATGCCGAACTCCATCGCGACGTTGCACGTCGCCGCACCGCCGAACACGGAGATCGCGAGCAGCGGGCGCACCGCGTCGAGGCCATCGGCGCGAAAGACGTCATGCTGTTCGTCGGCGTAGGCGAGGCCGCCTAAAGCCGAACCGATGAACACGCCGGTCTGCGTGCCGTCACCGGCGACGCGAAAGCGTGCATCCTCGATGGCCAGGCGCGTCGCTGCCAGAGCGAACTGCGAGAAGCGGTCGGTCCAGCGCAACCGTTTGACGCCGACAAACGCCGCCGCATCGAAGTCGGCGATTTCCGCGGCCACCCTCGAAGCGTAGCCGTCGGTCGGGAAGCGCGTGATCGTGCGCACGGCGACGTGTTCGGCGAGCACGTTCGTCCAGAACGCCTCGACTCCGATCCCGAGCGGCGTGACGGCGCCCAGACCCGTCACGGCGACGCGATGCATTACGCCGCCCCCGCTTCCGCCAGCCGCTTGATGTGCGCGAGCGTCTTGCTTGCGACGCCGTGAATGAAGATATCGCTGACCACGTATTTGCCGAAGAAGTCGGCCGCAACGGGAAACCGGTACGCGAGCCGATGCACGATCTGCACGCGGGTGTGCGCGGCGTCGAGCGGCGTGAAGATCCACTCGACGTCCATCCCGCGCGTTGGTCCGGCAACGTGATGAAACGCGATGTGCGGGCGGACCGGGTCGTTGGTCTGTTCGGCCGTCCAGCGCAACGGTACGAAGCCATGGCGGGCTGACATTTCGACGGTGCGCGTCCCCTCGCGCCCTTCGAGCACGCGCACCGAGCGGTAGTGCGGCAACAATTCGGGCCAGCGTTCGGTCGCGGACGCGAGCCGGTAGATCGCATCCGGCGGCGCGGCGATGTCGATGCGGTTCTCGGTGGTGATCAGAGGACGAGGTTCCTGAACACCGCGGGGGTCAACGCGCTTTGCGGCGCGTTCGTTCCGGCGAGCGCGTCGACGAGCGTCGCGGCGAGACTTGGCCGGCGGGCAAGGTTCGCCGTCGCCCGGCGCGCCAGCGGCGGAACGTCGATCAGCCAGCCCACCGCAGCGCTCAGGCGCTTGCGTGCGGCGAAGTCGGCCGCGCGCTCGCCGGCATAGGCAGCGAACGCTCCCGCTTCGCGCGAGCGGTCGGCGGCGCTCGCGACGATCGCCCGCGCCGCGTTTTCGGCCGACGTCAGCGCGAGATATACGCCTTGGCCGGTGAACGGGTTGAGAAAGCCCGCGGCGTCGCCAATTAGCGCGAGACCGGCCGCGATCGGGGCGCGCACGCGGTGCGCCAGCGGTCCGATGGCCGCGCGCGCGCCGACGCGCTGCGCGTTCGCAAACGAGCGGTGGCCGCGACCGAGCTCCGCCGCCTTTCCCGCAACCCCTTCGTCGACGAATCCCGACCACATTGCGAGCGCAGTCTTCGGCACCACGACCATCACGTTGGTCACATCATGGCCCAGCGGGTTGAGAGCGAAATAAGCGCCCTTGCCGACGTACATTTCGACGCAGCCGCCGAGATCGCCGAATCCGGTGTAGTGCCCGCCGATCGCGAAGCGCGGCAGGCCCCAACTGCGCCGCGTCAGGCGTGCTTGCCGCGCGACGACCGAGCCGCACCCGTCGGCGCCGACGGTCCAGCGCGCGCGCACTTCGTAGGCGCCGCCGTCGTCATTGCGCACCCACACCCCGTCGATGCGGCCGCGGTCGCGCAGCACGTCTTCGACGCGACCGTGCACGACCGTCACGCCGGCGTAAACCGCTGCGCGCAACAGGATCGCATCGAGCGTCTCACGCTCGCACGCAAGCGCACCGTGCGGGAACGGCAATTCGACGGCCGGCGCACGCGGCGGAACGAGCCGCACGCCGTGTAATCGGAACGCCTCGGCAGAAACCTCGCCCAGCACGCCCAACCGCTCGAGTGCGGCGACGGCGCCGGCGTTGAGATACTCGCCGCAGACCTTGCGGCGCGGAAACGTGGCCCGTTCCACGAGCGTTACTGTGAGGCCGGCCCGCGCGAGCAGTAGCGCGCAGGTCGAGCCTGCTGGACCGCCGCCGGCGACGACTGCGTCAACCATCGCTAACCATCGGAGAGCGTCATCCGGAAGAACGCTTCGCGCTGCACGCGCGGGGCCCGCCAGCCGGCCGCGCGCGCGAGCGTCAGGGCTTCGCGTGGTTCGTACGCGCGGCGAACGGACAACGGCGCGTCGTGCCGGGTCAGGCGGTTGCGCGTCGTGACGCGCGCGTAGAGCCAGGTGGCGGCGAACGCCAGACGCGAGCGGGTAAGATCGCCGACGACCGGCGTGAGGCGCGCGACGCGGCGCAACTCGCGCAGCAGCTCGCACGCCGCGGGCGGTTCGAAATGATGCAGCGCGAGCGTGCACGTGACGACGTCGAAGGCTGCGTCGCCGAACGGCAGCCGTTCGCCCTCGCCGTAAACGAAGGTCAGGCGTTCGTCGCCGCCGGTGCGCCGGCGCGCGATCGCGAGCATCTCCGGGCTGCGGTCGAGACAGGTGACGCGCACGTCGGCGCCGCGGCGGCGGCCATCGCGCACGAGCGCCTGCGCCACGTCGCCGCCGCCGCTGCCCACATCGAGGATCGTGCGAGCACCGGTGCGCCGGACCTCGCGCCGAATCGGCGCGATCCCGCCGAGCCAGCGGTTCGCGAACTCGATGTCGGCGAGGTTGCGCTCGAGTTCGTCCGGTACGTCCACCGGCCGGTCCATCAATTCGAGCTGACCGGCAGCGCGTTTCACGCCCGAGTCGTACCCCGGTTTCGGCGGAGGACCTGCGTGGACCGGCGTACGTTGGAACGGATGCCGGTGGACCCATGCTAATCGTCTTGAAATACGGCGGAAACGCGATGACGGCCGCCGCCGACGATCCCGTCCTGGACGAGATCGCGGCCCTCGCGCGCGCCGGGACGTCGCTGGTGGTGGTTCACGGCGGCGGCCCGCAGATCGACGCCGCGCTGCGGGCGCAGGGCATCCCGGAGGAACGCGTCGAGGGGCTGCGGGTGACGTCCGCCGCTGTCCGCGACGTGGTCGAAGCCGTGCTCTGCGGGAGCGTCAACAAAGACTTGGTGCGCGGTTTGCTGGCCCGCGGTGCGCGCGCGTTCGGCTTTTCCGGTCAGGACGGCGCGCTCCTGACCGCGCGGCGGAAGAGCCCGATCGGCGGTCACGATCTCGGGTATGTGGGTGAGCCGGCGGACGTCGATGCGGGTCTCTTGCGCGGCTTGCTGGCGCTCGGGATCCTGCCGGTCATCGCGCCGCTCGGCCTCGATGCGGAGGCCCGCGTGGCGCTCAACCTCAACGCCGACACCGCGGCCGGCGCGATCGCGGCCGCGCTGCAGGCCGATGCCTACGTGGTGCTCACCAACGTCGCCGGCGTGCGCCGCGACGTCAACGATCCGGCTTCGGTCATTCCGCGGCTCACGATCGGCGAAGCGCAGGGCTTTCTGGCCGACGGCACGTTCGGCGAGGGGATGCGCCCGAAAATGCGGGCCGCGATCGTTGCGGTTAGCGGCGGTGCACGGCGAGCGGTGATCGGCGCTGCGGTGCGCGACGGAATCGGCGCGGCGTTGGCCGGAACCGGCACGGAACTGGTGGCTTCATAGGCAAACGCATACCGCCGCCGTGCTGAAATACGACGGAAATAGTTTCCAGGGAACACGATTCGGCGGTATAACTTAGGCCAGCCACCGCCACGGAGACCACCCGCTTGTCCGACCTCCTCATCCCGCCCGCCGGGAGCGCCCTCCGATCCGGCTCGGCGAAACCGATCTACTTCTTCGAGGAAGGCACGGGCGAACAGAAAGATCTGCTCGGCGGGAAAGGCGCGGGCCTGGCCGAGATGACGCGCGCCGGTTTCCCGGTGCCGCCGGGCTTCATCATCACGACCGAAGAGTGCCTCGAGTTCTACCGTGCCGGCCGCCGCTTTCCCGACGGACTGCAGGGCGCGGTGCGCGACGCGATGCGCGAGCTCGAGCGGCGGACCGCTAAGGGTTTCGGCGTCGCCGCCAACCCGCTCTTGGTTTCGGTGCGCAGCGGCGCGCGCGTTTCGATGCCCGGCATGATGGACACGATCCTCAACCTGGGGCTCAACAGCGAGACCGTCGTGGGGCTCGGCACGCTCACCGGCAACGAGCGGTTCGCCTACGACGCCTACCGGCGCTTCATCACGATGTTTTCGAGCGTCGTGCTGCGGATCGACAAAGAGCACTTCGACCGCCTGCTCGATGCGGCCAAGGCCAAGCGCGGCGTCAAGACCGACCCGCAACTCCGCGCCGACGACTGGAAGGCGCTGATCCCGCAGTATCTCGACGTCGTGCAGCGCGAGGCGAAGCGCGACTTCCCGCAGGACGTCTTCGAGCAGCTGGATCTCGCGATCGGGGCGGTTTTCGACTCCTGGAATTCCAAGCGCGCGATCGAGTATCGCCGCTTCAACAAGATGTCCGACGACTGGGGCACGGCGGTCAGCATCGTCTCGATGGTGTTCGGCAACATGGGCGACGATTCGGGGACGGGCGTCGCGTTTACGCGCAATCCGAACACCGGCGCGCGCGAGCTCTTCGGCGAGTACCTGCGCAACGCGCAAGGCGAGGACGTCGTGGCGGGCATTCGCACCCCCGAGAAGATTGCCGACCTGGCGAACTCGCAGCCGGAAGTATACGCACAGTTCCTCGCGATCGCCACCCAACTCGAGACGCACTATCGCGACATGCAGGATCTGGAGTTCACGGTCGAGCGCGGGAGGCTCTACATGCTCCAGACGCGCAGCGGGAAGCGCAGCGCTGAAGCGGCGGTCAAGATCGCGCTGGATTTCGAGCACGACGGTCTGCTCACCAAAGAGGAGGCGATCTGCCGCGTCGAACCGCGCCAACTCGAATCGTTGTTCTTCTCGCGCATCGACCCGCACGCGCACTACGAAAAAGCCGGCAGCGGGCTCAACGCCTCGCCAGGGGCCGCGACCGGGCAGATCGTTTTCGATGCGGACACCGCGGCCGAGTGGGGCAAGCGCGGTAAAGCCGTGATCCTCGTGCGCAACGAAACCGCACCCGACGACGTGCACGGCATGATCGCCGCGAAGGGCGTGCTCACGTGCAAAGGCGGCGCGACGTCGCACGCCGCGGTCGTGGCGCGCGGCATGGGCCTGCCGTGCGTGTGCGGCTTCGAAGAGATGGCGATCGATCTACGGGCCAAGACCGCCACGATCGGCACGACGGTGCTCAAGGAAGGCGACTGGGTGACGATCGACGGCACGACGGGGAACGTCGTGTTCGGTAAGCTCGATCTCATCCCGCCGCCGTCGGAACAGCCGGTGTGGCTGGCCGAATTCCTCGGCTGGGCGGACGGCATCATGCGGCTAATGGTGTGGGGCAACGCCGACAATCCCGAAGACACGCGCAAAGCGCGCGATCTCGGCGCGACCGGCATCGGCTTGTGCCGGACCGAGCATATGTTCATGCAGCAGAACCGGCTGCCGATCGTCCAAGAGATGATCATGGCCGAGTCGCCCGAAGAGCGCGACGCCGCGCTGGCCAAACTGCTCGTCTTCCAAAAAGAAGACTTCCTGGGCATCCTCGAGGCGATGGCCGGCTATCCGGTGACGGTGCGGCTGCTCGATCCGCCGCTGCACGAATTTCTCCCCTCGCTCGAAGAGCTGGTCGCCGAGACGACGGAATTGCGGTTGACGAAAGGCGAGAACGACCCGACCTACCTGGCGAGGATGAAGTGGCTCGCCCGCGTTCGCCAGCTCAGCGAAGTCAACCCGATGCTCGGCCTGCGCATGTGCCGCCTCGGCATCGTTCAGCCCCACATCTACGCGATGCAGGTGCGCGCGCTGTTCGAAGCCGCGTGCGAATTGCGCAAGCGCGGCATCGATGCCAAGCCCGACGTGATGATTCCCGGCGTCGGCACGCACGGAGAGATGCAGATGACCTACGATGCGGCCAAGGCGGTTGCCGATGCGGTGATCGCCGAAACCGGCGTACCGGTTCCGTATCGCATCGGAACGATGATCGAGTTACCGCGCGCCTGCGTGGTCGCCGACAAACTCGCCGAAACCGCGCAGTTCTTCTCGTTCGGGACCAACGACCTGACGCAGACGACCTACGGCTACAGCCGCGACGACGCCGACACGACGTTCATCCCGGTCTACATCGAGAAGAAGATCCTCAAGGAAAGCCCGTTCCAGGTCCTCGACCGGATCGGCGTCGGCGCGTTGATGCGGATGGCCATCGCGAAAGGCCGCGGCACGCGGCCCGACTTGAAGATCGGTATCTGCGGTGAGCACGGCGGCGATCCGTCGTCGGTGATGTTCTGTGACGAGCTGGGACTCGATTACGTCTCGTGTTCGCCGTACCGGGTTCCGATCGCGCGCCTGGCCGCGGCTCAAGCCCGGGTCAGCGCACCCACGTAAGGAGGCATCGATGTCAGGCCACGCGGACGTTCCCGGCAGCGAGGTGCGGGCAAAACTCGATCATCCGGTCGTCGACGCCGACGGCCATACAATCGAATGCGAATGGCTTCTCGACGAGTACGTCCGCGAGGTCGCCGGTGCCCAGATCCAAGCGCGCTGGCTGAAGCGGCCCGCGCCGAACGGTCCGACCAAGATGATCTGGTGGGGCTATCCGTCCGCCGCGCACACCGCCGACCGCGCGATGTCGCTGTTTCCGAAATACTTCGCCGCGCGGATGGAAGAATGCGGCATCGATTTCGCCCACATGCTGACCACCGCCGGACTCGGGACAGTCTACCTGCGCGACGAGGAACTGCGCGTCGCCGGCTGCCGCGCACTCAACACGATGTACGCCGACATGTTCCGCGACGTGAAGGACCGCATCCGTCCAGCCGCCGTCATCCCGACGTACACGCCCGAAGAAGCGATCCGCGAACTCGAGTATGCCGTGCTCGAACTCGGGCACAAAGCGGTCATGGTCGGCACCGAGATTCGCCGGCCATATCCCGAAGTGTTTCGCGATGCGCCGCAGTTCGGGCAGTTCGCCGAGCGCTGGCAGTCGATCGCGATCGACCCGCCGCAGGACTACGATCCGTTCTGGCGCCGCTGCGTCGAACTCGGTGTCGCTCCCATGTGTCACACGTCGCACATCGGCGCCCAGCATCGCAGATCGCCGTCCAACTACGTCTTCAACCACCTGGGTATGTTCGCCGGCGGCGCCGAGCATTTTTGCCGAGCGCTATTCCTCGGCGGCGTGACCAAGCGCTTCCCGGAGCTGAAATTCGCCTTGCTCGAAGGCGGTGTTGCCTGGGCAGTGACGCTGCTCAACGATATCGTCGAGCACTTCGAAAAGCGCAACGTCAAGGACCTTGTCGAGAACCTCGACCCGGGTAAACTCGAGATCGGCGTCTTGGCGGATTTGGCCGATGCATACGGCGACGAGCGCATCACCGGTGCGCGCATCCGCGAGCGGCCGCACTCGCGCAGTTCCGATCCCAAGCGTCCCGAACTCTTCGATGAGTTCGAAGCTTGCGGAATGACCGAGATCCACGACTTGCGGCGGCTGTTTTGCGATAGCTTCTATTTCGGCTGCGAGGCCGACGACCGCATGATGTCGGTCGGCTTCAACCGCAAACTCAGCCCGGTCGGGCAGCCGCTCAAAGCCGTGTTCGGCTCGGACATCGGCCACTGGGACGTGATCGATGCCCGCAGCATCCTCGCGGAAGCTTACAGTCTCGTCGATGCCGGCTTGATAACGCAAGGCGATTTCAGAGCGCTGACGTGGACGAACCCGGCGTCACTGCACTTGCTGATGAACCCCGATTATTTCAAAGGCACGGTCATCGAATCGGAAGCCGAAAAACTCAAGGCGCAACTCGCACCGCGCCCCGGACCCACGGCGCGCGCTATCTGATTGACGTGGCCGCCGGGCCGCGGTAGCCGTAGAACCAGTCGGCTTCTGAGTAGTCGGTTGCGCTGCGGGCTTGCAGCATGGCATCGCGGGTCGATTTTCTCGGGCCGGGGTGCACGTGCCAGTAGTCGCCCCATGCGCGCGCTTGCGTTTGCACGCGCGCGGTGCGCGGTGCGCGCTCTTTCTGATAGAGCCGGAAGGCCGTCGCCGGGTCCGCGGGATGATCGGCGATCGCCGCCGCGAGTACGGCCGTATCCTCGAGCGCCTGCGCGGCGCCTTGGGCGAGATATTGCAGCATCGGATGCGCCGCATCACCGAGCAGCGTCACGCGATTGCGCGTCCAGTTCGGAATAGGGTTCCGGTCGAACATCGGCCAGCGGCGGCTACGTCCCATCTGCGCGATGCCGGAGCGCACGAGGTCGACGCCGCGACCGAACATCTCATCCATTTCGTCCGGCAGTCCCCAATCGTCGCCCGCGCCGCCCGCCATGTAGCGCCGGCTCTTGAACACGGCGACCTGATTGTAGAGTTCGCCGCGCCGTACAGGATACTGCACGAGGTGCATGTCGGGCCCGGTCCACACGACCACGTTGTCGAATCCCGCGCTCGCCGAGACTTCCTCGATCGGGATCGTTCCGCGGTAGGCAACGTACGCCGAGCAAATCGGATCGCCGTCGTCGACGATCGCCTTGCGCACGTTCGAGCGCAGGCCGTCGGCGCCGAGCACGATGTCGGCTTCGTAGGATTCGCCGTTCTCGCAGGTGACCACGGTAGTCGACGTGCGGTCCTCGACGCGGACCGCGCCGCGGTTGACTTCGAGCGTTATCTTGGGTTGGGCCTGAGCGGCCCGTAACAAGACCTCGAGCAAGTCGCCGCGATGCATCACGAAGTACGGGTAGCCGAAGTGCTCGACGAACGGCGCGCCGAGGTCCATCGACGTCAGCTGCTCGCCCGATACCGCGTCCATCCAGACGAGGCGCTTCGGGAAGACCGCGTAGGAGTGGATCTCCGGCAGAACGCCGAGTTGGTCGAGCGCCCACGACGCGTTCGGTGCGAGCTGAAGGCCGGCGCCGACCTCGCCGAATTCCGGTTCGCGTTCGATCACGTGCACGGCGCGGCCGCGACGCGCCAGGGCCAGCGCTACGGCGAGGCCGCCGATGCCGCCGCCGGCCACGAGAATCTGGGTACGTTCCATAGCGGACGTTCTTTCACTCGAAAACGTTCGCTCCCGCCGGGAAGGCGGGACGTTTGCCGCGCGCCTAACGTAGAGGGGGATATGCGATTACGACGCTGGGCGGTCGGCGGACTCTTGAGTTTGGCGCTCCTAACGCAGGCCGCGGCCGCGCCGCCGGCCGGATCGAGCGGGAACGACGTGCTCAAGGCGACCCTGCGCAACGGCCTCGAGGTCGTCATCGTGCGTAATACCCTCGCGCCCGTCGTGTCGACGGACTTGAGTTATCTCGTCGGTTCGCGCGACGATCCGCCCGACGTGCCGGGGATGGCGCACGCCCAAGAACACATGATGTTCCGCGGAACGAAGAACCTGCCGACGTCCGAATTGGGTACCATCGCGACCGCGCTCGGCGGCGACTTCAACGCGCAGACGAGCGAGATGACGACGCAGTTCCAGTTCACGGTGCCCGCTGCGGACCTCGACGCCGTGTTGCGTATCGAATCGGATCGCATGCGCGACGTGCTCGACCTGCAGTCGCAATGGCAGAACGAACGCGGCGCGATCGAACAGGAGGTCGCTCGCGACGAAGCCGCGCCCGGCGGCGATTTCTTTAGCGACGCGCAAGCGATCGCGTTCAAGGGCACGGTGTACGAACATCCGGGCGTCGGCACGAAGGCGGCCTTCGATGCGCTGACCGGCCCGCGCCTCAAAACGTTCTGGGACCGCTGGTATGCGCCCAACAACGCCGTGTTGGTGATTGCCGGCAACGTCGATCCGCGCGCCGTGCTTGCCTCCGTGCGGTCGCACTTCGAAGCGATCCCCAAGAAGACGACTCCCGCGCACCAGAGCGCGCACTTCCAGCCGCTGAAGCGCACGGTGATCCGCCGCCCCACGACGCTCGCCTACCCGCTGGCGGCGGTCGGCTTCCGGTTCCCCGGCCTCGAGAATCCGGACTTTCTCGCCTCGTTCGTCCTACAGGGTATCCTGGGCGCGGATCGTGGCCCCTTGCATCAACTCGGCGACGACGGTCTCGCGCTCGAAGGCGAGTGGACCTCGATGCCTTACGTTACCGAAGCGCAACTGGGCTTTGCGGTCGCCGCGCTCGGTCCCGGTAGCGATCCCGACGCGATGGTCAAGCGGCTCGAAAGCATCCTGACGAATTACCACGATCACGGCGTGCCCGCGGAGTTGTTCGAATCGACCAAACGCCGGCTGATCGCCGATCAAGAGCTCAGCCGGAACTCGATCGCCTCGCTGGCTTCGGATTGGGCCGACACGATCGCGGTCGACCGCGAACCGTCGATCGCTTTCGAACAGGAACTGATCGGCCGGGTCACGTTGGCCGACGTCGATCGCGTTGCGCGGCGCTATCTCGACGTCAACCATGCCATCATCGGCGCGTTGACGCCCTCGGCGAACGCCTCGCAGTCGGGGGCGCCGGCGCCGCCCGTGATGGCGCGTGAAAATCCGTTGGGCAAGCAGGCGACGGTCACGCACCTTCCCGATTGGGGCAACACGCTCGTTCACGACGTCGCGGTGCCGAGCACGAACCTCGACCCGCAAGCGATGAAACTCGCCAACGGCATCACGCTGATCGTGCAGCCCGAGACGATCTCCGACTCGGTGTTCGTCTACGGCAGCGTGAAGACCACGCCGGCCCTGCAAGAGCCGGTCGGTCAGGATGGCGTTTCGCGCATCGTCGAAGGCGTCTACCCGTACGGGACGCAGTCGCTGGATCGCGAGGCGTTCCAACGGGCAATCGACGCGATCGACGCGTCGCTCGAAGGCGGCAGCTCGTTCGGCCTGCAAACGACCTCGCGCAACTTCGATCGCGCGGTGGGACTGCTCGCACAGAACGAGCTGCAGCCGCGACTCGATCAGGCCACGTTCGACATCGTGAAACGACGGGCCGTCGACGAGCTCGAGACCGAACTCAACAGCACGCACTCCGTCGCCGTGGAGAAGGCCGCGCAAAAGCTCTTGCCGTTCAACGATCCCGAGCTACGCAGGCCGACCGTCGCCGGCATGCAAGGCCTCTCACTCGATCAGGCCAAGGCGTACTACGCTAAGACGATGCGGCCCGATCTGACGGCGATCGTCGTCGTCGGGAACGTGAGCGCGACGGCGGCCCGCGCATCGATCGAGCGCGCTTTCGGCGGCTGGCATGCCGCCGGTCCGCCGCCCACGACCGATCTGCCGCCCGTCCCCCTCAACCCGCCGGGCGACGTGAAGATTCCGTTGCCGAACATCCACCAAGATTACGTGACGTTCGAAGAATTGGTGCCGCTGCCGCGCACGTCGCCGCAGTACTACCCGCTGGTGCTCGGCAATACCGTGCTGGGGGGCGGATCGCTCAGCCCCGAGCAAAGCCGGCTCTTCCGCGACATCCGTCAGAACGCCGGGCTCGTCTACACCATCGACTCACAGTTTGTGTCGAGCGGGGCTCGGGCGCGTTTTTCGATCGAGTTCGCCTGCGCCGAAGGAAACGAACCGCGGATCGAGTCGATGGTCGACGACGAACTCACGCGGCTGCGAACGGAGCCTATCGGCGATTTCGAACTGGCGCTGATGAAGGCGTCGATGGTGCGGCGCGTCGTGCTCGGTGCGGCGTCGGCCAGGGAAATCGGTGGAGCCTTACTCAACGACGCGACGAACGGGCTGCCGCTCGATCAAACGCAGATCGACGCGCAGCACCTACTCGCGACCGATGCGCACGCGATCCAAGCCGCGTTCGCCGCCAACATCCACCCGGAGAATTTCGTGCGCACCATCGAGGGCCCGTAAGCGAAGGCGTCTCGCGGTCGTCGACCCCTTATGTCATCCCGAGCTTGTCGAGGGATCGCCCCGATCACCATCCTTGGCAGCTGTCCCCTTCGACAGGCTCAGGGCAGGCTCTCGACAAGCTCGGGATGACATAAAGGGCACTAGGTCTTCCAGACGGAGCGAGCTGTATCGACGACCAGTGCGATCTTGGCCCACTGCTCGGCCTCGGTCATCTCGTTGCCTTCCATCACCGAAGCGAAACCGCATTGCGGCGAGAGGGCGAGGTTCGCGAGCGGAACGTATTTCGAGGCTTCTTCGATCCGCCGCATCAACTGCTGCTTGTCTTCGAGTTGGGGTAATTTGCTGGAGATCAAGCCCAGTACGACCGTCTTGCCTTTCGGCACGAAGCGCAGCGGCTCGAACGAACCGGAGCGTTCGTCTTCGTACTCGAGCAGAAACCGGTCGACGTCGAGGGTGTTGAACATCTTTTCGGCGATGGCGTCGTAACCGCCCTCGGCATACCACTTGCTGCGGTTGTTCCCGCGGCACAGATGGATCGCGAGCGTGACGCCCGGCTTGCGCGCCGCCTTGAAGCAGGCGTTGTCGGCGGCCAGCGCCTCGTCGAGCAACGCGTCCGGGTCACCGCCCATCTCGGCGCGCAGCCACGCGCGCCACTTCGGGTCGAGGTAGTAGCTGTAGCGCGGAGCGTCGATCTGGATGTACGGCACCCCCTCCGCCGCCAGCGCCGCCATCTCGCGCTCGATGATCGCCGTGATGTCGCGCAACAAGTCGGACGGCTGCGGGTAGGCGGCGCTGCTGGTTGCCTTTTTCCAGGCGATCGCCGGAAATTGCGTCGCGCTCGGCAGCGTCATCTTGTAGGCTCCGTGCGCGTGCTCTTTCAGAAACGGAACCTCGTGCGCGGTGAGGCGCCGCTTCTGCACGAGCTTGCGGTTTACGATGCCGCGAATCGGTTGCGAGGGCGCAACCGTGGTCCCCGACTTCCACGCCCGCGGGATTCCGTCACCGAAATCGAAGCCATCGACCGCCGCGGTCAGATCGCCCATGAAGCCGTTGCGGCGGAACTCGCCGTCGGTGAGGACGTCCAGCCCGAGTTCGCGCTGCCGCTCGAGCACGCGCAGGATCGCGCGATCCTCCAGCGCGTGCAGATGGTCGCTCTGGTCGTCCCCCTGATGCCGAGTTTCGAGGATTTCCGCGGGGCGGAGGAAACTGCCGACGTGATCGGCTCGAATGTCGGACATAGGGGTCCCCTTCAGAAGGCTTTCAAGTTGACGTGTGAGGGTGAGGAACGATGAAGAATATTTTGATTGCCGGCCTTTTAGCTTTCGGCTTGACCGCTGCGGCATTCGCTCAGGGAGCTCCCGCCATAAACATTCGCGGAGTGGTGGTTTCCCTCGACGGCAACGTCCTGACGGTTGGGGCGCCGATCGGTACGGCTACGACGAAGATAACTCTCGCGCCGAACTTCCGCGTGCAATATATCGTGAAGTCGAGCCTCGCGGCTATCACTCCCGGAACCTTCGTCGGCTCGGCTGCCCAGGCGCAAGTCGACGGCACGCTGCGGGCGATCGAGATCCACGTCTTTCCAGCCGGGCAGACCCCCGGAGCCGGCAGCCGGCCCTACGATCTCGGTCCGGCCAGCTCGATGACCAACGGCAGCGTCGACACCATCGGAGCGACGAAGGTCGACAAGGTCGATGCTCACACGCTGCTCCTCAAGTACGACGGCGGGGAGAAGACGATCGTCGTAACGGCGGATACGCCGATCGTCACTTACGAGCCGGCCGATGCATCGGCGCTCGTCAAAGGTGCGCACGTCAACGTCCGCGCGACGAAAAATCCGGATGGAAGCCTCTCGTCGGCCGGCGTGAACGTCGGCAAGGACGGCCTCGTCCCCCCGATGTAGGTGGATTCGCGCCTTTAAAACGGGTAGGGGTGGCCTTTGGCGCGGATCGTCATCCAGCGCCAGGTGGTGAATTCTTCGAGGTTTGACACGGAGCCGAAGCGGCCCCCATTGCCCGACGCGCCGACGCCGCCGAACGGTACGCGCGGATCGTCGTTGATCGTTTGATCGTTGATGTGCACGAGGCCCGTGTTCAAGCGTTCCGCGATCTTCATCGCGCGCTGCACGTCGTTGGAGTAGATCGCTGCCGAGAGACCGTAGTCCGTGCTGTTGGCGAGTGCGATCGCTTCCTCGTCGTCTTTGAACGTCGTGATCGGTGCGACCGGTCCGAAGATCTCTTCGGTGAACGCCGGCATATCGGGTGTGACCCCGGTGAGAACGGTTGGGCGGTAAAAGCGGCCTTCGTGCGTCGCACCGGTCGACGCTTTGGCGCCGGCGGCCAGGCTGCGGTCAACGATTCCGGTCACCCGGGCGAGTTGCTGATCGTTGATCAGCGGCCCGAGGTGAACGTGATCGGTGGCGGGGTTCCCGATCCCCAGCTTCGCCGTACGCTCGGTCAGCTTCGCAGTATACGCTGCGGCGATTTTTTCGTGGACCAGATGCCGGCTCGATGCCATGCAGATCTGACCTTGGAAGAAGAACGACCCGAAGGCGCCGGCGGACGTCGCAAGCTCGAGGTCGGCGTCGTCGAGGACGATGAAGGGCGAGTTTCCGCCCAGTTCGAGCGCGACGCGCTTGAGGGTCCGTCCGGCCGCTTCGCCGACGAGCCGTCCGACCTGCGTCGAGCCGGTGAACGAGATCATGTTGACGTTCGGATCGGTCGTGAGCGCGGCGCCGGGTTCGGCGTCGCCGGGCAACACGTGCAGCACGCCCTCGGGTAGACCCGCCGCCGCCAGCGCGGCGGCGATGACGAAGCCGCCGGAGACCGGCGTCTGGAGGTCGGGTTTCAGCACGACCGTGCAGCCCGCCGCAAGCGCCGGTGCGACCGAGCGCATCGAGAGAATCAACGGCGCGTTCCAGGGCGAGATCACGCCCACCACGCCGATCGGCACGCGCACGGCGATGCTCTCGACCTCATCGGTCTTCTCGATCACGCGGCGCTCGGCGGACGCCTCGGCGAGGCCGGCCGCTTCGCGCAGTTCGCCGGTCGCGACGCTCACTTCGAAGTCGGCCTTGGGGCGGATCCCGCCGGTTTCGCGGACGTCGAAGTTGGCGACTTCATCCTGCGCCGCTTCCAGCAGATCGGCCGCCTTGCGCAGGATCTCCGCGCGCTTCGCCGGCGCCGTTGACGACCAAGCCCGCAGCGCCGCCTTGGCGCGTTTGGCCGCTTCCGCGATGTCGGTTTTGTTGGCGACGCCGGTGCGGCCGAGCGAGGCTCCGGTCGATTTATCGGTTACCTCGGCCGTGCCGCCGGCCGCGTCGCGCCAGCCGTTGCTGAAGATTTTTCCTTGCCAGACGGCGGGGTCGAGCAGAGGGTGAACGCGCTCCTCGATCATCGGGCTACCTCCGGACGGGGGGCGGAACGCCTTCTCCGGGGCGAGGGCAAGCCCATTCGGTCCGGGCCGGCGAAGAGTACCGTCATGACGACGTTGGTGGAAGCGCAGCCGCAGACCGCATCGGTCCGCGAGGTGACGGTCAACCTGTTGCGCGACCTCGGCATGACGACGATGTTCGGCAATCCGGGCTCGACCGAATTGCGCTTCCTCAAAGACTGGCCCGAGGATTTCCGGTACATCATGGGCTTGCAGGAGAGCTGCTCGGTCGCCATGGCGGACGCGTTCGCACAGGTCACCGGCAACGCCGCGTTCGTCAGCTTGCACTCCGCCGGCGGCCTCGGCAACGCGATGGGCGCGATCTACACCGCGTATCGCAACGGTGCGCCGCTCGTCATCATGGCCGGACAGCAGACGCGCGCGATGCTCGGCATGGATCCTTTTCTCTTTGCGCAGGACGCGGCGTCGATGCCGAAGCCGTACGTGAAGTGGAGCGTCGAACCGGCCCGCGCGCAAGACGTCCCGGCGGCGATCGCGCGCGCCTATTACGTCGCGCTGCAGCGCCCGTTCGGCCCGGCGTTCGTCTCCGTCCCCGAGGACGACTGGGACGCACCGGTGCCGCAACTCGCGGTGCGCAAAATCTACGCCGATTTCGTCGCCGATGCGGCCGCGCTCGACGCGCTCGTAACGGCTTTGAACGCGAGCCGCGCCCCGGCGCTGGTGGTCGGTGCGGGCGTCGACCGCGACGGTGCGGCTGCGCTCGCGGTGCGGTTCGCCGAGCGCGCCGGTGCCCGCGTGTATTCGAGCGCGCTCGCTGGGCGCTGCGGTTTTCCCGAGAACCATCCGCAGTTCGGCGGTGCGTTGCCGCGCATCCGCACCGGGGTGGTGGAAAAATTGCGCGCACACGATCTGATCGTCGTGCTGGGCGCGCCGGTGTTCAACTATCACATTCACGCCGAAGGACCGTTCGTCGAACCGGCGACGACGCTGTTCCAACTGACCGACGATCCGAACGCCGCCTCCTGGGCCGTCGCGGGGACGGCCATCATTACGAGCTTGCGGCCGGCGCTCGAAGCGCTGCTGCCACGCGTCGAGCCGCGCACCCCGGCGCCGGTGGTGCCAACCCACGCGCGCGCGACCGTGCCGGCAGCCGACCCGATCACGATCGAGTACCTCTTGCACTCGCTGGGTGCGACGCTGCCGCCGGACGCGATCGTCGCGGAAGAAGCGCCGTCGACGCATACGGTGTTGCACGACTACCTGCCGATGCGGCCGGGGGGCTACTTCGCCGCCGCCAGCGGCAGCCTCGGCTACGGCTTGCCCGCCGCGGTCGGCGTGGCGCTGGCAGCACCGGGCAAGCGCGTCGTCGCGATCATCGGCGACGGCTCGAGCTATTACGGCATCCAAGGCTTGTGGACGGCCGTCGAGCACGACTTGCCGATTACGTTCGTGATCGTGAACAACGGCGGCTACGGCGCGATGAAGTCGTTCAGCCAGCTCTTCAACTCCAAACGCTCGCCGAGCTTCGACATCGGCCACGTCGACTTCGCCGCGCTCGCGCGCGGCTTCGGCATGGACGCCCAGTGCGTCGATCGCGCTGCCGATCTGGTGCCGTCGCTGGCCGCCGCCCACCGCGCGCCGGGACCGATCCTCATCGACGTCGCGGTCGACTCCGCCATGAAAAAACTGTTTTAGCTAAAGACGGACTTCTGAAATGGGCAGACAGGTAGCTATCGTACTTTACGTAGTGGCGATGGCAGCCGTCATAGTCGGTGTAGATTCCGTGTACTTCAGAAACCGATTCTGGGAACGACTGATAGTGAATATTGGAATCGTCTTGGTGTTTGCAGCGTTCTATTTGAGATTCCTGAGGCGTCCATGAACAAGGGGCGACAAGCGCAGCTGCCCGTGAGTCGGAAGAATCGGTGCGCGACGAAATTACGGCCGCCTTGTCAACCCACGGCGTTCGGTGTAGTAGACCATGACGAAGTACTTCTGGACGACCGAGCTGGTCGATTGAACGCCGTGGCCGAAGTCAAACGTCCACCCCATCGCTTTCAGCCCAGATTTCGAACGGAAAGGCGGAGCGTAGCCTTGGGCCGGTAGCTGACTCGTCCACACTGCGGGACAAGGCGATTTACTGCTTCCTCGGGGACCGCGTTGGCATCCCCAGTAGAAGAAGGGTTGCAGGTTCTGGAAGGGGCCGACGCTCCGGTCCGACATCATGTCCTGATCGCCCGGCGCGAGCTTCATATCGCTGACGAGGTCCGCGAAGTCTTTCCAGGATCCCGGCAACTGCCAATCTTTCTCGCCGAGGTATCCGGCGGCTTGCATGTTCTTGATCCATCGTGTCGCTGTGGTGAACAGCATTGCGCCGTGGCTGATCAAGGGTGGTCTTAGGGTCGCGTGCCTATCGGCGATCGTGGTAGCGCCCGCGATTCCGAATTCGTTCGACGCGGCGAGGTTTGCGTCGACGAGCCAAGTTTCGTCAGTGGCGCAGTCGTAGACGGCCTGGCCACCGTCATAGGTCACAATCTTCGAATTTGGCGGGCACGTGGGCTGTTTGTCGCCGATGTAGCCGTGCCGCATCGGCAGCACGTAGTACTCGATGTCGTTGGTCGTCGTACCGCCCTGGATGTCATTGGCGAACGCGAACATCTCCTGGCCGCCGTCACCGCCCTTTCCCTGACCGCCATTGTTGGTGGATGCCCAGTAGTAGGAGAGCGTCATGTTGTGAAACGGTGAGGGCGCGACGCCGAAGCTAGGTAAGATGCCATCCGGATAGGTCGCCTTCAGGCCGATATAAAACAGGTTTCCGAGGGCGCTGCCCTGGCAAAGCGGGCCGTACGATCCTCCATGCGTGCCCGTGTCGGCGCAACTGTTGTCCGTCTTCGCCGTTACAGGGAGCTGCCAGTTGTGATGACCGAGGTAGCCGGCGCCGTTATTGTAGGCGTTGAGAGCCGCGACCCACGCCAAGGCTGATCGAAAATCCATGGCGCCGTTCGGATCGATCCCGGAGACGCCCATCATCTTTCGAACCGATGGATCGGCCGCGAGGTTCGCGTTCGCCAGCCAAAAGACGCCCTGAGTGGAGTCATACACGATCTGGCCGCCCGCGGTGGGAATCAGCCTCCCGCCGGTCAACGGGGGAGCTGGAACTTGTGACCACGCCGGCATCGCCCATGCGAGTGCGATGCAAGCGAGAACGGCTCCGGAGATCGAAACGAAGCTGCAAGAACGCTTTGAACGGAGCATGCATGAACCCCTTGATCGCCGCAACGCAGTGCGATCGCCTGCGCCGCCGCCGTTTAGTTAAATACCAGGGACTTGATCACCAGCGGAATCACGCCGGCCGGCATCACGATCTCGCCGACGTCGACGAAATCGAGATCTTGCAGGCGTACGCCGTCGATCGAAATGAGCGGGCCCTTCCACTCGAGTTCGTCGCACAGCAGATGTCCGACGGTTTTCGCGATGTCGCCATCGATGAGGAGCACGACCGGAGCCGAACCCGCGGTCCGGTGCGCGCCGAGCCCCGCAACGATTCCCCGGCAGAACTCCAGCAGATCGGGATAGCGCGGCGCGCGGTCCCACTCGATGGCGAGCGCGACCGCTGCGTCGGCCGGAACGTTATTGCGCTCGAGCCCGGCGCGAATGTTCGTTGCAACGGCGTCCGCCGACAGTGATTCCGGCAGCGGCAGCGCGACGACCGAAACGTTGCGCAGCGGCAGCGCGGTGTGATCGGTGATGAGAATCGTCGTCCCGCTGACCTGCACGGTGAACTGCGAGGCGCCGATCACGGTGGCGCGAATGCCGACGCCCGGATCGATCGCCGGCAATTTGACCCGTTTTGGCAACTCATGCCGAACGTGGGACGCCAACAGCCGGGCGATGTCTCCGTAGTCCGCGGTTTCGCGGGAAAAGAGATATTCCGCGACGCCGCCGGAAAACGATATTGCGGTCGGCGCCACGCTGCGCACGAGCTCGCTCGTGAGCAGCAGCGCGGAACCCAAGGCGTCGCGCGGCGTGTCGGTGACGTAATCGATGAGGACGTGCGCCAGGCGCGCCGCAATGGCGTCGCGGATGGCGGGGTCGGCAACCGTCGTCGGGTCGAGATCGAGTTCGAGGTCGGCCGCGGCCAGCTTCGCCGAATCGTCGATCCGCGACCACGCGCCGGCGTCGTCTTGGGCGAGCAGCCGGCCGCCGACGGCGAACGCGCAGACCCCGAGGATCGTGCCGCGGTCGATCAACGCCATCTTGGTCGTTCCGCCGCCGATGTCGACGTGCAAGAGACACGTGTCCCGGTCGCGCGAGAGCCGCACCGCTCCGGAACCGTGCGCGGCGAGCGTCGCTTCCAACTGATGACCGGCGGTGGCGCAGACGAACTTCCCCGCCTCCTCGGCAAAAAGCTCGTCGATGGCGCGAGCGTTTTCACGCTTGATCGCTTCGCCGGTCAGAATGACGGCGCCGCAGTCGATGTCGCCGGTCGTGATTTCGGCGGCTTCGTAGCACTCGTGGATGAAGCGACCGAGCAGCATCGCGTCGATCTGACCGTTCTTCGCGAACGGCGTCAGCATGATCGGCGAGCGCCAGATGATTTCGCGCCCGACGACCGAGAAGCGGCTGGAGAGCTGCTGGGCGTCGCGCTGAAGCGTTACCCGCGCGAACAGCAGATGCGACGTCGAGCTGCCGATGTCGATGCCGACGGTTTCGAGCGTGACGATGTCGTGATCGGCGATCGTCTTGGCAATTTGTTTCAGGAACTCTTGGGTCATGTGCTCGTGATCGAATTCGTCTTCGTGGGCCCATAAGGGCTGCCACATCGACGGCACCCCCGGAAAGCGGGCGGGGTCGTTGGGGATCGGCGCCATGTATGACATTGGGCCTTCCTTACTCATCCAGGAATCGACGTCCCGCAATGCCAACCGTCCGGCCATGACGTCATTGATGGAAGCTCGCAAAGCCGCCCGCGTGGGTCTGAATCCCTACAACGACTGGGTCGAGCGCGAAGGCCTCATCGTCTACGAGGGCGTTTCGTGCGATTTGCTCGCCATCGAAACGAAGCACTGGCCGCGCTACGGCGTCAACGGCGCCGCCGTGCACCTGCGCGGTCGCGGCGACTTCTGCAATATGTTCGCCCTCGATATTCCGGGTGGGGCATCGACCACTCCCCAGCGCCACCTCTACGAAGAGGTGATGTACGTGATCGAGGGCCGCGGCAGCACCGAGCTCCAGTTTGCCGACGGGCGCACGCACAGCTTTGAATGGCAGCCGCAGAGCATGTTCGCGATTCCCTTGAACGCGACGTACCGGCTGCACAACGCCGACGGCCAGCGCCGGGCAATCGTCGCCACCGTGACTTCACTGCCGCTGATGATGAAGATTTTCCATCACGACAAGTTCATCTTCGACAACGATTTCTTTTTCGAGGACCGCATCGGGAAGGACGCTTACTACACCGGCAGCGGCGACATGACGATGCTGCGGCCCGGCAGCAACTTTTGGGAGACGAACTTCGTCCCCGATCTTGGCAAGATCGAATTGACCTTGTGGTCCGAGCGCGGTCCCGGCTCGCGCAACCTCATGTTCCTCTTAGGTGAGGGCAACATGCACACGCACGTGTCGGAAATTCAGCCCGGGACGTACAAGAAAGCGCATCGCCACGGGGCCGGGCGCCACGTGTTCACCGTCACCGGCAAGGGCTACTCGTTACTGTGGTTCGATGGCGAAAAAGATTTTTCGCGCGTCGACTGGCGTCCGGGCGTGGTCTTCCCGCCGATCGAGGGCCAGTTTCACCAGCATTTCGTCACCAGCGAAGAGCCCTCGCGCTACTTGGCGGTCGGTGTGAGCAACATGCGCTATCCGCTGACCGAAGCCCAGCGCCGCTCGGGTAGCGACGACGAAGGCGGTCAGGGCAACGTCGCGCGCAGCGTGAAACTGGGCGGCGGCCAAATCGAATACGAAGACCAGGACCCGCGCATTCACGCCCTGTGGCTCGAGGAGATGCGCAAAAACGGCATCACGCCCCAGTTCGAGAAATACACGGCCAAAGAAAAAGCGCCCGCATAACTGCGAGCGCCTGCTTAACTGCGAACGCCTGCCTTCCGTGTCATCCCGAGCTTGTCGAGGGATCGCCTCAATCGCAATCCTTGGTAGCTGTCTCCTTCGACAAGCTCAGGACAGGCTCTCGACAAGCTCGGGATGACATAGAGGGTGCTTAAGGCGCTATGCGGGCTCCGGTGCTTGGAGCGACGCCCGCGGTTTCGAGGATTTTTACGAACTCCTTGTCGTCGGTGATGTTGAAGGCTTGCAGGTTGTGCTTTTCGCGCGGGATGACGATCTTCGGTTCGTTCTCCGCCGGATCGCGGATAATGCCCAGCGGATCTTCGCCGCGTTCCACTTTGTCCATACTTTCGACCAGCAGCTTGTGATAAAGGATGACGCCTTTATCGGTCGCCGTGAGATGTTCGTGCGTGCGATCCGAGATCGGACCTTGGGCGGCCCAGGCGATGTAATCTTGTTTCTGAATCGTGTCGGCGACGAAGGGCGTCTTCGCGAACGGATCCAGATGGCGTACGGTCGTGGGGGCCGGCGCGGCGCCGGGCGCGCGACGGTTGGTGCGGTAGTTGAATTGGATCGTATGGACGTCGTCGACCGGCATGCGGAATTGGAACGTCGCGCTGCCGTCGCTGCCCTGGCCCAACGTGTTCGGGAAGATCAGCGGATGGCCGGTCTTCCAGTCGTCGACGGTTTCGGCGTCGCCTTCGAGTAAACGCCGCTTCATGATGCCGAAGCGCCACACGTCGAAGTCGATCTTCAGGTGCGCCGGAGTTTTCATCCGCGGCGGTATCCCCAATTTCGACAACGTGTAGTTGCCGAACTTGCCGTGCAAAAATTCGAAGTGCACGGGATCGGCCGAGTTGTCCATGCATTGCAGCCAATTGCACGGGATCGGAACGAACTCGATTTGGCGATCGAGATCGTCTTCGACGAGGATATCCCAGCGCGGTAATAGCGGTGCGGGCGCCGGCCCCAAGTAGGCCCAGAGAACGCCACCCAGCTCTTGCACCGGATAGGCCGTGATCTTGATCGTGTCTTTGTAGTGCGAGTCCGGATTCAGGCGCTCTTCAAACGGCTGCTCGACGCATTGCCCGGCGTTGTTGAACACCCACCCGTGGTAACAGCAGCGCAGACCCTTCTCGTCGGGGATGCCGTACTCGAGCGACATGCAGCGGTGCGGGCAGCGCTCGGCGATCAGCCCGTAGGCGCCTTTGGCGTCGCGATAGAGGGTGAGATCTTCGCCCAGCAAGCGCAGCCGCTGGACGGGCTCCTTCTCGAATTCGAGCGCGGCGGCGACTGGTTGCCAGTAGCGGCGCAGCAGGTTGCCCATCGGCGTCCCCGGTCCGACTCGCGTCAGCCGCTCGTTCTGCTCTTTGGTGGTTGCCATGGTCCCCTCCAGCCCGAAATCGTGCGTACACGTTGTATTTATTGAGCAGGGCCCAACGTCCCGCTTTCCGCGCGCGGCCCTCAGCGCTCGTTGAGGATAAAGCGTGCCGGCGCGCCGCCGGCACCTTGCGCGGGCCGCGCCTCGACGACGACCGTTTCCGGCGTGACCGTCCAAACGATCAGTTTGATCGACGCGCTGCCGCTCTTGACCGCGACATCGAAGGCGCTCGCATCGACCCGGCTGACCGCGTCGGGTTGATCGGCCGGCGGAAATTCGCAACCCGCCGTGACGCAGCGAAAGCGGACCTTCGCAACGCGCTTGCCCGCGCTTACGACGAGCGCCGCGTCGAAGTGCGTTTCGTAGCGCGTTGCCCGTGCCGCGACCCACGCACGCGCCGTCTGCGGCGTCCCCGACTTCACGCTGACGCTCGTTGCAAGGATCGCCGCTAAAAAGACAGGTTCGAGCATGAGAACTCCTAAGCGGAGGACTTGTACCCGTGCGGAGAAGCCCCCTTGATGAGTACGATCACTGCGGCAGCGGCGGGTACGCTGACCATTGGCGGCGACCTGACGGTCAACCGGCTGGGGTTCGGTGCGATGCGCATCGTCGGCAAAGGGGTGTGGGGCTCGCCGGCGGATCGCGAGGCCGCGAAGAACGTTTTGCGGCACGCGGTTGCGAGCGGCGTGAACTTCATCGACACCGCTGACTCCTACGGTCCGAACACGAGCGAAGAGCTGATCGCCGAGGCGCTCGCACCGTATCCCAAGGGGCTGGTCATCGCGACGAAGGGCGGCCTCGTGCGGCCCGGTCCGGACAACTGGCAGTCCGACGGCCGGCCGGCCCATCTGCGCGAAGCGCTCGAAGGCAGCTTGCGGCGTTTGCGCCTCGATCGCATCGATCTCTACCAGTTTCACCGGCCCGATCCCAAGGTGCCGTACGCGGAGTCGATCGGGGCGTTCGCCGAGCTGCAGCGGGCGGGGAAGATTCGCCACATCGGCGTCTCGAACGTTACGGTCGCGCAGTTGGCGGCAGCACGCGCGATCGTCCCGGTCGTCGCGGTGCAGAACCGTTACAACTACGAAGATCGTTCATCGGAAGCGGTGCTCGACGCGTGCGAGCGCGACGGCCTCGCGTTCCTGCCGTGGGCACCGATCGGCGGCACGTCGCGCTTGAAGGCGCAAACGCTCGAGCGGCTGGCGCACGAGCACGGCGCAACGCCGTTGCAGATCGCACTGGCGTGGCTGCTCGAACGCTCGCCGGTCATGCTGCCGATCCCCGGTACCGGTTCGATCGCGCACCTCGATCAGAACCTTGCCGCGGCGGCGCTGCATTTGAGCGCGGCGGAGTTTCGCGCGTTGAGCGACGCCTAAGCTGAAGGCACCGGTTCGCTGCGCGTGGGCGACGTCGTCGTCGCGCTTGCAGCACTATCACGACGAGGAGTGGGGCGTTCCCGTGCACGACGATGCCGTGCTGTTCGAGTTCATCACGCTCGAAGGCGCGCAGGCCGGACTCAGCTGGGAGACCGTGCTGCGCAAACGCGAGCGCTATCGCACGGTCTTCGCCGGTTTCGATCGCGCGCGCGTCGCGAGATTCACGCCCCAACGTATTGAGAAGATCCTCACCGATCCAGGCGTGATTCGGCACCGCGCCAAACTCGAATCCACGGTAACGAACGCACAAGCGATTCGCGCAATCGCCGCGGAATTCGGTTCGTTCGACGCCTACCTCTGGGGTTTCACCGGCGGCAAGCCGCTGGTGGGCCACCGAAGGACGCCGGCGCAGGTGCCGGCCGTGACGCCGCTGGCCGAAGTGCTGAGCAAGGATTTGCGCCGGCGCGGCCTGCGCTTCGCCGGCCCCACGATCGTGTACGCATTTATGCAAGCGGTGGGGCTCGTGAACGATCACCTCACCGCTTGCTTTCGCTATCGCGCGGTCAGCATCGAGGAATCGGCCTAGCTAGCTTGAGTTAGCGCCGGCGCCCAGGATTTCCACGGCGCCCGTCCTAGAGGACCGCCATCGGAGGTTCTATCTTGGCTCGCGTTTGTACCGTTATCGCCACCTCGCACTCACCGTTCTTGTTCGCGCCCTCGGCGGAGTGGGAGCCGGGACGCGCAATGCGGCTTGCGCGTGGCGGCCTTTCCCCGGACACGAAGGTCGACACCGTCGAGGAGAACGCCGCCAAGGAGCGCCGCGTCAAGGCGGCCTTCGGCGTGTTGCACGACCGCTTGCAAGCGGCCAAACCCGACGTGCTGCTGATCTTTGGTGACGACCAACTCGAACAGTTCGACTTCAAGAACTTTCCCGCTTTTGCCATGTTCACCGGGCCTTCGTATTCCGGCTACAAGATCTCGCGCCGCATCGGCCTCCCCGTCCAGCCGAACCGGCCGGAGCGCCCGAAGACGCCCGAGAATTGGGTGACCGTGAAAACGAACCAAGAATTCTCGCATGCGCTGATGCGCGAGTTGATGTCCGACGGATTCGATCTTGCCTTCAGCAACGAATTGTCGGATCCGGAGGAGGGTATGGGCCACGCATTCCTGCGCCCGATGTTTTACCTGGACCCGGAATACCGCATTCCGTCCGTGCCGATTTCGGTGAACTGTTATTTCGGACCGCAGCCGACTGCCAAGCGCTGCTACCAACTCGGGCGCGCGGTGCGGGCCGCCATCGAACGCATGCCGCTCGATTTGCGGGTCGCGGTGATCGGTTCCGGCGGCCTGTGGCATTTACCGAACTATCCGAACTCCTGGCTCGACGAGACGTTCGATGCGAACATCCTGGCCGGAGTTAAGAGCGGCGACGCGCGCAAGATGGCGGAGTACTTTGACACCTTGCAGCTGCCGAATTACGATCCCGCCGATCCGGCCAGTGTGAAGCTCGTCAGCGGAGGCACCGGGATGGTGCTCGGGCTGGGCGGCGGAAGCGGTGAAACGCGGAATTGGATCATCGCCGGCGCGGTGGCCGACGGCAAACCGGGAACCGTCGTCGACTACATCCCGATCTACGCCTCGCCGATCGGCGCGGGTTGGGCGTATTGGGAGCAGGTCTGACGGATTAGGAAAGCAGGCGTTTGAGGAAGGCGTCGTGTTTGTACGACGCCGATTGGCCGAACTTCACGACGACCGCGCTTTCCGAGGGGATCACGTAGAGCGCCTGACCGCCCGAACCGCTGGCGTGCACGATGTCCGGCGGCGTCTCGATTGGGCGTAACCACCAGCCGAGGCCGTAGCGCGGATTCGCCGTCGATCCGGTGAAGCACGGCGCAAGCGATGCCTCGCGCACCAGTTGCGTGCCGTTCCAGCGTCCGCGGTCGAACACCAGCCGTCCGAACTTCAGCCACTCGTGCGCGGTGAGGAACGCCCCGGTCGGAAGCGGCTGCGACCCGTCGTTGAGCGACCGCCACGAACCGATGCGCAGGCCGATCGGGTCGAGTAAGCGCTCGCGCAGATACGCCTGCGGCGTGAGGCCGCGCGGTTCGAGCTTGCGGGCGAGCACCGCCCCGAAGACCTGCAACGGGATGCCGCCGTAGGTAAAACGCTCGCCGGGCTCGTCCTTGATGGCCACGGCGAGCGCACGTTCGTAGGTCGGCACCGCCGAACCCAAGCCGCCGAATCCGATGCCGCTGGTGAGCGCGAGCAGTTCGCGCAGCGTCACGCGCGCGTGTCGCGTATCGGCCGACCACGCGGGGATCGTGGCGGCGACGGGTTCGTCGAGGTCGAGCCAGCCGTCGTCGTAGGCCGCTGCGGCGGTGACGCCCCAGAAGCTCTTCGTGCCGCTATAGAGCGCGTGCGGTTTGGCTGCGTCGTAGCCGTTCGCGTAGCGCTCGATGACGATCTTCCCGGCAACCTCGATCAGCAAGCCATGGAGGACGTGACGCTCGGCGTACGCGAGGGCGGCCGCGGGATCCATACCGGCAGGCTTGCGCCGCGGGATGCGATAGTCCCGGTGCATGCTGGATGGATTCGGCGAGCGGCGCATCGCGACGGGCGAAGCGGAACTCTACGTGCGGATCGGCGGTGCAGGTCCGCCGCTCGTGTGCCTGCACGGCTATCCGCAGTCGCATCTCACGTGGCGCAAGGTCGCGCCCGCGCTCGCGGAGCGCTACACCGTGGTGTTGCCCGACCTGCGCGGCTACGGCGCGAGCGAAATCGTGCCGAGCGACGAGGCGCACGTCGCGTACAGCAAGCGCACGATGGCGCGCGACGTCGTCGCGCTGATGTCGGCGCTGGGCTGGGAGCGATTCTTCCTCGCCGGACACGATCGCGGTGCGCGCGTCGCCTACCGGCTCGCCCTCGACTCACCGGAACGCGTCGCGGCGCTCGCAACGCTCGACATCATTCCGACGCTCGAGACTTGGGAGGCGATCGATTACCGCCGCGCCTACAACGCCTACCATTGGCAGTTTCTCGCGCAGCCCGCACCGCTGCCGGAGCGTTTGATCGGCAGCGATCCCGAATGGTATTGCCGCCAGCAGATCGGGGCCTGGTTCGAAGACCACGGCGCGGCGGACGAGGCAGCGCTCGAGGCGTACTGCCGGGCCTTCGCGCGTCCGGGCGCCGTGCACGCGGCGTGCGAAGATTATCGCGCCGGATACACGTGCGATCTCGAAGCCGACCGCGCCGACCGCGAAGCAGGCGCGCGCATCGATATGCCTTTGCTCGCGCTGTGGGGCGCGGGCGCGGACGGCCGGCGCAACGCGCATTTTCCGGCGGTCTGGGAGCGCTGGGCACGTGACCTCACGCTGCAAGGTCTACGTTGCGGACACTTCCTGATGGAAGAGCTGCCCGGCGAAACGTCGGCGGCGCTGCGCGCGTTCTTCGATCGCTACGCGTAGGGCGGCGACTTCACCATGTGCTGGTCGAGGTGCTGGTAGCCGTTACTCTCGTAGAACTGCGGCGCGGGCTCGTGCGTGCCGCCGCTCGTCACTTCGATCTGGCTGCAGCGGCGCTGAGCGGCGAACGCCTCGGCTGCGGTCAGCAGCAGTTTGCCGACGCCTTTGCGGCGGTGGTGCGCGCCGACGACGAGCGAGGTGATCCGCCCGATCCACGTGTCGGCGTGAAATGCCGGGAACACGTGCACGCTCACGACGCCGATCACGCTCCCGCCGGACTCCGCCACGAACACCGCGTCGTCGGGGCGGCCGCCCACGAGTTGCAGACGGTTGAGAATGAAGCTCGGGTGCGTTGAATAGCCGAGCTCACCGAGCAAGTCGGCAATTTTCGATACGTCGGAATCGGCGGCGCGGCGGACGGTCGGAACGCTTATCACGTCGGAGCACCTTCGCGCGGCAGAAAAATGGTCATCCCAACCCTTGTGGCTAACAAAGGCGCCGATGGATCAAGCTCCGCGCCACTTTCATGCGAATGAACGCTTCTTTATCGAGATCACCTTTGAGGAAGAATTGCCGGAGGGCGCGGTACCGCTGGCCGAGTTCGCGGGGCCGCTAGGGCCGGGCGGACCGGCGTTGACGTTTTGGAGCAACTCGACCGGGCCGGCCGAGAACGCTGCCGGCGATCGCCGGCGCGTCCGGCTGATCGGCAAAATACCGGCCGACGCCCCGCCCGGGTTGTACCGCGTCACGCATCTCGAAGTCCGCTGGACCAACGACATGCCGCTCTCTTGGGAAGCCGTGGCGGTGCCGCTCAGGCATCTTGGCGGCGACGTCATCATCTCGGTCGACGAGGCGCTCGGAAAGTCGCAGCCGCCCATCCCGCGGGTCGTTGCGGCCGGTTGACGAATCGCGTCGTGGTATGCAGCTCAACAAAATAGTTCGTCGCGTCGCCGGGTGCGCGCTCGTCCTCGGCGTCGCTGTCGTTCTGACGGCGCGACCCGCTCGGGCCGACGTCTCGCTCGAAGGGGGCGCGATCGTGACCGGAAGTACCGCCGGCGCCGCCGGGGCGCTGTCGCTTGGACTGCTGAATTTGCCGCTGGTGCCGCTGGCCGGGGAGTTGACGTTTGCCGCGCCGTTCAAGGGCGGCTACGCCACCACGTTCGACGCCCGGCTTTCGTTCGCCGGAACGGCCGTGGGTGCCGGAGCCGGGTTCGGCACCTTAGGCGCCCCGCACCGGACCGGTGCGATCTACGATGCGCTCTTGGCCCACGGGATCGCCCCGCACACCGCGCTCGAGGCCCGGCTGTACTTCGGAGGGTCGCGGCCCTCGACGCTGTTTGCCGGGGTTCGCTTTTCGCTCTAACGGTGATGGTCGCTGCGCTCGCTGCGCTGCATCTGGCCTTCGGCCAGTAAATCCCTACAGGGAACCAGGCGCACGGCCGCGGATTGGTGATGCGCATGTTCCCATACGAATCGGGGGATTTGATCCGTTGCGAGTGCGGCCACGCGATGGCGCAGCACTCGGAGGTGGGCTGTTCCGCCGGTCCGGTCCCGTGCCGTTGTCCGAAGACGCCCTCCGCGATCGTGCTCGACGAGATCGCCTTGCTGCGCCCGGAATGGCTCGCCGC
>Ga0209415_10003072_pt1 | contig 31107 bp, 25 predicted proteins | sample PeaSoiSIISIP2007_FD_187696 | JGI IMG/M metagenome (GOLD analysis project Ga0209415, IMG submission 187696) | Peat soil microbial communities from Weissenstadt, Germany - SII-SIP-2007 (SPAdes) (version 2) | ecosystem: Environmental > Terrestrial > Soil > Wetlands > Peat | place: Germany... | reverse complement strand
ACCGGTCGAGCGAATGGTGACGAAGCGAATCTACGCGAGTGCAGGAGAGCAGCAATGAGGATCCTATGGAGGGCGTTGGGACTGGGCGCGCTGCTGGCGGCCGGTCTGATTTGGACGAATGGAGCGCTGCGGGCGAGTGACGCGCCGGTGGTGCACGTGAAGGCGGAGGTCAAAGACGGCGCTGTGCGCTTGCAGGCGGAAGCCAATGCGCCGTTCGAGTACACGACCTATCGCCCCAGCGATAGCCTCTATGTGCTCGACTTGAGCGGAGTATCGGCCGGAGACCCGGCTGGTGCGCGCGTGGTCGCCTCGGATCTCGTGAAGAGCTACCGCGTGATCACGTACGCTGCAGGCGCGAAGCCGGTCGTCCGGCTGGAGATATTGCTGGCCCAGGGTCTGGAGCCCCGGCTCGAGCGCCAGGGCAAGGAAGACCTGACCCTATTTGTTTCGCGCACCGCGATCGGAGCCTCGGCGGCCAGCTCGATGCCGCTTCCGGCGAAAGCGACTCTGGTACCCACGGCTGCGAAAAAGTCTGACGTGAACTTGGCAGCGCATCAGGTGATCCGCCAAGTTCATCTGGCGCAGAACGGAACTACGACCGAAGTCAGCATTTCCGGCTCCGGCCCCTTGAACTATCACTCCATTCACCTGCAGAATCCGGACCGCCTGGTGTTGGACTTTGCCGGCTCGCATTTGACAACCACGGAGAAACAAATCGCCAGCAATCTTGATCCGGTGAGGGAAATCCGGCTGGCCCAGTTCACGCCGGAAGTCTCGCGCGTGGTGATTGATCTTCGCGAACCCGCACGCTATAGCATCAAGGGCGAGGGAAGCACCGTAACGGTTTCGTTTGTGGGCAAGGTGGCGGCGGGTACAGGTTCGAGTTCCGCGCCGGCTCCTGACTCGGCGGCGACGGTAACCACGAAGTCCGAATCTCCCGTCCGTAGCGAAGCAATTGGGCAAACCGTCGCGACCAAGCCAGCTGAAATTCCATCGCCGGCCGCGGTGCTTCCAGCCGCTTTGACCCAAACTTCGTCTGCCCTGGCTACTCCAGCTTCCGCGCAACTACAGCAGCCGGAAACAGTCGCGGCAACGCGCGCCGCGGTCGAGACGGCATCCAATGCGCAACCCGCTCCTGCCGCTGCGTCCGCGCCTTCGCCCGTCCAACCGGCGATGGCGTCACCGGCTCCTATGGCTCAGGCTCCGGCCACATCGTCAGCGCCTCCGGTCGGAAAGTATTCGGGGGAGCCGATTTCGGTGAACCTGAAGGACGTGGACCTGCGTGACTTCTTCCGCCTGATACACGAGATCAGCGGACTAAACGTTGTCGTGGACCCCGGAGTGAAGGGCAACCTGACTATCGTTCTGGATGATGTTCCGTGGGACCAGGCGCTTGACATCGTCCTGAAGAACAACGACCTGGATAAGCAGCTTGACGGAAACGTGCTTCGCTTGGCAACGAAGGAAACGCTGAGGAAGGAAGCGGAAGAGAATCGCGACCTGGCCAAGGCTGTAGCCGAAGCCGCGGACGTCGTCACCACCACGCGCGTCCTCAGCTATGCGAAGTCAACCGACATGGCGAGCACGCTCAAGAAATTCCTCTCGTCTCGCGGAGACATCATCGCGGACGACCGCTCGAACACGCTGATCATTCGCGATATCCCCAGCACGTTGCCCGTGATGGATAATCTGATCAGGCAGCTTGACCGGAAATCGCAGCAGGTGGAGATCGAAGCCCGCGTCGTGGCCGCCAACCGGTCGTTCTCGCGCGAGATCGGGACACAGTTTGGCTTTGCAGGTGCTAGCAATAGCGGCAACAATGTTATCGGAGGTACCTCTGGGGTTGGATCGAGCCCGATCATTCGTGGCCCCGGTTTGCCCAAGCCGCCAATCGTCATCAGCAGCAGCGGAAGCTCGACTGGCAACACCATGCCTCTCATCACCAATCTCGGAGTGGGTGTACCGACGAGCGGCATCGAGTATGCATACTCGAACGCCAATTTCGCCCTGGACATGATCATCACTGCGGCTGAGGAGCGAGGCGTTGGCAAGCTGCTCTCCAAGCCCAAGGTCATCACGCAGAATAATGAAAAGGCGACCGTTAAGCAGGGAACGAAAATCCCCGTGCAGACGATCGTCAACAACACGGTATCGGTCCAGTTCGTGGACGCCGTCCTTGAGCTCGACGTGACGCCACAGATCACCGCCGACGGGACGATTTACATGGACGTGAACGTCGAAAACGACCAGATCGACGGCTCGATTCCACGCGTTCAGGGTATCCCGGCTATTGATACCCAGGAAGCGCAGACGAAGGTCACCGTCAATGACGGAGCCACGGTGGTCATAGGCGGAATCATCGTCACGCAGCAGACCACGGACATCCAGCAAGTTCCGTTCGTCGGCAGCGTGCCGGTCCTTGGCAACCTGTTCAAGCACACGACCGTAAAGTCAACTTCACAGGAGCTGTTGTTCTTCCTGACGCCTCGCATTCTGCCGAGCTAGCCTGAAGTCTGGTTGACGTGGCGGCAGAGTCGGACGACCGAATCCAAAGCCGGAGCGGGCCCGCAGCAAGAATGGGCCGGCTCCGGCTTTTCATTTCGAGCATCGGCGCGGACGCCGTTCTGGTGTCGCATCTTCCCAACATTCAATACCTGTGCGGCTTTTCCGGGAGCGCCGGAATGCTTCTGGTGAACGCATCAACGGCGACACTTTTCACCGACGGCCGGTACACATTTCAGACTCGCGAGGAGGTTTCCGGCGCGCGTGTACAGATCTGCAAACACGGGCTCCTTCGGGCCGTGTCGGAGGCGCTCCGAGCGCGAAGGGGATGCTACAAAGTCGGCTATTCCGCCAGCCATATGACGGTGGCGCAGAAACAGGTGCTGGCGGACGGGGCGGGCGGTCGTGTTCGGTGGGTGAACGATAGGGGAGCGGTCGAGAAATTCCGGGCAGTGAAAGACGCCGACGAATTGAGCCGCATTCGTGAGGCGGCGGACATCATCAGCGCCGTGTTTCGGAGGGTCTTGAAAGGGATCAAACCCGGAGTCACGGAGCTCGCTCTAGCCGCAGAGATCGAACATGAGATCAAGCGCCAAGGGGCGTCTGGACCGTCCTTTGAGACCATCGTAGCCTCCGGGCCTCGATCTGCCTGGGCGCATGCCCAACCGACCGCCAAGCCACTCAGGAAAAGCGAGTTGGTCGTCCTGGACCAGGGTGCTATACTGCGCGGCTACTGCAGTGATATGACTCGCACGATCTTCCTCGGGAAGGCGTCGCGGAAGGTGCGGAGCCTCTATACCGCGGTCCTGGAGGCTCAGGCAGCGGGCAAGCGAGCGATACGGCCGGGAGCAACGGCGGGCGACGTCGATCGGGCGACGCGAAACACGCTCAAACGGGCCAAGCTTGATCGTTATTTCACCCACAGTACAGGTCACGGACTGGGTCTCGAAGTTCACGAGATGCCCCGGCTAGGCAAGGGCGAACAGACAATTCTCCAGGAAGGGATGGTCCTCACCGTCGAACCCGGCGTATACATCGAGGGGCTTGGGGGCATTCGGATTGAAGACGACGTGGTCGTAACCGCGAGCGGGTCCGTCGATTTGACGACGGCACCGCGCGAATTTCTCGAACTCTAAATGGCGAAGAAACCGAAATCGAAAGTCGCGGGGGTGGTAGATGCCGGGGGCGTGGACCTCGCGGAAGTAGAGCGCCTGCTCGCGTTCATGGAGAAGCACGGCTTGGAAGAGTTCGAGTACGCCCGCGGCGGCGTGCACATCCGGCTGAAGAAACCGTCAGCGGCGTCCGTAGGCGACCGTCGGGCGATTCCGCCCGCAGACGGAGTTCCTGGAGTAACGCACGCGGCGCCCTCGGGGAGACATGCGCGTGCCGCCGAGCCCGGCGCTATCCCCGACGTTCACGTCATCAAATCTCCGATTGTGGGCACTTTTTATTCCGCGCCGAGCCCGAACGCGGACTCATTTGTCGCGGTCGGCGCAATCGTGGAGCCCGGTCAGGTGCTCTGCATCATCGAGGCCATGAAATTAATGAACGAGATTGAGTCGGACGTGGCCGGTGAGGTCGTGCAGATCTTTGTTGAGAACGGAAAACCGGTGGAGTACGGAGAGCCGCTCTTCGGAATCCGAACGCGTGGCAAGAAGTAGCTTCTCCCGGAGTGCCGCGCGAACAATCTGATTTCTGTCCTTGCGGCCTGCGGATCGAGTCCCAAACTCTATGTTCCGAAAAATCCTGATTGCCAATCGGGGAGAAATCGCCCTGCGCGTTCTCTCCGCCTGCAAGGAACTCGACATCCGGACCGTCGCGGTTTATTCAGAAGCTGATCGCCACGCCCTTCACGTGCGCTTCGCCGATGAAGCGATCTGCATCGGGCCGCCACGCAGCGCCGACAGCTACCTCAACATTCCGCAGGTGATCAGCGCCGCCGAAGTGGCGAATGTTGACGCCATCCATCCCGGGTACGGCTTCCTCTCTGAAAACGCAAATTTTGCAGAAGTCTGCGAAGCGTCGCACATCACGTTCATCGGACCTTCGCCTTCCATAATTCGAATGATGGGGGAAAAAGACCGGGCGCGCGTGGAGATGGCTGCCGCGGGGTTGCCGATCATTCCCGGCAGCGATGGCGCCGTGCCGGACGAGGCGGCCGCGAAGAAGGTCGCTGCCGAAATTGGGCTCCCGCTGATGATCAAGGCAGTCGAAGGGGGCGGCGGGCGCGGCATGCGCATGGTGCGCACCAAGCGCGAGCTGATCCCCGCGTTTCAGACCGCCCGGACAGAGGCGCATCAGGCCTTCGGCAGCCCGAGCGTCTACATGGAGAAATTGATCGAGCACCCCCGGCATATCGAGTTTCAAGTGCTGGGCGACCGCCACGGCAGCGTGATCCATCTGGGAGAACGCGAATGCTCGCTCCAGCGCCGCCACCAAAAGGTCCTCGAAGAATCTCCGTCAACGGCGCTCGATGCGGCCACCCGCGAGCGCGTGGGCAGGCAGGTCGTGGAGGCCTTGCACAAGATCGGCTATTCAAACGCTGGCACGGTCGAATTCCTGCGCGATGCTTCGGGAAATCTTTTCTTCATCGAGATGAACGCGCGCATCCAAGTCGAGCATCCTGTCACCGAGATGGTCACGCAGGTGGACCTGGTGAAGGCGCAGATTCGTGTCGCCGCCGGGGAGCGCCTCGAAGATGCCGTCGGTCCGTTCGAGTTTCACGGCCACGCGATCGAGTGCCGCATCAACGCCGAGGACCCGGACACATTTGTGCCGTCTCCCGGGCGTATCACGGCTTTCCGCGTGCCGGGCGGGCCGGGAATTCGCGTGGACACCGCCGTGCACGCCGACGCCGTGGTGCCGCCGTACTACGATTCGCTCGTGGCCAAGCTGGTCGCCCACGGACGCGATCGCGCGGAAGCCATCGCGCGGATGCACGGCGCACTCGACGGATTCGTCGTCGAAGGAATCAAGACCACCATTCCGCTGCAGAAGCGGATTCTGGCCGAGCCGGACTTCATCGCCGGGAAATTCGACACTCATTTTCTCGATCGACTCACGGCCGTGAAATTGAAGTAGTATCCTGTCCGCGAAAGTCGCTCATCTGTTGCAATTCGATTTCTTGAGAGGCTGCGGTTGTTTCCATCCCTGTACGCGATCCTTGATCCGGACCTTGCAAGTACACCTCTAACCCTTCTCGCCGAAACCTTGTCCGGCGCGGGCGTCCAATTGATGCAGCTTCGGGACAAACGGGGGGCAGCGGCGCACGTCTATTCCCAGGCGAAGGAGTTGGCGGCAATTCTTTCTCCGCGCGGCGTGCGCCTGATCGTCAACGATCGCCCGGACATCGCGGCGATGACCGACTCGGCTGGCGTGCACGTCGGGCAGGAAGATCTCCCGGTGGAAGACGCGCGCCGCGTTTGCGGCCCGTCGCGCTGGGTGGGCATTTCGACACACAACTTGGCGCAATTGCGCGCGGCCGATGCCACTTCGGCGGATTATATCGCTGTGGGGCCCATCTTTCCGACGTCTACGAAAGCCAATCCCGATCCGGTCGTGGGGATCGATTTTCTTCGCGCGGCACGACAGCTGACGCGGAAACCGCTTGTGGCCATAGGCGGCATCACTATAGAGTCGGCCGCGGACGTGTTTCGCGCCGGGGCGGATTCAGTGGCGATTATTAGGGATCTTCTTGCCGCGCCCGGACCGGGTGAACGAGCACAAGAATATTTGGCGATCGCGGAACGCTCGCGGGCGCAGCACGGCTAGGCGCCGCGCCGGGTAACATCTATGACAAATACTCCCCCAATTATGGGAACCGCAGCCACGCCAACCTCCGGCGAACTGGTCAAAGGTCTCGGCCTGTTCGATTCGACGATGATCGTCGTCGGCTCGATGATCGGCTCCGGGATTTTTATCGTCTCTGCGGACATCGCGCACCAGGTGCAGAGTCCCGGCCTGTTGCTCCTGGTCTGGCTCGCTTCCGGCCTGATCACACTGATCGGTGCGCTGAGTTTTGGCGAGCTTGCCGCGGCGATGCCTCACGCTGGCGGCCAATACGTATACCTGCGCGAATCGTGCGGGCAGGTCTTTGGCTTCCTCTACGGCTGGACGATGCTTCTCGTCATCCAGACCGCCACTATCGCAGCCGTGGCCATCGCGTTTGCCAAATTCACAAGCGTCATCGCGCCGTGGTTCTCGGCCTCGCAATGGATTGGCGGGCACGGCACATTCGGGCCGTGGCGATTGTGGTTCGGCGAGTTGGGTCCCTACAACGTGGGACTCAATCGTCAGAACCTGCTGGCGATGGTTTCCATTATTTTCCTTACGTGGATCAATACGCGTGGCCTTCGGTTGGGCAAAATCGTACAGAACGTTTTCACCGTCACCAAGATCGCATCGCTCGCCGGATTGGTCCTGCTCGGGCTGGTCTTTTCAACCGTCGTCGCTCGCGGCGCGAACTTTGCAGGTTTCTGGCGCAATGCCGGCTGGTCCGTGATGCATCCGTATCCGCCCGACAACTCAACATGGATGATCGGCACGCTGACGCTGGTGGGTGTGGCGATGGTCGGTTCGCTTTTCGCCATGGACGCGTGGAACAGCGTCACGTTCACGGCGGCCGAGGTCAAGAACCCGGGCCGCAACCTGCCGCTGTCGCTCGCGTTCGGGACCGGGATCGTGATCTTGCTCTACACGCTGGCGAACGTCGCGTATCTGCGAGTGCTCCCGCTCTCCGGCGATCCGCACGGCGCGACGGCGCTGCTGCGGGGAATCGAGTTCGCGGCTGATGGGCGCGTGGCAACCGCGGTCACGGGTGTGATTTTTGGCCCCGTGGGCGCGATCCTGATGGCGATCGCGATAATGATTTCCACTTTCGGCTGCAACAACGGCTTGATTCTGGCCGGCGCGCGAATCTACTACGCCATGTCGAAGGACGGCCTCTTCTTTCGCGCCGTCGGAACGGTAAACCGCAATCACGTTCCCGCCGTTGCACTCGTCGCGCAATGCATCTGGGCGTCGGCCCTCTGCCTGTCGGGAACCTACGGTCAGTTGCTCGACTTCCTGATCTTCGCGCAGCTTCTGTTCTATATCTTGACGCTCGGCGGACTTTTTATTCTTCGCTGGAAACGTCCGGGAATGGATCGTCCGTATCGCGCGTTCGGCTATCCGCTGCTGCCGGCGCTCTACATTCTGATGGCCGGATTTCTCGAAATCCAATTGTTGCGGTATAAACCACAGTACACTTGGCCCGGCTTAATCATCGTTCTGCTCGGGCTGCCCGTTTACGGCCTGTGGAAACTGGCAGGGAAGTCGCCGGCAAGAACGTAAGGTTCCCTCTTAGCGCCAAGAGGACGATTCCGGCACTGGCGCGGTCCAACACGGGGAGGCTGTGCATGGCAAGCCATCTGTTTGCCACCAAGTCGCTGAAGGTCATCATGGCCGAGGCGGAGGATACGGGGGAACACTCCCTGCGCCGAGCGCTCGGCCCGATCAATCTGATCACGCTCGGCATCGGCGCCATCATCGGCGCGGGAATTTTTGTGCTGACGGGGCAGGCCGCAGCCACCAGTGCGGGGCCCGCGATAGTTGTGTCGTTCATCCTGTCAGGAATCATCTGTGCATTCGCGGGTCTGTGCTACGCCGAATTCGCTTCGCTGATTCCCATTTCCGGCTCGGCCTATACATATGGCTACGCGACCCTGGGTGAGCTATTCGCGTGGATTATCGGATGGGATTTGATTCTGGAATATGCATTTGGCGCCGCCACGGTAGCTTCAGGATGGAGCGGCTACGCCGTCAGTCTATTGGAAGACCTGGGGTTGCACATCAGTCCGAGGTGGATCGCGACGCCTGGGACCGAGATGGTTTTCTACAAAGGGCACTGGGCCGAGCTTGGCTCCATCGGGCAAGCGTTAACAGCCGCGGGTGTTGACTCAGCGGTCCTCCCGCATGCCGTCGCCGCATTTAATCTTGTCGCGTTCGTCGGCATCTTCGTGGCCACATTCATCCTGGTCGTGGGGATCAAGGAGTCGGCGAATCTCAACTCGGCGATTGTAATCTTGAAAGTCGCGATTGTATTGGTCTTCATCGCCATCGCAGGGACCTTCGTCATTCGACATCCGTCGCTCGCGGCCTCCAACTGGCATCCGTTTATTCCGCCCAATACCGGGAAGTTCGGCGAATTCGGTCTCTCCGGCGTGGCGCGCGGCGCGGCTGTGATTTTCTTTGCCTACATAGGCTTCGACGCGGTTTCAACAGCCGCGCAGGAGGCGAGGAATCCGCAAAAGGATATGCCAATCGGGATCATCGGATCGCTGGTGATCTGCACGGTTCTCTACATTCTGGTTTCGGGTCTGTTGACGGCGATGGTTCCATATGCAGATTTGAATGTCTCCGCTCCGGTCGCTGTCGCCATTGATGCTACCGGCGTGCGCTGGGGCAGCCTGCTGGTGAAGGCGGGCGCCGTTTTGGGTCTGGGCAGCGTCATGCTCGTGATGCTGCTCGGTCAGTCCCGCGTGTTTTATTCGATGTCGCGCGACGGTCTTCTGCCGAAATGGGCGGGAGCGATCCATCGCCGCTTTCGCACGCCGTGGATATCCTCCATTGTCGTGGGAATTTGCGTCGCCGGATTCGCATCATTTATTCCGATCGGCGATCTCGCTGTCCTGGTGAACATCGGAACACTGCTCGCATTCCTGATCGTCTGCGCCGGGGTGTGGATACTTCGCCGGAAGCGACCCGATCTTCCGCGTCCGTTCAAGACGCCGCTGGTGCCGCTGGTGCCGATTCTCGGGATACTCACGTCTTTGGCGGCCATGCTCAGCCTTCCTGCGAAGACGTGGTGGAGATTGCTTATCTGGCTGGTGATCGGAATGGTGGTTTACGTCTTCTATGGCCGGACCCACAGCAAGGTTCGGAACGCATCCCCGCGATAGAATTTCGTGACATAATTTGGGACTCCGTCTATGAGCCGATTCTCTCCGCGCCGTTTGTGGCTCTTCCTGAGGCGGACCTCGCCGCTCGACCGTATCGCCTTCGCCCTCCTGGTCCTCGACGTAGCCGGACGCGTGGCCCGCTCCTTGGGCGCCGCATTCCCCTTCTCGACGTTGCTCGGTTTTCTCGGTTTCGCGGCCATCGTCTATTTCGTGGTTCGCTTGGTGCCCTGGGTCCGCACGCGAGTCCTCTGGAGCCTGCGAAATCGGCTGATCGTTGCTTACATCCTCATGGCGGTAGTTCCCATCGTCCTGCTAGTTACGATGATCGGCATCGCCACCTATCTTTTCTATATTCAGCTGGGCGCGCATTTGCTGAATGACGCTGTCCAGCAGTCCACCAAAGTGATTGACACGGACGCGGACACCGTTGCCGGTGCGGTTGAACGAGAGGCGCTTCATAGCAGCACTCCCGTTGGCGCCGACGTGCTCACCCGGCCGATCATCGCGGGCCTGATTTCAGACGAGCAGTCGAGTTGGCCGGGGCTGACCGTTTCCTTGAATCGAGGACAGCGCCTCTTGGCAACCGCCAACGGAAAGCGTTACGCGGGGTTGGTGGCGTATCAGGAACAGCTCTCGTTCGTGGCCGCGCAGCGACGCACGGTGCCCTCGGGGTCCTTCACCGTGCTGGTCATCGCTCCCTTGACCTCGCAGATTCTCGACAAATACCCGGAGGAGTTAGGGCCCATTCAATTGATTTTGATGCGGCCCGCGCAGACAGGAGCCGCAGGCGGGCTTTCGCTGGACATCAAAGGAACCCTCTACGCGACGGGCCAACAAATCGCCAGTACGAGGCGAAGTCTCCCCAGTTCCCGGAGCTGGTTCGATCCGCGCCTTCCGGGCGTCTCCATATTCGACGTTTACCACATTGTCGAAGAGGGGAAGGACGCGCCGGATGCCCCCGTCTGGGCATCTTTCTTGTTGCGTCCGTCGTCGGTGAACAGCGGACTCTTCAATTCCATGGGAGCTCTGGGGCCTTATCTTCTGTACATACTCCTCGTGGCGGGCCTGATATTCCTGGTTCTGGAAGTCGCGGCGCTGGCCACAGGCACAATCCTGACGCGCACGATCACCCGTTCGGTCGGCGATCTTTACGATGGCACCCTGCATGTGCGCCGGGGCGATTTCAGTCACCGCGTGCGAGTCACGAATCGTGACCAGCTCGCTTCGCTCGGAGAGTCGTTTAACGAAATGACCAGCTCGATCTCCGAGCTAATCGAAGGACAGCGCGAGCGCCAGCGCCTGGAGAACGAGGTCGAGATCGCCCGGCAGGTTCAACAGCAACTCTTCCCGCATTCGATCCCGTCTCTGCCGGGCCTCGAGCTTGCAGCCATCTGCCGTCCCGCTCGGGTGGTCAGCGGAGACTATTACGATTTCATCTCTCTCGGACCGTCCCGCGTCGCTATCGCCCTCGCGGATATCAGCGGCAAGGGAATTTTCGCCGCGCTTCTCATGGCCAGCCTTCAGGCCGCGTTGCGGAGCACCGCCGCGCTGGAAGGGCATGTCGGGACTGCCGAAATCGTCTCGCAGTTGAATCGGCATCTTTTCAAGAACACGTCCGACGACCGCTACGCCACACTCTTCTACGCGGTGTACGATGCGGAAGCCAAGACTCTCACGTATACGAACGCCGGCCATCTGGCTCCCATTTTCATTGAAGATGGCGCGGTCCAGGCTCTCGACCAGGGCGGGACCGTCGTGGGCCTGTTTGAGGACGCCGCCTACACGGAGTGCACACTGCCCGTCAAGCCGGGAACTCTGATGGTGGCCTTCAGCGACGGATTGACGGAACCCGAAAGCGTATATGGCGAGGAATTTGGGATGGAGCGCCTGAACATGGAAGTGCTTCGCCACCGTAATGCGCGTGCCGCACGCATCGCGGAGAATCTCGTGGTGGCCGCCGAGCAGTGGGCAGGCACTCCCGAACAGGCGGACGACATGACGGTTGTCGTCGCGCGCATGGGCTAGCCTCGCTGCATAACTATCGTCGGAATGGCATTATACTGGCCCCGTGTAGGAACTCCGGCGCTGCCGTGAATTCTCATCCATGAAAATTCTGACCGCCACCGAAATGAAAGAAGTGGATCGCCTGACCACGGCGCGTTACCGCGTGCCGAGCCTGACCCTCATGGAAAACGCGGGGCGCAGCGTCGCCGAGTTCATCCAGTCTCGATTTCCGAATCTCGAGCGGCGGCGCATCGTGGTCCTTTGCGGTAAAGGGAACAACGGCGGAGACGGATTCGTCGTCGCGCGCCACTTGAAAAAAATGGGCGCGAAGCCGGTCGTTTATCTGATTGGCGACCCTCGCCAGGTGAAGGGCGACGCGGCTAAGAACCTCAAGCGGTGGAAAAAGTCCGGCACGATATCCTTCGATGTGGAGGCAAGAAAGGGCCTTTCGTTGCCACTTAGCGGGCACTTAATCGTCGTAGACGCCCTTTTGGGAACGGGGGTCCGCGGTCCGGTCGAGGGCCGCTTGCGGGAGGTCATTCGCAGCGTCAACGAGCGCGATCCGACCTGCAGCGTCGTTTCCGTGGATATCCCGTCCGGCTTGCACGCCGATACTGGCGATGTTCAGGGCGTCGCCATCATGGCGGACCATACGATCACGTTCACGGCGCCCAAGCCCGGCTTGATACTGGGAGCCGGCGGTCGGCACGTGGGACATCTTACTGTCCGGCAGATCGGCTCGCCACCGACTCTGGTTGAGGAAACGGGGAAGGGAAGGCTTCGCTGGGGCGAAGCGGCCGAATTCATCGCGTTCGGGCTTCCGCGCAAGGCTGCGGCTAACAAGGGTGACTACGGCCATGCGCTGGTGGTCGCTGGTTCGGTGGGGAAGAGCGGTGCGGCTGTTCTCGCGTCTTGGGCAGCGTTGCGCGCCGGAGTCGGACTTGTCACTGTCGCGACGCCCGAGCCGGTGCTGCCCATCATAGCGGCGCATACACCCGAGATCATGACCGAGCCGCTGGCCGCAACGAAGGCGGGAACGATTTCGGAGCGCTGCCTCGAAGGAAGCCTATTCGCGACGCTCCTCGCTGGAAAGCGGGCGCTCGCAGTGGGCCCTGGCCTCTCCACGCAGGACGAGACGCAGAAATTCGTGCGCGTGATCGTCGGTCAGCGAACGGTGCCGATCATCCTCGACGCCGATGGGTTGAACGCGTTTGTCGGCCGGGCATCAGCGCTGAAACACTCCGAAGGGATGCTATCCGTCACGCCGCATCCGGGCGAAATGGCGCGTCTGCTCGGCTGTTCGGCCAAAGAGGTACAAGCGCGTCGCGTGGAAGTGGCGCTTCAAGCCGCCGCCGAGTGGAATGCAATCGTGATTCTGAAGGGCTCGGGAACCGTAATTGCATCTCCGGACGGGCACGCGTTCATCAATTCGACCGGCAACCCCGGCATGGCCACCGGAGGCACGGGCGACGTTCTCACGGGCATTCTCGCCGGATTGACGGCGCAATACGGCACAGACGATTGGCCGCGACTACTCGCCTTCGGCGTATGTCTGCACGGCCTCGCGGGAGACATCGCCTATGCAGAAAGCGGGGAAGCTCCGCTCATGGCTTCCGACTTGATTCGCGCCATCCCGCGCGCTTACCGCCAGTTCTATTCCGAGTGCGGCCGTGGCTAGCCGCGAGCTTGTCACGCACTCTTCTGAAGAAACTATCCAGCGCGGCCGCGAAATCGGCGCGCAGTTGAAGGCGCCCGTCCTGGTGTTGCTCTCGGGAGACTTGGGGGCGGGGAAGACGACACTGACGAAGGGCATCGCCAGCGGCCTGGGCGCAGCCGGCGAAGACGAAGTGACCAGCCCGACTTTCACGCTCGTCCATAAATACGATCGCGACGCGACGGTCTATCACGTGGACCTCTACCGCATTGGCGACATCCACGATCTTGAAACGCTGGGCCTGGAGGATGTGTTCGCCGAGAAAGCGGTGGTGATCGTCGAGTGGCCCGACAAGCTCGCGCTGCGGACCGATTGGCCCGTCGTGCGCATTCGGCTGGAACATGTCAGCGAGGATACTCGCCGCATCCAAATCGAGGATCCGGCACAGGCGCTTTCGACCGGGCCTACAGCCCCATAATCTGGAATCCGGCGTCCACGTAAAGGATATTCCCGGTGATGCCGCGCCCGAGATCGCTTCCGAGGAATACAGCCGCGTCCGCGACTTCAGCAATGTCGGTATTGCGCCGCAGCGGCGCCCGTTGCGCCGCAATCTCGAGCATCTTCGACAGGTCCTTCACCCCGCGCGCAGAAATCGTCTTGATCGCGCCGGCGGAAATGGCGTTCACGCGAATGTTGCTGGGCCCAAGCTCGCTCGCGAGGTATTTCACCTCGGCTTCGAGAGCGGCTTTGGCTACTCCCATGACGTTGTAGTTGGTCACCACCCGCGTGGACCCCAGATAGGTCAGCGTCATAATCGCGCCACCGCTGGTCATCAGCGGCGAAAGCGCCTTGGAAATCGCGACCAGCGAGTAGGCGCTCACGTCGAGCGCCAGTTGAAACCCTTCGCGCGAGGTTTGCAGGAAGGGTTGATTCAAATCCTCGTGTTTTGCGGCCGCCAGGCTGTGAACCACGATATCGAGTCGATGACCGGCCGCCAACAGGGATTCCGCCATGCGGTCAATATCCGCCTGTTCCTGGACCTCGCACGGGAAGAAGCCGCTGGCCCCCAACTCGCGGCCGAGTTCCTCAACTGCGGGTTTGGCCCGCTCATTTTGATACGTGAGCAGCAGCTTGGCACCTTCGCGGGCAAATGCTTGCGCGATCGCGTACGCGATGCTCCATTTGTTCCATACGCCGAGAACGATTGCGGTCTTTCCCTGAAGTAGCTTCGACATGGCTGGACATTTTACCCGTAAACGCTGAATTCGGCTGCATGTGTTCGCGCCAACCAGGACGTCAGTGCGAATGCATCCACCGCATGATTTCGCGCACCAGATCGGCAATCACCGGCCACAGGAGCCCCGCAATCGCCGCGATGGCCGCAAGCGTCCGCTTCGAACCCGTCACCTTCGGAAGGCTCGTCGCTCCGGGCCGATGGCTGGCGCAGTAACCGCCCTCCAGTGCGCGTCGGTCGCATCGCTGCCCACTCGGGCCGAGATATAAGCACGGACCTTGATCGATGCCGCTGTTGGCTATCGGCCGGTTCAAGCCGGTTGGAATGGGAATTTCGACGTCCCAGCTCGCAGCCGAAGTATCTTCGAATGTGTCGTTTGCAGAGCCATTCGCTTCCATCGCGTGCCACCTCGAGGAAAACCGAAAACGCCGCCGTTCCGGCCAGGGACAGTATCACTTACGCGCCGGGCCATTGCACCTGCATTTCGGCCTCAGCTACAGTAAAACCTTACTCTTCATCGATTCCCGATGCCGGAAACAAACATCGCGCCTCCTCCAGCCCATCCCGCGCGGATGAAGCTTGAGCCCTACGCCGCCGAAATCCGGCTGACCAACCTAACTCTGGGGATTGACAATATCCATTATGACGTTTTTCTGAGCCCGCGCTTTGTGGAATTCACGCGGAAGTATTTGGGGGACCTGGTTCGCCAGTCCGTCAACGTCAACCTGCTCTACGGGAAGGACAAGGACCGCAAGCAATCGGGCTCTCCGGAGCACGCCGCGTTCCGCAAACTGCTCACGGATATCCTGCAAGAATCGACCACCCGCGCGAAATTCTTGCAGTCCGTCGAGACCGACGTGCTCCACCATCTGGCTCTGCTGAAATTCATCAGCCAGGAAACCGGCAACCAGTTTTCCAGCATTCTGGTCGAGTGCAAGGATTGGATCCGCGGCCGCGGCGAGTTATTCGAGCACAGCGAGCAGGCGCACGTGATGCGCTCGAAGATCGCCGAGATGCAAGCGGACCGCAAGAACGTGATCCGCCAGGTCGGAGAGACGCTGTGCCGCGTCTGGCGCGAAGTCGAGGAAGGCACGGTCTCGAAGACGCGGCGCGCTCTTTTCGGCGAGGACATTCCGGAGGCTTATCCGCTTCTGCAGAACCGTTTCCTGTTCGTCGAAGGCGGCAACGACGATCAGTTCTTCCTCGAGCATTACGTTCTGCTCGGCAATTTCGTGAACGATCCGGACCGCTTCGAGACGTTCGACGCGCTCCTTCTCGATTTCGTCCGCGACTACGTCCTGGCCGGGGACAGCGCCGGGGAGCTTTCGAAGGCCCGCAACGCCCACGAGCGTCTGCTGGAGCAGGCGCGATTGCTGCGTTCGGAGTTGGCACGCGTCGAATCCGAGCACGACGACGCGGCCTCCCGCGCAGGTGATGGCGACCGATCGTTCCCCTCGCTCTTCAAACGAAAGCCCACGGCAGGAGCCGGCGCGCAAGGGGAGTTGGATGACCTTCGCCGAAAGACCGCTTCCCTGGAAAAGAATCTGGAAGAACTCGACCCGCAGATTGTGTCCGCCCGGCAGCGCCTGGAATTTCTGACCGAAGATCTCCAGAACCGCCTGGGCGATTATCTGAACCAGCCCGCCAACGCACATCGTCTTTTCGACGCGCACGCCGCAGCGGGCGAAGCCGCGTCGTCCGAAGGCGAGTCGGCCTCCGATACGCGCGCGAAATTGCTGGAGGAATGGGTCCACCGGCTGGAGGAGCGCGACCTCCTATTCCACGTTCTCGCCAGCTACGAGATGCGCAAGATTTCCGCGGACTATTGCCCGCCCGTCCACTTGCAGCAGCTAAAAAAAGCGCTTGTCCAGCGCGAGGAAACGAAACGGGTGGCGCAAATATTGGAAAAGTTTCCGGCCCGGAAGGTCTCGATGAAGAAGCTTGAGGAAGCATCTCGCGCCATCCGTCGCCGGACCACGGAAGAAACCTTGAGCGTGGGCCTGCAATTCGCCGAAGACCTCATGCGATTGCGCCGCGATCGCCGCAACTACCAGCAAGTTGCCGCGTGGATGGAGCGGATCAGCCTGGTCTATTCGGAGCGCGCCCGTGAGCTTTCTCGCTCGAACAAGAGCCTCTATGAATTTCTGCACCCCGAGGAAAACCGGCCCGCCGACGATCCCGTGATCAACCACGTGGTCATCAAGGCGGACGTCCGTGGCTCGACCAGCATGACCAAGGACCTGCTCGCGCGCGGCATGAATCCCGCTTCGCATTTCAGCATGAACTTGCACGAGCCCGTGAAACGCATGCTTGAGCGTTACGGGGCCGCGAAAGTATTCATCGAGGGCGATGCCATCATCCTGGCGATTTACGAGACCGAATCAACGCTGGCGACGCGCCGGGCAGTGGCTCGCGCCTGCGTGCTGGCGCGTGAGATTCTGGCCGTCACCGCCGCGTACAACAATCGCGCCAAGACAGCCGATCTTCCGCCGCTGGAACTCGGCGTGGGCGTCGCGTTCCAGGATTCCGCTCCTTCCCTCTGGGAGGACGCCGACTCCAAGATCATGATCTCCCGCGCGCTCAACCTCTCGGACCGTCTTTCGAGCTGCGCGAAAATGGCGAAACGCCTGTTTCAGTCAAACCCGTCGCCTTTTAACGTTTTCCTGCTCCAGACCCTAATGGATGACGCGGCGGACGACGAAAGCGAAGAGCTGCAGGTGCGTTACAACTTGAACGGCATCGTGCTGAACGAAGAGGGCTTTCAGAAGCTCAGCGCCGAGATTGCGCTGTCGTTGATGGGAGGCAATTTTCCGATGCCGTGGGGAAAAGAGCGCGTGCAGCTCTACTTTGGGGAAGTTCCGCTCGGGGAATCGCTCGAGCCGATTGTGGTGCGCAAGGGGTTCGTGCGCCAGCTTCTGCCCGGCGGGAAGATCGGCGCACAGGGGACCCGCGTTTACTACGAAGTCTGCACGGACGCGAAGCTGCTCGACCTCGCGCGCAGGAAATTCGCCGCCGTCTCGCCGAAGAACTAACGCCGCCCTCCGCCGACCGGTTTCGGTTTACAATCCTGGGATCGACCCGTGGCTCGCAAGAAGAAATCGCGGTGGAAAGTTTCAACGGAGGCGCGCCGCCGTGCGCGTCTCGGCGCAGGCATGCCGCCGCCCGAGCGCACCATCCCGAACAAGCGCAATAAGCCTCCGAAATACAAGAAGCCCCTGACTGACGCGACCGCAGAGGAATAAGCAGGTCTTAGTGGATGTTGCGGGTCTTCCGGCCGACGTAATCCATCAGCAGATACTGCCCGAGGGTGTAAGGCGTGGTGAAGTAGGCCTTGCCGCGGCAGAGCTCCGTAACTTTCTGAACGAAGTGCACCAGGCTGTAGTCGCTCGCCAGCATGAAGGTATTGATCAGGATCCCGGCGCGCTTGCACTTGGCGACTTCTTCCATCGTCTGCGTAACCACCAGCGGATCGAGGCCGAACGCGTTCTTGTAAATTCGGCCGTCCTCCAGCGTCAGCGCCGATGGTTTTCCGTCGGTGATCATGATGATCTGGCGCATGTCTTTTTTCTGCCGGGATAGAATACGCTGCGCGAGCCGCAACCCTTCGCGGGTGTTCGTGTAGTACGGGCCCACTTGCACGCGCGCCAGCTTGCCGATGGGAATTTCCTCGGCGCTATCGTGGAACAGCACGCAGTGCAATGAATCGCCGGGATACTGCGTGCGAATGAGATGCGAAAGCGCCAGCGCCACGCGCTTGGCAGGCGTGAACCGGTCCTCGCCATAGAGAATCATGCTGTGGCTGCAATCGAGCAGCAACACCGTGGCGCACGAACTCTGGTATTCGCACTGGTGGACCATCAAATCCGGATAATCGAGCTCGATCGGGAGGGTCAGGCCGTTGCGCTGTACCGCGTTGAAGAGCGTCCCGCTGATGTCCATATTCAGCGTGTCGCCGAACTCGTATGGTTTTGAGCTGCCGCCCGATTCCACGCCCGTTGCCATGTCGCGCGTTTCGTGCCGGCCGAAACTGCTCTTGCCGAGCGAGGCCAGCAGGTCCTTCAGCGTCTTGAAGCCGAGAAAATCGAGCGCCTTGTCCGTGATTTCAAAGCGCGCCTCGACATTCGGCTGGTCCTGGCCAATCTGTCCTCCGGGCGTCTCGGAAGGTGGGGGAGTCACGCGCGCGGACTGCTGCTGCGTGATCAGTCCCTCTTCCTCCATTCGCTGCATGATCTGGTCAATTAAGTCGCGGAGTTCCTGATTCTTTGAGAGGTCGGGATTCTGCTGCAGCTGCTCGAGAAGTTCTGGCGGAATCAGATCGCCTTCCTGAAGGGCCCGCAGGATCGCTTCGCGCAGCTGGTCCATATGGTGCTCGCGCGAGCGCTCCATATCGAGCTCGTGGAAGCCATATTGCGATTCGAAGCCGCTCTGCAGAAAGAAATCCGAGAGCCGGTTCATCAGCTCCTGCAGGTCTATATCGTCCGCGGCGCCGGGGGCGTAGCGTGAATATTTTGTATATTTCATGTGCGTCTCGTCGTGCCGGTCAGCTGCACGCTAATTAAACTGGCGCCGCGGCATGCGGCCCGAAGGCTCGCGCGGTTCGCGCGGTTCGCGCGGTTCAGGTGTCTTGCGCGTTTCGGCGAAGAAACCGCGTTCCTCGCTTCGGTTGACGCGCTTGTGCGCCCAGAGTCCCTCAAGAATAAACTCGGCCGCGCTTGACTGGATGGCGGCATCGTCCTTGGAACGAACACCAAGCGTTTCCAGGTGTTCGAAAAGGCCCTGAATCTTCTTGAGCTGGCCCAGCAGCTCGCCGCTGGCTGCATTCGCCGGCACCTTCAGCTCTCCGCCGATTTCAAACCACTGCACAACTTCCTGAAAGTTCACATCCTTGAAATATTTGGTGAAGGTCTTGCCGATGGCGGCGCGAATCAGTTCCCGCGCGATGTTGTCCGCGCCCCGCATTTCGCCCTCGTACTCGAGTTCGAACTTCCCGGTCATCGAGGGTATGGCGGCGTACACGTCGGATACCCGTGCGACCACGGCGGAATCATGGCTGCGCACGGCGCGCTGCTCCGCGCTGCTGAGCACGTTTTCGAGCGTGCTGATCGGCAACCGCTGGCTGACGCCGGAGCGGCGGTCCACGCGCTTATCCTCGCGAGCCTGAAACGCCACTTCCTCGACGATCTCGCGAATGTATTCCGGCACCTGCACGTGGCGCTTGCCGTCGCGGTTCGTCCACGATTCCTGCGCCGTGATGGCCATGCCCTCGGCCACGGTCGCAGGGTAGTGGGTGCGAATTTCGGAGCCGACCCGGTCCTTCAGGGGAGTGATGATCTTTCCGCGCGCGGTATAGTCCTCCGGATTCGCGGTAAACACGAGCAGCACGTCCAGCGCCATCCGCACGGGATAGCCCTTAATCTGGATGTCGCCCTCTTGCATGATATTGAACAGGCCGACCTGAATCTTCCCGGCGAGATCGGGCAGCTCGTTGATGGCAAAAATACCGCGATTGGCGCGGGGCAGCAGGCCGTAGTGGATGGTCAGCTCGTCGGAAAGATTTCGTCCCCCGCGCGCGGCCTTGATCGGGTCCACGTCGCCGATCATGTCCGCAATCGTAACGTCGGGCGTGGCGAGCTTTTCCACGTATCGCTGGTCGCGGCCAAGCCAGGAAATCGGCGTGGCATCGCCCTCCGCGGCGATTCGCTCGCGGCAGACGCGGCAGATCGGGCGATACGGGTTGTCGTTGATCTCGCAGCCGGCGACGACGGGAATCTGCGGATCGAGAAACGCAACCAGGCCGCGGAGAATGCGCGACTTGGCCTGTCCGCGCAATCCGAGCAAAATGAAATGATGGCGCGAGAGCACGGCATTGGTGATCTGCGGGATCACCGTGTCGTCGTAGCCATGAACCCCCGGGAATATGGGCTCGCCCTTTTCGAGCTTCTGCAGGAGATTCTCGCGGAGCTCCTGCCGGACCGTCCGCTGCGCCATCTTTTCTTCTGACCAGGGACTGCGGCGAAGGTCGCCCAAGTTTTTCGGTTGTGGACTCATTCGGTCACCAATTCCTCATGAAGGCGCGAAACCCGTTCCATGCGACCAGACCATTATAGTGGAACGCAACGCGCAGGCATAATTTGGATTATCTTGCTCGGTGGAGAGTTGCCAGGCGCCTCGGCCGCGCAATCAGTTCAGGGTGTGGCCATTTCCGCCTGAGAGTTTGCGCGTGCGCTGCACGGCCACGAGCTTTGGGAGAAATCGCTCCATCCAGCGCAGCACAAACTCGCGCCGGTCGTGCTGCGAGCGCATCTCGAGCAGTGCTTGCCTCTTCTCCAGCTCCATCGGCAGGAGAGCCGCCATGCGGTACGCGAGTGTTCCTGTCTCTTCCGCCGCCACGTCCATCCAGGGTCTTCCGAAAAGAACCGCGTGGCATTTCTCAAAGATCTGGAGGAGCTGTGCTTCCTGTTCGACATCGTGAGCAGGAGCGCCATCCTGCACATAATCGACCGCGCCTTCGTAGTATTCCTTCTCGTCGAACAACTCCGTCAGGTGAAAGACGTCCCGACCTTTCGTCAGGATGTCCATTCGACCGTCGGGATAATCTCTGAGCTTTTGGACGATCTCCGCTGTGCAGCCCACTGCCGCCACGGACTGATTCGCGGCCAAAATCATCCCGAATTCGAGCTTTTCTTCGAGGCATCGCGCCATCATCAGCTTGTATCGCGGTTCGAAGATGTGGAGGGGAAATTCCGAGCCTGGCATCAGCACCACGTCGAGCGGAAATAGCGGAATGCGGTTTGGTCTCTGCATGTGCTGCGGTTTCGCCGCGATGTGGGACTAGCGCAGCAGCGTCAGCGCCGCTTGCATTTCGTCCCGCGCGTGCATGTCTCCCGCTTTTTGAGCGACTACGATGCCATCGGAAAGGAGTTTCCGCGCCTCATCGAGCCGCCCGAGGCGCGAAAGGAGCTGGCCGAATTGGAAGTATCCCGCGGAATAATCGGGATTGGATTCGAGGAGCTTGTGAAAGTGGCCAGCGGCGGCGGAATCATCCCCCAGCTTCACGCACTCAAGCGCTAGACCATATCGCGCGAACGCGTCGCCCGGTTTCTGGGCGACAAATTGCTCGAGAAGTTCACGGCGCGACTTCTGTGGGCTGACCATGGGTTGCACAGGAGCATTATACTCATTTTGCAACCCCGTCGCGCAAATAGGCCCTCGCGGCTTCGGCCGTCTGGGAGCCTCGATCCACGCATTTTCCGATGGAGGGACCCTCCAGGTAGTTCCCGGCAAAGTGGAGGCCTGGAATCGCGCGTTCGCTCTCGCGAACCGTCTCCACGACATGGCCGTGGCCGAGGTTGTATTGCGGAAGAGCCTTCGGATGCTTCCAAACTCTCGAAACGACGGGCTGGCCGGTAATGTCGAGTATTCGCGCATTCTCTTTATGTACGATGGCCTCGATTTCCTCGTCCTGCATCGCCACGATTGCCGGGTCGGTCGCGCCGCCAATGAAACTAGTCAGCGTGACTCGTCCTTCGCCGCCCCGGTCGGGAAACAGCGACGAATTCCAAACCGTCCCGAGCGTCCGAATCTTTTCGCTGCGCGGAATGAGGACTCCGAAACCATCCAGGACCGTACCGACCTGCTTGGCATAGTATCCCGCGGTTACGACGGCTACCCCGGCATACGCGACTCCCGAAAGCGCGCGCGAGAGCGGCGCCGAAATTGCGGCGGTCAGGTGCGAGGCGACGTAGGCCGGAGTGGCGATCACGACAGCCATCGCGTCAATCGAATCCGTCCGGCCATTTTGCGTGAAGCGAATTTGATAGCGGCCCGAGGCGTTTCCATCGGTCTTGGTGAGCGTGTCCACACGCGCGCCCAGCCGCGTGCTTTCGCCGAGCTTCGCAGCCAGAGTCCGCGTCAGCATCGCCAGGCCGTGGTGAAACGAACAGAGCGGCGGATGACCTTGCCCCGCGCCCTTGGCAGGCCGCGACTTCATCGCCCCGCGCAGGATGCTCCCATACGATCGCTCCCACTCGTCGAGTGAAGGAAACGCCGCGCGCAGGCTCAGCTTCTCCGGATCGCCCGCGTACACCCCCGAAACGAACGGCGCCACGAGGTATTCCAAAATCTCGTGCCCAAACTTGCGCCGAACGAATTGCGCGACCGATTCCTCTTCCGTCGGCGGCTTCGTCGTACGCAGCGCCTCCGACGCAACCCTCCACCGCGTGCCGACCCCCAGCAAGGAACTGGTCAGCACGGCCTGCGGCGACATGGGAATCTTTTCGAGGCGCCCATTGCGCAACACGTAGCGCGGGAGGCGCGGGTCGGCCTGGCATAGATCGACTTCAAGTCCCAGCTCCCGGATCAGATCGAGCACGGAGTCCGTGCCCTGAAAGCTTTGCGGTCCGGTCTCGAACAGGAACCCGTCCTGCTGCACCGTCCCGATGAGTCCGCCGGCGGTTTGCTCGGCCTCCAGCAGCGTGACCGGCACGCCCAACTGCCACAGCCGGTATGCGCATGCGAGACCCGAAATCCCCCCGCCGATTACGGCAACTTGCGTGTTCATGGGATTCCCGCCGCGCTCACAGCGTTTTCGAAAACAGGGGCTTCTGGTCCATCTTCTGTTCCTCGATGTAACGGTCGAATACCATCGCGACGTTGCGGATGAAGATGCGGCCGAGCGGCGTGACGCGGATTTCGTCGCGGTCGAGAATCACCAATCCGTCGGCGGACGGCTCGGCAAGCCGCGCCATCTCCGGGGCGAAGTATTCATCGAATGAAATCGAGAATTCGCGCTCGACCTCTCGCTTGGGTATGACCGTGTGGCAGAGCAGCCGGCCGATCACGGCGCGGCGCAACAAGTCGTCCGCAGAGAGCCGGTATCCCCGCATCGTCGCGATCCCGCGCTCCGCCACCGCCGTTTGATACGCCGGAATCTCGCGCCGATTTTGCGCGTAAGCTTCGCCAACGGAACTGATCGCGCTCACTCCCATTCCGTAAAGATCCGCGCCGGCCTTCGTTGTGTAGCCCTGAAAATTCCGGTGGAGCGTGCGGTTCCGCTGCGCCATCGCAAGTTCGTCTCCCGGCCGCGAGAAATGATCCATGCCGATGTAGAGATATCCGGCGTCGAGAAATCGTGCGAGCCCGGCGCGAAAGATCTGGAATTTCTCGCGCCCCTCCGGCAGGTGCGTTGCGAACGCGCCCTGCTGCTTCCGCAGCCAAGGCACGTGCGCGTAGCTGAACATGGCCACGCGGTCCGGCGCGAGCGTCAGCACCTGGTCAATCGTCGCTTGAAAAGTCGAAGCGGTCTGATACGGCAAGCCGTAGATCAAATCCACGCTCAGGCTCTCGAACCCCAATTCGCGCGAGGCGATAATCAGGTCGCGCGTCATTTCGTAAGGCTGGATGCGCCGGATCGTCTCCTGCACCTTCGGCTGAAAATCCTGGATGCCCATGCTCAGCCGGTTGAATCCGAGCCGCCGCAGCGATTCCAAATGCGCCCGGCTGGTTACGCGCGGGTCCACTTCGATTCCAATTTCGGCGTCCGGCGCGAACGAAAAGCGCTCGCGCGCGTGCCCGAAGAGATCCTCCATCTGTGCGGGCGTCAGGTAGGTCGGCGTGCCGCCGCCCCAGTGGAACTGAATCACCGGCCGCTTCTTCGAGACCAGCCCCGCTACATGCTCGATCTCGTGCTTCAGCGCGGCGAGATAGGGTATCGCGACGCTCTTATCCTTCTGGATCGAGACGTTGCACGCGCAAAAAAGGCACAGGCTCTCGCAGAAGGGAAGATGCATGTAGAGCGACAGCGGCGTGGCGAGCTCCTCCGCGCGCGAATACGACTTCTCGAGGTCGCCCGGGCCGAAGTCGTCCTTCCACACGGGCGCGGTTGGGTAGCTCGTGTATCGAGGGCCGGGCCGATTGTATTTCTCCAGCAGTTCTTCGGAGACTGCACCGATCTCGATCTTGCCGCCGTGTTCCTCTTTCACGTCGCTCATGGCCGCGCCGCCATCATCGCTGCTTTTCCCGCTTGCACGAACGCCCGGGCGCTCTCGACCGGCGTGTTTGGCAAAATGCCGTGCCCGAGGTTGAGTATGTGTCCCGCGCCGCTGGTCTTTTCGATCGCCTCTCGCGCCGCCCGGCGAATTTCATCCACAGGCCCAAGCAAAATGGACGGGTCCACGTTTCCTTGCAGCGCCACGCGGTGGCCGAGCTTTCTACGCGCCTCCGCGAGGTCCGTGTTCCAATCGACGCTCAGTACATCCGCGCCCGCCTGCGCCATGCTGTCCAGGTGCCTCGCCGAGCCTTTCGCGAACAGTATCTTCGGCACACTCTCTCCGTTTAGCGCCTGCAAAACCATCTGCGTCGCAGGGAGCTCGAACGCGTCGTACTCGTCGGTCGACAGCTCACCAGCCCAAGTATCGAATAGCTGCACCACGGCCGCTCCCGCGGCGATCTGCGCCTTCAAATACTCCGCGGTCGAGCGGGCGATTCGTTCCAATAAATCGCGCACGACTTGCGGTTCCTCGCGCAACATCTGCTTCGCGCCCGAAATATCGCCGCGGGTGCGCCCTTCGATCATATAGCAGGCCAGCGTCCACGGCGCGGCCGCAAACCCGATCACGGGCACTTGCGGCCCCGCTTCCTTGCAAATGGCTCGTATGGCGTCGCCGACAAAACGAGTCTCGCGCTCGGGATCAAATTCACGCAGCCGCGCAACGGCCCCCGCGTCGCGCACCGGATTCGACAGCACCGGCCCGGAATCGGGCACGTCGAGAGGCATGCCCATGGCCTCGGCGACGATCAATATGTCCGAGAAGACAATGATCGCGTCCACGCCCAGCACGCGATACGGCTGGATGGACACCTCCGCCGACAGCGCCGGCGTCTTGCAGATTTCGAGGAAAGTATGCCGCGCGCGGACGGCCTGATATTCGGGAAGGTAGCGTCCCGCCTGGCGCATGATCCACACCGGCACGCGCTCGGTCGGCTCGAACCGGCATGCTCGCAGAAACAGTTCCTTCGTGTTTTCGGCGCTCTGCGTCATCGGAGTGGGCACTTCTCAATCATCATAGCAGAAGGGCCTTAGGGCACGCATTATCCGCAGGGACAGTAGCCTCCGCGATGATTGGCGGTATAATCCTTTGAGCGAATTGGGCGCTCTCGATGCTAAATCACATGGGCTACGTGAGTCTCGCACTCTATGCCGCGAGCTTTCTCGTCTACGCGCGGCTCCTCTATGCCCCGAAGATCTGGCTGGGACGCCTGGCCACGCTTCTCCTCGCGGGAGGAATCGTCGCCCACTATTTCGCCTTGCTGGAACGCTCGATGGGCACTCATACGGTGCCATACGACGACCTCTACGGTTCGATGTCGCTTTTCGCCTGGCTTTTGGGCCTTACCTATCTCGGTTTGGAACTGTTCCATCGCCAGCGTTCGGTGGGCGCGTTCGTAACGCTGCTTCTGTTTGCATGGATGGCGATCCTGGGCTGGCTTGCGCCTCACGAAATGCCGTCATTACCGCCTGCGCGTGGGCCGCTTTTCGCCTTTCACGTGACCTTGAACACCTGGGCGTATGCTGCGTTTGCCCTTTCGTTCGTCCTGAGCATCGTTTACCTGGTGCAGGACCGCGTACTGCGTTCGCACCGCCCCGGCGCGGCCTTTTGGCGGTTTCCCGCGCTCGACGTGCTCGATCGGATGTCGCGCAGCAGCGTTTTCGTGGGACTCGCGGCACTTGCATTCGGCGTGGCGAGCGGACTGGTCTGGGAGCACCGCCTGACCGGCATGTACGCCTGGGGCGATCCCAAAGTCATCGTCACCCTCTTGATCGTGGGCGTTTACATCGCCTACCTGTTTCTTTCGCGCACCTCAGGATGGCGGGGCGCCCGCGCCGCACGTATCTGCACCCTGAATTTCGCGATCGTACTTTTCAGCTACACGCTGGTGAATTTGTATCTCACAAGGTTCCACCGCTTCTTCTGATGGCTATTGCTTCCAACACGAAAACTCCTGCGGCCAGCCGCGCAACCGGGGGCATACGCGTCGCGCTGATTGGCTGCAGCCATCGCACGGCCCCCGTCGAACTTCGCGAGCGCGTGGCTTTCACCGCCGAGCAGGCGCTGGACGCGGCCGGCGAGTTGCGTCGCCGGGGCATCCTAGAGGAAGCAGTCGTTCTCTCCACATGCAATCGCAGCGAGCTCTATGGCGTGCCGGCCGCCACGGATTCCGCCGTCACGGAGGAAATGGAAGAATTTCTCACCTCGTTCCACGGCATCTCGCGCACCGAGCTGGATGGCCGCCTGTATCGCTGGGAGGGCACTGACGCCGTCCGCCATCTTTACCGCGTTGCCGCTGGATTGGATTCGATGCTGCTCGGTGAAGCCGAAATCCTGGGCCAGCTTCGCACCGCTTATGGGCAGGCGCTCGATCACGGTTCCACGGGCCCGGTCCTGAATCGCGCTTTTCAAGGCGCGCTCGAAGTCGGAAAACGTGTCCGCGCGGAAACCGAAGTGGGCGCGCGGCCCATGTCTGTCGCGCTCGCGGGCACAAAACTTGCCGAGCGGGTTTTTGGCAATCTCAAAGGTCACGCCGCGCTGATTGTCGGCGCTGGTGCTGTTGCCGAACAAGTCGTCGAGCATCTCCGAAGCCGCGGCATAGGCAACCTGCGCGTCGTCAATCGTTCGCACGACCACGCCACCGAACTCGCGCAACGCATGGGCGGAGAAGCCGTCAGGTGGGAATTGCTGGAAAAGGTTCTGGCCGCGCCCGATATTATTGTCACGTCGGTCTCCAGCACCGGCCCGGTGTTGACGCGCGAGATGCTGGACCGCTCGATCGCCGCTCGCGGCGGACGGCCCGTGTTCGTGGTTGACCTCGGTGTTCCGCGCAACGTGGCTCCGGAATCCGCCGGGCTCTACAATCTATACCTTTACAACATTGACGACCTCGGCGAGATCGTTGAGCAGAACAAGCGCGCCCGCGAAGCCGAAATTCCGCGGGTCGAGGCCATCATCATCGAGCACATCGCGAAATTTGAAGCCTGGCGCGCGGCGCTCCAGGCCGGCTCGATCGTTGAGGATCTCCGCGGCCGGTTCCGCAAGCACCGCGAAGTGCTCCTGCGCGAGCGACTCGCCGAAATGAAAGATCTCTCGCCGGAGGAGCGCCAGCGCCTTTCGAGTATCACGGAAGAATTGATCGAGCGCGTTCTCGACGAGCCCGCCGAACGGCTCCGCAACGCTCGCGAGATGCGCGGCCGTCTCGGGGCTATCGAAGCTCTCCGCCATCTTTTCGGCATAGATCGCGACTCTGGCAAGGGCGGAAAAGGCGGGGGCGGGGAGTGACGCGGCTGCGAATCGGGACGCGCGGCAGCACGCTCGCGCTCTGGCAGGCCCATCACATCGCGGAGCGCCTCGCGCAACTCCACGGAATCGAAACCGAAATCGTCCGCATCCGCACTTCCGGCGATCGCATGCAATCCGCGCCTGTAGCTCAAATTAGCGAACAGATCGGGGCGGAATCCGGCGGCAAAGGCATCTTCATCAAGGAACTCGAAGACGCCCTGCTGGCCAACACCGTGGATCTCGCGGTCCACAGCATGAAGGACGTCCCCACGGAGATTCCCGCGGGCCTCGCATTTCCCGCGATCACCCGGCGCGAGGATCCGCGCGACTGCCTGATCTCCCGCAGCGGGCGCAGCCTGAAAGGTTTGCCAACTGGTTCGCTCGTCGGCACCAGCAGCCTGCGCCGCCAGGCGCAGCTCCGCCACAATCGCGCCGATCTCGAAGCGCTTGATCTGCGCGGCAACGTGGACACGCGCCTGAAAAAACTCGATGCGGGAGAATTCGACGCCATCGTTCTGGCTGTCGCCGGAGTGAATCGCCTCGGCGCTACCGCCCGCGTCACGCAAGTGATGAACGCGGACGTTATGCTTCCCGCCGTCGGCCAGGGAGCGCTCGGAATCGAAACGCGCACGGGCGACGCCGCAACCTCGAAGCTTGTCGCCGCGCTTGACGACGCCGACTCGCGCGCGTGTGTCACCGCCGAACGCGCCCTGCTCCACGAGTTGCAGGGCGGCTGCCAAGTCCCACTCGGCGCGTGGGCGCGCCTGGTGAAGTCTAGCTTGTTAGGGGGTCGGAGCTTTAACTCCGACATACACCACGAAGAAAAAACGGGGGCTTTAGCCCCTGAAGAAGATAATACGCGCGCATCGGAGTCGGTCGAAATCCTCATTGAGGCTGGCGTTTTTTCGGCGGACGGAAAAGAGTTTTTGCGCCGCGAACATCGCAGCCCCGCATCCGACCCCGCCGGGGCAGGGAAGCGCCTGGGACAAATTCTGCTCGAGGCCGGCGCCGATCGAATTCTGCGTCTCGCTGGCCGGTCCGTGGGCCAAAAAAGATGATGGAGCTTCCTGAAAAACCGCTGGCGGGCAAGCGCATCGTCGTTACGCGCGCGCCCGAACAGGCGGGTGAATTAATCCGCACGCTCACGCACATGGGCGCCGAGATCATAACCATTCCGTCTGTCGCTTTCGGGACGCCGGAGGATTCACGGCCGCTCGACCGTGCGCTCGCGGAACTCGGATCGTTTGATTGGGTTCTGTTCACCAGTCAGAATGCGGTACGATTCGTAGCGCTGCGCTTGAAGCAACTCGGCCTTCCGCCGACGATTCAACGGATCGCGGCCGTGGGCCCGGCGACGGCTGAAGCTGCCAGGCAGCAAGGATTCCACGTGGACTACGTGGCGACAAATCACACCGCCCATTCTCTGGCGCGCGAGTTGCGAGATTCTGTCGCCGGCCGCAGGGTGTTTCTGCCTCGCAGCGATCGCGCCGATGAGCAGGTTGCAGGGGCGCTCCGCGAAGACGGAGCGCAGGTTGCCGACGTTATCGCCTATCGCACTGTTGCTCCTGAGGTCCCCGATCAAGCCGTTCTCGACCGCATTCGCGGCGGCGAATTTGACGTGGCTATTTTCTCCAGTCCGTCAGCTTTCCATAATCTGAATGGTTTTCTGGGCGCGGGAGAGCTGGCAAAGCTTGCCGAACGCGTCCAGTTCGCCACCATTGGGCCGACGACCGCCAGAGCGATGCGCGAGGCGGGTGTGCGCGTGCATATCGAGGCGGAAGAAGCGTCCGCCGCGGGCCTCGCGGATGCGATCTTGAAGCATTACCACGACGGGCTATCCATTCCGAGGCAGCCGTGACTTTCCCGATCCATCGTCCTCGTCGCCTGCGCCGCACGGAAGCGCTGCGCGGACTGGTTCGTGAGACGCGCCTTTCCACCAGCGGCCTCGTCTACCCCATGTTCGCGTGCCCGGGGAATAAAATTCGCACGGAAGTCAGCTCCATGCCCGGCATTTTCCAACAATCGCCCGATCAGATTGTCGAGGAGTGTCGCGAAGTCGCCGGCCTCGGCATTCCCGCCGTGATTCTTTTCGGGCTGCCGGAGAAAAAGGACGAGACCGGCTCCGAAGCCGCCTCGCCCACCGGCGCCGTGCAGCGCTCGATCGAAGCGATTCGCAAGGCCAAGCTGGATCTGCTGGTCGTCACCGACGTCTGCCTGTGCGAATACACCAGCCACGGCCACTGCGGCGTGATCAAAGACGGCGAGATCCTCAATGATCCAAGCATCGCGCTTCTCGCGGACGCCGCCCTTTCGCACGCTCGCGCCGGCGCCGATATCGTCGCGCCTTCGGACATGATGGACGGCCGGGTGGCTGCCATCCGCCGCAAGCTCGACGAAAACAAGTTTTCGGACGTGGCCGTTCTTTCCTACGCAGCGAAATACTGTTCCGCGTTTTACGGTCCGTTCCGCGAAGCCGCGCAGTCCACACCGCAGTTCGGCGACCGCCGCAGCTATCAAATGGATCCCGCGAACGCCCGCGAGGCGCTCCGCGAAGTGGCGCTGGACCTCGAAGAGGGCGCGGACATCATCATGGTCAAGCCCGCGCTGCCGTATCTCGACATAATCGCGCGCGTCCGCGAACGATTCGACGTGCCCGTCGCCGCCTACAACGTTAGCGCCGAATATTCGATGGTCAAAGCCGCCGCCCGCAAGGGATGGATCGACGAGCAGCGCATCGTCCTCGAAATCATGACCAGCATCCAGCGCGCCGGCGCCTCGATTGTTCTCACGTATCACGCCAAAGACGTCGCCCGCTGGCTGAAGTGACAATCCGATCAGGATTGTCATCCCGAGGCCGGCGGTTTTAGTTGGCCGAGGGATCTCTCTTCATTCTCGCATCGTCTCCCGTCGTTGAAGGGCGCTCACAATGTGATTCCGCTGCTCTGAACGGTGGGGTTTCAGTCGGCGGTTCTTCATCAGTGTTTATTTGTGTTCATCTGTGGTTCCAACCGCCGTGCTCGTAATATGATTCCACTGTGAGCAAATCTTCCGACCTCTTCGCCCGCGCCGAGAAAATCCTGATCGGCGGCGTGAACAGTCCCGTTCGCGCATTCCGCGCCATTGGCGGAACTCCACTCATCATCGACCGCGCCGCAGGCTCGCGCCTTTGGGACACCGACGGCCGCGAGTACCTCGACTTCGTTTGCTCCTGGGGCGCGCTGATCCTCGGCCACGCGCATCCCGATGTTGTCGCCGCCATCGCTAACCAGGCATCCCGCGGCACCAGCTATGGAATGACGTCGCCGCTCGAAATCGAACTCGGCGAACGCATCTCCCGCGCCGTGCCTTCAATCGAGCGCATCCGCTTCGTCAGTTCGGGCACCGAGGCGACGATGTCCGCCGTGCGCGTCGCGCGCGCTTTCACCAAACGCGATCTCATCCTGA
>Ga0209415_10003070_pt1 | contig 31112 bp, 27 predicted proteins | sample PeaSoiSIISIP2007_FD_187696 | JGI IMG/M metagenome (GOLD analysis project Ga0209415, IMG submission 187696) | Peat soil microbial communities from Weissenstadt, Germany - SII-SIP-2007 (SPAdes) (version 2) | ecosystem: Environmental > Terrestrial > Soil > Wetlands > Peat | place: Germany... | reverse complement strand
CGACAGGACGCCTGCCGTTTCAGGATCGTGACCAGGCTGGAACAATTCGCGCGCATCTCGACTTCATTCCTTTTGTCTGATTACATTACTGTAATTACAGGTAATTAACTCTTAATTATATATAATTACGAAACTACTAGCGGCGCGCTGCGTTCCGATGCGCGCAGGCGTTCGACGCGAATACCTGTCTGGTCATCACGGCGTCTTTGCGTCCGTGACCGCACCACGGTACACATCGAGCGTATCTGCAGTCATCCTCTCCAGACTGAACTCTCTCTTGACGACCTCCATCCCATTCCTCCCCATCGCCTCGCAAAGATCCGTGTCCGAGAGAAGCGTCGTCATCGCGTCGCCCAAGTCCTTAGAATCCGCGGGCTTCACGAGGAGGCCGGTCTCGCCGTGTTTGAGTATCTCAGGTATCGCCCCCACCCTCGTCGCGACGCAAGGCCTACTCGCGGCCATCGACTCCAGCAGCGATATGCCGAAACCCTCCATCAGCGAAGGAAGAGCGACGAGCGCGCTGGCGGCATAGGCGTGCGGGAGAAGGCCCTGCGAGATCCTGCCGGTGAAAATCACCTTGTCAGAGACCCCCGCCAATCTCGCGCTGCGCCTGAGCTCTTTCAGGTACTCGTCGCTTCCTCTCCCCACGACGGCCATGGTCGCATCGGGGACCCGTGCCAGGACGCGCGCGAACGCCGGGATGAGGTAGTGCAGTCCTTTCGACCGCTCTAGTCTGCCGACGTAGAGGACCGTCTTGTCTCCAAGACTGGGGAACTTCTCGCGGAACAGTTCCGGGTCGCCACCCTCGAACTCGCTCGCGTCGATTCCGTTTCTCACTATCCGAAGGGCCTCCGGAGGGACCGAGAGGAGCTGCCGCACCGTCTGCGCCGTGAAGCCGCTCACCGCGATCACTGACATGCACTGCCTGACGAGCCTTCCCTCGAAGGCCGTGAGAGTCGAGGCCTTCAGCATCTGCGCGACCTTCTGCAAGGGGCTAGACTCGTGGCGGAGCATGGAGAGCGCCTCCGCCAGGTGCAGGTGGTGGACGGTGGCCACGCACGGCACCCCGCGCCTCTTCAGGCGGAAGAAGAAGGTCGGATAATCGAAGGTCACGTGGACCAGGTCGATATTGCCACGGTCGGCCAGATACGAGATGATGCGCTCCGCCTGCGACAGGAAGTCCAGTTCTCGCAGCAAGGCGTTCCCTGGTCGCGTCGGAATTATCCTGAATGGGCGTTCCGCGGCTCCGCTCGTCGTTGGCTCGGGGGTGATGACCACGACGTCGTGCCCGAGCCTCCCCAAGCCGGCGGCGAGGGCAGACACATAAGACGCCTCCCCACCCCCGCTCGGAGGAAACTCATAGGAGACGAGACAGATGCGCAAGGTCCAAGACCTAGCCTTCGAAGAGCCGTAGGTATGCTGCCTTCAGTTTCGCGGCCAGGCTACGATAAGAGTACTCCTCACGCGCCTTCTTCTCTGCCGTCAGTCCCATCTCGTGCCTCCTCGGCTCGTCTTTCAGCAGAGCGACGACCCCGCTAGCGAGAAGGTCAGGCCTGGCGCCGCTGACGAGCCAACCGGCTCCTCCAGTCAGAGCGTATGCGAGCTCGCCTGTCCTGGGAGCCACAATCGGCTTTCCCATCGCCATGTATTCCGGCATGACCATCGGGGAGCTCGCGGCATGGAAGGGGTGGTCGCTTATCACGTGAAGCGCCACGTCGGCCGAAGCGATGAGCATTGGAACTCTCCTTCGCTCGACGAACCCAGTGGGTATCACTCGACCCTCCAATCCTCTCTCCGCGATCAACGACGAGACTGGGAGGTTGCCTCCTCCCACCATCAAGAGTCTGGCGTCCGGAACCTGGCGAGTCACTTCCTTGAACGCGGCGAGGGCGGTCTCGTGAAGCCCTCTCTCGAACTTCCAGAAGGTGCTCATGTAGATGACTACCGGGGAGTCCTTGAGCGCGTATTGCTCCCTAATCTCCCCGCCCGACATCGAGGGATTGAAGAGTTCCTCGTCATACCCGTTCGGTATGAGGACCATCTTCTCCCTGGGCACGCCCAGCTGCGCCATCCTCGATGTCAGAAGATGGCTGACGGTCACCACAAGGTCCCCGAGCCTTGGGAATACGTTCTCGTAGAGCGTGAGGAGGGCGCCCCGACCCCCGTACAGGCTTGCGTAGCTGGAGTACCCCCCGAAACCATCCCAGTCCTCCATGTCCACGACCAGCTTGTTGCGCCCTGACCTACCTAGCGAGGCGATTGTCGCCGTGTATGGATTCGCACGGTTGACATGGAGCACGGGCCTTTCCCGTGCGACTGTCTTGAAGAGCCCAAGGTTCTCTCGGAACCTTGTGACTAGGGGCTCGTTCCAGTAGCTGATTCTCCGGAAGCAGCGCCATTCATCCATCGTCTCGGCGACCTGGTCGGTCGTGCGGCCTCTGAGGCCCAAGAACTCCCCCTCAACTGATAGGCGGTCGAGGTACTTTGCAAGACCGGCTTGCCTGAAGGACGACGCGCTGCCAAGTCGAAGATGGTTTACAAATGCGACGCCCTTCATCGGGACTCCTCACGATGCGGCGCAAATATAGGTTCACAATCGAATCGGGCCCATTCTCTGGCGGAGGCCTTTGCCTCAAGGCGCCGGAGAAACCGGAGTTGCGGTCGTGTGATAAGCCGGCCTCGAGGCCGTTCGGTGACAATAAGGTGATTTTTCTTTCGAATCGAGTCAAAGAGTTCCCAACGCCCTCCGAACCGTCGAAACGGTGGCCGAAGCACCCGGAAGCGGGTTCCGCGGGCCACGCCATGGATTTCTGGTCCTAACCACGTGTTCACAGGTCATTTAATAGGCAGGACGGCTTTCGTACCCTGTTGCCTGCGGCGAGCGGAATCCTGGTCTTGGCAATTATCGTGGCATCGTCCGCTGGCGCCGCTTCAATCTATGTTGCGGCAAGCCCAACGACGGTCTCGACTACGGGCAGCGCGCCCTCGCTCCAGTCTGGCTCGAGCGGACCTAGCCTTCAGATAACGCACGCTCCTAGCGCGCCATATGCCTCGACCTCCTCTCATCCTAGGCTCGCGAATATCGTGAGTGCTATACAACAAGATGCCCACGCTTACAATGTGATCAAGCACGTAGCGGCAACCCTGCGCCACCATTCGCGGAAGTAACCTTGTGACCGCGAGATCCCCGGTCAGTTTTCGCGACGGAAAGGGATCCCTGCAGTTGCCTTTTCTTGCGAACGCCCGTTCACGCAAGAGCGGGAACGGCCTTGTGCAAAATACGTGTTAGTCCAATCGCGTTTCGCAAAACTTTCGCAAAAATCAGCGATTAAGAAGTTCATCACCGTGTAATCCATAAATATTCAGCAAACCCGGGATGAGATAAGTATACTTTGAAGATTCTTGAGCTATCGTCGGCGTTTCCGCCAAGCAGAGGCGGGGTGGAAATGACCGTCTCGGAGCTCTCGAAACGGCTGGCCGAAAAGGGGCACACGGTCACCGTAATCACATCGACGCGAGGCGGCAACGCTCGTTACAGCGACGAATTCGTCGGAAAGGTCAGGGTGATCCGCTTGCCGGAGCGGCTTCACATCTTCGAGGCACCCATCCTCCCGCAGATCGCTTACAGGGCCATGTTCCTGGACTTTGACCTCCTTCATGTCCACGGGATGAGCCCCACTATCACAGACTTGGGGATACTGGTCGGGAAGATCCGAGGAAAGCCGGTCGTCCTCACCTACCACAACGACGCGGAGTCTACCATGGAGTGGAGCGTCGCAAAGGCCGCGGCGAGAGTGTACGCGAGGCTGTGCGTCCCCATCGTTGAAATGGCTGACTCGATCGTCTGTGCGACCGACTCTTACGGAGCGTCGAGCCTGGTCTTGAAGCACTTCAGAAACAGGATGGAGGTAATTCCGCTGGGGGTGGACATGTCAAGGTTCGCGAACGCGCGTTCGAGGCTGACTTCCAACGGCAGGAAGGAGGTCTTGTTCGTAGGGCAGCTGAAGGAATACAAGGGCGTCAGCTTCCTCATCGAAGCCATAGCGAAACTGAGGCGAAACGGGACCAACGTCGCCTTGAGCGTCGCCGGGGATGGGCCGTCCTATCCTCGATTGAAGGCGATGGTCGAGACCTTGGGTATCGGAGACTCTGTGAGATTCTTGGGAAACCTCAACAACGCTGAGTTGGTAGACTCGTATGGTGCCTGCGACCTCGTCGTCCTCCCGAGCGTGAGCCGGAGGGAGGCCTTCGGGCTCGTCCAGCTCGAGGCCTCTGCCGCGGGGAAAGCCGTGGTCGCGAGCGACATCCCTGGCGTGAGTGACATCACGAAGAAGGTGGGGGGCTATCTGGCCAAGCCCAGCGACGCCGACTCGCTGGCGCTGCAAATCGCCCATGCGCTGGGAGTCCAGCACGACCCCGAGAAGTTCAGGGAGGCCGCAGCGACCATGAGCTGGGATAAGGTCACACTGGAATATGAGGAGCTCTTCGAAACGCTTCTAAAGGCTCATGTGCCTTCAATCCTCGAGCCTTTGAGCCGCCCCGACCCCGTGGCGCCCCTAGCCGAGCTCTCCGGCTCTCCGGCCCGCCCTCTCGGCTTTTTGCGGTCATTTGGAGGGGCATCAGACAGGACCAAGGCGCACTGGTCGCACGGAGTGACAACTCGCTTTGAGAACTTCATCGGATGGCTCTTCAAGAACGGCTACGTGATAGTGGGTGCGGTCGCCGCCCTCTTGGTCTCGTTATACCTTGTTGGGAGCTTCGCCTTCAATTGATTGTGTTCGAAAGTCGGCGTCCGCCGAAATTCTAGGTTGGCAGTTGAAAGAAGGTCGAGACGATTCCCCGCCCAATTACGACGAGACGGAGTTGCCAGCCTAGCACGTTATGCTAAATGAGAAACCGAGGTCACTCAGCCTGACGCCAACTTAACAGAGCCAGCCACAATGAGAGTGAAGAGCCTAAGAAGAACGCGGGGGTCGGTTGAAGCTCTCGCCCCGATCCGCAGCGGCGAGAAGGCAGCTTGAATTCGCCTCCCTGCCGGAGATTGCAACCGCGTTGAGCCAAAAAGACCCGCTGGTTACCATCGGGATGCCCACCTTCAACAGGGAGTGGAGCCTCCCGAGGGTCTTAGAATCGATGCTCGCTCTGGACTACGACAAGAAGAGGATGAGGATCTGCTTCGTCGACAACGAGTCGACCGACGCCACAATGAAGATGATCGAGGAATTTCGGGCCGGGCGCGGGCCTGAGTACGAAAGCGTAGCGGTGGTGGTCGCGAGCTCGAACATATCGAAAGCGAGGAACATCGCGTTCGAAAAGGCGGCAGGGACCGACTACATATTCTTCCTAGACTCTGACATCCTGGTCAAACCTGACACGATAAAGCGCCTACTGGCTATCTTCAAGGCCGACCCGAAGGTAGGGATGGCTTCCCTGCCGTGGGACAACAGAAATGCAAGAAAGCGGGCCGGATTGCTCTACAACGCTTTCACGGCTCCTCCTGGGCCCCATCCCGCCTACAAGGTGGGAAACGGGTGCAATATCGTGTCCATGCGCGCGGCCGACCAAGTTGGGGGCTTCAACGAGAGACTCCGCGTCCACGAGGATGGGGAGTATTGCTACAGGCTCAGGCGGCGGGGCTTCAAGATAGTCTGCGACTTCTCCTCCGAGGGAACCCACCTCAGGGAGATCAAGGTAGATTCGCGCTTCTACCTGAACCTGATGAAGGACTCGGCCGAGACGTATCGGGAGCTCATCCACAGGGGGTCGCTTCTTCAGGTCGTCAAGGTCTTTAGCTCGGTCGCGATAGTCGCCTCCTTTGTGCTCCTGCTTCTCTTCCCTGGGTTCCTCTCGGCGGTCTCATTCGGCGCGATCCTAGTGTTCGCTTTCTGGCTCAACAGCGGCTCATTCGCGCTCGACGACGGCATACACGTACGGCTGGCGTACAGGCCCCTCGTCGGACTACTAATGACGGGCGCGACCATGGTGATAAGCGCCTTCTTGGTCTACGACGTGGCGGTCAAGAGGCGCATGTAGCCTCTTGCATCGGACCTAACGCCGCGACCTGGCAGTCGAAGCAAGGCTGGACGAGCGAGCTGAAGTCCCGCCGTGGGCGCTTGGAGCAGCCGCTCATTTGGGTCTTTTGAAGCGAATTGTGTATACCACGTACGCCGCGACAGCGACGATCGCGATCCCGAGTCCTATCACCGCCGTCTTGAGCGACAGTATGCTCGCAGGGGCGTATATGGTGAGTTCCAAAGGAAGGGTCGAGTTGTATGCAACGCCGTTGTCGTCGGTGTAGGTCGCAAGGATCTCCACCAGGTAGTTCCCGCCCTTCATGGTGCCTGCCACGTTCACTCCGACGGTCGTCGTCCCCGAGGCGGAGGGGTCCAGGGTTCCCAGACCGAAGTAGTTCGAAGAGAAGAGCCGGGAGCCGTTCTCCAACGTCAGCGTAAGATTGTTCGCGGGGGTCGCGCCATCGTTGCGGAGGTAGATTGTCATAGTCCCCTGACTTCCGGGGGACAATACCTCCGGGCTCAAGAGCGTGTTTGTGATGCTAACCCTGGGCGGAGAGAATGGCGCCACAGTCACGGTGTACGGGGCAACGATTTGGTACGCCTTCCCTGCGGAGTCCGTGTATGTCACCACCGCGTTGAACTGGTACGCGCCGACGGCGGTGCTGGCGGGAATTTGCAGGTATGAGGTCGCATTCCCAACTCCGCCGGGTTGTATCGACCCCAGGTAGATTGTGGCGTTGCCTAGAAAAATCGGAGCGTTCTGGAAAGCGACCTTGACGTTCAGGGCGCTCGTCCCTCCCGCGTTGAGAAGCTGTGCGTTGAAGAACGTCTGAAGCCCGGGGGTCAGCGGATTGTTCTTGAACTGAAGGACGTTGAACACCAGGCTAGGCTGTCCCACGATGGTCGCGGTCAGCACCTGCTGGCTGGTGTATATCGTCCCGAAATCATCCTGGTAGGCGAGGGTCAGCACAATGGGATAGGAGCCGAGAGAGGACGACGGAGGAGATGCGAATCCCAGCTTAACTGAAATCGTCCCGTTCCCGGATACCACGCCTAGCCTGTAGTCACCGGCCGAGCCTGTGGTCACCAGGGGGCTGGTGGCGTTTACAGAAAGAACGACCTCGTTGGCCGGGACGTTCCCTACGTTCTGGATTACTATCGGGACTGAGAAATTGTCTCCCGGGTGGATCGCAGAGGACGAGAACGTGGCAGTAGTAATGATGAGCTTTGGTTGGACGGCGTTGCCCGAGACGGGCACGAAGAGGTTTCCTGTCGTGGTGCCCTTGTTCAGGAAATAGTCCGTGTAACTCAAGGAATACGCTACCAAGTTCGCGGTGGAAGCGCCGCTGTTCGAGACGATGAGCTGCAGTGTCAACGACTTTGAAGACCCGGGGGTCAGGGTGCCCAGCGGAATCACCGATCCCGTGTTCAGCAGCGAGAACTGGGCAGGTGGGGCTACCGTCAGCACGGAGTTGAAGGCCGTCGAGTTGCCGGAGTTCACGACCACCGCGGTAAGCGAGAACGTCGTCCCGGGTTGGATTATCGTCGGATTGAGGGTCACGTTCTGAATCACCAAGTTAGGCGCCGGAGGAATGGGCAGCGAGATACTCCCGGGAATGGTATAGCCCACGCCTGCGTAGTCGGTGTAGGTCAGGTTGTAACCTATCGCGAATCCCGCGTTAGCGGCTGAGCCGGAGACGCTCAGAGACATGGCCACCTTCTGGCTTGCGCCAGGAGTCAGGATTCCGACCACGATGCTCGAGCCCGTGTTGAGAAGGGAAAACTGCGGAGGAGGCCTGACGTTTAGGATGACGTCGTACGCCGTGGAGTTGCTCGTGTTCGCGACGTATGCCGTAACAGAGAAGGGAGCTCCGGGCGTGGCGGAACTCGCGTTCACGACGACGTCCTGCAAAGACAACGTCGGCGTGGGGGCGCTCGGAATCACGATGTTGACGACGGCGGAGTTGCCGGTGAGCGTGACCGTTTGGTTGCCTTGGCCACCGTTGCTCGTGTAGACCTGGACGAAGTAGGTCGAAGAACCCGTCAAGTTCCCTGCAAAGAAGTAGCCGTTGTTGGTCGTCCCGTTAGCCTGAAGAGTCAACGATAACGGAGGTGTCGGCGAGACCTCGAGAAACACCTCAACTATTGCGAGGCTGTACGCAACCCCGTACTGGTTCGCAACGTGAATCTCCAGGCTTATTCCCGTGTTAATGGGCGCCGCGGCATTCAACGTTGAGCCATTTGGCGTTGCCGTCGTCGGACTCGACGGAAAGCCTGCCGCGACTGATAGCACGAGGATGACAGCAAAGGCTAACGCTGTAAAGGACTTCAGAGCAATCAGATTCGGCCCTTTCCGGCCCACTAATAATAATTTTCTACCGGAATGAAGGATTTGCGGTAGAAATCCCGCAAGTTTGGTGACGATCTCGCCTTCCGTACCCGTTTCTACGGCACTTGACCGACGGAAGGACATCGGCTAGCCCCTTGCCGTGGTCGGTGGGATTGACGGTCTTCCACGCTAGATGTGATCCTCGCTTCTTCCTCATGAGAACGGTTAAATTTGGCTCTCCCGACCCCTCCAGTTGTATGGCAAACGACAGGTCTCTCGGAGGAGTCATCCTTCTCGGGAGCGTCTTGGGGATAATAGTATACGGAGTACTGCTCTACTTCTACGCATTAGCGATACTCGAAATCACCGCGTTTTTGGGGGTGGTTGTCCTTCTCGGGATCCTTGGTTGGATCGGGTGGACGATGGCGACCACCCCCCCTCCGGAACCCATGCCCGAGATGACAGGGGCGACGGCACAAGCGCCAGCGTCCCCGAGCGCGCCGGCCGCCGGCGGCATGGACAAGAAGCCTTCCAGCTAATCAACTAGTATTTCCTGAACCTGATGCTCAGGACCCCTACCAGGAACTCCCACACTTCGCCGCGCCCCAACTTAGAGACGCCCTTGGCCCTCTCTTCGAAAGTGAAAGGGACCTCGACCATCTTGAAATCGTTCTTCTTCAGGATGTATAGCGACTCGACCTGGAAGATGAACCCTGTTGACTGAGGCGGATGAGCGAGGAGGCACTCGACCGCGCTCCTATTCAACGCTTTGAAGCCGGTCGTGGTGTCCTTGACCCTCAGCCCGAGGACCGTCCTCGAAAGCCAGCTCGCCCCTTTGCTTATCATCCTCCTCCTCCAGTTCAATCCAATGAAGCTCCCGCCGCTGACATAGCGAGACGCGATCGCGACGTCGGCGACCCCCGAGGCGACCTTCGTGACGAGAGACACGAGTATCTCCGGCGGGTGCTGGAGGTCGGCGTCCATCTGCACAACGATCTCGGGTTCCTGACCCTCGACCGCCTGGCGGAAGCCGTCGATGTACGCAGTGCCCAGCCCCATCTTGCCTCCCCTCTCCAGGAGACGAAAGGCCGGGCTGCTCTCCATAAGGCTCCTTATCTCATCCCCCGTCCCGTCGGGGCTGTTGTCGTCCACGAAGAGGACGGTCAACCTTCCGCCCATCGACTCGAGAACCGGCTCTAGCCTCCTTTTGAACTCCCTAATGTTCTCTCTCTCGTTGTAGGTGGGAACCACGACCGAGACCCTCGGCAGGCCTTTTTGGACCGTCATTGCATCAGCTCGAAGTGATAGCCCTTCTACAGCGTCAATCCCTTAGCGCCTTCACAAATTCCTCGGCTATGTACTGGATCTCCAGCTCCTTAACCCCGGGGTGTACCGGCAGGGAGAGGACGTGCGCCGCGGCACTTTGCGCAAGGGGGAGCCTCTTCTTGGCGTAGCCGAGCCGCTCATAGAGCGGCATCATGTTCACCGGAGTCTCCCAGTAGGCCGCGGCCCCGATCCCGCTGGCCCTGAGCTTCTTCATGACCTCGTCCCTTCTCTTCGCTAGGAACACGGTGTAGAGGTACCAGACGTGCCTTCTGTTGGTCGACTCCTGCCTGAGCTCCGCCCCCTTCGTCCGCGAAATCGTCTCTGTTAGCGCCTTCGAGTTCTTCCTTCGCGCCTCGATGTAACCGTCCAGACGGTCCATCTGGACCGAAGCGACGGCGGCGGCCATCTCGGGCAGCCTGAAGTTGAACCCGAGGACGCGCGTGTCGTATCCCGCCTGCATCCCGTGGTTCCTCACCAGCCTTGCGCGGTCGGCAAATTCGTCGTCGTCAGTGGTTATCGCGCCGCCCTCCCCGGAAGTGATCACTTTGGTGGCGTAGAGGCTGAAGCAGCCCGAATGGTCCGTCTTCCCGGTCGGCCTGCCCTTGTACTCCGCCCCGAGCGACTCGGCGGCGTCTTCTATCACCTTGATCGAGTGCCTGTCTGCTATCTCCCTGACCTCGTCGAGGTCGGCGGGATACCCATAGACGTCGACGGGTATTATCGCCTTTGTCTTCTTGCTCAACTTCTTGCGCACGTCGGCGGGGTCGATGTTGTAGTCTGCCTTGATGTCCGCAAAGACTGGCTTGGCTCCGCAGGCGAGGACCACGTTCGCCGTCGCCTCGAAGGTGAATGCGGGCACGACGACCTCGTCCCCCGGCCCAATCTCGTACGCGACGAGCGACGTATGGAGCGCGGCTGTCCCGGAGTTCACCGCGATGGCGTGCTTCGTCCCGACCCTTGCCTTGAGCTTGCCCTCGAACTCCTTCACGAACTTGCCTCCCTCGTAGCTAGCGTTGGTCAGGAGGCCGCTGTCGAGCACCGCCATCACGGCGTCCTTCTCCTCCTTCCCCAGCAGAGGGACGTTGATCGGGATGAACTTCATGCGTCTCTCACCGCGCCGCGAGGGCCTTACCCTCGTCGTGGATTATCGCCATGACCTCTTCGAGCACCTTCTTGCCTTTGAAGTGCTCCCTCACGGGGGCGACAACCGTGTCGAGATTCGCGGCCACCGCCTTCTTCAGGTCCGTGGGGTGGAGCTTGCCGGCGAGGTACCCTTCCTCGAGGGCCGCGTAGCTCTCGAAGGTGACCGTCCCCCCATACTTCTCGGGCCTCACGACCTCCATGGCCCCCATCTCGTGAAAGACTACGTGCTTCGCAAAGTCGAGCACCGGATTGCCCTCGGCCTGCCTCTCGGGGCACCAGGCCTTCCCCATCTTCCGGGCTATCTCCTCCGCGCTATCGTGGATGAAGATAGCGGAGTCTGGCTTTGATTTGCTCATCTTGCTGGAGACCACCTTGTCCGACTCGGCGTCCTCGTCGATCCCTGCGCCCTCGGGCTTCTGGAGGCCGGCAAGCAGGTGGTGGTGCACCGCGACGGGGACCCTCCATCCCAGAGACGGGAAGACCTCTCGCACCAAGACGTGCACCTTCCTTTGGTCCATCCCGCTGTGCGCGATGTCGAGGTCCATCGCCCTGATGTCGGTCGCCTGCATCGGGGGGTAGACGTATTGGGCGACGTCGAGCTTCTCCTTGGTCGTCCTGCCCATTATGGTGAGGCACCGCGTGTCTCGCGCCAGAGTGATCTGCTTGGCAAAGCGCAGCAGGTCCATCCAGTATTGGTCATTGCCTTTGTAGAGCTCGCTCCCGAGCTCGAACTCGACCCCGGGGCAGAAGAACCGGAAGGCGTCCTTGTAGTAGCTCGAGACGGTTTCGATCTTCTCGAGGTCGCCGCCCAGCTTGTTGTTGATGAAGCTGTGCCAGTCTGCCAGGAAGACCTTGCAGCGGATCCCTGCCTTTAGGAAGTCGTTAATCTTGAAGCCGAGCACGACGAGGGAACCGAGGTGAAGGAGCCCTGAGGCTTCCAGCCCGATGTAGTGCCTGGGGTGGGCCTCCCTCCCTAGCAGCGCCGCGAGCTCGGCCTCCGTCAAGACCTCTTCCGTGGGCGGCCTCCTCACGAGCGCGAGCCTTTCCTCTAGGTCCATGCTTGCTCTTCGACGACACTTTCCCCCCGTCGGTCTCCATTTAAGGGATTCAAGAGATTCCGTCCGCCGCCACGCTCGCTCGCGCATCTCCGCGGTTCGGGTGAGCGAGGCGATCATGGCTGACAAACACTTAAAGGAATGTTCGAGCCACCTTCAGCGAAGTCTCATGGAGCAGATGGACGAACTCCGTCGTCCCGACGCGAAGACGCGCCTGATGTACAAGGTCGTGTGTGGGTCTTCAGGAATCATCATCCTCCTGAGTCTGGCGTACGGCGTCGCGACATCTGCCCTCTACGCGAGCGGGAGCATCCCCGTCATAGGGCAGAACATGGTGAACGTCAGCTTCCCTCTTCCCTACCTCGCGCAGCCGGTGGACTACCTCAGCGTGGCTTCGGTGATCTTCTTCTACACCGCGATTCGGATATGGCAGAACAAGGTCGCCCAGTGGTCGCACCTCGAGCTGGCCTCCTTGCAGCTCCTCGCCATAGTAGTGGCCTTTGCGTCCGCCTACGAGGTGCTTTACAACTTCATGCTATGGGGCTCATACTTCAGCGTGCAGGTCCTCTACAACAACATAGCAGCGAACCCGCTCAACATCTCGAGCCCAGGCCCGACCCCCTGGAACCTGGTCTTCGCGACGAAGGTGTTCATGTCCCTGTTCGTGATAAGCGGCTACACCGTGTACTTCCTGCGGAAGGTGCACCAGGTGCGGGGACTGCCCGACGCAATCTAGACCTTCTTGGTTGTCTTGGTCGCCGAGCCTTCGTTCCCCATTGACAGCGTGGCGAGCTCGAGATACACGCACACGATGGCGAACGCTCCGAAGATCGCCCCGCTGGTGAGGCCTATGCTGCTCAGGCTGGTCCCATACAGCGTCGCGGCCTGGTAGACCTGGTATATCGTAAGAGTCAGCCCGAAGAGCGCGCTGGCTCCGGCGAGGGGCTTGGTCGCCCAGCTCGTGGGCATCTGGATAAGCAACAGGCCGCTCGCTATGAAGGCTAGCACGGCAAGGAGCAGCAGGAGGGCTCCCCCGGTCGCCACTACGGCAAGCCAGAAGACGCCTTCCGCCAAGAACAGTATCGGGATCAGGAGCTCCCTCGGGGACTTGGCCACGACTCCGACCGAAAAATGCAGAAGTTATAATCATATCGTTGGCGCGCCGGCCAGGAGCGCCCCCTCCGTGGCGGACCTTGGAGGAGACCAGCGGGTTTTTGAGAGGCAGAACCGCGGCCGTCCTGAGGACCGAGAGCGGTGGTCGACACTTCCCAGGCGGACAAGGTGGTCCCGCTACAAGGGGGGCTGTCGCTTCTGGGAATCCGCGGCCTTGCGGAGCACATCAAGAAGCACTATCTCGACCCCAACCTGGAGTCCCTCGCCGACAAGGCCTACAGGGAGAATTGGTCCAGGGACGGCGGGAGCGTCGAGCTCGATTGGGGGTTCTCGCCGCCCCTCGCGCCGGGACGGGTCGCGGAGCCACTGCGCGGAAAGGCCGTCCGCCTCACGATCGGGCAGGGGTCTGTGGCCATCGCGTTCTCCGGGCTTGACGAGGCGGACGAGCAAGGGTTGCGAGCGTGCAGGAGGGTCGCCGACGACCTGGAGGTCCTCGTCAACATCTTCCTCGCGAAGGCGAAGACCACGAGCCTCTACTTCATCTTCTCGACCGGAGAGAAGGGGCTCGCGAGGGACGTCCCCGCTCAGCCTGCGATTGGGGGCGAGACGCTGAGGAGGCTGATCAGCGGGAACATGATGAACCTCTACATCGTGATCATGGCGCTCAGCTTCGGTCTGTTCTTCGTGCTCGGCAACTCCGCCATATTCGCTGTGCTGGTAATCCAGCTCGCGGCGCTCTTCTACTCAGACAGGATCGCACTCCTGGTCGGGAAGGTCCGACCGACCCGAGAGAGGCCTAGGGTCACGATAGTGTGCGTGCCCGTCTCGATCGAGATGAGGGGGGAGGTTGCGAAGTTCGCGAAGAGCATCGTCGCAGAGATAAGCGACCGGCTAGAGACCAGGATCTCGGGAGACGCGCTCGAAGGGCCGGCTGCGAGCCAGGCCGTCCAGGAAGTCCTCGCGAAATCGGGGATCAAGTCCTCGACTGCGGAGATCAAGATCATCACGAGGGACGTCTACGACCTTGTCAAACGGGTGGCCGACCGCTTCCGGCTGCCGGTCCCGAAGATAACCATCGTGAACAGCGTCGCGGACAACGCTGCCGCAACTGGCGTCTCTCCCTCCAGGTCGTCGATAACGATCACCGCGGGGTCGCTCGAGGACCTCGGAGACGCGGAGCTCTCCTCGGTGGTGGGCCACGAGCTCGGCCACATCAGAGGAAGGGATTCCTTGATCCTCTTCTCCGCCACGTTCGTCCTCTACGTGGGCGGGCTCTACCTGTGGTTCCCGCTCCTCCTCTACCTGGGCCTCTTCTATTACGTCGTGATATTCGCAATCATCTTCTCGATCGGGAAAGTCCTCGAGACGAGGGCCGACACAGAGTCTGCGGCCAGGCTCGGGGAGCCTGGCGTCCTGGCCTCCGCGCTCACGAACATAGGCTTCCGGCAGCTCTACGCGGAGAAGTACTCCCACGGGGCGAGGTTCCTCGATTGGCTGACCTTCGACCCCCACCCGCCCATCTACTTTCGCGTGCAGCGCCTCTCCGAACTGGCGACGAGCGGGAGGAAGGTCGGGAACACGCTCCTCGTCTCGATAAGGGACTGCGTCTCAGGCTTCCTGAAGACGCTCACTTGAGGCGTCTCCTCCTTCAGGGGCCGCTTCGCTCGTGGGCAGGCCGGCTCTCTTCGGTCGGGCCTAGAACGGCCGTGTCTATACGCTAAAATACGCCAGCTACGCATATTCTGGGAGTCGCCTAAATTGATGGCTCAAGGGCTCGAACTGCGCCTCGTGTGGGGCTTTGTCGTAGTCGTCTCTTCGACAGTGCTCCTCAACAAGGCGGGAGACCTCCTATACCACAAAGGGATAGCCAAGCCGTTCTACCTGCTCGGCCACCGGCTGCATCACAGGAACTTCCTGCTGGCGCTCGTCCCCGCGGTCTATGTGGTGGTGGCCACGATGCTCTACCTTCACTACATGCGAATCATTTGGTATTCATTCTGGCCCAGCGTCGAGATCACGCTCTTCCTCGTGGGCATCTGCTTGACCATCGACCTGACGTTGGACGCCTTCTCCACCGCAGAGAAGAGGAGGGCGCTTCTCCACCACGAGTGGGTGTACGTCGTCATCCCGGCGTACGCCTTCACCCACCTCCTGGCGCTCGTCTGATCGCCGTCTGCGAAGAGCCGGGCTTCGACCATCTCGGGTCAGAATCGACCCTTCAGGGCCTTGACTCGCGGCGCCAGGTCCATCTCGCCCTGGCGAACGGGAGCGCTCTCGGCGACCCCCTTCGGAGAGTCGACCCTCGGCTGGCGCTGGAAGTACCTGGAGAGGCTCATCGACTTGAGAGTGAAGATGCCGAACCCCACGAGGGACAGCGAGAGGAACCAGACTCCCTGCAACAGGACGGGGACCGCCAAGACGATTGCCGCCACCGCGAGGACAGCCTCCACGACCGCGTTCCTGTCGTTCGTCAAGTGCCTGAAGTAGGTCTTCTTGCTCGCCTTACCGGAGCCTGAGTGCGGCGTCCTGTACACGAAGAAGCCCGTCCGGTCGAACACCCCATAGAAGAACCCGAGAGAGGAGAGGCTGAGCATGGCCCCCGTGACGTAGCCGAGCATGGGTATGAGGACCACGTTGCGGGCGGTCATCAGGCCCTGCACCCAAAGCGCCCATGCCCCGGAGGCCATCGAGACGGCGAACGGGACGGCGACGACCCCAATGTAGACCGGGTTGTTGAATATCGAGTTCGCGGGCTGTATCACGCCCGTCACGACGGCGATGGCAGAGAGGAACGTCACCAGTATCCAGCTGAAGCCGGAGAACGGACCCAGGAGCATGAGCAGGAGCCCGACCTTCTTCTGGATGCTCACGTCCTTTGCGGTTGCGATGGTCTTCCAGTACTTCGCGATGCACCTCCACCATCCCTGCGACGTCCTCGCGACCTGCTTCTTCCAGGCCTCGAGTGTGGAGGGGTCTTCGCTCATTATCTTCACGCTGCTGAGGTAGATCCCTCGCTTTCCCGCCAGGTACAGCTTGATGGAGACGTCTCCGTCGTCGGCTATCCTCTCGTTCGACCAGAGACCCACGTCCCTTAGGTCCTTCGTCTTGACGAGCGCGAACCCTCCCTGGAAGGAGAAGGGGGCGTCTATCTTGTACGCTCCCATCTTGGAGAGCGTGTCCCCAATGTCCTGAGAAAGGGCGAAGAGCCTCGTTATCATGTTGTCGTTCCTGTTGTAGTGGCCGTAGCGGAACGCCGCGAACGAAGCGCGCGGGTGGCTCTCCACCGCGGCTATCCCCTTGCTCAGGACGTCACGGGGGACGATCGAGTCGGCGTCGAGGAGCAGCACGAACTCTCCGACGACGCTTTCCATGGCCTTGTTCAGCGCGCCGCACTTGAAGTGCTCCCGGCTAGGCCGCCTCGACACGACCGTGGAGATTCCCAGGCCGTTGAGCTCGCGCGCCTTCGCGTCTATCACCTCGACGGTCTGGTCGTCCGAGTCGTCCGCTACCACCACCTGTAACTTGTCCTTGGGGTAGTCTATCTGCTTCACCGCGTCGAGAGTCCTCTCTATGACATACCTCTCGTTGAAGCTGGCGATGAGCACCGAAACCGTCGGGTGGCTCTCGAGCCTCACGTCCTGGCTGGCCATGCTCCTGGGATACTTCGTCGAAGTCGCGAAGAGCATCACCCAGTAGTATTCCAGGGCGAGGACAGGAATCGTGATGACAATGGTGATTGCCTCCACTAGCTGCCAGAGTTGTATTACCATAAATCGAGTCCCGGGAAGACTACCCAGAACCGGATGAATCTAGTATGTAAGTTTTAGGTAGTCACGTGTCGGGCGGGAGCTCGAAACGTGGCTACCGCAAGGACAGGACGCCCGCCTTGCCCCGGATAAATAGGCGCCCCAGGGACCCAGCAAGAAAGTCGACCGCCGTGCAAAGAATCTACTTCGCCGTCTTCGGCTCGGGACTCGGCCACGCCACCCGGGCTCTCGACATCGCCAGGTGCGTCACGGCGAGCGGGGACGGAATCAGGTACTCCTGCTCTGGCCAGGGGCTGCGCTACATCAGGACGCACGAGCCGCGCGCGGACGCCGTGGAGTGCCCTGCGCTGGACGTGGAGTGGACCGAGGAGGGCAGCTTCTCCGGCAGGGACTTCATGGTGCACTTCCCGCAGATGTTTCGCTCTTTCTCGAGGCAGGTCGCCTTCGAAGCAGACAGCATCGGGAAGTTCGGCCCCAGCGTGGTCGCTTCCGACTCGCGGCTGTCCGCGGTCCTCGCGGCGAGGTCGAGGTCCCGCCCTGTGATCACGATGCTGAACCAGTTCAAGGTCACCCTTCCTCCGAGATACGGGGGGGACGCGCTCGGGCGCGTCTACGAGAGGATCGCCGGAGACGTCCTCGGCCTGATGTGGTCGCTGAGCGAGCACGTCCTCCTCACCGACCTCCCTCCGCCGTACACGATAGGCGAGGCGAACGTAGCCGGGACCGACCTCTCGAGGATAGTCGAGTACGTGGGCTTCACGTCCCCCGGGCTCGAGGTGGGCGAGGACAAGCTCCGGAAGGCGAGGGAGGTTCTCGGCTTTGACCGACGCCCGCTCGTCTTCTTCCAGATAAGCGGGCCGGACGCGACGAAGGGCAGGTTCATCGACATCGTCCTCCGGTCGGTGGGCGCGCTCTCGAGCAGGTACAAGGTGGTGGTCTCGATGGGGTACCTGGGAGGCTCGGCTGAGCCCAGGCGGATTGCTGACGGGGGGCTGCTCTACGATTGGTGCCCCATCAAGGACGAGCTCTTCGCGCTTTCTGCGGTCATGGTCGGGAGGTCGGGCCACAGGACGATCGGGCAGTGCATCGACGCGGGGAAGCCCGCCGTCCTCGTGCCCATACACAACCACTCCGAGCAGTTGGGGAACGCGGAGAAGTTTCAGAGCCTTGGGCTTGGGATCGCCATTTCACCGGGCGACCTCCAGCCCGAGAGGCTGACGGCCGCCGTGGACGCTTGCATCAGCGACCCGACCTACGGGAAGAACCTGGAATCCATCCGGCTCATCTCTAAGAGGTACAGGGGGGTCGAGAAGTGCGCCGAGGTAATACGCTCCTACTCGTGACGAGCCCCCGAGGGTCGCCTCAGCGCGGGCTCGAGATGAACCGCTCGAATTCCTTGAGCGACGCCGGCGTCCCTATCTCGTAGAACCGGTCCGCCACAGGGAAAGCCAGAAGCTCGCCTCGCTCGATCAACTCCCCGTAGAACTCCTCCTCGCCGCACTCCCTCCCGGGCTGGATGAGGGAGAGGGCGCGCTTCCTGAGCGCGGACACCCCGAAGTTCACCCAGTCCATCCCGGTGCCCCGCTTGTCATAGCGCACGACGTGGCCACCGCTCACGGCGACGTCGCTCCTTCCGTACTTGTTGTGGTTCTCGTACACGGCCATCGCGCCGAGCCTTCCCGAATCGACCAGCGCTTTCATCAGGCTCCGGTAGTCTACCCGGAGGTAGGCGTCGCCGTACGTGACGAAGAAGAACTCGTCGAGGAGCGTCTCCGCCCGCTTCAACGCGCCAGCAGGCCCGAGCAGCTTTGGACCGTCGAAGCTGTATCTGACTCGGACTCCCCACCTGCTGCCGTCGCCGAAATGGCCCTCGACCTTCTCGCCGAGGTAGCCGACGCACAAGACGAAGTCGTTTATGCCGCAACTCTTGAGCAGGCCAATCTCGTGCTCGAGGAACGGCTTCCCTCCCACGACCACCATCGGCTTTGGGACGCTTTCAGTCAACGGCCCGAGCCGCGTCCCCAGCCCCCCTACCAATATTGCGGCTTGCAACCCTTTCCCCCGCTCTCGCTGCCGACGCCTCAGACGTTGTAGATTACCTTGCTGCCCTCGAAGTCGAACCTGAACCTCATCTCCGTCAGACCGCGCTTCGCGAGGGCGGCCCTTACCCTCTCCCTCCCCTCCTGACAGAATAGCATGAGGAATCCCCCGCCACCCGCCCCCACGAGCTTCCCGCCGAGGGCGCCGTTCTTCCGCGCGAGGGAGTACCACGAGTCAACGCTGTCCGAGGTCATGCTCTCCGTTATCCCGCGCTTCACTGTCCAGTGCTCGTGGAGCAGCTCCCCGAACCGCTTCAGGTCGCCAGACTCGAGGACCTTCTTGCTCTCCATGCCGATGGACTTTATCGCGTGCATCTTCTTGACGGCCTCCCCCTTCGCGTCGGAGACCCTCGCCTGCTGCTTCCCCAGGATCTCCCCGGCGCTGCGCGTGATCCCCGTGTAGAACATCATGATGCCATATTCGAGCTCGGAGAGAGTGCTCTCCGAGATCTCGAGCTCCTTCGTAGTCACCTTCCCGCGCTTGTTTATCTCGTAAGACCTTATTCCCCCGAGGCTCGCCGTGTACTCGTCCTGCTTACCCGAAGGCTCGTGGAGCCGGTTCATGGCTATGTCGCACGCCGCTTCGGCGACCTCTTCCGGCGTCTTCACGACCCTCTGCCGCGCGTAGAGGGCGTTGAGAAGTCCCACCGTGAAGCTGCCTGACGACCCCAGGCCTGTGGCCGCCGGAACGTCGGCGAGCGAGACTATCTCGAGCTTGTCCCTCAGGTCCAGGAGCCTCAGGGCCTCCCTCACCGAAGGGTGGCGGATGTCGTCGATGGAGTCCACGATCTCCGTCTGGCTGTAGCTGAGCCTAATCCCCGGCTCGAACCTGTTGTTCAGGACTATGTGCATGTACTTGTCTACCGCTCCGGAGATGAAGAACCCGCCGTGTTTCGTGTAGTAAGCGGGCAGGTCTGTCCCGCCCCCTCCGAGCGACAGTCTGAAAGGGGTCCTTGAGACTATCAAAGAAGGATGCTGGCGCTCCGATGCTTCGGCTCCTCCTCGTGTATTTAACCAGTGTCAAGTTCCGCGCGGTGCTGCTTGCTACGCAGACCTTCGCCGGAGGAGCTTGCCTACCTGGGACACGATGGGTTCCCAGTCTATCTTGTATATCGCGATCCCGAGGACGATGAACGCCGCGGAAGCCACCACCGAGAGCTCGAAGCGCGAGAGCCCGAGGAAGCGATGGGTCAGCTTGGATATCTCGAGGAGCCCAGAGAGCTCGAGGAGTATCTCGAAGGAGCTCTTGGCCAGCTTCGCCAAGAACGTGACCCCGAGCATGGGGGCCAGCTTGCCTCGGTTCGCGCCCGCCCCGATGTACACGTAGTCGTCGAGAGGCAGTACGGGGAGCAAAGCTGTGACGAAGAGCCCAACGTAGAATCCGCTCCTTCCCAGCCAAGTTCCTAGAAGCTTCACGTTCTTGTTCTTCTGGAGGCTCCCCTTGAGGCCGACTGCGGTGTAGTAGATGACGAGCTTCCCGAGGGTCGCCCCAAGTGCGGTCACGAAGACTATGGTCGTGAAGCTCCCCAGGCTGACGCCGGTGGCCGCCAGCTCGGCCGTCGCTATCAGCGTGTACGACGCCCCGAAGAAAGCCGTGGCGTTCGCAACAAACGAGACGAGGAATATGATGAAAAGGCGCAGCAGGACCGAGATCAACCGGATGGACTCTCTGGCGCCGCCCCTCCTGGCCCGCTTATAGACGGTGCGGGCCGGGGCCGTGGCCCCGGCAACAGCCTAAAATACAGAGACGGGTCGCATCATGGAGGAACTTCGCGGCGAAGGTGAGACCATTGCCATTGCACAAACTGATAGTCATAGGACTCGACGCGGCGGACCTTCAGCTCACGCAAGACTTCATGCGAGACGGAGACCTGCCGAGGCTCTCCGCTATCGCGGACCAGGGTTGCTTCTCCCGTCTAGCATCGGGCGTCCCTCCGCAGACCGCGCCCGCTTGGACATCTATCACCACCGGCGTAAATCCGGGGAAGCACGGAATTTACTACTTCTACAACTTCTCGACCTCTCCGATCACGATAGTCAACGCCACCAACACCTCGACGCCGAGAATCTGGGACTACGTGGAGGCGCTCGACGAAAGGTCCGTGGTGGTCAACGTGCCGATAACCTATCCGGTGCACAAGATCGCGGGCTCGATCGTTTCCGGGATTCCTCCTTGGTACATCGACGATAGGTCGGTCTACCCCAGAGAGCTCCTAGGCAAGTTGAACGCAGCGGGTTACGAGATCGACGCGCCGATGAGCAGGGGCCTTGAGAAGAAGCCGGACGCGCTGGTCGACCGAGTCTTGGCTACTGAAGAGAAGAGGGTGAATCTCTTCCTGGACCTCCTCAAGGACGGCGAGTGGTCGTTCGGGATGGTCGTCCTCACGGGCCTTGACCGGCTCCAGCACAAGCTGCTGGGCAAGGGCGATAAGGAGAGCAAGGCGGTGAGACGCGGTTACAGTGGAGTCGACGCGCTGGTCGGGAAGATAATCGACTCGTTGGGCGAAGGGGTCAACTTCCTGATAGTCTCCGACCACGGCTTCAATCCAAGGCCCCTCGCATTCTATCCGAACGCGTGGCTCCACTCGGAGGGGATGCTTCGGAGGAAGTCCTCCGTAGGGTATCGCCTCACGAGGATGGCCCACGACCTGTTAGACGGCCACCTGCTCTGGCTGCCACAGAGCATGACCAAGAGGTTTCAGGGTGCGACCACGGTCATCCGCACCATCGACGCGGTGGACTTGGAAAGGTCGCGAGCCTTCGTGCCGGGAACGGACGGGGTGATCGTGGTCAAGTCCAAAGAGGACGAGAGGGCAATCATCTCGGGCCTTTCGGCGTTGAAGGACGCAGACGGGAAGGAGATATGCAAAGTCTACACTCGGGACCAGGTCTACAAGGGCGGGAGGCTGGACGCGGCCCCGGAGCTGCTTATCGTCCCGCGCGAAGACATCAACATCAAGACCGACCCGTTCAGCGGCAGCGTGATCTCTAGCTCTGGGAGCTTCCCCAAGGCCAATCACGGGCCAAACGGCATATTCCTCGCCATAGGCCCAGACATCAGGAGGTCGGGAACGCTGGAGGCCTCTCTGGAGGACGTGGCTCCCACTTCACTTACATTGATGGGCGTACGACCCCCCGACGCAATGGACGGGCACGCAATCAAGGAGATCATGCGTGAGCCCCATCCGCTTCAGTCGCTCCGACCGACGGACGTCATGAGTGACGATCGCACCTACGCCTTCTCGGAAAAGGAAGAAAAGCAGGTCATGGACAACCTCAAGCGCCTTGGCTATACGTGATCGGGCCCTAGGCAGAGATTCGAAGGTCGCTCGCGCCCAAAGCCAGCCTCCGGCGTCGCCCACGGCTGCCGTAAGTATCTCGCTGCCGAGTTTTGGCGACGAAAGCGCGACGGAGAGAGCGAGGCACATCGCTTCGGGCATAAGGTCACTGACGATCCAGAACGTCGTCAACGGTGTGCTCGGCTTTGTCTTCCTTACCATGATGCTGCGCCTCTTGTCGCCCTCGGACTACGGCCTGTACTCGGCAGCCCTGCTGGTCACCACCCTGGGCTCGTCCGTCGCCGTGTTCGGACTGCAGTTCGCGGCGACCAGGTTCGTCGCGTACATGGCGCACGACGAAGGGGAGTCGCGAGTCGTCTCCAGGTCGATAGTGGTCCTCTCGCTTGTGTTCACCTCCGTCGCGACGGTCGTCTATGTCGTGCTCTCGCCTGCGCTCGCGGAGTATTTCACCAGGAGCGAAAGCTCGGAATGGATCTTCGCCGCCTCGGGTGCGTGGCTCTTCTCCATCACCATGTCAGGGATATTTCAGGGGCTCGTCCAAGGGATGAAGAAGTACCAAACACTCGCGAGGATTCTCATATGCGCGAACTTCGCGACGGTCGGCCTCACGGTGCTAGGCCTGATCGAGTTTCACAGCGTGCTTGTCCCCATCGCGGCGTGGGTAGCCTACGGCGCCGTCGTCATAATCTGGTCGCTCCACATCACGCGGAAGCCGCTCCTTGTCGCGAACCCTACGGGGGCCGCCGGCAAGACGGTCAAGCAGGTGCTGAGGTACTCGATGCCCCTCGGCATCGCGGGGATTGTCACGGTGGCCACGGGTGCCGCCGACCCGATGGTCGTCGGTGGGTTCCTCAACACGGCCCAACTCGGGGCGTACTACGCAGCGATAGCGATCTCCGGAGGCCTCGGCGTGATGCTCTTCACTCCGCTCAATACGGCCTTCTTCTCGGAGACCTCCTCGAACGCGAACGATCCCGGCAAGCTGTCCGCAGGGCTGAGGCTTGCCGTCAGGTACACCGCGCTTGCGCTCATCCCGGTGTCCTTCGCGCTTGTCGGCCTATCCAAGCAGATGATCCGCCTGTTCGCGGGAGGCGTCTCGAGCTACCTTCTCGCAAACCCTTCGCTCCAGATGATGTCCGCGTTCTTTCTTTTTGTCGCTATGCAGGGGATACTCACTTCGCTACTGCTTTCGACGGGCAAAACGACCCAGGTGATGCTGATAGGCGTAGTCACGGTGTTTCTGGACCTGGCGCTCTCGGTCTTGCTGGTCCCGAGTTTTGGCCTTCTGGGGGCCGCGACGAGCAGGACCCTCGTCGACATCGCAGGATTCCTGATGGCCCTTTACCTGACGAGGAGCTATCTGAGAGGCATCACAGACCTCGAATTTCAAGTCAAGCTGATAGCGTCTTCCCTCGTCATGCTCGGAGTGCTGTTCGCGATGTCCAAGTTCATCTCGAACAGGGCGCTCACGCTGATTCCCTACAGCATCATCGGGGTCGCAGTCCTCCTACTGTGCGCGCGCGGTCTGCGCCTGCTCACAGAGGAGGACAAGCGGTATCTGGAGCACTTCATGCCGCCTAGCGTGGGCAGATTGATCCGGCAGCTGCTCTAGAGCCGTCCTGAGCCCGCGTCGCCCTCCCCCGCCTCAATCCTTCGAGCATGAAGAGCGACAGACAAACTTAAAGCGATTGAGGGGTCGAAGTTCGCCGACTTGGCACGAACGCAGGAATACCTAGAAGAAGTCTCTCAGATCGCAGCGAAGCTCGACAGAGCGTCGATCGATAAGGCGATGGCGATCCTCTACGATGCGTGGAAGGGCGACAGCCAGGTCTTTGTGATAGGCAACGGCGGCTCTGCCTCCACCGCGACGCATTTCGCGTGCGACCTGAACAAATGGGTCTCCGACGAGGCCGATAGGAAGTTCCGCGCGTTCTCCCTCGTGGACAACATCCCTCTTGTCAGCGCCCTGACGAACGACAACGGATGGGGAGACATCTACAGCGAGCAGCTCAGGAACTTCTTCAGGAAAGGAGACGTGCTCGTCGCGATAAGCGTCCATGGCGGCTCTGGGAGCGACAAGGCGGGCCCATGGTCCCAGAACCTCCTGAAGGCCGTGAAGTACGCGAAAGACAACGGTGGTAAGGTGGTCGGGCTGTCCGGGTTCGATGGAGGAGTCCTGAAGACCGCTTCAGACGCGTGCATCGTGGTGCCAGCGAACTCTACGCCGCACGTAGAAGGGATGCACCTCGTCCTGACACATCTCATGTGCGAGCAGCTTCGGGGCCGCATCTCGTCCAAGGGGTCGGGGAAGAAGCCTCCAGCCTACTGACCACGCGCGCGAGACCCACGGACACGTAGCTGGTTCCTGGAACTCTCCAGCGGTGTGGCCCCCTCCAGATCTAAGCTTCGCAGGAGGCCGGGGACCTGCCTCAGCGACGGCAGCACGTAGTCCGGTCTCGCGTCCTCCCTCTGGATCATGTCGCTCAGGAACGCCGTGATGTGCCCGAGGAAGATCGTCCTGCAGCCCGCGGCCCTCCCAGCCTTCACGTCGACGAGCGCGTCGCCCACGAAGAACGATCTGGCTAGGTCGACGCCGTTCTCCCTCGCGGCCCGCAACAGCAACCCCGGCTTCGGCTTCCTGCAGTCGCAGTCCCGCCTGTACTTCTTGACGAGGGCGTCCGGGTGGTGCAGGCAGTAGTACTCTCCGTCCAGGGCGGCTCCCTGCTTGGAGAGCTCTTTCCTCACACTCGCGTTCATCCTCTCGAACTCCGAGTGCGTCATCTGTCGCTTCGCGACCCCGGGCTGGTTCGAGACGACTATCGCCTTGAAGCCGAGCCCTTCTATCCTCATGACAGCCTGGCCGGCGTATGGGAAGACCCTGAGCTGCCTCGCGGACAAGGGACTCCCTATCCTTCCCTCTTCGGGGTTGTACTCCAGGTCGTTCAGCACCCCGTCTCGGTCCAAGAACACCGCCCTGTTGCGTGTGATTCTGCTGGTTCCGCTCTTCTTTGGAGTCGTTTTCGAGGGTCGGCCGCGCCCCGCCGACTTTATGCCTTTCACCGGGCCGTGTTTCTCCTACATCATTCTTATACGTAATTCTTATACCCAAGCCTGCCTAGCCCCCTAGGCATAGGCGCACAAGCGTGGTCCAGTTCTTTCTAGATACGGCCTCCTTGAACGAAATAGAGGTAATCTCTCGGCAGGGCATAACCGAAGGGGTCACCACCAATCAGAAGATACTCCTTACAGAGGGGAAGGTGGACTTCAAGAGACGCATCCTGGAGATATGCCGCATGGTCAAGGGGCCTGTGAGCGTCGAGACTACGAAGAGCTCCGTTCAGGAGCTCCTCGCGCAGGGAAGGGAGTTCGCCTCCTGGCACAAGAACATCGTCGTGAAGGTAGCGATGCACGGCGACGGCAGAGGTCTGGAGGTCGTGCACCAGCTCGCCAAGGAGCACATCAAGACCAACATGACCGTCATGATGACGTTCAACCAGCTTGTCCTCGCCTCGAAGGCGGGAGCGACCTACGTCTCCCTCTTCTACAACAGGGCGATCGAGGCCCGCGAGAACCCCCTGCAGATAATCAGGGATTACGCGTCCCTTGCGAAGGAGAACGACTCCATGGCAAGGCTGATCGTCGGGAGCATAAGGAAGACCGAAGACGTCGCGCTTGCCGTGGCCGCCGGCGCCCACATAATGACCGTCCCCTTCAAGATCCTGAAGCAGATGCCGTACAACAAGCGGACCGAGGAGACGATCGAGGAGTTCGACAAGGCGTGGGAGGAGTTTGAGGCCATGAAGAAGGAAGCGATCGTCCGGTGAGCGGACGGGACGAACTACACTCCACAGTCTCCAACCTGGAATGCGCCGCGTAGCTCAGCGTAAGGCGGAGCTATATGGCCGGGTTGCAATCTCGACCGGCTGATTTATCCGAGCGAGCATGGGCGGTCTGGTGAACTGATGAAAAAGGCTCTCGTGACGGGAGGGTTGGGGTTCATCGGCAGCCACCTCGTCGACCGGTTGCTCGAAGACGATTGGCGTGTGGTGGTCCTCGACAACCTGCTTACCGGCCGCCGCTCCAACTTGGCTCAACACAGGGGCGACCCCCGCCTGAAGGTGGTCGAGGGGGACATCAGAGACCTGGAGACACTTTCGAGGTGCTCTAGGGGGTGCGATGCGGTCTTCCATCTCGCGGCGCACGCGCTGATGAGGGTCAGCCTCCGCGACCACAGGGCAGACCTCGAGCACAACATCGTCGGCACCCTCAACGTGCTCGAGAGCATGACAGCTAACGGCGTCCCGGACTTCGTCTTCGCGTCGACGTCTGCCCTCTACGGCGAGGCGGAGGTGGTGCCGACCCCCGAGACCTATTCGGGCGTACAGACGTCGCTATATGGGGCGGCCAAGCTCGCAGGAGAGGGATACGCTTCCGCGTTCGCGGAGTTCAGCCCGATCAAGGTCTGGGCGTACAGGTTCGGGACGGTCCTCGGGGAGAGGTGCAGAAGGGGCGCGATCTGGGACTTTACCCACAAGCTTCTCGCGGACCCCTCGAAGCTCGAGATACTGGGCGACGGAAGGCAGAGCAAGGACTACATGTCCGTCGGCGACTGCGTGGACGGGATAATGCTGGGCCATAGAAAGGCGAAGGGCCGCGTGAACATCTTCAACCTGGGCCTCCAGGAACAGACCACGGTCGATGAGCTCGCGGACTACGTGCTCGAGGAGATGGGGATTTCGAACGCGAAGAAGAGCTACACCGGCGGCGCGCGGGGCTGGGTGGGCGACAATCCGGTGGTCTATCTTTCGACCAAGAGGATCAAGGCGTTGGGTTGGAAGCCGAAGACCTCGCCGGAAGAGGCGATTCGGCTGACGGCGAGATGGACGTTGAAAGAAGTCGCTCGGCGCGGGAAGTAGAAGGATGTCGAAAGTCGCGGTCACGGGAGGAGCCGGCTTCCTTGGCAGCCACATCGTTAGGAGGCTCGCAGACGACGGCCGTGAAGTCTCGATAGTCGACGACTTCTCTTCCGGCTCGCTGAGGAACCTGGCCGACTTGGGCGTCCGGCGGAAGTGCGCGGTAGGAGACCTGCGTGACTACCGGTTCGCGAGGAATTCTCTTCGCGGGGCAGACACGGTCTTCCACTTCGCAGCCGAGGTGGGAAGCGTGAGCTACCTACACGGCTCGAGCGCCCGGGAGCTAGCCGCGCTGCAGGCCAACCTCGTGATCGACGCCAACGTGTTCAAGGCTTGCCTGGAGAACGGCGTCCGGACGGTGATCTACGCCTCGAGCGTCTCGGTCTACCCGTTCGACGAGCAACTTGGCTCCCACGCGCAGTTCCGCGAAGAGGACGCCGAGCGCAAGGTCAACCCAGAAGGGGGCTACGGGTGGGCGAAGTACATCGCGGAGAAGCAGCTCGCACTTATGCCCGGCGTCTCCTACGGCGTCGCCCGGATCTTCCACGCGTACGGCAAGAACATCTACCTGAAGCCCGACCGGAGCCAGGTGATCGCCTCGCTGATTAGGAAGGCGGTCAGGTATCCCTCCGAGGACTTCGTCGTCTGGGGCGACGGGAGCCAGAGGCGGTGTTTTGTCTATGTCGAGGATGCCCTGGACGCGCTGATGAGGCTCGAGAGGCACGCCGTCGAGCGTGGGAACCTCACGGTCAACGTCGGGTCTACAGAGGAGACCACGGTCCGAGACCTCGCCGAGCGCATCATCCGGCTCTCGAAGAAGGAAATCCCGCTGAGGTTCGACGAATCAAAGCTCACGGGGGCGCTGAACAGGATGCCGAACCTGGAGAGAGCCAAGCGCGTGCTCGGCTGGAGCCCTACCACGTCCTTCTCAGAGGGGCTGGAGGAGACCTTCGACTGGGCAAAGAGCAGGTTGCGGAAGCGGGGCGGAAGACCTTGAGACGGATTCTACATCGTGAGCCGCTCGGATCAGGCGCCTGGCGGAGGCCTCCTGGGAATCGGTTCGATGCTCAGGCCGGGGGCCCCAGAGCCACCGTCCCGGGGTGATTGTATCTCCTTGAAGAGAGCAGGCGCGAGCAGGGCGCAGGTCGCCGCCACGGCCCTCGTGGTCGCCCTCGTATTGCTGGGAGCCGCTTACATCGTCACCTCGCCCCAGGGGAGGTCAACCTCGACGTCCTCCGGGACCTCGACCGCGACATCGAGTACTCAACTCTCGGCCTCGGCCTCGACCTCGGCCTCGGCCTCGACCTCGGCCTCGGCCTCGACGAAGACCTCCTCGGTAACTTCCTCCCAGCATTCTTCGTCGGTGACCTCGACCTCCTCAAGCTCGGAGTCCAGCTCTAGCTCCACTTCCTCGACCTCGGGCTCTGGTCGCATCGCGCACGTAATCCTCATCCTGATGGAGAACGAGGAGTTCGGCAGCGTCATAGGGAGCCCTTCTGCCCCCTACCAGAACAGCCTGGCGTCGAGGTACGCGCTCGCCGCCGACTACTTCGGGGTCGCGCACCCCTCGCTCCCGAACTACCTCGCCCTCGTGGCGGGAAGCACCTTCGGAGCGACTAGCGACTGCCTGCCTGCGCAGTGCAGCCTCCCGGGCAACGTTACCACGATAGCCACCCTTCTCGACTCTCACCAGCTATCTTGGAAGGAGTATGCTGAGTCGATGCCGACGAACTGCTCGCAGGTGAACAGCCCGGACGGCCAATACTTCCCGAAGCACGACCCCTTCGTCTACTTCGGCGCCATCACGGGGAACAACGGGACCGGGAGCACCTCCAGCTACTGCGACTCCCACGTGGTCTCGATCGGCCAGTTCTACACCAATCTCCAGGCCGGCGCCCTCCCCAACTACGCCTTCATAACGCCCAACATATGCGACGACGCCCACAGCTGTCCCCTCTCGGCGGGGGACCAATGGCTCTCAACCTTCGTCCCCAAGGTCACCAGCTCGAGCTCCTTCCCCAACACGGCCCTCTTCATCGTCTATGATGAGGGGAGCACGAACGACACCGCCGGGGGCGGAGGGAAAGTAGCCTGCATACTCGTCTCGCCCTTCGCCAAGCCGGACTACGTCTCCAACGTGGAGTACTCGCACTACTCCCTCCTCGCGACCGTGGAAGCGATCTTCAACCTGGGGAGCCTCGGGAGGAACGACGCCACCTCGAGCGCGATGGGCGACCTCTTCCTGCCGTCGGCCCAAATCCCCTAGCTCGTGGAGAAGCATTATATCCCCCGAAGGGGCGGAGAAAACGGAAGTTTTCGGGAAGCAAGCGGTGGTAGTCGGATTGTTACAAAGCGTAGGAGAGGGACCCGGTCTGGCAAAGAGGCTCGAGGAGCTCACCGCCCCGACCAGCGAATTGGATGAGGGCCTCCTCGTCTCAGCCACCTACGACGGGGACAAACGAAAGGCAGTCTTGAAGTTCTACGATTCCGAAAGAGAAAGGGTCTGGCTCTGGGACGACAACACCGGACACAGGCCTTATTGCTACACCAGGCTTTCCGAAGCGGAAATCGCATCCGCCGGAGTCGCAGTCGGAAAGAACGGGGTGGTCGCGATAGAGACCGCAGTGAGGCGCGACCTTCTGAGCGATTCGGAGGTGTCGGTCAGGAAGATAACCGCATCAGACCCTCTCGCGATTGGAGGCTCACCGGGGAGCCTTCGGGAGAAGATAGAGTGCTGGGAGGCGGACATCAAGTACTTTGAGAACTACGTCTACGACAGGGGCCTCAAGGTAGGGACATACTACAAGATAGCACACGGGGAGCTGGCCCCCGTCGAGAAAGAGGTCGCCGGAGAGGTCAGGCGGTCGCTGGACTCCATCCTCGCGAAAGCGACGGGGGACGCTGCGGCCTACATCAAGGCCTGGGCAGAGCTGCTCGGCCAACCTCTTACGAACTTCAAGCGGATCGCCTGCGACATCGAGGTCGCGAACGAAGAGAACCGCATCCCCGACCCGGAGATCGCCGACAGGGAAGTGATAGCGGTCTCCTTCTACAACGACAAGGAGTCCATCGTCTACATGATTGACAAGACGGGACAGGACAAGTCCCTCGAAGGTGCCCTCACCGGCTATTCTCACACGGTCTTCCCTGACGAGGCCTCTCTACTGAGGGCGACCTTCGCGAAGATGATGGATTATCCCTTCCTGATCACCTTCAACGGCGACGACTTCGACCTCCGCTACCTCAAGCATCGCGCGATGAGGAAGGAGATCGGGATCAAAGAGGAGGAGATACCAATCGCGCTCCAGAGGCAGGAAGCCTCGCTAAAGCACGGCGTCCACATAGACCTCTACCGCTTCTTCAACAACAGGTCCATACAGGTCTACGTCTACAACAACAGGTACACAGAGCACACCCTCAACGGCATAGCGGAGGCCCTCCTGGGAAAGGAGAAGTTCTCCTTCGAGGGGAACATAGCGGAGCTTCCGCTCGTCAAGCTCGCGGACTACTGTCTCAACGACTCCTCGCTCACCTACGAGCTGACGAGCGCCAACGACTCGCTCCTCATGAAGATGCTCCTCGTCATCGCGAGGATAGCAAAGATGCCCATGAACGACGCGGCGAGGCTGGGCGTCTCGAACTGGATACGCAGCATGCTCTTCTACGACCACCGAAGGATAGGGGCGCTTATCCCCCGGACGGACGAGCTCAAGCAAAAGGGCGGGGCATCCTCGGAGGCCATAATCAAGGGGAAGAAGTACAAGGGAGGGCTGGTCATCGAGCCCAAGCCCGGAATCTACTTCGGGGTCTCGGTCCTCGACTTTGCGAGCCTCTACCCGAGCATCATCAAGGTCCATAACCTCTCGTACGAGACGGTCAACTGCATACACGAGGATTGCAGGTCCAACAGGGTCCCAGACACGGACCACTGGATATGCCGAAAGCGCAGCGGAATAGAGAGCCTCCTGATAGGCTCACTTCGCGACCTGCGCGTGGGGCACTACAAGGTGCTCGCCAAGGACAAGACGCTCCCGAAGGAGAGCAAAGACCTCTA